>OJRD01000572.1_pt1 | contig 20903 bp, 26 predicted proteins | sample 1599051 | NCBI WGS metagenome assembly OJRD01 (sample SAMN03922523, study PRJEB24848) | human gut metagenome | isolation source: stool sample | host: Homo sapiens | place: Germany | collected 2010-02 | reverse complement strand
GCCCGCCATGTGGCAGGATGTGCCGAACAACGAGGTTTTGGAAGAACTGTTTCAGGTGTTCAACCTCTCCCGTCCGCAGGATTTTGAGGGGCACAGCCTGTCGGTTAGCGATGTGATCGCACTTAAACGCAATGGTGAGGTGTCTGTGCATTATGTGGACAGCATCGGCTTCAAAGATTTACAGGGATTTCTGGATAAAAAGCCGGAACGTGCTTCGGTTCTGATGAATCTCAAAGAAAAGTGCGATGCCCCGGAGTGCAATCCCACGGTCTGCCGGAAAGTGAGGGATGCCCATGAACTTTAACCACGAAGAACTCATGCTGATGATGCTCTACAACACCGGCACCCGGCTGGGGCTTATCCACGAACTGCGGCTGATGCAGTGCTACCTGATGCCCGATGAAACTGCCCTGCGGGAGTTGTCGGAGGGCGTTATCGAAAAGCTGAAACTCATGACCGATGCTGAGTTTGTCGAGTTGGAATTTCCACTGGACTGATCTTTGCCGCCTGCGGGCGGCGTACATAAAGTATTTTGTTCTTCCAAAAGATATGCTATAATCAAATTAGACAAAATTCCTCTCTTCAAGCGATTTCTCCGCAATTTTCCTGTGGCTCTGCTCGTATCAAAAATAAGGGACCGATTTTTAATTGTCAGAACGGAGGAACCATTATGGCAATCTTTGAAAAGACCATCCGAAACAAAGACTTTGACAAGTTGCTTCGGAAGCTGGAACAAGAAATCCCGGACAGCAGTTGGTCGGCAGATTTAGAGGCAGGCAGTGATTTCAAAGAGGGCGATGCCCGGTGCAGTGTCCGTGTATTTGAACGGTACAGCATGATGGGCGGCAACCGCCTGAGTCTGACACTGACCATGTTCCAGAATGCGGACAGTCCGATTCGGCTGTCTGCCATCACCGCAGGAGGCAGTCAAGCGGTGTTCTTCAAGGTGAACACCCTCGGAGAAGAATCTTTTCTGGACGATGTAAAGGACCTGCTGGAAGAAATTTTGGAGGAATAAGATGTTTTACGCTGGATTTGATCTGCTGTTCAGCATCCTGTTTCCCATCCTGTTCCTTGTGGTTTTGGGCATGATCCTATACACCATCATCGGAAATATCAGCACATGGAACAAAAACAACCATTCGCCGCGGCTGACCGTTCCAGCAACGGTGGTGGCAAAGCGAACGGAAGTTTCTCACCACCATACAGACGATACGATGGCGCATACGTTCATGACCTATTATGTGACCTTTCAGGTAGAGAGCGGCGACCGCATGGAACTTACCGTAAGTGGTTCGGACTACGGAATGCTTGTGGAGGGCGACATTGGAAAGCTGAGTTTTCAGGGCACCCGCTATCTTGGGTTTGAGCGGAGCTAAGCGTTCTCTTACATTATATAGTATCGTATCACATTCACCCATTCTCCTCGGAATGCCTGATGCTGAAATTTTTAGCTTCGACAATGGCACGATTCATCCTTGTCAGTATGAAGATACGGACAGCTACGTTATCACCAAAACATTTGTAAATAATCGGCAGCATTTTTTGAACCAGCTTCTGAACGAAGAAACGTAATGCCGGGAAAGGACATTCCATATGAGTGATTCTACGTTGAAAGAGCTTTGGCAGCAGGTCGCTGAAAAGAAAAGCTGCGAAGCAAAACAGAAAGAACTGACCGCCCAGAGAGATACGCTTGCTGATTGCCTGAAAAAGCTGGAAAAATCCAAGCTGGCAGAGCAGGCTGATGTGGACCGTCTGGAGGGACACAGCCTTGCCGCATTTTTCTATCAAGTGATTGGAAAAATGGATGAAAAGCTGGACAAAGAACGGCAGGAAGCCTATGCAGCCCGTGTCAAGTACGATGCTGCTTTCCATGACCTTTCTTCCGTTGATGCTGATTTAGCACAAATTCAAAATAGGCTGGCACGGCTGTCCGATTGCGAAAGGCAGTATCAAGCTGCTCTTTCCGAAAAGATCAAAAGTATCAAAGTCTCTGCCCACCCTGCCGCACAGCAGATTGCGGAAAGCGAAAGCCGCATTGCCGCGCTGAAAGTCCAAAAACGGGAACTGCTGGAGGCCATCAACGCCGGAAAGACTGCCCTGCACACGGTCAATGAAGTTCTGGAAACGCTGGATAATGCCGAGGGCTGGAGCACATGGGACGTGATGGGTGGTGGTCTGGGGGTGGATCTCGCCAAGTATGCGGAACTGGACGATGCGCAGGAACAAATCGAACAGCTTCAAGTGGAACTGCGGCGGTTCAAAACTGAACTTGCCGATGTTGAGATCACCGCAGACCTTCAGGTTACAGTAGACAGCTTTTTGAAATTTGCGGATTTCTTCTTTGACGGCCTCTTTGCAGACTGGGCGGTTCTGGATCACATCAATCAGGCACAGAGCAGAGTGGAGAATACCAAAGGTCAAATCAAGCGAGTCCTCGCACTTCTGAAAAAGATACGCGAAGATGTTGATGTCCAAATCGCTGACGAAAAAGAGAAGCAGGAGCAGCTTGCAGTTGAAACTGAACTGTAAGTTTGAAGAGTCCGCTTATGTGATATGATTCGATAAAACCGAATTTGCAGGAGGTGTTTCGATGAAAACAAGAAGGTTTGCTTTATGTCTGGCAACGGTTCTTCTGGTGGCGATTTATATCAATATTCAGAGAAGCCATACTTTCACCCTTTCAAACGATGAAGGCAACATAAAGACAGAACAAATACAGCCACTTTGGGGAACTGTAAAAGTGAGCGGTGATTGTGATACTGAGGTGGTCTTTACCGATGTAGAGACTGGAGAAAAATACAGAATCGGATATATTACACAGGGCGTAACGGAAAGAATCAAACTCGAAAGAGGCAAATGGTATAAGGTGGCGGGCGGAGGCAACCTTACACTGAATCCTGTAAACATTCGAGTCGAATAAATGTAAGTTCCTTGCGGGCAGCTATGAAAGCTGAAGCTAAGAAGAGAGTTTTGAATATTCACATATGAAGGAGTACAGTTCTATGAATTACGGATGGGCAACTGTTTTCACTTTAGCGGCATGGTTTGCAGGGCTTGTGATTGATGCAAATGTGCGGGTCGGCGACCTCGGTTTACGAACAGTGCTTCCTGTCATCGTGATGGGGTGCTGCGTTATGAAGTACATAAAGGACAATAGCAAATAATCTTATCTCAATACACTTTCCAGCGGGCGACCACAAAACGGTTGCCCGCTCTTTTTATGCTCAAAAAAAGAAGGGAGGAACGCTATGCCAAGCAAAACCGAAGAATATTTCGCCCTTGCCCAGCGCACAGCCAACGGCTTGACCCGATACTGGGAAAGCTGGACGGACTACCTGACCACCGCATCCCGGCTGTACAAGTACCCCTTTGCGGATCAGTTGATGATCTACGCCCAGCGCCCGGATGCCACCGCCTGCGCCGACTTTGACATCTGGAACAATCGGATGAACCGCTATGTGCGCCGGGGTGCCAAGGGCATTGCTCTGCTGGATGAATCCAGCGGATTCCCTCGCCTGCACTACGTTTTCGATGTGTCGGACACCGGGGTGCGCCGCAATTCCCGTGACCCGGAGGTGTGGCAGTTTAACGACGACCTGAAACAACCGGTTTCGGAAATGCTCGCCGCCACCTACGGCATCAGCGGAGAGCGTGTCAGCCAGCAGCTTGCGGATGTTGCCGGAAAATTGGTGGCGGATTACTGGGACAACAACGGTGGAGACATCCGTGCCATCGTTGACGGCTCGCTCCTGATGGATTATGATCAACTTTGCCGTGGCCAGCAGCGCCATCAAGCACACCATCCACGGCGATGCCAACATCACCGACGATGTAAGCTCCATCCGCAACCTGATGAACATGAACTACGACATCAAGCGTTGAGTTTCGCCTCAGCGCTTCCGTCTGCCGGGAACCGACCGCTGTACGTTGATTTCCGGCTTTTTTATGCCGTCAGCGTCACAAATTGACACCAATTTATCATTCTCCACGAAGTATGTGCCAAAATCTCTTGACAGCACATCACAAAATATGTTATCTTTTGTAAGCATCCTTGAAAAGGTATGACCTTTTCTGGGGGCCGAACACAAACCGATTTTTCTCTGGAGGAAAGACCCATGAAACAGGAGATCATCCGCAAACTGAGCGCTGCCGTGGCCATGAGCCTCGTTGTTGGCGTCTCTCTGGCCGCCTGCGGCGGCAGCAGCAGCTCCACCGCTGCCGGTGTGACTAAGACCGGCTCTGCCGAAGGCTTTGGCGGTGCTGTCACTGCCACCCTGACCGTGGATGCCAACGGCACCGTTACCGACTGCAAGCTGGAAGGTGCACAGGAGACCGAGAGCATCGGCGGCGCTGCACTGGAAGAGCTGTCCAAGCAGGTCGTAGCCGCCAACGGCCCCGCCATCGACGGTGTTGCCGGTGCCACGGTGACCACCAAGGCCGTCCGGAAGGCCGTTGCCGCCGCACTGGGTGTGGAGCTGGCCGAAGAAGCCCCCGCCGACTCTGCTGTCGCAGCCCCCGCTGAACCCGCCGCCATCGTCCCGGTGGAAGGCGGCATCCAGATCGGTCAGGCCTATGCTGCCGCCCACGGCACCAAGTGCTTCACCGAAGCGGTGGCTGTGGTGAAGGATGACGTCATCCTCGCCGCCTACCTCGACGATTTCCAGTTCACCAGCGCCGATGCAGGCGTGACCGCCGTGCCCAACTCCGACTCCGACTTTGCCGCAGGCTACGCCGAGGGCAAGGTGCTGATGTCCAAGCGGGCCAACGCTGATTATTACAGCAAGATGATGGCCGAAAAGGGCGGCTCCACGGTCGCTCTGGATGCAAACTTCGACGCCATCCAGAACTTTGCTGTCGGCAAGACCATCTCCGAGCTGGAGGATGTGGCCGCCAAGGGTGCCGAGGCTGTGGACGCCGTCTCCGGCGCAACGCTGGTGGATACCGCCGGTTATCTCTCCGCCATCGTGGATGCCGCCAAAAATGCCCAGACCACGCAGGCCGTGGAGTTCAACGGCAGCTCCGAGGACCTGAAGCTGAATGTGGTCTATGGGGCCGCACACGGCACCAAGTGCTTCACCTCCGGCGCTGTCGCCACCGCCGGGGACACCATCGTGCTGAGCTACATTGACGAGTTCCAGTTTGCCGGTTCGGACGCCGGGGTCGTCGGTGTGCCCAACTCCGATTCCGACTTCGGCGCAGGCTACGCCGAGGGCAAGGTGCTGATGTCCAAGCGGGTCAACGCCGATTACTACAGCAAGATGATGGCCGAAAAGGCTGGTTCCACCGTTTCGCTGGATGCCAACTACGACGCCATCCAGAACCACGTGAACGGCATGAGCATTGCCGACGCCGAGGCTCTGAGCAAAGATGAAAAGGCTGTGGACGCCGTTTCCGGTGCCACGCTGGTGGATACTGCCGGCTATGTTGGTGTGCTGGTGGATGCCGCAAAGTAAGGCAAGAAAAATAACGTTCCTCTGAACACAGCAACGCCCGCCGGGAGATCTCCCGGCGGGCGTTGCTTATTTATTATATGTTTTATTGTATCCAGAACGGTTCGCCTAAACCGAGGGCCGCGCTGCGCGCTTCTAACGTTCCTTCTCCCTGTACATCCGGTCGTCGGCTTCGCGGAGGAAGGCGGGCAGGTCTTCGACCAACGACTGCCAAAACGAGCCGATGGCTGCATCCACCTGATGGCGGACCAGTGCCGCCCGCAGAGCTTCCACCTGCTGTTCAAATTTTTCCTGCGTGACCGGGCAGCAGATGACCACGAACTCGTCCCCGCCGATGCGGCAGGCTTCACCGGGGAACACATCGTTCAGCGCGTCAGCTGCACGGCAGATCAGGGCGTCGCCCGCCGCATGGCCGAAGCAGTCGTTGCAGCGCTTCAAGCCGTTGAGATCCATGTAAATGCCGCCCACCTGTTTCAGCGCGTTCTCCTTCCCTGCCTCCAGCAGCTCCATATACCGGTTGCGGTTGTCCAGCCCGGTCAGGGTAAACTGATCCAATTGCTCAAGGGACTGCATGGAGAAGATGGCTTGGGTTGCGAAAGAGAACCGCTTTGTAAGGAGATCTCGAGTCAGCCCACATCGGCGGCGAGCGCCTGCTCGATGAGCTTTTGCAGCGTCTCCGCCTGCTTCTTTTCTGTGATGGCTCCTACGATGGGTTCACCCACGATATTGCCGCTGCGGTCGACCACATAGGTGGTGGGATAAGCAAAGATGTTGGTAGTAAACTTTCCCGCCTCACCATCTGAGTCAAAATACACATTCTGATAGGTGGCGCCCTTCTTGGCCAGCACGTCCTTCGCCTCGGAAATCGCTGCCTCGTCGCCGTCCAGCGTGAAGGTGTTGACGCCGATGAGGGAGCCGCCCTTCTCCGTAAGTTCCTTATTCAGTGCGTCCAGCTCGGCAAGCTCTCCCACGCAGGGATTGCAGGTGGTGAACCAGAAATTCACTACGGTGACGGTGTTGCCGGAGAACAACTCGTCGCTCTTCACCGTGTTGCCATCCAGGTCTTTACCCTCAAAGGCGGGGAACTTCTGCATACTGCCGTCGTCGGGAGGGGTGCTCGTGTCGCTGCCTGCTGGCATACTCATATCGCCGTCCATGGATTTCTGCATGATCTCGGGATACTTCTCTTCCAACTCGGTCAGCTTGTTTTCAATATTGCTGATCTCCGTGGCCGACTCCTTCAGCCACGCATACTCCTTGTCGGTGAACTGCTCTTTAGCGGCCTCGACGGTATCCAGCAGGAAGTCGCCGTAGTTTTTGCCGTCCTCCTGCATGGTCATGCCCTTATCGGCCGCCATGAACACCTTCTCCCAGAGTTCGGCATTTTCCGACAGGAGCGCGTTTTCCCGCTCCAGCAGCTCCTTGTGCAGAGCGAGCGCCTCCTCGGCGGTTTTCGGCTCGCCGGTCATGGCGGAGCTGTCTCCGCTCATATCCGCCTGCTTGTCGTTGCCCTTTGCGCCGCAGGCTGCAAGGGAGAGCAGCATCATCGCGCACAGCATCAGAGCCAGTATCTTCTTTGCGTTCATATTCGTTTCTCCTTAAGCTTTGTTGTTGTTTTCTCGCAGTGTCGCTGCGTTTTCTTTCTCTTTTCCATCGCCGAAGCCGTAGCGGAAGCACACGGCGTTCGTCGGACAGGCACGGATACACATCCCGCAGCGGATGCACTCGGTATGGTTGGGCGTTTTCGTCACATCCACGTCCATCTTGCAGGCTCTGGCGCATTTCCCACAGGAGACGCACTTACTCTTGTCCACCTTCATCTGGAAAAGGGACACCCGGTTGAACAGGGCGTAGAACGCGCCCAGCGGGCATAGCCACTTGCAGAAGGGACGGTAGAACAGTACGCTCAGCACGATCACCGACAGCAGGATGCTGAACTTCCATGTAAACAGCTTGCCCAGCGCCGCCCGGATGCCGGAATTGGCGAGTGACAGCGGGATGGCTCCCTCCAGCACGCCCTGGGGGCAGAGGTATTTGCAGAAGAAGGGGTCGCCCATGCCAACGTCGTTCACAAGGAACGCCGGCAGCAGGAGGACCATCACCAGCAGGACAGCGTACTTGAGATAGGTCAGTGGTCTGAGCTTCTTTGTGGAGAGCTTCTTCGTCGGGATCTTATGCAGCAGCTCCTGAAACCAGCCGAAGGGACACAGAAAACCACAGATAAAGCGCCCCAACAGCACGCCCAGCAGAATGAGAAAGCCTGTGATATAATAGGAGAAGCTGAACTTGGAAGACCCCACCACTGCCTGAAATGCCCCGATAGGACAGGCTCCGGAGGCCGCTGGACAGGAGTAGCAGTTCAGCCCCGGCACGCAAACGGTTTTCCCTGTGCCTTGGTACAGTCCTCCTTTAAAGAAGTTCGGCAGGTGCAGGTTGGTCAGTAGCGTCGCACCCGCCTGTATCCAGCCCCGAAATCGGGACATGGTCTGCGAAACGCCTGAAAACTTTTTACCCAATACCCACACACTCCAGACATAATTTGATTGCTTTGCTCAGCACTGTCGCCGCCTCGCCCCGCCAGACGCCGAAGCACAGCATGGCGACTCCGGCCATCAGCAGCGCGATCTGCGCCGCAGCCTTTTTCCCGCAGCTCATTTTTCATCATCCTTTCCAATTTTCTGCCCCCATCATAGCGCGGGAGAGTTAAAGTCTCTGTTAAGAACGAAAACTTAACGCAAACCTTATCTATTTTTGCTATAATGAAAGCAACATAAAAACGGAGAAATAAAAAGGAGGGTTCTCATGCACCTTTTAGTAATTGAAGACGAACGCGCTCTGTGTGAAACAATCGTCCGCAGCCTGCGGCGGCTGGCCTACAGCGTGGACTACTGCTACGACGGGGAGAAGGCTCTGGAGTTGCTGGGCGTGGAGTGCTACGATCTGGTACTTCTTGATCTGAATCTGCCGAAAAAGGACGGCATGACGGTGCTGCGCGCCCTGCGGCAGACCGACCGAGAGACGCGGGTGCTGATTCTCTCCGCCCGCAGCGAGGTGGAGGACAAGGTGCAGGGGCTGGACGCCGGGGCAAACGACTATCTTGCAAAGCCCTTTCATCTTGCCGAGCTGGAGGCCCGCATCCGCAGCCTGACATTGCGGCAGTTCACCCAGCAGGATGTGCTGCTAAGCTGCGGAGGCCTGAGCTTCGACACCCGCTCCCGCACCGCCGCCGTCAATGGGCAGACGCTGACATTGACCCGAAAGGAAACGGGGATACTCGAATACCTGATGGTGCATCAGGGGCGGCCCGTGAGTCAGGAGGAGCTGATGGATCACGTTTGGGACAACAGCGTGGACGGCTTCAGCAATTCCATTCGCGTCCACATCTCCGCCCTGCGCAAAAAGCTCCGCGCTGTGCTGGGCTATGACCCCATCCGCAACCGCATCGGCGAGGGCTATCTGATGGGAGGCGAGGAATCATGAAGCGTCTTTCCCTGCAGTGGCGCATCACGCTGATGTCCGTCCTGCTCATCGGCATCACCTGCGTGGCCATGAATCTGCTACTGTGCTCCTCCGGTGTGTACTATATGGACACCATTGCGGACAGCTTACAGGGCGACGGCACGGTGATCCTGAATGATAGCGGAGCGGCGAGCTTTGACCCGCAGCTCATAGCGCCCAACGAGGAGTTGACCATCGTCGTCGATGGGGTGCAGGGGCGCTTCCGCACCACCAACTGGTACATCACGGCGGCGGTAACGCTGCTCAGCGGCATCCTCGCCTATTTCGTCAGCGGACGCGCTCTTAAGCCCCTGCGCAGCTTTACCTCGCAGGTGGAGCAGGTGCAGCTGAACAATCTTGCCGATATGAGGATCGATGAAGATGCTATTTCGGAGTTCCGGCAGCTGAGCCGCTCGTTCAACCAGATGCTGGAGCGGCTGAACAACGCCTTTTCCGCCCAGCGGCAGTTCACCGGCAACGCCGCCCACGAGCTGCGCACGCCACTGGCACTAATGCAGGCGCAGTTGGAGCTGTTTTCCGCAGAGCATCCCGATGTGCGACCGGAGACGGCGGAGTTCCTCACTCTTTTGCGTGAGCAGACGGAACGGCTGATACAGATGACCAAGACGCTGCTGGAGATGAGCAATTTGCAGCAGGTGGCGCGGAACGAGCAGCTCCAGCTCGCCCCCATGGTCGAGGAGATCTTTACGGATCTTGCGTCGCTGGCGGAGAAGCGAAGCATCACGCTGGAAGCGGAGGGCGACGCCGCCCTGACCGGTAGCGACGCGTTGATCTACCGCATGCTCTTCAACCTGACGGAGAACGCTGTCAAATACAACCGCCTCGGCGGCTCGGTGCGGGTCGAGCTTGCACAGGGGCAGGAAAAGTGCATCATTCGCATTTCCGACACTGGCTGCGGCATTCCGGAGGAGTATCAGCGGAGCATTTTCCATCCCTTCTTCCGGGTAGACAAATCCCGCAGCCGCGAGTACGGCGGCGCGGGACTGGGACTTTCTCTGGTGTGGGAGATCGCCGATCTCCACGGCGGCTCCGTTTGGGTGGAGGAAAGCTCGGACAAGGGCACGACCATCGCGGTGGAGCTGCCGGCAGGGGCGGAAAACGATTTCTCCGGCGCGGATATCCCATAATAGTCCTCGGCGGTTTCATGATGATCGTTTATCAACCTCCACAATGTTATCGCAGCAGCTCTCGATCAGCTCCCTGTCGTGGGTGATCACGAGAATGGTTCTGCCGCTCCGCACCTCGCTTTTCAGCCTTTCCGCGATCAGGCGCATAATTCTGCCCGTCAAGACCGCTGGTTGACTCATCAAGAATCAGTATCCTGCGGCCGGAAAAGACGGCGCAGGCGATGGCAAGCCGTTGCTTTTGTCCGCCGGACAGGGTGGACGGGTGCGCATCCCTGTACTCGTAAAGGCCAAATTCTTTCAGCAGATGTATTGCACGGTCTTTGCTTTCTTCCGTCAATTCGGTATTCAGCAGCAGCTCCTCCGCCACACTCGCCGTAAAAAACTGCGTTGACGTGTCATTGCCGCAGTAATAGATATTCCTGCGCCGGACTGCCACTCTTGCTTTTTTCCATTTTGAACAATGCGGTTTACCTCCATTTCCACGTCTGCCTGCTGAACCAGCAGTGCATAGTAATTTTTTGTTTTGTAAGGCCGCGTTTTCGGCCTCTTGAACTTTGCCTCATAGAAGTGCTTTGCCACCACTTCCAGCGGCTGACCGTCTTTCTCGTACATGGCAAGAAAGAAGAGCGGCAGCATCACCGCCATCATGCCAAGAGCGGCAAGGCTCAAATTCCCGCTGGATTTGAGCAAAAAGAAAACCGGAACGCCAATCAGCGCACCGGCTCCGAAGCAGAGAATCTGCCGTTTGGTCAGGTTCATAAAGACCTTGGTTTTGACCTTTGAAAGGTCTCGCGGCACAGAAATATAAGATGCCATGAATCATTCCTCCTTCCTTAGTGCGCTACAAACACGGATTTCGCAAGGCTTCCCGTCTTAAAGAGGGTAAATACCAGCAAAACCGTATAGCCCATAACGCCCCAAATGCTGCTGATGATGTTATCCGAAAAGGACAGGTTCTGAATCAAAACTGTATAGATGCCTACACAGATCATGATAAGAAAGCCTTGGAATCCCAGTGCAAACAGGGAGCGCAGGTAGTTTTGACCAGTATGCTCGATGAGCATCTGGATCAGCTCATAACAGGCGATGAAAGTCAGCACCATTCCGACAATGGGCAGGATCACGGATTCCGAGATGTTACGGATCATAGAAAAAACGCAGGTGAAAAGTTCGCCGGTGTGGTTCCCACATCGCCTGCGATCTGTCCAACCTGCTGGTTGACCGAATCGAACATCCCTGAAAGATTTCCCATGATACCGCTGATGATCATGCTCTTGAGCCAATCTGTGATCTGTTCAAGGATACTCTGCATGAGCCGCCTCCTTCCTTACGCAAATACGCCGAACAGCTTCGCCATCCGGGACAGAAGCATAAACAGCTGTGAGAAAAGAGACAGTGCCGATGCAGTTGTAGTAAGAAACGCCATTGTGCCTCTCGGAAAGGATCAAAGTGCCGCTAAATTTTCCCGTGCAGGCATCTGTCCCGCCGCTCTCTGGCGTATTCCAGCAGTGCATTGCACGCCGGACAAAGCGCCTCGCCCCTTGTCCAATGCACGCCACAACAATACCGGCGCACCATGAGGGTAACGGTTTCGGTCTCCTTTTCCTTGTTCAAGTTCTGAAGTCCTTTCTGTTTTATACATAGTTAACCGGCACTAACCATCTGGTGGAAGAAAAGGCAGGCCACCTGTATGTAGTCTGCCTTTTGCCTGATGCGAAATCCCGCAGACACGCGGGGCTTACAGCACCAGCGAGGGCGCGGTGTAGACCCGTGCCTTCAGCTCGCTGTTTAGCATATACAGCCCCTTGCTGTCACCGCCGAACAGATCCATCTTGGTAATGAGGTCAGCGGCGTTCTTCTCCTCCTCACCCTGTTCCTTGATGAACCAGTCCAGCATCTGCATGGTGCGGAAGTCCCTGACCTCGTATGCGGCGGCGTAGATGGCATTGATGCTGGCGGTGACCAGCATCTCGTGTTCCAGTGCTCTTTTCAGCGGGGCCATGTGGTCGCCTCGTTCCCACTCCGGCTTTGCGATAGCCTCAAAGGTGACGCCCTCGCCGTTATTCTGCAAATACTGATAAAACAGCATGGCGTGATCCCGTTCCTCCTGCGCCTGTACTCGGTACCAGTTCTCAAAGCCGTCCAGTCCGACGGCGGCGTAGTAGTTGGCAAAGTCCAGATACAGATAGGCGGAGTAGAACTCCTTATTAATCTGCTCGTTGAGCAGCTTAGATACGTTAGCGTTCATAATACTTCTCCTCCGTAAGATTGTCTTTTTCCTGCTCCCGGCAGGCGGGGCAGATATATCGTACCCAGAGCGATGCTGGGATGCTCCCTTTTCATCTCCAGGAACACCTGCTCCGCCTTGGGATGCTGCTGCAGCTCCGTTACGGCGGCCAATATCTCCTCTGCGTATTTTGGCATACCGCCAACCCTCCAAATGCAAGAATGAGTCTTATTATTTTGCTTTTATTATACCTATATTTTTTTCTCTGTCAACAACCACAAAGGGCTTGTGCTCCAAAAGCTGCCTCGAAGCCGATTTTCTCAAATTATGTGACGCCGTCACAGTAAAACCGCTTGTCACGCGGTATACTACGCATAAAAACACAGCCGCAGAGTACATCTGTGGCTGTGTTTTGTGTTCAGTTGCTCACTGTTGCGTGGACTGGATATGGAGAGACAACATATCTCCCGATCTTACATGGGTTATCTTATCTGCCATCACTCTGGCAGTTTGCCTTGCAGATATGTCGGCATCCCCACTGCGGTCGTATCCGGCCTGACCTTAAACATGGCTTTTTCAATCTACCTCCCTTATCGGTTTTCCGCGATATATTTCTCCGCCATGTGGACTGCCACCGCGCCGTCCGCCACGGCGGTGACCACCTGACGGAGGGGCTTCGTCCGCACGTCGCCCACGGCGTAAACGCCGGGAATACTGGTTTCCGTGGTCTCTCCGGCCACGATATAGCCGCCGCCGTCCAGCGCCAGTTGACCCACCGCCAGCGCCGTGGCGGGCTGTCGGCCCACGCTGACAAATACGCCGTCGCAGTCCACCACGCTTTCCTCACCGGTGACGGTGTCCCGCAGGCGGACGCCGGTCAGCCTGTCCCCGGAAAGCAGCGCGGAAACGACGCTGTTCCAACGGAATTCCACGTTTTCGGCCTGTGACAGCGGCTCGTGATAGATCTTGGTGGCCCGCAGGGTGTCTCTGCGGTGGACGAGGATCACTTTTTTCGCCACGCGGCTGAGAAGGAGGGCATCTGCCGCGGCGGAATTGCCGCCGCCCACCACGACCACCGTTTTGCCCTTGTAAAACATCCCGTCGCAGGCGGCGCAGTAGGCCACGCCCCGGCCCAACAGCTCCGTCTCTCCGGCAACGCCCAGCGTTCTGGGGTCTGCGCCGGTGGCCAGCACCACGGTTTTCCCCCGGAAGATTCCCTCGCTGGTCTCCACGAGCTTAGGAACCGCCGTCAGATCCATGCGGAGGACTTCTGCGTATTCGCTGCGTGCCCCAAAACGCTCCGCCTGCTTTTGCATCTTCTCCGCCAGAGAGAAGCCGTCGATCCCGTTCTCAAAGCCGGGGTAGTTGTCGATCTGCTCAGTCAGGGCCATCTGCCCGCCAGCAGACAGCTTTTCCAGCACGACGGTATCCAGCCCCGCCCGTGCCGCGTACAGGGCGGCGGTGTAGCCGCCCGGGCCGCCGCCCACCACGAGCATATCATAAACATGATTGTTGTTCATATCTGAACCCTCCGTTATTTCGCCAATACTTCCTGAATGAAGCGGTCGATTTCTGCCTTTGAGCCGGGCGCGGTGATGGAATCCACGGCCTTTCCGTTCCGGTACAGCACCAGAGTTGGGATGACCTCAATCCCCTCGGCTCCCGCCAGCCGCGGCTCCTCGTCAATATTGATCTTGCCGACGGCGAGGCTGTCCGCGTATTCCTCTCCGATCTTCTCATACGCAGGACCGATCCTCCGGCAGCAGCCGCACCAGGGCGCCCAGAAATCCACCAAAACGGGCTTTTCGCCCCGGGTCGCCTGCTCAAACTGCTCCTGATTCATATTGATAGCTGCCATATCTGTCAGCTTCTTTCCTTTGTTTGGGTATTCTCAAAACTCCGGTCTCTCCCCACACCACATCGTGACCTCAACCTGAGATGATGGTACTCTGCCCTTGGGACATAAAGCAGATGAGTAAGACCATCATCTGTACGAGAATAGCTGCGGTTTGTTGCAGCTTATTCTGCGCAGAGCTCAGCCACCAGAGCGTCCATCTGCGCTTCGCTGGTTTGGTTCAATGCACCACGCAGAGACACTACCGTTTCGTAAAGGTGGATATCCTTCATCTCCTCCAATTTGGTGCGCATCAGCCGCGCGGCAGCAGGTGCCCAAGAGCCGTCTTCAATAAGGCCAACCCGGCGATTTCGGAATCCCTTTGTCCGTAAATGTTCCAAAAACTCCCTCATGGGCGGAAACAGTCCTCCGTCATAGGTGGAGCTGGCTAAAACCAGCTTCCCGCAGTAGAACGCACTGGCAACAGCGTAGGAAAGATCTGTCACAGTGAGATCACATATGTTGACCTGTACGCCTTTTTTCTCTAATTTACCCTTGAGGGTCTTCGCCGCATGGGCAGTATTTCCATGGATGGATGCGTGAGCGATCAGGATGCCCTCCGGTTCTTCCGGTTTCCATTGTGACCAGAGATCATAGAGCCGCAGGTACTCCCCCAAGTCTTCTGTGAGCATGGGGCCATGGAGCGGGCAGATCGTTTTGATCTCCAGCGCGGAGATTTTTTTCAGCAGAGCCTGCACCTGTGCGCCATATTTCCCGATAATATTGTAATAATACCGTCGGGCCTGCGGCACCCAGGGGGCACGGGCAGTCCGTTCCAGTGAGCCAAAGCGTCCGAAGGCATCCGCCGAGAACAGGATTTTTTCCGTTTCCTCATACGCCGTCATCACCTCCGGCCAGTGTACCATCGGCGCCAGCAGAAAGCGCAGCCGGTGCAAACCCAAGGAAAGCGTATCTCTTTCGCCAACCTCCAGCATACGGTCTTCCGACAATGCACCTGTGCCGAAGAACTGCTTGATCAGGGTAAATGTTTTCGCGTTTCCCACGATCTTCATCTCCGGGTACTTTTGTGCCAGCCGCATGAGACTGCCGGAATGATCCGGCTCCATGTGTGTGACCACAAGATAGTCGGGCCTGCGCCCCTCCAACACCCGCGCCACATTGGAAAGCCATTCTTCCGTTGCCCGTGCGTCCACGCTGTCCATCACGGCAATCTTCTCATCCAGAATGACATAGGAGTTGTAGCTCACTCCCATAGGCTGGACGGGGTACTGGTTTTCAAAGAGTGCCAATGTGTTATCATCCACCCCTACATAGCGGATGGCATCTGTTCCCGTTTGGATAGCCATATAAAATATACCTCCTATTTTCCTTACTCAGACTCTGACTGATAGGTTCTTCTTTTCTAACGAAACATACGCTCAACCGCGGATCGACGGTCGCGCATTTTACCGTTGCCTTGCTTCCCCCAGAGTCGTTACATGTGGTACACCGCAGCGGAGCGAAGTCCTTCCGGCAGGCCGTCGGGCGCAGCAGGTGAAAGTTCCCAGCGTACCTGCCCCGCCCACTGGGAGGCGACGGCGGAGAAGTGGAGCATGACAATACCGAGATCCAATGCGGCATCCAAATTATCGGTGTAGGCATCCTCCTGCTGCACCAAATAGATGCTGTGATCCTGCACAAGGAAGCCATAGGGCTGACGGTTGAGATAGCTGGGGGAGAGCGAAGCGGCGTAGAAGGACTGCCAGAGCATATCGTCGTAGAAGTCCATCATCTCGTCAAGCCCAGACTGGTTGCTCCAGCTCCCCATGTGAACCAAATCGTGCACGCCCTTTTTGGGCGCGTAGTACTGCTGCTCGGCCCGCACATCGATCTGAGACATACTTAGGATATTCAGCCGCAGCTTTTTTGCGGTCTTTTCCCCGTAGCCAAAGGCAACGATTGCCGCCACCTCTAACGGGGTGGTGAGAGACAGTGCCTTTTTGATTTTGTCGCTGTCGGTGAAGGTCATCCAGCAGGTGTCAATGTCCAACTCAGTCAGCTTGAGGACGAGATCTTCCATCATGTAGCCGGCGTTGATGGCCGCATAGGAATGCGAGGCAGACATAAGGAGCAGGTAGTGCGGTGCTCCGATGAGAAATTGATTATAGCCCGCTGAGCTCTCCAGCGCCGGCTGTGCATCCTTGTCCAAGACGATCAACTCCGTTGCAATCTCCGGGACAAGACGGGGGGCAGGTCTTTTCATAGTAGGATCGGAGCTGGCCGATAGCCTCGCTCGGAACTTCCTTTTCGCGGAATGCGCGAACGGATCTGCGATTTTGAATCATAGCGCTGTAATTCATAGTAGTATCTCCTATTCTGATGTCTTTGGTTTTCTTATAAATCGTCTATCAGTGCGGTGCTCTTGGCGTAGGCGGTACTGCGTGCCTCAAAGAAATCGGTCTTGACCATGTTGGCGTCGGCGTACTGGCTGACCCATTCCATGCTCTCCGGTTCGCTCTCAAAGCCTGGATACAATGCGGGATAGCCAAGGCTCGTCCAGCGGAGGTTGCCGAGATAGCGGATGTAATCGCTGATCATCTGCCGGTTCAGCCCCGGGATGTCGTCGCCGATCACATAATGCCCCCATGCGATCTCCTGCTCCACGCCCTCACGCATCATCTCGCGCAGCGCTTGTACGCTCTCGGCGGTGAACAACTCCGGCTGCTCCTTTTGCAGCTCCGTGATGATATTGCGGAACAGCCACAAGTGCGTGTTCTCATCGCGGTTTATGTAGCGAATCTCCTGCGCCGAGCCGGGCATCTTCCCGTTTCGGGAGAGATTGTAGAAGAACATAAAGCCGCTGTAAAAATAGATGCCCTCCAAAATATAGTTTGCCATCATCACGCGCAGCAGCGTGGAAGCGTCCTTCCGCTCCTGAAACTCGTTGTAGCAGTCCCCAATGAAGGTGTTGCGGCGCAGCAGATGCTCGTCCGTTTTCCATTGGTAGAGGATGTCATTGCGCTCCACGGGGGAACAGATGGTGTCGAGCATATAGCTGTAGCTCTGTGAGTGGACACACTCCTGAAACGCCTGAATGGACAGGCAGAGATTGACCTCGTTGGCGGTAATGTAGGCGCCGATATTAGGCAGGTTCGCTGTCTGAATGGAATCCAAAAAGACAAGAAAACTCAGAATTTTATCGTAGGCGCTGCGCTCGGCTGACAGCAGGCGGGGATAGTCCTTCACATCCTGCGAGAGATTGATCTCCTCAGGGATCCAAAAGTTGTTCATGGCCTGCCGGTACCAGTCGCTGACCCAAGCGTACTTCATATTGTTGAAGTCGTTGAGGTTGGTGGTATTGCCGCCGATCATGCGCCGCAGGCGCACATCAGGGTCGCCCTCCGGGTTAAAGAGGGGCTTTTTCTTCAGTTCCGTCATGCTATCCTCCTTATGACGAGCAGCTTTCGCAGGCCTCGACCTCAAGGGCCTTGCTGCGGACATAGTAAATGGTCTTGACGCCGGCCCTCCACGCCTCCAAATACAGTCTGAGCACCTGACGCATGGAATAGTCGTTGGTGATATAGAGATTCATGCTCTGCGCCTGGTCAATATGTCTCTGGCGAAGGCCCGCGGCGCGTACCGACCAGCTTTGGTCGATCAGATGCGCCGCCTTATAGTACCACCATGTATCCATAGAAAGCTCCGGAGCAACGCGGGGCAGCATGCTGCCCTTTTTTTCCTCTAAAAAGAATTTCTTCATAATTGGATCTATGCCCGCCGACGTGCCGGAGAGGATAGATGTGCTGGAGGTCGGTGCGACCGCCAGCAGATAGGCGTTGCGCATTCCCTGCACCGCCACCGTTTTCGCAAGCGCCCGCCACTTTTCGGAGGTATAACCCCGCTTTTCAAAATACGCGCCCGTCTGCCAGTCGCTGCCCTCAAAGAGCGCGTAACGACCCTTTTCCCGTGCCAGAGCTGTGTCCGCCTTGACAGCGGCGTAGTTGATGAGCTCGAACACTGCGTCGGTGAAGGCAAGGTGCTCATCGCTCTCCCAGCGGATGCCGCGCTTTGCCAGCATGTGGTGGTAGCCGCTGACGCCCAGGCCGATGCTGCGGTACTTCTGATTGGTAAGCCGCGCGTATTCCAACGGGTAGAAGTTGAGGTCGATCACATTATCCAGTGCGCGGATGGCCGTTTCCACCGTGCGTTCCATATAGGCCTCGTCCTCCACCGGCAGATTACCGAGAGACAGACTCGCCAGGTTGCAGACCACAAACTCACCTGGGCGTGTGGCCGTCACCACAATTGTGTCGCCGTTCTCCGTGTGCACCTCAGTGCTGATGTGCTCGATGGGTGCCATGTTCTGCGCGATCTCCGTACAGAGATTGGAGCAATAGATCATTCCCGTGTGGCCGTTTGGGTTCATATGATTTACACTGTCGCGATTGAAAGCGAAGGGTGTGCCGGTCTCCACTGCCGAGCGAAGCACCAGCCGCACGATGTCCTTGACGGTGACGCTGCGCTTTTCGATGCGCGGGTCATTGACGCAGTCCAGATACCGCTTCTCCCATTCTGTACCCCAGTAATCCTCCAGTGCGTAGCCCTTGACCGTGAGGATCTCATGCGGACACATGAGATGCCACGGCGCGTCTATGTTCTCCTCCGCCAGTCGCCAGAAGAGATCCGGATAGCACACGGCGGGAAACACATCATGTGCCTTCATGCGGTCGTCGCCGTTGTTGGTGCGCAGTTGAAGGAATTCCGGCAGATCCCGGTGCCATGCGTCTAAGTAAACCGCCACAGCGCCCTGCCGCATCCCCAACTGATCCACCGCCACGGCGGTGTCGTTGACCAGCCGGATCCAGCGGATAACACCGCCCGCCGCCCCTTGAAAGCCGCGGATGGTGCTGCCTGCAGCGCGCACCTTACCGAAGTACATCCCCATTCCACCGCCGAATTTAGAGACCTTTGCGAAGTTGTCCAGCGAGCGGTAGATGCCGTCCAGACTGTCCGGCACAGTGTCCACAAAGCAGCTTGAAAGCTGATGGTAGGGCTTTCGTGCGTTGGACATGGTAGGTGTCGCCATCGTGACCTCCATACGGCTGAGCATATCGTAAAAGCGTTTTACCCACCCCATGCGATCAGAGCCTTCGTTCATAGCAAGATGCAGCGCGATACCCAAAAACATCTCCTGCGGTGTTTCCAGCGGCACGCGGCTGCGTGACTGGATCACATAGCGTTTGAGCAGCAGGTCAAGGCCGGAGTAGGTGAACAGCTCGTCCCGTTCCGGGCAGAGAAAGTCCTCCGCCATGGCAATCTCCTCGTGGGTATAGTGGGCAAGGATATAGTCACCGTAGAGTCCCTTATCCGTCAGATAGCGAAGCCTGCCATAGAGGTCGCCGACGCCGCGCCCCTCCCATTCCTGTGCGTTGCGACAGCGAAAGGAGTGGTTCAGAAGCCGCGCCGCGATGAACTCCCACTTGGGTGCCTCTGCCGTAGTCAGCTCTACCGCCGCCTTGGTCAGTGCCTCAGCCCGCTCATCCTCCGTCATGCCCAGACGACAGAAACTCTCAAACTTCATTTGAAGCGCCGCGAGGGAGTAGACTTCCTCGGTAAAATCCATCTGGATGCGGCGCAGCACCTCGTCAAGCGAGTCATCCCCCACCGTCCGCGCGATGGTATGCCGGACACGGCGCAGCGCAGACCGCTTTTCGCGGTAGAGGATGTACGCCTTGGCCACCTCATAGTGTCCGCGCTCCATGAGCGTTCGCTCCACCTCGTCCTGCACACGTTCTACGGTGAGCGGCACTGTGACGGAGAGATTGTTGAGAACAGTGGCGAGGATCTCATCCATTTCTCTGCTCCCGATCTCCTTGCCCTGTCCGTCAAACGCCTTTTTCATGGCGTTGAAAATTTTCTCCTGTTGAAAGGGAACAGACTCCCCGTTTCGTTTTCTGATCTCCATTTCGATCCTCTCATCTTCTCCGGTCACTTCTCATGTCCTTTTGGGCAAAGAGCGGGCAAGCGCAGTATCACGCTTGCCCGCTCTGTTTTTGAAAGCCGGTTTCTCTGCAGCCGACGCGGCAGGGCCGTTTGTTGTCTGTTGTCTTGGTTTTGGCTTTCCTGCCAGTTACTTCATAGATTCCAGAATGGCGTCCGCCAGTGCTTCCAGCTCAGTGCGCTTGTCCGTGCCCATGGACGAGGCGAGGCTGAGCCGCTCGTTGAGCACCGTCATGTTCTTAAGCTCATTGTTGACGAATTTCTGCATGAGGTCACCGGACTTCACCGCCCATGAGCCGTTTTCAATGATGGCAAAGGTGCGGTTTTGCAGATTCAGTGCCTTCATATCCATGAGGAAGTCATGCATGGCGGGGTAGATGCCGAGGTTGTAGGTCACAGAGGCCAGGACAATGTGACTGTACTTAAACGCCTCGGAGATCAGTTGGGAGACATGAGTGGAGGACACATCGTACATCGCCACCTTGCTCATGCCCTTATCGCAGAGCGACGCCGCCAGCGCCTGCGCCGCGTTCTCCGTGTTGCCGTACATAGAGGCGTAGACGATGAGCACGCCCTGGGTCTCAGGGGCATAGCGGCTCCATGTGTCGTACTTTTCGATGAACCAGCCCAGATCCCTGCGCCACACGGGGCCGTGGAGCGGGCAGATGTACTTGATCTGATCCAAAACGCCGCCGGCCTTTTTCAGCAGGAGCTGGATGTGGGGGCCGTACTTGCCCACGATG
>OJRD01000520.1_pt1 | contig 23007 bp, 25 predicted proteins | sample 1599051 | NCBI WGS metagenome assembly OJRD01 (sample SAMN03922523, study PRJEB24848) | human gut metagenome | isolation source: stool sample | host: Homo sapiens | place: Germany | collected 2010-02 | reverse complement strand
AAGGCATGCGCGTACGCCTCTCCGGCGGCTGGGCCTGGCTGCGCCCCGCCGCCGACCGGGCGGTTCTAAAAATACGGACCGAGGGGGAAACGGTAGAGCTGGCGGCGGAGCTGTGCGATTTTGTCCGCGCCCAGGCAAAAAAGCTAGATCGCGTGGATAATTGAAGCATCCCTGCCAAGCCCGCCGCAGCCGGGCGCCGGATCTCTTCCCAGGTAAGGGCAGAGATGCAGGCCGGAAAAAACCGCGGAACCGGCGGCAGAATGGTGGGATTTTGTCCGTTTACCGGCCTGAAAGCCGGATCTCAGGGAAAATTAAGACTGTACGGGAGGAAATGATTGTGGTATACTTTGTATATCGTGCAATGTAGACTGGCCGCTCCGTGATGCAGGAGCCAGCGCCGGTTTAAAACGGTCAACCAACCCTGTCGCGGCCCTGCGCCGGACAAAACGACGCGGGCGGCGGCACGAACCCCCGCGCATTTACAAGAGAGGCAGAACCAAGCGTTTTCCTCATGGGAACCATCCGACAGCGCATCCGGCGAAGCAGGGCCGGATGCCGTTGGAGGCTCCCTGGGGAAAAGGCTCTGTTTCTTTGCCGCTTTATGGCACTGTTTTGTCCCTTTGGCCGCGGGTTACATCAAAACGATATGTAAGGAGTCTTTATACCTATGGCAGAAAAATTGAAAATCATTTCCCTGGGCGGTCTCAACGAAATCGGCAAGAACCTCACCGTCTATGAGTACGGCGAGGATATCATTGTGGTAGACGTGGGCATGGGCTTCCCCGATGACGACATGTACGGCATCGACGTGGTCATCCCGGACATCACCTATCTCATCAAAAACCGGGAGCGCATCCGCGGTATCTTTCTGACCCACGGCCACGAGGACCACATCGGCGCGCTTCCCTATGTGCTGCGGGACGTCAACGCCCCCATCTATGCCACCCGGATGACCGCCGGCCTGGTGGAGCTGAAGCTGGAGGAGCACAAGCTGCTGGACAAGGTGCGCATCCAGACTTGCGAGGCGGGCGAAACAGTCAAGGCAGGCAAATTCACTGTGGAATTTATCCACATGAACCACTCCATTGCCGATGCGGTGGCCTTCGCCATCACCTGTCCCGTGGGCACGGTGGTCCACACCGGCGACTTTAAGATTGACCCCACCCCCATCTCCGGCGGCATGATTGACCTGGCGCGGCTGGGCGCCCTGGGCAACAAGGGGGTGCTGGCCCTGCTCTGCGACTCCACCAATGTGGAGCGCCCGGGCTACACCAAAAGCGAGCGGGCCGTGGGCGACAGCTTTGACGCCCTGTTTAAAGGCTGCGACGAGCGCATCATCGTCACCACCTTTGCCTCCAACGTGGACCGCATCCAGCAGGTCATCAATGTGGCCGCCCGCTACGGCCGCAAGGTTGCGGTCAGCGGCCGCAGCATGGAAAACGCACTGCGGGTCTCCACCCAGTTGGGCTATATGAACGTGCCCGAGGGCACGGTGGTCCCCCTGGAGCAGATCAAGGCCCTGCCCAAGAAGCAGGTCTGTATCATCACCACCGGCAGCCAGGGGGAGAGCATGTCTGCCCTGACGCGGATCGCCTTCTCCACCCACCGCCAAATCGACATCCAGCCCGGAGACCGGGTGATCCTCTCCGCCTCCGCCATCCCTGGAAACGAAAATTCCATCGGCGCCGTGGTCAACGAGCTTTACCGCAAGGGGGCCGAGGTAGTCAACGAACGGGCGGGCGCCCTCCACGTCTCCGGCCACGCCTGTCAGGAGGAACTGAAAATCATCCACGCCCTGGTGAAGCCCAAATTCTTTATCCCCCTCCACGGGGAGCAGCGGCACCTGAAGATCCACGCCAAGCTGGCCCAGGAGATGGGGATGCACCCCAACCACATCCTCATCAGCGACATCGGCAAGGTGATGGAGTTCACGCCCAACTCCGCCAAGATCAACGGCACCGTGCCCGCCGGCCGGGTCTTCGTGGATGGCTACGGCGTGGGCGACGTGGGCAGCGTGGTCCTTCGGGACCGGCGGCACTTGGCCCAGGACGGCATGATCGTGGTGGTCCTGTCCATGTCCGGCGAGGACGGCGCCCTGGTGTCCGGCCCGGACATCATCACACGGGGCTTCGTCTATGTGAAGGAGTCCGAGGGGCTGATGGAGGAGCTGCGCCAGGTGGCCCTGGAGGCCATCAACAGCGTGGACGCCCGCTATTCCACCGACTGGTCCGCCATCAAGGGTGCGGTCAAGGGGGACCTGTCCAACTACCTCTATAAAAAGACCAAGCGGTCCCCCATGATCCTGCCTGTCATCATGGAGGTCTGAGCGGAAACGCAGACGCGCCCGCCGGGAAAACTCCCGGCGGGCGCGTTTTTGTTATGCTTCATTGTCTGCGTACCGGGCCAGAAACTGCCGGGTGCGCTCCTGCCGGGGGTGCTCGATGATCTCCCGGGCGGGGCCCTCCTCCACAATGACGCCGCCATCCATGAAGATGACCCGATCGGCCACATCCCGGGCGAAGGCCATCTCGTGGGTGACGATGACCATGGTGGTGTTCCGCTCGGCCAGGCTCCGGATGACCTTCAGCACCTCGCCGGTGAGCTCCGGGTCCAGGGCCGATGTGGGCTCGTCAAAGCAGAGAATGTCCGGGTGCAGAGCCAGGGCCCGGGCGATGGCCACCCGCTGCTGCTGGCCGCCGGAGAGCTGGTGGGGATAGTGGTCGGCCCGGTCGCTGAGCCCCATCTGCTCCAGCAGCTCCCGGCCCTCGGCCTCGATCCCGGCGTGGATGCGCTTACGGCCGGCCTTGTAACCCGGGGCCTCCTGAGCCAGTAGCTCCTTGGCCAGGGTAACGTTCTGTAGGGCGGTATACTGAGGGAAGAGATTGAAGGACTGGAACACCAGCCCAAAGTGGAGCCTCTTTTTGCGGATTTCGCTCTCCCGCTGGGTGGCGGGGTCGGCGGCGTCAAAGAGGCGATGACCGTCCACGGTGATGCTGCCCCGGTCGGGGGTCTCCAGGAAGTTGAGGCAGCGCAGCAGCGTGGTCTTGCCGGAGCCGGAGGAGCCGATGATGGCCAGAGCCTGGCCCCGCTCCAGACCAAAGGAGATATCCTGAAGCACCTGGGTGGCGCCAAAGCTCTTTTCAATGTGTTGGACCTCAAGGATCGCCATATCTGCCGCCCCCTTACCGGAAATAGTCCAGCCGCCGCTCGAGGTAACCGAACAGCAGCGTCAGCACGCCCACGAACACCAGGAAGAACAGCCCCGTGGTAAACAGAGGCCAGATCAGACCCTTGGAGGAGTATTCGCCGGCCATCATGATGATCTCCTTGTTGGAGATGATCCGGGCCAGGGAGGTGTCCTTCACCAGGGTGATGATTTCGTTGCCCATGGGCGGAAGGATGCGCTTGACCACCTGGAGCAGGGTGACCTTGAAGAAGATCTGCCGTTTGGTCATGCCCAGCACCTGGCCCGCCTCCGTCTGACCCTTGGGGACGGCCTCGATACCGCCCCGGTAGATCTCAGAGAAATAGCAGGCGTAGTTGATGACGAAAGCCACCACGGCGGCGGTGAGCCGCCCCGAGTTGCCGGCGGGCCACGGGTTGCCCCAGCCCAGAAGCCCGGGGCCCATAAAGATGATGATGAGCTGGAGCATCAGGGGGGTTCCCCGAATGATCCAGACGAAGGTCTTGATGAGCCAGGCCAGCGGCTGGAACCGGCTCATGGAACCAAAGGAGATCAGCAGCCCCAGGGGCAGGGCAAACAGCAGGGTCAGGCCGAAAAGCTGGCAGTTGATCCAGAAGCCCTCGAACAGACGGCCCAAGATGACGCTCATACAGTACACCTCAAAAGACACCGTCTGGGACAGGGGTTTGGCCCCTGTCCCAGACGATCAGATTCCATGGACGGGAAAATCCGCTTAATCGGCCAGCTCCAGGCCGTATTTGTCGGCCAGGGCGCCCAAGGAGCCGTCGGCCACCATCTCGGCAAAGATCTCATTGACGGCGTCCCGTACGTCGGACCCCTGCCGGAAGGCCACCCCGTAGTTCTCCACGGCCAGCTCGTCCACGATCTTCAGGCCGGCATAGTCGGTGCCCTCGCCGATCATGGCGTTTGCCAGGGTCATATCCAGAACGGCGGCGTCGCAGGTGCCGGCGGCCACCTCCATGAGGCAGTCGGTCTGGACGCTCTTGCCCACGTAGTCGGCCTGAGCCAGGTTGGCGTCGGGCTTGGTCTCCTCATTGCCCAGGATCTGCGTCTCGCCGGCGGATCCCACCTCGGCGCAGACGGACTTGCCGATGAGGGAGGAGGTGTCGGCATAGTCGGCGTCGGCCTTCATCACCACCACCTGGGCGTTCTTCACATAGGGGACGGTGCAGGCCATGTTGGCCTCGCGCTCAGGGTCCAGGGTCATGCCGTTCCAGATGCAGTCGATGGTCTTGCCGGCCAGCTCGATCTCCTTGGTTTCCCAGACGATCTCCTGGAACTGGGGCTCCACGCCCAGCTTTTCGCAGACGGCCTTGGCCAGTTCGGTGTCGAAGCCGGTGAACTCACCGTTGTCGTCGGTGTAGTTCATGGGGGCGTAGACGGTGTAGCCGATGACGAGAGCTCCCTTGCCCTTGACGTAGTCCAGATCGCTCTCGGCAGAGGCGGACTCGGCCGGAGCGCTCTCCGCGGGGGCGGAGGCGGAGGGAGAGGGTGCAGCGCCGCTGCCGCAGGCGGCCAAGGCCAGAGACAGGACCAGCGCCAGGGCAAGCGCGATCAGGCGTTTCATGTTCATAACGTATGTATCCTCCAATATCCAAAATCCTGCCGGGTATAACCCGGGTGCTTTAGCATTTTACCATGATAAACTAATGGTGTAAAGAGGTATTTTTTAAAATTCTGCTTTTTGGACGGCTCCGCCGCGGGAGGGTCGGAGGAATATCGGCCGGAAGATATGCGGTTTGCCGGAAGCCGTTCCAAATCCGGGGCCTTTTTTGTGGGGGGAGTGACAATTCCGATTGACAAGGGGGGCGCTTCCGGTATATGATGTAAGACGGGAAAAGTGGTTTGGCCAGGCTATGCCCACTAGGGGTATGGCCGGGGAAGGGCCACGGGACTGAGGTTCGCCGCAGTCCTGAAAAAACGTAATAGGAGGAAACACAGAAATGAACATGCTTGTATGCGTCAAGCAGGTGCCGGATACGACGGAAATCAAGATCGATCCGGTGAAGAACACGCTGATCCGCGACGGCGTGCCCAGCATTCTGAACCCGTTCGACGGGTACGCGCTGGAAGCGGCCGCCCGGATCAAGGATAAGGACCCCTCCGCGAAGATCGTGGTGCTGTCCATGGGCCCCGAGCAGGCGAAGGCGGTGCTGAAGGAGTCACTGGCCATTGCGGCGGATAAGGCATACCTGGTGAGCGACCGCGCGTTCGGCGGGTCCGACACGCTGGCGACCAGCTACATCATCTCCGAGACCATTAAGAAGATCGAGGAGACCGAGGGCAAGTTTGACGCGATTTTCTGCGGCAAGCAGGCCATCGACGGCGACACGGCCCAGGTGGGCCCGGAGATCGCCGAGCATCTGGGCTATCCGCAGGTCACCTACGGTCTGGAGGCCGAGGTGGACGGCGATCTGGTGAAGGTGAAGAAGGAGATGGACGACGGAGCGGCCGTGATCGGCGTGAAGATGCCCTGCGTGGTGACCTTCACGAAGCCGGCGTGGGACCCCCGTTACCCCACCATCAAGCGCAAGATGGCCGCGAACAAGGCTGAGATCCCCACCCTGACCGCTGCGGATCTGCCCAGCATTGACCTGGAGCACGCCGGTCTGAAGGGTTCCCCCACCAAGGTGAAGAAGACCTTCGTACCGCAGAAGAAGAGCGGCGGCGTGAAGATCAAGGAAGAGACCAACGAGGACTCCGCGAAGAAGCTGTGCCAGCTTCTGAGCGAGGCCGGAATCATCTGAGGGAGGGGGAGTTAACAATGGAAGCCAAGACAAAGGACCTTTGGGTATTTGTAGAGACCAATGAAGACGGTACCGCGAAGAACGTGGGCATTGAGCTGCTGACTCCCGGCCACGACATGGCTGTGAAGCAGGGCGGCGCGCTGGTGGCGGTGGTCATCGGCAGCGGCGTGGACGCCGCTGTGCAGGCCGCCTCGGAGCACGGCGCGGACAAGGTGATCGTGGTGGATGGCCCTGAGTACGCCACCTACACCACCGACGCTTACGCCATCGCACTGTGCACCCTGGTGGAGAAGTACGGCCCCACCAGCATGCTGATCGGCGCGACCAACAACGGCCGCGACCTGGGCCCCCGTGTGTCCTGCCGCCTGAAGACCGGCCTGACGGCCGACTGCACCGGCCTGGACGTCGACGCGGAGAGCGGCAACGTGGCGTGGACCCGTCCCGCTTTCGGCGGCAACCTGATGGCCACCATCCTGTGCCCGGATCACCGTCCCCAGATCGGCACAGTGCGTCCCGGTGTGTTCAAGAAGGGCGAGGCCGGCGAGGCCAAGGCCGAGATCATCAAGGAAGACATCCATGTGGATGCCGCCGATATCCGCACCCAGATCCTTGAGCTGATCAAGGAAGAGGGCGGTGAGACCGTGGACCTGGAGGGCGCGGAGATCATCGTGTCCGGCGGGCGCGGCGTGGGCGGGCCCGAGGGCTACGCTCCCATCAAGGAGCTGGCGGACCTGCTGGGCGGCGTGGTCGGCGCTTCCCGCGCGGCGGTGGACGCGGGCTGGATTGCCCATGCCCATCAGGTGGGCCAGACCGGCAAGACCGTGGGCCCCAAGCTGTACATCGCCTGCGGCATTTCCGGTGCCATCCAGCACGTGGCTGGCATGAGCGGCGCTGACTGCATCGTGGCCATCAACAAGGACCCCGACGCGCCCATCTTCGACATCGCCGACTACGGCGTGGTGGGCAACCTGTTCGAGGTTCTGCCGGTCATGATCGACGAGATCAAGAAGCTCAAGGCCTGAGATCGGATTGGGTATCTTACCCGGCCGTGGCGGCCGGGATGGGATACATAAGTTGGGAAGCTGACGCACAAAAAGAAAGGTAGGGAAATTGTTATGAATTTTCATTTTTCTCCTGAGGAGCAGGACATCCTCTCCATGCTCCATGACTTCTGCGAGAAGGAAGTCGGCCCTCTGGCCGCCGAGATCGACGAGCAGGAGCGTTTCCCGAAGGAGACCCTGACCAAGCTGCAGGAAATGGGCATGATGGGTCTGTATATGCCTGAGGAGTACGGCGGAGCCGGTCTGAGCTACGTGACCTACATCGGCGCCTGTGAAGAGCTGGCCAAGTACTGCGCCACCACTTCCGTCATGTTCTCCGCCCACGGTTCTCTGTGCTGCTGGCCCATCGAGGCGTACGGCACGGAGGAGCAGAAGCAGAAGTACCTGGTGCCCCTGGCCTCCGGCGAGAAGCTGGGCGCCTTCGGCCTGACCGAGCCCGGCGCCGGCACCGACGCCGCCATGCAGAAGACGGTGGCCGAGGACAAGGGCGACCACTGGCTGGTCAATGGCTCCAAGATCTTCATCACCAACGCCAGCGAGGCGGATATCTTCGTGATCTTCGCCATGACCGATAAGAGCCAGGGCACCAAGGGCATCTCCGCCTTTATCCTGGAGAAGGGCACCCCCGGGTTCACCATCGGCGCTCATGAGAAGAAGATGGGCATCCGCGGCTCCGCCACCTCCGAGCTGGTGTTCGAGGATGTGAAGCTGCCCAAGGAGAACCTGCTGGGCGAGCTGGGCAAGGGCTTCAAGGTGGCCATGACCACCCTGGACGGCGGCCGGATCGGCATTGCTGCGCAGGCTCTGGGTATTGGCGAGGCCGCCATTGCCGCCACTGTGAAGTACACCCAGGAGCGGGTGCAGTTCGGCAAGCGCATCAGCCAGTTCCAGAACACCCAGTTCCAACTGGCCGACATGCAGGCCAAGTGCGACGCCGCCAAGCTGCTGATCTACCGCGCCGCGCAGGCTAAGCAGGACCACGAGCCCTTCAGCCATCTGGCTGCCGAGGCTAAGCTGTTCGCTTCCGAGATGGCTTCCGACGTGACCCGCCGCTGCCTGCAGCTCATCGGCGGCTACGGCTACACCCGTGAGTACCCCTTCGAGCGCTACATGCGCGACGCCAAGATCACCGAGATCTACGAGGGCACCTCCGAGGTCCAGCGTATGGTCATCTCCGGCTGGATGGGCGTGAAGTAAGCATCCCCCTGCCAAATGATGAAAGAAAGGCCCGCGGCATTTGCCGCGGGCCTTCTTCTTTTCTAAAGCGAATACCCGCCGCCAGGTGCGCTTCCAGCAATTTCTGAGTGTATAGAGGGGGCCCGGAGGGAAACTTCCCTCCGGGCCCCCTTATGCTTCCATTCCCAGAGGGAAGGTTACTTCATGCCGTTCTCGTAGGCCTCAATCATTTTCTTGAACGTGTGCCCCGAACGAACCGGCTGCGGCTGGCTCCAGCCCACATCCCGCGCGGCACTGGAGCGCAGATTCCGCAGATAACGGTCGGTGGTCTCGCCGGTAAAGAGTTGGATCTGGAGGCGCATGGAACCGTCGGCCTCCGGTGTGGCCACGATGCGCTGGATATACTGGTCCACGAATTCCTTACCGATCAGACCGCTGGATGCCTCCTGCCGGGCGGCCTGGAGCGTCCGGCGTACAGATTCGATGTGGGATTTGAAGTCGGAGGCGGAGCCGCGCTGGGCGGACAGCTCCTCCAGCTCCGCCCGGGCGGCTTCGATCTCCTGGGCGCACTGGCGGTTCATGGAGAGAAAGTCCTGGTCGGACAGCTCGCCCAGAGCGTTGAAGGTCAGCAGCTTCTGCCGCTTTTTTTCCGCCGTCCCAATGGCCTGCTCCAGCGCCTCCATGTGCCGGGTCAGCCCGCCCTCCTGCTCCAGAGAACGGTACAGCTCGATATACTCCTCCACCAGCGCCCCGGCGTCGGCGTCGGCCTGACGGAACACCTGGAAGAGAAGGGGCTTGAGTTCCTCCTCGTAGATGGGAAAGGAGGGGCAGGAGGCCGCGCCGTTTTTGATCTTACCGCTGCACACCCACTTGCTGTTTTTGCGGCCGGTCCGGTCGACAGAGTCCCGGCGGTAGTAGGCGGAGCCACAGTGGGCGCAGTAGAGCTTGCCGGTGAGCAGGTTGGCGTGGTTGCAGATGCCCTGGCGGTGCCGGACATCCGCGCTGCGCCGTTTCAGCACCTGGTTGGCCTGCTCCCAGAGGGCCTCCTCCACCAGGGCGGGCACAATAGTGCCCGATTCATCCTTGAACAGCACCCACTCCTCCGGAGGAAGAAATTTCTGCTTTTTGGTAAACAGGTCAATGACCTTGACCTTGTTGCCCGCATAGTAGCCCTTGTACTTCGGATTGGAGAGGATACCGGACATGGTGGTGTGAGACAGCTTTTTGCCGTTGTGGTTCCGGTAGCCCTGCGTCCAGAAGCGGTTCTCCAACTGTTTCAGGCTGTACTGTCCGGTGGCATAGAGCTGGAACAGCTCCCGCACCATGGGGGCCTCCTCCGGGTCGACGACCAACCGGCCCTTGTCCTTGCGGTAGCCGAAGATGCGGCTGTTGCCCAGCACCACCCGGTTTTTGATGGCCTGCTGATGACCAAACTTCACCCGGCTGGACAGCTTGCGCAGCTCGTCCTGGGCGATACCCGACATGATGGTCAGCCGGAGCTCGGAATCCTCGTCCAGGGTGTTGATGTTGTCGTTTTGGAAAAAGACCCCCACGCCGGCGTTCAACAGTCGGCGGGTGTACTGGATGGAGTCCAGGGTGTTCCGGGCGAAGCGGGTGATCTCCTTGGTGATGATGAGGTCAAAGGCTCCGGCCTGGCCGTCCTCCACCATGCGGTGAAAGTTTTCCCGGTTCTTGGTGGTGGCGGCGGAGAGCCCCTCGTCAATATAGCCCTCCACATAGGTCCAGTTGGGGTTTTTGCGGATCAGCTCCTCATAATAGGAGATCTGGTTGCCCAAGGAGTTGCGCTGTTCGTCGGATTCGCTGGACACCCGGGCATAGAAGGTTACCCGGAGAGGGAGGTCGTAGACGGTGCGGGTTCTGAGCTGGGAACGGGCGCTGTGGATATCCATAATGCATGTCTCCAGATTGGTTTGATGGTATGATGATACCACGGGAAGAAGCGAGGCGGCTACCGGGTATTATTCCCACAAAGGGGCTCTGGAAACAAAAAAGCGGCGCGTCCCAGTGGGGGACGCGCCGCTTTGGATGGCGCTTCGATCAGTCGGTGACGAAGGGCAGCAGGGCGATCTGACGAGCCTGCTTGATGGCCTTGGTCAGCTGACGCTGATGCATGGCGCAGGTGCCGGTGGTCCGGCGGGGCAGGATCTTGGAACGCTCAGACAGGAAACGGCGCAGCTTGGCCGCGTCCTTATAGTCGATGTGCTCCACCTTGTCCACGCAGAAGCTGCAGACCTTGCGGCGCTTCCGGCCGCGGGGACGCTCTCTATCCATAGCCATGGTACTTACCTCCCTATAAAATGGTTTTTATTGGGAGACTGCCGGCGGGCCGATCCCGCCGCTGCGGTCTCAGGAAATCAATGCTCAGAAGGGCAGCTCGCCGTCATCGTCATCCAGCCCGGCGAACTGGTCGCCGCCGCCCATGGGGGCGGAGTAGGCAGGGGGAGCGGCCGGGGCGCTGCCGGGCGCGGGAGCGGAATAACCGCCGTAGCTGCCGCCGCCCTCGGCGTCCCGTTTGGAGTCGCCGAAATAGACGTTGTCGGCTACCACCTCGGCGCTACGGCGCTTGTTGCCGTCCCGGTCGGTCCAGTCACGCAACTGGAGCCGGCCCTCCACCACGGCCAGCCGGCCCTTGGTAAAGAAGCGGGAGACAAACTCGGCGGTGGAGCGCCAGGCCACGATGTCAATGAAATCGGTGGCCTTTTCACCGGTGGATTTATCTTTGAAGTCCCGATCCACAGCCAGAGAGAAGGAGGCCACGGGGGTCCCGGTCTGGGTGTGACGGAGCTCCGGGTCGCGGGTGAGGCGGCCCATCAAAATAATGCGGTTGAGCATGGGCCCTCCTTACTCGTCCAGGCAGACGACCTGAGAACGCATCACGCCGTCGGTGATCCGCAGCACACGGGCCAGTTCGTTGGGGAACGCGGCGTCGGAGTCGAAGCTCATAAGCACGTAGTAGCCCTCGTTCAGGTCGTTGATGGGATAGGCCAGACGACGCTTGCCCCACTCATCCACTTCCTTGACGGTGCCGTGAGCCTCAGCCATGGTCTTGAACTTGGCGACCAGAGCGGCGGTGGCCTCCTCGCTCATCGCGGGGTCGAGGATGTAGACCACCTCATAATTTCCGTTGACTTTTGCCATTTTCTTGCACCTCCTTATGGACATATGGCCCTCACGCTGTGGTGAGGGCAAGGATGTGCCTGTCAATATCCAGACAAGCTATACTATTATATAGGAAATTTCGGATTTGTCAAGCAGGAACGGGAGATTTCCCGTGGAAAATCTCCCGTTCCTGCATTATTTTATGGGAATTCGGATGGGCTGGGCAAATTCCGTGGAGCGGTTGGAGGTTAGGACGATGGTTACGGTGTCCCAAGGGTAGTCCAGCAGGGTGCGGTACTCCGTAGAGCGCTCGCACCAGCCGTCCCCATCCTCGTCGGTGGCCGACATGGAGTAGCCGCCCCACGCGTGCTCCCCCCCCTCGGGGTCGTAGTAGCTCCAGTGCAGGGACACGCCGTCCCCGGGTTGAAGGGCCCAGTATACGTTGTTCCCGCTCTGCTCCACGCTCTCTATGACCATGCCCTCGGGGAGCCAGTCGGCCTTGCCGGTGCTCAGGTCCAGGGTGAAGGAGGTTTTATCTTTGTCCAGCCAACTGGCTCCGGTGATGCAGAGGGTCAGGTCCCGGCTATCCGAGAAATAGCAGCTCTCCAGTTGGATTGTCTCTCCGCCGCCGTAAGTGACGCTCGGCCGTTCATAGCGGTTCCCCAGACCGTCCACGGCGTAGCAGCTCAGCCCTTTGAGCAGGGCAGTGTTGTCCGGGTCCTCCGACAGGGTGAACTCCATGCGGGTGGGGTCGATGGTGAGCGATTCCAGACGGATACGCTGGCCGTCCAGCTCCACCCACTGGTCCAGAGCGATGCTCCGGCCAGGGCCCAGCAGATTGGGGTCAATGGCCAGGCCGAAGGTAAAGGTAGTCAGGGCGGGGGGCAGATGGCTGGGCTCGGCGTCGTGCCAGGGACCGCCGGGCGGTGCGGTGGGGGCCGGTGTGGGGATGGCGGTGGCTGAGGCCAGGCCCTCTTTGCCTCGTCCGGTATCCTGGATATCCAGGCGCAGGCGCAAGGCTTTTGGTACATGGCCGTCCACAAAGTAGAAGCTGGCCAGCTTGTAGTCCTCCTCATCCTGCTGGCTGGGAGCTCCCCAGGTCGCCACATAGCCGTCGACCCGATTCCCATCCGAATCCAGAAGCTCGGGGTGGGCCTCCAACTGCGTGTCGCCGTCGGAGCGCAGGGTATAGAACACGTTGAGATTGTTCTGGTCCACGATGAGATACCGGACCGACGCGGTCACGCCGTCTTTTGCCTGGGTCTGGAAGACGGGCTGGAGATAGTCGTGCTCCAGAGCTGCTTTGAGGCTGGGCTCGAGGGCCACCGCCTCGGCCAGCTCCCGGATGACGGGGACGCTTTTGCAGGCCATGGCGAAGGGGGTGGAGACGTTGACCAATACGACAAAAGCCGCCGCGACCCCGGCCAGGGAGGCCAGCGGGATGCCGAAGCGGCGCCCGGCGCGGGACCGCCTGGCCCGGGCGCGGGCCCGGGCCACCGCGCCATCCAGGGCGGCCGGAGTCTCGTTCAGCGTTTGGATCAGGGTCCAGTATTCTTCTTTACGGCTCATGCGCCCACCTCCTCGCTGTCTGTCAGCTCCAGCCGCAGCAGGGACAGGGCCTTCCGCTGGCGGGTGGCCACCGTCCCCTGGGGAATCTGTAATGTCTCGGCGGTCTGGGCCAGGGTCAGCCCGTCAAAGTACCGCAGGATGATGACGGCCCGCAGGTCACGGGGCAGCCGGGCCACCGCATCCCGCAGAGGCAGGGCGTCAAAGACCTCCTGCGCCGTCTCAGGCAGCTCGGCCATGGCCACCTCCCGCCTCCGCCGGCGTAGCTCGGCGTTGCATACGTTGATGAGGATGCGGGTGAGCCAGGTGTCGCAGTATTGCTCCTCCCGCAGCGTTCCGCAGGCACGGAAGCCCTTGTAGACGGCCTCATCCACCGCGTCCAGCGCCAGGGCCTCGCTGCCCAGGTAGAGCAGCGCCGTGCGGTAAAGGCAGGCTTTCCGCCCCTCCGCCCGGGCGGCAAAAGCGGCCTCGGTCATGCCCCATCCCTCCTTTCCGCCCATTAGATGATTTCAGTGGGGGTTTTGATTGCGCGCGTTGAAATTTTTTTCGTTCCACGCTATAATAATGTCTGCTGAATCAACCGCGCTGCGGCGGATTCCTATATTCAGTACGCATTATAATAGCACACAATACAAGGCCATGCTTTTGCCCGGCGAGGTCGAGGACCTCAGCCGGGCGGTGGAGAAGCTGTGCGGCTACCGGGCCAACACCATTGAAGAGATAAAAAACGCCTAGAGGACGGCAGCGACCCGGAGCTGGGTCTCGTGTACTGGCTCTTCCGCGTGAAGGGCTGGGCCCCGGGGGACTACGCCCGGATGTCCCCCGGGGAGCGGGATCTGGTCCTGGCGCTGGCGTCCTACGAGGCGGAGCACGGCCCGCCGCAGGACTGCCCCTTCCTGCGGCCCCGGGCATGAAAAAGCCGCCCCGGAGAGGGGCGGCGGGTCAATGTATCAAGGCCCAGCAGATAAACCACAAAGCAATAAGGACTATGAAAAAACCAAGTCCTATGGCATAAGGACATGGCAAAGAAACGCACCAATCACCGCAAAAATCAGAGTCCCAATCATGCACTTAAAGAGAAATCGACCGTTTGGATCCAATGCATTCCAAAAACTACGCATTGCGTTCACGACCTTTCGCTTAAATTATATCACACGAAAAAAACTGTCAAGGAGATGGTGGCGTGCCGGATGTATCAATCGCAATTTCGGCTCAGGACAAGTATTCGAGCGCACTCAACACCATGGCAAAAATCACGAAGGTGTTCAGCAAGGATATGGACGAAATGAAGGAGACGCTGGGCCGATGGATCGGATGGAGGATTTAGCTTGAACGAACTGGACCGTTTGCCCATTCCGCTGCTGGAGTGGTACCGGGATAACGCCCGGGCGCTGCCCTGGCGGCCCGCCCCGGGGAGCCGCACGCTGGGGGACCCCTATCGGGTGTGGGTGTCGGAAATTATGCTCCAGCAGACCCGGGTGGCGGCGGTGCTGGATTATTATCAGCGCTTTATGGCGGCGCTGCCCACCGTGGAGGCCCTGGCGGCGGTGGAGGAGGACCGGCTGATGAAGCTGTGGCAGGGGCTGGGTTACTACAACCGGGCCCGCAACCTGCGCAAGGCCGCACAACAGATCACGGGCGAATGCGGCGGGCGGTTTCCGGACACTTATGAGGGCCTGCTGGCTCTGGCTGGCGTGGGGGAGTACACCGCCGGCGCCATCGCCTCCATCGCCTTCGGAGCGCCAGTGCCCGCAGCGGACGGCAACGTGCTGCGGGTGGTCTCCCGCATCACCGGAGATGAGGGGGATATCGCAAGGCCGGAGACCAAAAAGCGGATGCGCTCGGCCCTCCAGGCCGTTATGCCCCGGCAGGACCCGGGAGATTTCAACCAGGCCATGATGGAGCTGGGAGCCACGGTGTGCCTGCCCAACGGAGCGCCCCGGTGTGAGGCGTGCCCGGCCGGCGGGTTCTGCCGGGCCAGGCGGGAGGAGCGCACGGGGCAGCTCCCCGTCAAGACCGCCCAAAAGGCACGGCGGACGGAGCGTCGGACGGTCTATCTAATTTTTCACGGGGACACCGTGGCCCTGCGCCGCAGGCCGGGCAGGGGCCTGCTGGCCGGGCTGTGGGAGTACCCCAATCAGCCCGGGGGCGGGCTGGAACCGTTGACGCAGTGGGGGATCATCCCCCGGTCTGTGGAGCCGGTGGGAGTGGGGAAGCACGTTTTCTCCCACATCGAGTGGCACATGGGGGCCCTGGCGGTGGAGGCGGCGGAGGCATCCCTGCCGGAGGGCTGGGTGTGGGCCGACCAGGCGGGGCTGCGCAGCACCTATGCGGTGCCCAGCGCCTTCCAGAGCTTTGCGAAAACGGTGGAACAGAGATTACAGGGGGAATAATTGTGGCAAAATTATACTTTCGGTATGGCGTTATGGGGTCCAGCAAGACGGCCAACGCCCTGATGGTGCGCTATAATTATGAGGAACGGGGGCAGGTGGCCCTGCTGGTCAAGCCGGAGATCGACCAGCGGGACGGGGCCAAGTTCGTGGCCTCCCGGATGGGACTGTCCCATGCGTGCATCTATTTTTCCGAGCTGGTGGTCATGCCGGAGGAGCAGGTGCGGTCCTATGCCTGCGTCATTGTGGACGAGGCGCAGTTTCTCAGCCGAGACGAGGTGCAGTATCTGGTCCGCGTGGTGGACGATTGGAACGTGCCGGTGATCTGCTACGGCCTGCGGGCGGACTTTTCCGGCCAGCTCTTCCCGGGCTCTCAGGAGCTGCTGGCCACGGCGGACATCATCGAGGAGGTCAAGACCATCTGCTGGTGCGGCAAGAAGGCCACCTGCAACGCCCGCTTCGACGAAAACGGGACGGTGCTCCGGGAGGGGGAGCAGGTGGTGCTGGGGGCCAACGACCAGTATATCGGCCTGTGCCGCAAGCACTGGCGGGAGGGCAATTTAGGGCCCGATTTCCGAAAGAAAGGCGTCTGAGGCCAGCAGGAGGCCCAGGCGGAGCCCCTCACGGAAGCAATAGAGGCCGTGGGCTTTCATGGGGTGGTCCCGGAGGCAGTCGGGCCAAAGGTGGGGCTTGGGGTCGCAAACCCAGGCGTTGTAGAGGGCTTCGATGTCAGGGATCATGAGAACATCTCCTTAGCACGCAGTTGCGTGTATTTACAAGGATACTATATCACACGCTCCTGCGTGTGTCAAGGAGGAAAAGGGATGTTTCCGGAACGATTAAAGGCCCTGCGCAAAAAGAACGGGTGGACGCAAAGAGAGGCGGCGGAAGCCACTGGGATGTCCTATCGGGGACTTCAGGACCTGGAGGCAGGGAAAAAACCGGGCTACGACAGCCTGTTGAAGCTTGCAGATGGGTTTGAAGTGTCGGTGGACTACCTCATGGGCCGGACGGATGATCCCCGGCTGCATCAGTTGGACGAATAGGAGGCGGCGCCCCTCTGTGGGAGCAAAGCATACGGCCTCATTTTTTCAGGCAAAGGAAGTGAACCCCATGCGCTGCAACCTCTGTCCCCGCCAGTGCGGAGCCCTGCGCACCGAGACCGCCGGGGAGGGCCGCTGCCGGATGCCCGGCGTGCCGGTGGTGGCCCGGGCGGCCTTGCACATGTGGGAGGAGCCCCCGATCTCCGGGACAAACGGCTCCGGTACGGTGTTTTTCTCCGGGTGCTCCCTGGGCTGCGTGTTTTGCCAGAATCACCGGATCAGTCAGGAGGATTTTGGCCGGCCGGTGACGGTGGAGCGCCTGCGGGAGATCTGCTGCGAGCTGATCGGCCAGGGGGCCCACAACGTCAACCTGGTCAACCCCACCCACTACGCCCACGTTGTGGCCCGGATGCTGGACGAGCCCCTGCCGGTGCCGGTGGTGTGGAACTCCGGCGGCTATGACCGGGTGGAGACCCTGCGCTCCCTGGAGGGGAAGATCCAGATCTACCTGCCCGACCTGAAATACCGGACCCCCGCTCTGGCAGAGCGGTACTCCGGCGCGGCGGATTACCCCGAGACTGCCGCCGCCGCCATCCGGGAGATGGTGCGGCAGACCGGACCCTATGAGCTGGGGCCGGACGGATTGCTCCGCAGAGGGGTGATCGTCCGCCACCTGATCCTGCCCGGCCGGGTGAACGAGGCCAAGGCCGTTATGGACTGGGTGGCGGAGACCTTCCCGGCGGGGACGGTGCTCTTCTCCCTGATGCGGCAGTATGTGCCTCAGGGGCGGGCGGCGGAGTTCCCGGAGATCGACCGGAAACTGCGGGCCTCGGAGGCCCGGACGGCGGCGGAGTATATGGAAAATCTGGGCCTGGAGGGCTTTGTTCAGGAGGGGGCCGCCGCCGACAGCGGCTACATTCCCCCCTTCGACCTGACCGGCGTAGAATGACAAAGGGCCCCCGGCGGATTTCCGCCGGGGGCCTTTTACGTTCAGCGGGCCACAATGACCCGGATGCAGCCGCCCTGGTCGGCGGGCTTGTCATAGTAGCCGGTGAGGGTGTAGTCCCCGCCGGACACCAGGGAGAGGGAGGAGTAATAGTAGGTGTTGCCCCGCAGCTCATAGACGGCCACCGTATCGGAGAGGGGATACGTCCGGCTGCCGGCATAGGCCGTCTTGCCGTCTACGCTGGTCAGAGTCACCTCGTTCAGGTTGGCCAGCTTGACGCCGTCCGCGTCCTGCTTGAGCTGGAAGGGGCCGGTCTTGACGTTGTACAGGGTGGCGCCGGTGATGGGGGCCTGCTGGACGCCGCCGATGTCGTACTCATAGACGCCGGAGACCGCCATGCCCATATCCGTCTCGCTGATGTGGGTGAGCACACCGTAGCGGTGCATGTCGCCGGTGACCTCGTTCAGGATGAGACGGCGGACGGCGCCGTGTTCGTCCAACTGGTAGAAGCGGACATCGCTCTCCCGGAGGCTGACGCCTTTCAGGCGGGAGGGATAGACCCGCACGGCCTGGGTGTCGCCGTAGGTGTCCAGGATCTCCACGTCGTCGGCCAGGTCGTAGGAGCCCAGCCGGGTGCCGTCGGTGCTCACCTTGCCGCTGATGCCGCTGCCGCTCAGGCGGGTGACCTGGACCGAGCCGCCGTTGGTGGTCACCTGGACCAGAGCGCCCGCCTTCAGATTCTTCTGGTCCCAGCGGTAGGAGTAGGTGTTGCCGTCGGTGGCCTGGACGGTGAGGGTGGAGGCGGTATAGGGATTGCCGGAGGCGTCCTCATAAGAGGCGGTCTCCACGGCGGTCACCATGCCGTAGACGGTGGAGCTGGTCCGGACGGGATCCAGCACGGCGGCCACCTGGTTGTCCCGGCCCAGCAGGAGGGTGACCGAGTCGCCCACCCGGAAGGGGCCCAGATCGCTGAGGTCGTAGGCGGCGGCCGGGGTCTCGATGGAATAGCTCTTGCCCGCCACGGTGACCGAGGTGGGGGAGGAGGCGGGGGTGATGGCCTCGATGCTGCCGGTGACCTTGTTGGAGTACACCCATAGGGTGCGCATGGACTTGGAATAGTAGACCACATCGTTGGCGGCCACGGCGGAGAGGGTGGAGGCGGAGCCGCCCCGGTAGACCTTAGCGGTGGACAGGTCGAAGGGTAGCTTGGATTGCCAGCCGCCGCTGGCCACCACGGGGCCCTCCATAGCCGCGTTGACAAGGGCCACGGTGTTGATGGTGCCGGAGGGAGTGACCAGGTGCTCGCCGGGCTTGAGCACGTCCAGCAGGTAGGCCGAGCTGTCGGCGGTCTTGGCGGTCAGCAAATTGTAAAAGAGGTACAGCGCATCCCGCCGGGTCAGCTCCCCGTTGGAGGCGGTGGTGGGTACGCCGGTGTCCAGGCCCAGGGCCCGGTATTTGGCCATCTGACCGGCGGGATAGGCGCCGGTAAAGTCGGAGTCCCGGTAGCCCAGCAGCCGCAGGACCATGGTGACGCCCTCGGCCAGGGTGATGTTGCGGTCGGGCTCAAAGTAGCCGTAGAGGTTGCCCCGGACCAGTCCGGCGCTGACGGCGGCGGCCACATAGCCCGCAGCCCAGTGGGTGCGGGGCACGTCGGGGTAGGGATCGGTGGCGGTCTCGGGGCCCACGTTTTCCCGCAGCGGGGAGGCGGCCACCACCAGCTTGGTGAATTCGGCCCGGGTGACGGCGCGGCCCAGCATCAGGTCGCCGTTTTCGTTGCCGGTCATGATGTCCAGGGCGGAGAGCACCTGGGCGGCCTCTGCCTCGGTGGGCGCCTGGGCCGCCCGGGCGGCGGGCAGCAGGGATAGAACCAGGACCGCGCAGAGCAGGGCGCTTGCAACTCGTTTCTTCATCTTTTTCGCTCCTTCTGTCAAGTAAGGGGATGACGCGCCGGCTCAATCATACCGCAGGGCGTCGATGGGGTTGAGGCGGGCGGCCTTGTTGGCGGGCAGATAGCCGAAGAGGACGCCGATGCCTACGCTGACGCCGAAGGCGATGGCCACCGAGCCCAGGGTAGGTACGGCGGAGAAGGTGGCGTTGCCGCCCATCTGGGCCGCCATCATGCCGCCGATGAGGCCGCCGGCAAGCTGGGCCAGGCCGATGCCCACGCCGATGCCCAGCACACCGCCGATGGCGGAGGTGGTGCCGGCCTCGATGATGAACTGGCCCCGGATATCCTTGCGCTTGGCACCCAGGGATTTGCGGATGCCGATCTCCCGGGTGCGCTCGGTGACGGAGACCAGCATGATGTTCATAATGCCGATGCCGCCCACCAGCAGGGAGATGGCGGCGATGGCCACCAGCACCAGCATCATGGTGCTCATCATGGTGTTCATGGCGTCCATCATCTCGGCGCTGGACATGACAAAGTAGGCGTCGTCGTCCTGGTAGGTCTGGAAGAGCCGGTTTTCAATGATGCCCTTGGCGGCGGTGGAGCCGGCCTTGCTGGTGCTGTTGAAGAGATAGAGGTCCACCCAGCCGGTGCCGTTGAGCCGCATGGCGTTTCCATAGGGGAGGAAGAGGATGTCGTCGCCGCTGCCCTCGGTGCCGTCGGCCTTCTGGGTCAGCACGCCGATTACGGTGAAAGGCGTGCCACGGATGGTGAGGGTCCTGCCCAGGGCGTCTCCGCCGAAGGCGTTCTGTGCCAGGTAGCTGCCGATGACGCACACGTTCTGGTAGCGATCCACGTCAACGTAGGAGAGGAACCGGCCCTGGGCCAGGGTCTCGCCGCTCATGGTCTGGTTCCGGTCGGCGTCATAGAAAAACTCGCTGACACCGTAAATGGTGGTGCGCCCAAACTCCTCCGAGCCCTGCCGCACCATGGCCTGGGTGCGCACATAGGGGCTGACGCCGGAGAGATACTGGGGATACTTGTCTACCAGAGCGTACATGTCGGCGGGGTCCACCATGCGGGAGGAGGCCCCGCCGTAGTTGTAGATCTGCACCTGGAGCAGGTTGGCGCCCAACTGCTCAAACTGCTGGTTCATCATCTGCTGCATGCCGTTGCCCAGGCTGGTGATGACGATGACGGCGCCTACGCCGATGATGATGCCCAGCATGGTCAGCAGGGCCCGCATCTTGCTGGTCAGCAGGGATTTGATGGCCAGGCGGAAGGACTGCGTAAAATTCATGCCCTGGCCTCCTCTCCGTCCGGCGCGTCAAAGCCCTGGATGTCGTCGATGTCCTCCTCGGGCTGGACCACGGCCTTGGGGTCCCGGGCGTCGCCGTCGTAGATGATCCGGCCGTCCTGGAGCCGTACGATGCGGTTGGCCTTGACGGCGATGGAGTTGTCATGGGTAATGAGGACCACGGTGTCCCCTTCCCGGTTCAGCTTCTGGAGGAAGGAGAGCACCTCCCGGCCGGTGCGGGAATCCAGCGCGCCGGTGGGCTCGTCGGCCAGGATGACCGAGGGGTTGCCCGCCAGGGCCCGGGCGATGGAGACCCGCTGCTGCTGTCCGCCGGAGAGCTGGCTGGGCAGGTTTTTGCCCTTGTCCGTCAGGCCCACCCGGGACAGGGCGCTCATGGCCCGTTCCCGACGCTCCGCGGCGTCCACGCCGGCATAGAGAAGGGGGAGTTCCACGTTCTCCAGCACGTTCAGCTTGGGGATCAGGTTATACTGCTGAAAGATAAAGCCCAGCATCTTGTTTCGGATCTCGGCCTGGTCGTCGTCGTCCATGGTGGACACGTCCACGCCGCCCAGGTGGTAGGTGCCGGAGGTGGGCACGTCCAGACAGCCGATGATGTTCATGGCAGTGGACTTGCCCGAGCCGGAGGAGCCCACGATGGCCACAAATTCGCCTGGGTCGATGGCCAAGCTCACGCCGTCCAGGGCGTGGACGGTCTCGTCGCCCATCTGGTAGATCTTGTAGACGTCCTTGAGTTCAATGAGGTGTTCCATATTATCTGATCACCCCGTTATCAGCCCCAGGGGTTGGCGGAAGCGGCGTTCTGGATAAAGACGGTCTCGCCCTCCTCCAGCCCCGAGAGGACCTCGATGAAGGATTCGTCGTTCCGGCCCAGGGTGACCTCCCGGTCCTCCAGCTTGGAGGGGTCGGCCAGGCTGCCCGCCTCGTCCAGCGCGCCGGGGCCCGCCACCTTGACGAGGCTGACGCCGTTCTGGCCCCGGCTTACTGCCTCCACGGGGATGCACAGCACCTGGCCGGCGTCCTCCACAATGATGCGGGCGGAGATGTTCATGCCCGGCTTCAGCTCCTGGGGGGAGCCGTCAATACGCACGGTGACGGGGTAGGTGGTGACGCCGTTGGAGGTAGTTCCGTTGATGTTCACTTTGTCCACCGTGCCGGTAAAGCTCTGGCCGTCCAGCGCGTCGGAGGTAATCTCCACCTGCTGACCCACCTGAATCTTGTTGATGTCCAACTCGTGGATGTTGATGTCAAAGGTGAGGGCGGACAGGTCGTAGATGACGGCGGGGTAGGTGACGCCGCTGGTGGAGCCGGTGGTGGCGTCGATGTTGTCCCCCACGTCGTAGTTTTTCTCGATGACCTCGCCGTCGATGGTGGAGGTGATGGAGTAGTCCTCCAGCTTGTCTCTGGCGTTCTGGAGGGTCAGCTCGGCGGTCTTGACCTGGATGGCGGCATTTTGGATCTGCGTGTCCATATCGGTCTCGTCAAAGCCGCCGATGACTTGGTCCAGGAAGACCCGGTCCCCCTCCTGGACGGTGAGGCTCTTGAGTTCGCCGGAGGTCTTGGCCACCACCTGCTTGCTCTCTGCGTAGGCAAAGGTGCTGCTGGCGGCGCTGGCGGAGCCGTTGATGGTGGCCGAGCCGCTGGAGGTGTTGTCCAGCGCGCCGGGGTTCACCAGCCGGATGGTGACCGGCCGGACCAGGGTGCCGCCGGGACCCACCTCGTCGGTGGCGGCGATGGAGTCCACCGTGCCGTACAGGGTGTCCAGGGCACCGTCCACGCTGACCAGGGCCTGCTGGCCCACGGAGATGGAGGCCGCCTGGACGGAGTGGAAGGGAACGGTGAGCTTCAGGTTGTCCCGGTCCAGGATGTCGGCGATGGGTGCGCCCGCCGACACCATGTCCCCCTGGTCCACATACAGCTTGGTGACCACGCCGGCGGCGGTGGCCTTGACGGTGGCGTTTTTCTGGCTGTCGGACTGGTTCTTGAGGAGCTGGCTGTAGTTGAGGCGGGCGGACTCCAGACTCAGCTCAGCCTGCCGGATGGAGGCCTCCACGTCCTTGGAGTCGATACGGAAGAGCAGATCGCCCTTGTGGACGGTCTGACCCTCCTCGAAGGGGGCCTCCAGCACCTCGCCCTGGATCAGGGTGGTCACCTTATAAGAGTGGATGGGCTCGATGGTGCCGGTGCCGGAGACGGAGACCAGCAGCTCCTGCCGGGCGGCGACGGCGGGTATGTAGGAGCCCGCGGCCATGATGCTGCCAGTGCCGGAGCAGCTTTTGAACAGAAAGACCACCAGGGCGGCCAGCACCGCCAGGATGATCAGACGCTTGATCCACTTGCGCCGCTTTTTAGACGCAGGAGATTTGATTTTGGGCTTCTGCGCCGTCTCCCGGGTGGGAGTGACGGCCGCTTCGACCGCGGGTTTTTGCTTGACGACAGTTTGTTCCATGTTGCCGACTCCTTTACGAATGGGATATGTACCTTTCCCGATGCCCCTTTACGCTGTCTCTTATACACATCTGACGCTGCCGACGATCTACTCTGTGTAGA
>OJRD01000505.1_pt1 | contig 23487 bp, 21 predicted proteins | sample 1599051 | NCBI WGS metagenome assembly OJRD01 (sample SAMN03922523, study PRJEB24848) | human gut metagenome | isolation source: stool sample | host: Homo sapiens | place: Germany | collected 2010-02 | reverse complement strand
TATACAAATACAACCTGGGCAGCAGATGGTTCGGTAGAAACAACAAAGATGAATGTTAATGTACAGGACGTTGGTAATAATGCAAAATTCTCTATTAACGGCACATACTATACATCGAATTCTAATACAATCACAAGTGATATTTCTCGCATAAAGGGTTTAACAATTAACCTTAAAGGCCTAACCGAGGATTCATCAGTAACCTTGACCGTAGAGCGTGATAAGGAAACTCTTGCGAATGCTGTATCAGATATCGTGGATTCTTACAACGAGTTAATGAAGAATGTAGATGAGGCCATATCAAAAGATGGCAAGCTTCACGACCAGTCAGTATTGAAATTAGTAAGAAATCAGCTAAGAAATATGATGACGAGTTCAGATGCGGGAACGACAGTGTTCCGTAATTTGGATGCCATTGGTATAAAAGTAGAAAATGCAAGTGCTAACAATATTTCTACAGATAATATTACAACGCTAACGTTTGATAAAGATAAGTTTATTCAGGCATATGAAGCAGATGAGGACGCATTGAAAGCTCTGTTAATCGGCAGTGATTCAAATACGGGTATATTCACGAAGGTAGAAACTCTAATTGAGTCTTCTCTCAAGGCTGTAACCGGCTACTTTGCGACAGCTGAGGCCTCTTACGACAGGGAGGTTAAAGATATCGAGAATAAGATTGAAAAGCAGAAAAAGGCGCTTGAAAGATACAGGGCGCAGCTTGAAGCTAAATTCGCTTCCATGGATATTCTGATCGCTAACATGCAGCAGCAATACTCATCATTCCTTACGACGTAAAAAACTTTTGTGCAATGGCTAACTTCATGTTATTCTTTATTTTGGCTGCTGTAAAATGAAGAACAGGATTTTATGATGACAGAGAATTTATATACACTATCGGAAATAGTTGATAAAAGGTTTTCACATGGTGAGGATATCCCGCAAAGTATAATTGATAGCATTAAAAATATCGTGTCAGACGGCGGATATATAGGGATGGCACAGATTAATCCTATTGCAGGAAATATAGAATATAATGCAAAAAAAATTGCGAAATATATAAAATACGCATCAAAAATTAATCTGGATTTAGTTGTATTTCCTGAACTCGCGCTTATGGGGTATCCAATAGAAGATACGATAGACAGGCATCCTGTGATTGTTGAAGAGAATATTAAGTGGCTAAAAGGGCTTGCAAAGATTACAACATCAACTACTGCAATTGTCGGTTTTGTAGAACCGCGTAAAAAAGATGCAGAAGGCAAGAAATATTTTAATTCAGCTGCAATTCTTAAAAATGGGAAAATAGAAGGTATTGTAAGAAAATCTCTTCTTCCTAATTATTCAGAATTTAATGATTATAGATATATAGAACCATCTCCGATTGTAGGCGTACAGCCTGCTGAAACACTTGGAATTTTTGATAAGGACGATATAAAACCTTCATCTAAATTATATGATAAATTTGGAATTTCTATATGCGAGGATTGCTGGAATAACAAAGAATTTTTTGAAAAAAATTTATATGAAAAGGATCCTATTGAAGAGCTTGCAGAAGAAAATCCGAAAATTTTTATTAATTGTTCTGCTTCTCCGACAAGGGCTAAAAAAGAGCAGCTAAAACATAATATGCTTTCGTTTATTGCTAAAAAATATAAAACGCCAATTGTTTATGTCAATCAGGTAGGCGCGATAGATAATAGTTCTTTTGATGGTTCAAGCCGTGTTTTTGGTGCTAACGGTGAATTAATTGCACGTGCAAAATCTTTTGAAGAACAGTTCCTTATAGTAAACCCTGAAAAAAATATCGGAAAGATTTATCCACTTACTAAAGGGCTTGATAAATCTTTGACCGAGCAAAAAGTTTTTACGCTGGAATATGAATCTGATTTGGAGAGAACTTATAAAACACTTATTCAGGGAATTAGAGATTACTTTAAGAAATGCGGATTTAAACGTGCTGTTTTAGGTCTATCAGGCGGTTTGGATTCAACTGTTTGTGCAGTGTTGATGGCTGATGCTATCGGCAGAGAAAATGTATTCGGGGTTTCAATGCCTTCGCATATTACAAGTCAGGAAAGCAAATCTGATGCTGAAAAATTAGCTCATAATCTGGGGATTAATTTTACAGAAGCTACAATCAGACCTATGATTGATACAACAACGGAATGTCTGAATGAATTATTTGAAACAGTCGGGAAAAAATGGAACGGGCGTTTTGAAACAAGCTTTACGCCTGATAACATTCAGGCGCGCTCAAGAGCAATGTTCTTGTGGGGAATAAGTAATGAATTCGCATCCTGCATTCCAATTGCAACTTCTGACAAGTCAGAGTTGTATATGGGCTATGCAACCATTAACGGCGATATGTCCGGTGGTTTTGCGCCTATAGCAGATGTTCCGAAAACAAAATTATTTGCATTTGCAAGATGGCTAAATGCGAACAGGGAGCAAAAAAATGCAATTCCTGAGGCAATTATACTTAAAAAACCGGGGGCAGAACTTGCGATTGACCCAAAGACCGGAAAACCTTTGATAGCAGAAGATGCGCTTATGCCTTATGAATTTTTGGACGAAATTATTTGGAGAATAGAGAATAAGAATGAGGGTTATCACGACTTGTTAGAAACAGAATTTGTTTACGAAAAGCATAATCCAATTACGAAAGAGCAAAAAATAGAATGGCTTGATAAATTCTTCAGAAGGATGTCAACAGCTTTATATAAATGGTCTATTCTTCCGCCTTCTGTAATCGTAGAAGCACGTTCAATAAATAAATATGACTACAGACAGCCGATTACATCTTCAAGAATAAACTATAAAGGGGTTGATGAAGCTCATATCCATGATGTTCTGGAAGAGTAGTTATCTCAAAAGTAGATTTGAATTTAAGTGCTTTAACTGACGCTTCATCTCTTCTGCTTTATCCCCGAGGCTTTCTTTCTGATATATTTCCATTGCAATTTTGTAATTTTCTTCTGCATCATTTTTGTATTCAGGATTATCGTATCCTGACATTAACTGTAAGGTTTGAGCAAGAAGAACATAACCTTCCGGTTTTTTAGGATTAATGTTTATTGCTTTTTCAAAGCACTCTTTTGAATCAATAATATGACCTTCAATATGATTTTTATAGCCTTCAAGAATTTTCATAGGATATGCAAACAGGTTTTGTTTGTCGAAAATTCTTAGCTCCAATAAGAAGCATATTTCCATCAAATCTTTATCCTGATACATATCAGTAAATCTGAAATGAGAAATAAAATATTTTGGAAAAACCGAATCTATTCGTTTAAGAATCTCATTCTTCTTGTCAACCTGTCCTGCAAGTTCGTAAATACTAGCTTCTTTCAATAATTTTATAGGATTATCCTTGTCTATCATATCAATTATGTATAATAGTTTCAGCCCCTTGGCTAATTCATCTTTTGCAAGAACAATTGCAACTTCTTGAAATAAAAATTGTATTGTTCTGTACTTATTGTATTCAAATAAACTCAAAATGTAGTTTTTTGCAATATCTTCCTGCGAAGAGAAAACAAAAGATAAAAATTTAATTCTTTTTATATTGAAGTTATCTTCATCCCATCCTAGAATTTTGTTTGCATCCATAATTGCTTCATAGTAATTAGACATTTCGTAATTAAGTGCAACCCTCTCATAGTAGGCTTCTTCTTTTTTTACGCAGTGAGTAATAATGTATGTAAAATCAGAATACGCATCATCAAGCATTAAGAGCTTGTGGCATAACCTGCCGCGTTTTAAAAAAGTTTCTGACGGCTTGTACTCTTCTTTAATCAAACTGTTTAATTTTTCTAGTGCTAAATCGTAATTTTTTTCAGAAATATCCTTATCAACAGACTTTAGCGATAGTAAATATTTTATGTTGTCTAACATTTTTGAATCCCTTACTATTACTTTTTATCATAAAGTTCTGAAAAAAACGAGTTCCCGAATTGACTACAAAACTTTCAACGCCTGTCTAATCTCTCTGAGAGCAGTTGAAATTTCTCTATTAGTGTCTTTTTCTTTTTTTATTTTTTCATAAGCAAACATAATTGTTGTATGCTTTTTATTATAATATTTAGCAATATTCACAAAGCTCTGATTGGTGATTTCTCTGCATAAATATATTGATAAGTGTCTTGCCATAGAAACTTTTTGACCTCTTGCAGTCCCTTTGATATCTTTAATATCTGTTTCAAAATAACTTGAAGTAACACGGGCAATTTGATCGAAGCTTATTCCCTCGTCGCTTTCTTCACACTTAAGTACTTCTTTTGCTAGTTTGAGAGTTAACTCCTGTTCTGTAATTTCTGCATAAGCACAAACTTTAGTGAATGCTCCTTCAAGTTCGCGAACATTGTTGCTGAAGTTTCTTGCTATATACCTGAGAGCTTCATCTTCATGTATCAAATCATTATCTGTTGCCAGTTTTTTTATAATTTCAAATCTTGTTTCCAAATCAGGAGGAGTAAGCTCTATCATTAATCCCATTTCAAACCTTGAACAAAGTGCAGCTGTAAGTGTCGGAATTTCTTTAGGCAGTCTGTCAGAGGTGATAACAATTTGTTTGCCTTTATTGTACAAACTGTCAAAAGTGTATTGCAAATTTTCCATAGTTTTAATCTTTGATTCAATAAACTGAATATCATCAATAAGAATTATGTCTATATTGGTATATTTACGGTTAAACTTTGACATATTCTCAATAGTGTTGTTAGTTTTTCTGCTGTTTGAAATATAGTCATTTATGTAATCTTCGGTTTTTGTATATTTAACTTTTAATTTTGGATTATTAAATATTATATAATGTCCTATTGCCTGCATAAGATGTGTTTTTCCAAGGCCGGAATTACCATATATAAATAACGGATTATATTTGCCAGCAGGATTCTGTGCCACTGCCATAGCTGCTTTATATGCAAATTTACTGTTTTCACCCTGTACAAAGTTTTCAAATTTATATTTAAGGTTCAAATTTGCAGCAGACTGCATATTGGCAAGATTTTCCATTGCCTGTTCTTTAATACTTACTTCACTTGCTTTTTTTTGCAGTTTTTCAGTTTCTCTTTTTAGTGTTTTGGCTGCAGTTTCATCATAGATAATAACAAGTCTGGAATTCTCATCACCCGAAACCCTTTTAAGAGCTTCTACCATCTGATTATAATGATTCTTCCTGAGCAAATCTCTTCCCATCATCTGGCCGGTTACAACAGTTAAAACCCCCTTGTCGTACCCGGATACTTCAAGCGGATAAAGCCAGGGATGAGCATTCTCAGGTAAGACACCCAGCAATTCTTCCTTAACTTGCTCCCAAAAACGTTTTAGTTCAATATTTTCCATACAACTCTAGATTTGTGATTACTTAAGTTAAATAAAAAAGGCGACACCCAGATTCGAACTGGGGATAAAAGCTTTGCAGGCTTCTGCCTTACCACTTGGCCATGTCGCCGTAAAAAAATAATATAATAAACAAGACTTTTTTGCAAGTCTTCAGGTTGATATTTACGGCTAACTAAAAAAGACGGTCAGTCTTTCGACAAACCGTCTTTAAATTATTATACTTTGCGTTTACGAGCTGCTTCTGATTTGCGTTTTCTCTTAACGCTTGGCTTTTCATATCTTTCACGTTTTTTTACTTCTGATAAGATTCCAGCTTTTTGAATTTTTTTCTTAAATCTTCTCAAAGCGCTTTCGATACTTTCGTTTTCGCCAACTTTAACTTCTGCCATTTATATTTTCACCACCTTTATAGCACTATGTGTAACATATTTATAATAAAACAACCTGTTTTAGATTTCAAGGGGTGGGGATAAAATACAAAGGGGTAAATGTTGACAGCTGTAAATATGAGTGTTAAACTTCCGTATATGGAATTAACTGCAGAAGAAGCTGTAACAAAATTATTGTCAGATAACGAGATTTTACGTGGAAGTAATACAGAATTTTATTCTAATCCTATGTATAACCTCGGTGAGTTTTTAAAAAACTTTAAACCTGAGCCTTCACCATATGAAGGTAAGTATGTTTTTATAAGATAAAAAACTCCCTTTAAAGGGAGTTTTTTTTTAAGATTTAACGTCTGCAGTTCCGTATCCTTCGTGGTATTTGTATTGCATAAGATGGAGTTTACCATTTTCGTCTTGTTGTAATACATAGTGTTGATTTGTTTGTCTGCCGTGGAAGATTAATTCACCGTCTACCGGATCTACTGATACTTGAATGTAATCAACTTTTGTTGAGCCGCTCTGGCTTGTCATTGGTATTGTCCAGAGATTATCGCCAGATTTTGTTGGTGTGCCTACTGTAATGTTTCTGAAGTCAGCTATAGGTGAATCATCTATTACTTCTATCAAGTTTTTAAGTGACTCTGCAGTAATGTCTTTTGCTTCAACATTTTTGTAACCAGGTTTATAGAATGACGCTTTAACTTTTGCTCTGACTTCTGCCGGCAATTTTGCTAATGCTTCTCTCAAATCTTCCGGCGTTGCATCTTTTGCAAGATTTATGCATTTGTCCAAATATTTCTTTTTGTCATCGTCAGATAGCTTGTTGTAATCAGGCAAGTCATCAAAATTACCTGCTGCAGCTATTTCTTCGGCCTTACTTTCTGTTGTCGGAGTTGTTACCGGTGTGGTAACTTCTGTCGGCTGAGGAGCAGGTGTTACTGTAGTTGGGGTTGTACTTGTTGGTGTACTAGCTGGTGTGCTTGTTGAACCTGCTTCAAATTCAGTGTTAGGATATTTGGCTTTCAGTTTATTTAATAAGTCATGATATGCTCCTTTATTCATCCTGCTGTAAACAGGATCTTCTGGATTTTCATATTTTGCTTTTATTTTATTATAAAGGTCTTTTGCTCCGGCTTCGTCATCAGCTTTCAATTTTGCGATTGAATCTTCAAAGCCTTCATAAATAGCATTATCTTTATCATTTACGCCTTCTTTTATTGTAGTAGTGCTGCTTGTTTCTTTGCTTCCGCAGGTGCAGTCGCCTGTTCTGGTGCTTCCGCCTGCATTGCCGCCGCCCCAGAAATTACCCCAGCCTCCGCCGAAGGATGGGAAGCCGAAACCTCCCAGACCAAAACCGCCGAAGTTGCCGAAGCCGCCGAAGCCCATGTTCATGCCGCCGCCAAACCAGCCGCCGAATAAATTGCCAAAGGCATTACCTAAGCCGGCTCCAAAGCCGCCCCAAAAACCGCCATGACCGCCGCAGTCTATATTATAGGTAGTATTAAATATACTGCCGTAATTCCCGCCGCCGTGACAACCGGAGTGGAACATCTCATAGTGTTTAAATGCGCTGTGACAATTAATTCTGGTCATAATTGTTACCTCAATTTTTCTTACATCTGTTATATATATAAAGTATGTAAAATTTATTCAATTTCAACATTGCTTTATTTTGTTACAAATGTTTACATTGTAAATTTTTGTAAATCTTTATTTAAAAAGTCTAAAGTTTTTGAAAAATATGCCGATATATATATTACCAAGGGAAATGAAAAGCTCAGGTAAAAGGAGCAGGGATTATGGGATTTAATGTATCAGCATCAATGGGATATCAATTGGAAAATAGTGAATTCTTGAGAAGTGCTGCAAAAAATATTTTAAATAGAAGCGCTTCTCCTGAAACTACACAGAGAATTATTGAAAAAACTTTGTTCAATTCGGATGTTCAATTAAGAGAATTTTATACAAATCCGCAATTGTCAGTAATAAAAGCTTCAACACAAATAAGTATTAATAATTCTTTAAAAGAAACTTTAAAATATTTGAAAAATCATGCAAATAAAAAATCTGCAAAAGCGCCTGTTCTAGGTGAATTATGGAATATTTTCTCTTCAAATAATGAGGCCTCTGAAAAAAATCCATATAAAGGTGAATTGTATGATTTTGAAATAGATAAGAATGCAAAAAACATTTTTGCAGCGTAAAAAGACTTCTCCTCAAAAGGCGCAGCTGGTATACCAGCTGCGCCGCCTCGTTATATTTCAACTTTTACTATTACTTTTTTAACGCTCAATTTGTTGTCTGGAGTTAAAGACGGCTGGTGTGCATCCTGTGGATAAAATACGAGGAATTCACCTTCTTCCAGTGTCTGGTATGAACTGCATATATTGCAATGAAGAAACTCAATATCTTTTTCTTTATCGTATTCTTTATCCGTTGTACAGTTTAAATAATCTGTTACTCCGACTTTTTCAAGTCCTTTTATCATATATTGAATATCTGCATATCTTCTATGCGCTTCATATGGGGCGTCATCTTTTGTAATGTAGCTTTGAACATTTGCAAAGATTTTTTCGCCGTCAATTAAATATCTGCCATCAGGGATATTTAGTAAATCATTATTTTTAAGCCATTCAAATCCCTGTTTTAGTCTTTCTGAAATTCCGTAGTAAGTATCTGCATTTGTTAGTTTATCTTTTATCATCGTATTACCTTTCTAATATTAACTTAATAAATCTTAACAAATTAATACAAAAAAGGCAATTTATATTTAATAAATTACTTTATATTAATGTAAGGTTAAAAGGTTATTTTAAAATTACACAGGTTAGTAAAAGTTAGGTAGGTTCACTATGTTAATGGCATTCTGGGAAGTCCAGAGATTAACACGCGAAATAAATTACTTGGAACGGCAGGCAATGGAAACCCGCAACCGACTTTCGAATTATCAAAAGTATGCGAGTGTTCTGGGCGGTTCAAGTGTTATGACAATGAACAACATTGCCGGAATTTCTGCCGAACTTTTACCGAGAGCGTCAATGTTTGCACAATTCTCTAATCAAGCAAGTTCAATGAGTGCAATGCAAAATCTTCAAACAATGAAGATGATGGGACAGGTGCCTTGGACTGGTAATGCTTTAGCTCAGTATCAAATAGAGATGAGTGCATTTGCTAAGTTTAAAGAAGAGTCTATGAAGGCTCTTAAACAGCAGGAAGTTCAAATTCTTAATGAAAAGGAAAAAGAAATCCAGCTGGAAATGAATGAAATTGAGCAGCGACTTAAGATGAAGCGTGCGTACCTTGAGTCTGTAAAACAACAGGCTGCTGAGGATGCAAGAAACAGCGCTCCTAAGTTCGGGCTCGGATAACAAGACTATTTAACTCTAAAAACTTATAGTGTGTAGAAAAATAGTGAAGTGTATACCTATTAACTTAATAATTCCCCTCGCCTCTCATCCAAGAGGCTTTTTTTTTGCAATGTTTCGCTTGACAACTATACTAAGCTAGTATATAATAATTATATAAGGATATGTTGTACAATATGCAAAGTTTTGTTGAACCAATATTAGCAAAGGTTTTAACCCATTGCCCTGAAACCCTTGCAGCTGTAGGGGGGGGGGGCGAAACATCCTATAAATACTAGCTTTGAGCTGGTAGGTTCGACTATCAAATTTACCACCGGAGGTGATTTATGATAACCTTCGGAAGTGATGTTGCTGATTTAATTTTACAGCGGACTTTAGGTGAAAATACACTAGGATTGAATAACACAATCAACCGGATGACAACGGGTTATAAAGTTAACCATGCGAAAGATAATGCAGCAGGTTATTCAATTATCACCGATTTATCGAAGAAAATAAGCTCAATGCTTCAGGTTCAGCAGAATACAGAGGATGGTATTGCATTGCTTCAGACCGCTGAGGGCGGTTTGGAAGAGATACAAAAGCTTCTTGAGCGTTTACGTGATTTGGCAACACAGGCGTCAAATGAAACTTATGATGCAGATGCACGGGAAGCAATGCAGGCAGAGGCTGATGAGATACTTGAGCAAATAGAGCAGATAAGAAATGTTACATCCTATAACGGGAAAAACCTGTTTGAAATAGAGCAGAATAGTAATACACCTGTATCACGTCTTTCAAGCTCAGTTCGGAGTTCTTATCCATTGGCTCTTATGTCTTCCCGTGTAATGTCCATATCTGACGAAGATACTGTATCGGGAGCATTTGATTTCTCTTCCGGTGAAACAAAAACCGTAACAATTGATGGGGTAAGTTATACAGTAACTAATAACGCTTCCGTGTCAGCTTCTTTATCTTATACAAAAGATAAGAGTACCGGTGTGTTGACGATATCAGCTAATAAAATGACTATTAAAGGGCAGGCTGATGTAGCTCATAATCTTGTAATAAATGGCAGCTCAAATACTGTTTATGGTGGTGATAAAAATGACTCACTGGCACTTGCTAATGCTAATAATGTGAATAATAAGTTATATGGTGGAGCAGGGGATGATACTTTCACAAGTGTAGTTTCAGATTCATACAATTCTTTTTATGGAGGTGACGGAGATGATACTTTCAACGTATATGGAAATACAGGCGTGTTTGCTGAGGCAGGAAATGATGTTATAAATCTTAATTATAATATTTCTTCCAGCTCGAATGTATCTTCATATGGAGGTGATGGAGATGACACTTTTAATATAAATGGTAATAGTTGGTATTGTTATGGTAATTCAGGAGAAGATACTTTTAATATTAAATCCGGCGTGCAAAATACTTTTGTAGATGGTGGTGGTGGCACAAATGCAATTAATGATCATGGAACAAATACAATAAAAATAAATGTTCCAAATGCAAATGCGTACTCGGAATTTTTTGTCGCGGGTGAAACAAAAATAATAACGGTTAACGGCAAAGAATATACAATTACTAATACTGCATCTAACGATAATAAGAATCTGGTTTATTCTATAAAAGGTGATACGATTGAATTTCAAGGGACATATTTTAAAATAACAGGCAATTCCGAGCAAAGTCACAATGTAAAGTTACTATCACAGAGGATGACTTTTACTGGCGGAAATTTGAATGATACTATTATAGTCGCAAATACTGCCAGATATGCAGCAGTATATGGCGGTTCTGGCGACGATTATATTGAGAATAATGCTGCAGATGTGTATATGTGGGGGCAGGATGGCAATGATAAAATTATTAATAATGGCGGTAACAGTTGTCTGATTTTTGGGGGAAATGGTGATGATACTGTAGAGATTACAAAAGGAACAGGGCATTATCTTGATGCAGGTGACGGAAATGATAATGTGACAGTGTTAGGTAGTGCAAGTAATGCAACAATATATGGCGGAGCCGGTAAAAATACAATTACGAATAAATCAGGTAATAATATTGGTATCAGTGGTTTTGGAGATGCTGATAATTGTTCTGCAATAGTAATAAATCCTTCTGCATCCAAAACGGTTACAATCAACGGGGTTTCTTACTCGCTGGTTAATCAATTAAGCGATAGAACCTCTGTTGTTTTATACAATTATAATTCTGTGTCAGGCGAAACTTCTTTTTGGGGTTCTTATGTAGATGTACACGGTAAAACCGATAATATTGCATACAATGTAGTAGTAAGTGGTGCATATAATAATTGTTATGGCGGAGAATTGGATGACAAATTGACTGCTAAAGGCTGGGTTGTTTCCCTTCATGGAAAATCCGGCAATGATACTTTAATCCAAAATTCATACTGGGCGAAAACATATGGAGGCAAGGGAGATGATACAATTATCGCTAATCAGTCCGGCAGCTTTATTTATGGAGAAGCAGGAAATGACACAATAACAATAAATGTTTCAACAAGCAATGAGATTGATGGCGGTACCGGTGATGATACGTACAATATCAATGCTTCTTGTGCTCCAAAAGATACAGACGGTAATAATATATATAATATTGATGCTAACCATTGTAACATTACAGGCGGGATGGGGAATGATACATTCTATGTTAATGGAAATAATAATATTGTTAATGGAGCAGGCGGTGATGATTATTTTGTTATAAATAGCAAGGGCTCAAATACAATTGATGGTGCGACGGGTGATAATTATTATGTCGATAATTCGGATGGAAATGCTACGCTCGTTAATGTAGTTAGTGATCCAAACAGCGGAATGCTGCAGTTTTCTTCAATCGGTGAAGAAAAGTCTTTTATCATTGATGGCAAGAAATACACTGTAAAAAATTCGACGACTCTTGGAACATCTCAAGCTGCTAACAGTTTGAAATATTCATATAATGCAACAACCGGCAAAATAACTGTTGATGGTTCAAACTTTACAATAACTTCTGATGACAGTGCATGTAATTTAGCCGTTAAAGGTGACAACAATCTTGTATATGGAAGTAAATATGCAGACACAATAATTGTCGAATCCGGTTCAAATAATAAAATTTATGGTTTGAATGGTGATGATAATCTAATTTTAAATTCTGCGGATAATTCAGTTCTTGGAGGTGACGGTAATGATACAATTACTGTTAATGCGGCTTCTGGTAAAGAAATTAACGGTGAAGATGGAAATGATATTATTAATATAAATTGTAATAATAATTCAAATATCATAGCTGGAGATGGTAATGATAGGTTAAATATTAATGGTTCAAATAATGTTGTAGATGCAGGTAACGGAAATAATAATATTACAATTTCAGAATCTAATAATACTGTAACAGCAGCAGATGGAAGTAATGATATTCGTGTAACGGGTTCATCAAATAATGTTACAGCCGGTAGTGGAAATAATAAAATTGGTATTTCCGGTGATGATAATACCTTAAATGTTGATAAAGCAGTTGGCGAAATCAATATTCTCGGGAGTAGCAATGAGGTGACAGTAAATAATGGTGCAAATAAAACGATAATTCAGGGGAATCACAATACATATATTAGTTTGAATGGCGAGAAAAATGTTTCTGTTAAAGGCAGTAATAACGAGATAAATACTGGCAGCTCAAGTGATGCTTTCAATATATCAGGTGATAATAACCACATAACCAGCACAGGCGGCGACAACAATGTAACAATTTCAGGCAATGCAAATATTTATGAAGGCGGGTCCGCCAAAGATACTATACGCGTAAATTCGGGCAATAGCAACAATATTGATGGCGGGGCCGGAAACAATACTTTGTACGACAAAGGAATTAATACTGTTTATACAAATGTCCGCCGTATAATAACCTCTCCGTTTGAAACGGATTTAAAAATTGATATTGGCAGTGGTGATGATAAATTTATACACATAACAATAGATTTTAGTACTATTGGCTTTACAGTCGATTTATCAACTGCTAAATCTGCTTTAGAAAGTTTAGAAGCCATAGATGATATGTTAAAGACTGTATCCGAACAGCTTTTAAATATAGGCAGCACCATAAACCGTTTAGAGAGCGTTGCAGAAGCACAGGCACTAAAACTTAATAACTTGATATCTTTCCGTTCAACAATGCAGGATGCAGATATAGCGGAAGAATCATCAAATTACATTCGCTACCAAATCTTACAGCAAGCCTCCTCGACTTTATTAGCTTCATCTAGAAATCTTAAAGCACAAAATGTTTTAGGACTGCTTTCAAATATTTCTTAATAAACTGGTATATCAATAGGGTTAAGCAGCTTTACGCTCAGCACATCACCTTTATTAATGTATACGTCCTGACCTTTTCTAAACATATCAGCAACACTGTCGCCAACCCAGTATCCAACTCCGCCGATAAATCCGCCTACAGCGCAGATAGGTGCTGTTAAATATTGAATACCCGGAGCAGATTCTCCTGCACTCATACCATAATTGGTTGCATTTTTAGTTATTTCTACTCCTCGTTCATAGTTTTTCTTGACAGCTTCACCGTATCCAAGGTTTTTATACAAAGACCCGTCAAAATATATATTATCAAATTGACATACGGCCATATCCAAAGGAATTTGTCTGCCGTTAGGGGTAACTACATGATCAAAATCAAGATAAAGTTTAGCGCCTCTTGAAAATCTTTTTGCCGTATTAACCTTAGAAACACTTCCTCTTACAACAGAGCCTGCCGGTAATATTATGTTTGTATCAGATGAGAGCTCATTCTTTAATGTCGCAACAAAAGAATCTCCTTCACATCCTGAAAAAGTGCTTACAGGCTGTAAAAATTCCAGTTCAAAAACAGTTCCTGCCGGTATTCTTTTTGTTCTGGCATCAGCTTTAAAAGCACCTGCAAAAGCAGCAGTTGATGCTATGCACAATGTCAGCATTAGTATTATAAAATTTTTCATAATTCTCTCCTCCAATACACGACGATTGTAGCATATTGTAATACTAATTGCAATCAAGATTAATATCTTCATTTTTAGCAGAAAAATGCTTTATCATCTGCGAGGCAGCTACTGCTGTAAATGGTACGCAGATAACAATTGCAATGCTTCCTATCAGCGCTGAAGCTGTTTCAGTTACTACTTGATTAAGGTTTATAAATTTTTGCAAATCAATATTTCCTGCGAGAAGCAAAAGTGGAAGCGAACCGCCGAGATATACCAGTATTAAAGTATTTGCCATTGTTCCGATAATATCACGCCCAACATTCATGCCGGAAATAAAAAGATCTTTTACTGTTTTTGTATTATCTGTGATATAAATTTCATTAATTGTGCTGGCAATTGACATTGCAACATCCATTACAGCCCCGAGTGTCGCAAGTATCATTGTCGAAATTGTTATGCCGATAAAATCAAGTTCAGGGTGAGCTGTATACAAAAACATTGAGTTTTCTTCTGTGAAACCGGTAAGATGCGCAGTAAACATGGTTATGTATGACAGCAGGCCTGCGAACAAAAGACTTAACATAGCTCCGATAACAGCAGATGTGCTCTTTGCGTTAAAACCGCCTACCAGATACATTGTTGCTGCAGTTGAAGCAATACAAATTAAAATAGTCGCAAGAACCGGATTTATACCAATTAATATTAAAGGCGAAAGTGCGTGTGTTATAAGAAGCACTGTAAGCCCTATAGAAATAAGGCTGTAAAATCCTTTTTTTCTTCCTACATATATCAAAAGTCCGCAGAATAACAATGACAGCCAGCAAAGGTTTCCTGAACGCTTGATGTCTTCAATAGAAAACTCCACTCCTTCTCCGTTGTCTTCTGCATGGAGTATAACTTTTGTATTTTTTTTCAATTTGATATCATAATAAGGATTTCCGGTAAGCATATTATCAAGCTCTACGGTTTCACCTTTAAATTCTCCGGTAAGAAGCCTAACCTGTATAGTTTGTTTTGTCTGTGATACAGTATCGTCGTTTAAATCAACATACTGAACCTTTTCAACTATTCCGGTCTGGGAAGGCAGTATCTTTGCTTCATCTGCCAGAACCGGTAAAAACAACATTGATAATATTAATAAAAGATATTTCATAATATGCGCCTTGCTTAATCAAACAGATTAGTCTGCATTGATTGTATTTTAATTCCTAAATGTCTATATCCTTCCGGCGAAACTTTTCTGCCTCTCGGAGTTCTCTGCAAAAGACCGGCCTGAAGGAGATATGGTTCGCATACATCTTCAATCGTTCTTACATCTTCGCTCAGTGCCGCGGCTATTGTTTCTATTCCGACCGGCCCGCCGTCATACTTATCAATAATTAAATTTAAAAGAGCTCTGTCTGTGTTATCAAGTCCAAATTCATCTATTTTTAACAAATCCAGTGACTCATTGGCAACATTTTCGTTAATTTTACCGTCGTGTTTAACTATTGCAAAATCTGCAACTCTTTTAATAAGTCTGTTTGCAATTCTTGGCGTTCCTCTTGAACGCATTGCAATAGCTTTTGCACCATCAGTAGAAATTTCAATATCAAGAATTTTAGCAGTTCTTTGCACAACGCTGGTTAATTCTTCTATTGTATAAAATTCAAGTCTGTGGATAATCCCGAACCTGTCACGAAGCGGACTGGAAAGTTCTCCAGCTTTTGTTGTTGCGCCGATTAAGGTGAACTTAGGCAGAGGTATTCTTAGAGTTTTTGCGGTCTGGCTCTTGCCTGTTGTCATATCAAGCGTAAAATCTTCCATTGCCGGATATAAGATTTCTTCCGCAACTTTATTTAGCCTGTGAATTTCATCTATAAATAAAATTTCTCCGCCTTTTAATGACATTAATATACCTATAATATCACGCGGTCTTTCCAGCGCCGGAGCAGAAGTAATTCTTATATCAACTCCCATCTGCGAAGCAATAACCCCCGCAATTGTTGTTTTCCCCAGACCTGGTGGACCGTAAAATAACATATGGTCCAGAGGCTTGCTGCGTTTTTTAGCAGCTTCCAGTGTTATTTTTAAGGTTTCTTTGAGCGCTCCCTGTCCTATATAGCTGTCAAAGTCTTTAGGACGTATAGAGCTCTCAAATGTATTGTCATATTCAATGGTTTCAGGCTTAACTATAGGGTTTTTCTTATTCCCCCCGTATTTACCCCTTTTCTCCAATTCGTCATCATCTGATATAATTGCCATAAATTAATCATAGCATAAATTTTTAACAAACTCTATTTGTTTTTAGACCTTTTAGATAATCTCTAATGTTATTGAATGTTTTTTCTAAAAGATAATTTACAGAGTCATTTGTATTATAAGCAATATGAGGGGTAATAATTACATTATCCATCTTGAATAACTTTTGGGTTATTAAAGCTGTTTCTACGCAATTAGAATTAGAATTTTCAATAACATTTGTTAACTCGCCCGGGTGAGTGCTAAGAAATTCACACTCAAGTACATCGAGAGCAGCAGCTTTTACCTTACCTTTGATGAGATTGTCATATAAAGCTTTTATATCTAAAAGTTCTCCGCGTGCTGTATTTACTATATAAACTCCATCTTTCATCTTGTCAAATTCATCAGGGCCAAGCATATGGTAATTATCTCCTGTATATGGAAGATGCAGGGATATAATATCAGATTCTTTTAAAAGTTCATCAAAACTTACGAAGTCACAAAATCCTTCCAGCTCCGGATTTTGCATATAAGAATAAATCATAACTTTCATACCAAAGAAATGCGCAATTTTTGAAACCAGAGCGCCTACCTCGCCGCAGCCTATTATGCCGAGCTTTAAGCTGGAAAGAGTGCGCCCTTCATAATGCTCATAGTTAATGTTATGGCTTTTCATGTCAATAATTGCAGGAAGCATGTTTCTTATAAGAACTATTATCAGGGCAATTGCATACTGGGCAACTGCTTCTTCTCCATATTCTTCGATATTTAAAACTGCAATATTGTGTTCAATACAATAATCAAGATCAATATGTCCGTATCCATATGAACGGGTGGCAATCATTCTTAGATTACGGAATTTATCAAGAACATTTCTTGTAAGGTTAGAGCTCCTGAATACACTAATTATAGATGTTTCTTTAAGCTGCTCTTCGCTGAGTTCTGTTGTTTCATTAAGAGGTTCATTAATAAAAGTTATATCAAAATCCACTAACTCGTTATTTTCAAAAAATTCTTTTTCAGACTCTCTAAAGTCGAACATCATCATCTTTATCACTGGCAATCTCCTTTTTTAATTAAGTATGAGGGTAAAATAAATATATGCTATTCTACAGACAGGCAATTTATGGTAGCATTAGTGATAAAGAGGTGATTATATGAAAAAAATCAGTATTGTTTCATCCTGCTTTAATGAGGAAGATAATATTCCTATACTATATAGAGGAATAAATGAAGTGATAGAAAAGTATATAGAAAGGTATGAATTTGAGTTCATATTTATCGATAATGACTCGACTGATTTTTCTCAGGATGAGCTTAGAAAACTAGCAATGGACGACAAGCGGGTTAAACTTATTTTTAATTCAAGAAATTTTGGATACATAAAATCCGCTTACTATGCAATTATGCAAGCTTCTGGCGATGCTGTAATATATCTTGCCTCAGATTTACAAGATCCTCCTGAATTGATTGCTGATTTTATTGACAACTGGGAAAAAGGTTGTGATGTCGTAATTGCCAGAAAATATGACAAGAAAAGCTTTTCTTTCTTAAATATTCTAAGGAAGTTTTATTATTTTGCCCTTGACTTAATGAAGGATGAAGGAGGAAATCTTATCCGTAATTATAAAGGGTTTGGGCTTTATGATAAAAAGGTTATAGATAAACTTAAAGAGGTTGAAGATCCTTATCCGTATTTCAGAGGTTCAGTTCTAGATATGGGATTTTCAATGAAAATTATTGATTTTGATGAGCCGGAAAGAACAAGCGGTTTTGATAAGAATAATTTGCTAACTCTCTGGGATAATGGTATGCTGGGGCTTACGAGAACAACAAAAGTTCCGATTCATATTATTACAATGATAGGGTTCTTTGGTACGGTTATAACCTTTGCATTAATTATGCTTAGCCTTATCTGCTATGTCGGGTATTTAAACTTTATTATCCCTAAAAAAATGCTTTCGCTTTATTTCTTAATGTTTATACAAATTTTAAGCGTCGGCATGATTGGAGAATACTTGATAATGCTTTGCAGATTTGCAGAGAAAAAGCCTCTTGTTATTGAAAAAGAGAGAATAAATTGGGAAGTATAGTTTATCCCTGCATATGTGATGCTAAGCTCTGCAAATTTGTGTAATCCTGCATACAGTATGTTTCATCAACGGCCAGTCTGCCGTAGAATATGCTGTCAGAAACAGCCCTTCTCTTTTGCGTACCAGCAGTTGACATATCTGCTCTGTACTGTTTTGCTTCTTCTCTTTGTGAACCTTCCAGTTCAGAGAAATTTAAGCCCTGCGTAACTTCATTGTATTTTTTTGAAGCTTGCTTATATGCTGATATTGCAGCATCGTATGCTGTACTTGCTTTGCTTTGCAAGTTAAGCCAGTGCTGCCTCCAGCCGGCATGTTTTTCCTTCTGTTCTTCAAAACTTTGATTGAGTTCTTCCCACTTGCTGTTCATGCCGAATAAATCATTTGGATCTACTTCAACACGTTTCCCGTCAATTTCAACGTACCATTTGCCGTCAATACCTTTGTTTGCCGGCATGTATTGTCCGTTTATCCAGACTTTTGGTTGTGAATTTCCAGATACTTGTACCACGTGTTTATACTCCTTAAATATATAAAGTATGCATAGCTGGAAAAATTGCCTTTTTTGTAAACAAATTTTAACTTAATTTAAGATTTGTAAAAAAATTACAAGAAACAGTTTACTTTTTTTATATATTGAAACAATAATGTTATTGTAAGAAGTATATATCACAAATACATGGAATGTATGTTTTGAATAAGCATTAATGCCGACAATGGAAGTCAGCGAGCTTATGAAAAATGTGTAGAAAATCGTTTTTAAATAATCAGGGTAAAACAGTGGTGTATACGGACAGGGTACATATCCAAAAATAAGGAGAGAATACTATCACAAAAGCCGTGATATAATCACAGGCTTCTCAGGGCTGTTTTTAGTCTTATTAGAAACAGTCATGGGGAAAACTACGCAAAAAATGCCTAATAAGGGCAAAGAGTAACATAGAGTGCTGCACACGGAATGTGCAGTTGTAGACGGGCGAAAAGTAAATTATTTTGCCGCGTCAGATTAGAGTACGTATCGAAAGAGAGAAAGGAGATCCCAACTATGGCACTCACAATCAACACAAACATTTCATCAATTATCGCACAAAGAAGTTTGAACAGTGCGACAACAAATTTGAACACATCTTTAGAAAGGATGTCCACAGGTTACAAAATTAACCACGCAAAAGACAATGCAGCCGGTTATTCAATTGCAAACATGTGGGAAACTCAACTAGGTTCTCTGGATGTAGCTGCTGATAACGCGGCAACAGGTTCAGACATGTTGACATCAGCAGAACAAAGTTACAGCCTTTTGTCAGATCACTTGCAGCGTATCAGAGATTTGACCGAACAGGCTGCAAACGGCACTTATGCTTCTGCTTCACTTAAAGCAATCCAGTCTGAAATTTCAGCAAGATTAGATGAAATTACACGTGTGGCATCAAATGCTGAATTTAACGGAATTAAGCTTATGTCATTTGATGGTACTAATGGTAATATTACCGGTATGAACGAAAAGGGTATTGACTTGCAGGTTGGTCTTTATGGCGATGGCGACAGTATTATAAATTTAGATATTGATCTGTTTAAAAGTGCAACAATCAGCGGACTTTTCACAAATATGACAAAGGCTAATGGTAATGGTGTAACATTACAACAGATGCTTGAGCAAGCTAATAATAAACAAGCTGTGGATTTGAAAACAACAGATGAAGAACAAAAAATAGTTAATAATAAAATATTTGCAGCAGCTTGCAGCGGTCTGATTTATGACAGTGCTACTGATTCTTATACTTTAGCATCTGGTGTAGAAGATTCTTATGGAGCAAAAGAAATGTTGAGCTTCCTTGATTCTGCAATTGATGATATTTCTTCAAGAGTAACAAGAATTGGTGCTGCTCAGAACAGAGTAGAATCTGCTATTACTGCAATAGATGTTCAATCTCAAAACTTGACATCATCATTGTCTACGCTGAGAGATACAGATGTAGCAGAAGAATCTTCAAACTATATTCAGTCACAAATTCTGCAGCAAGCATCTGCAACCCTGTTAGCAACAGCAAACCAGACACCAAGTATTGCATTAAACTTAGTTTAAGAAAGGTTAAGGTATGGGTAGAACTATTTATTTTTGCTAGTTCGTTGATTAGGGTTATGGTTGTTGAAGGGAAACGAGTTAACTCGTTTCCCTTTTTCTATATTATTATACCGGACAAACTAATTTACCCTGCGCAGACTTTATGATATTATTCAAACCATGCAAAATATAAAATCTATTATCTCAGAAGAGCTTAATTTTGTTGATAATGAAATTAAAAATGTTTCGCTAGAACAAGATGATATAAAACAAGCTTTAGAAAAATTTTTATCAGGCTCATCAAAACGAATTCGCTCAACGATTACTTCTTTATATATTAAAGCCTTGGACAAAAAAGTTTTACCGCAATGTATAAAAATAATGGCTGCTGGTGAAATAATACATAATGCGTCACTGCTGCACGATGATGTAATTGATAATGCCAAAACCCGTAGAGGTGAAACTACAATAGGAGAAGTATTTTCACCATATGTATCAATACTTTCCGGAGATTATTTACTTTCTATTGCAACAGAAAAATTGATGGAGGTTAACGATAATAATATATTGAAAAATTTTTTAAACTGCACAAAACAAATGTGTAATGCAGAGTTAACCCAATTTTTTCTTCGAGGAAAGAAACCTGATATTGACCAATATATAAGAATTTGTGAGGGAAAAACTGCATTCCTTTTTGAGGCAATTATGGAAAGCTGTGCAATTATTGAAAATTTACCGGTTGCTGATGCCGTTAGTTTTGCAAGAAATTTTGGTATATTTTTTCAGCTAAAAAATGATTTAGAGAAGTTGTCGGCCGAGTGTGATGCTGCTAATGAAATCTTTACTCCTAAAGATATTTTGGGTATTGAAAAAACATCTGCTTTAATAGATAATTATTTAAAGAGGCTAAGAGGAGATATCGGGCAGCTGCCTGATAATATTTATAAGAAGGGACTAGAGGGTTTACTTACAGAACTATGATTGATAAAGAGAAGTTTAAGGCAAATCTTAAAGAAACAATAGATACTATAGTTTTTGTTGTAGTTGCAGTTATTTTAATAAGATTTTTTATTGCAGAATTAAGATGGATACCATCCGGTTCTATGAAACCTACACTTGTCGAAGGTGATAGAATTGTTGTTGAAAAACTGACTAAATTTCCCAATCTTCTAAAAAATCATAGTTTTGAAAATACTCCGCAAAGAGGCGATGTAATGATATTTTATCCGCCTTTTGTAAAATTGAAAACTACGCCTTGGGCTGTTTTTAGCAGACTAACAGGTTTTTTCTGCAAAGACATTGCTTATATAAAACGTGTTGTAGGGCTTCCTGGTGAAAAGCTGGAAATCAAACAGGGCGATAACGGAGCTTATAAAGTTTATATTAATGATAAACCATTAAAAGAAGATTATATAATGAGCGAGTATGATTTCCACAAGTGCAAATCAGATATGTATTGCGGTCCTCTTGTAATTCCTCAGGGACATTATTTCATGATGGGGGACAACCGTGGCAATTCTATGGACAGCCGTTTCTGGGGAACATTGCCAAAGGAAAGGTTCATAGGCCGCGCTGTATTTCTTTTCTGGCCGTTTACGCATATGAGAAGTCTGTAATTTATCCCTACTAAAGTTGTAGAAATTTCTAACTAATTGGGAATTTTAATTTTTGGCTACAGCATTTAATATGATAGTGTGAAGGAATAAAAAGCCGGAACAATTATCACAAAAGTCTTTTGCCACATTTTGGCATTACTTTTGTTGTGTTCATGGAAGAAAAAAGAAAGAAAAGGAGATCAATTTATGGCTTCAATCACTATTAACACAAACCTTGCCTCCTTGACAGCGCAAAGAAACTTGTCAGCGGCAACAACAGGTATGAACACCGCAATGGAAAGATTATCAACGGGGTATCGTATTAACTCCGGTAAAGATGATGCTGCAGGCTCAGCTGTATCAACTTTAATGGAAGCTCAGATTTCAGGTTATGATGTTGCTGAATCAAATGCAACAATGGGACTGTCGCTTCTTGATACTGCTGAAGGTGTATTGGATATTGTTTCTGATTATCTGCAGCGTATAAGAGATTTGACCGAACAAGCTGCCAACGGTACTTATGGTACATCTTCAATGCAGGCAATCAGAACAGAAGTTCAACAGAGAATGGAAGAAATAAATCGTTTATGTGACGTTATTGATTTTAACGGAATCAAACTCTTAGATGGTACAAGTAATGCTTACCAGAGCGGTTCCGGTGTTAACTTGCAGGTAAGTAACAATTCCGGTAAACCAAATATTATTAATCTTGAAAAATCATTGTTTGCATCTGCAAAATGTAGTGCATTATTTAATACTACAAATGGCAATGAATGGTTCATACGTCAAGGTGAAAATTTTGATGCAGCTAAAGATGCTCATGGTTATATAGATTCAGAAAAATTCTCTACACCTGCATTATATGCAAGAATTAATGGTACAAGAGTAGAGTTAGATGATGGTACTGTTTACGACTTTACTGGTCAAGGTATTAAAGATAATAACTATGATGAGTTCGGAACAAGAAATGGTAAAACTGGTGTATTCAACTGTATAACTGCAATCTGTGATGCAGTTTATACAAATGATTCAACTGCACGTGAATTTTTACAATTCATTGATGATGCAATTGAAAACATTTCAGACAGAACAGCTCTTATAGGTGCGTACATGAACCGTGTAGAATCAGCTGTTGATGCAATCGGAGTTCAAAAGGAAAACATTGTGGCAGCAAATTCTTCTATCAAGGATGCTGATGTTGCTACAGAATCTTCTAACTATATTAAGTATCAAATATTGCAGCAATCTACTGCAACATTGCTTTCAACTGCAAATCAGACTCCAAGTATTGCATTGAATTTAATCTAATAAGTTTTTCTTAAATAGTGATGAAGCCCCCGCGCAGCGGGGGCTTCATTTTTATACATAATAAAAAGCTTGAGAGACTCTCAAGCGGAAAAAGGGAAAAGGGATTAAAAAAGGAATATTTTTTATTATACATTTCACATATTAGCTGA
>OJRD01000453.1_pt1 | contig 25747 bp, 19 predicted proteins | sample 1599051 | NCBI WGS metagenome assembly OJRD01 (sample SAMN03922523, study PRJEB24848) | human gut metagenome | isolation source: stool sample | host: Homo sapiens | place: Germany | collected 2010-02 | reverse complement strand
TCGTGGGCTCGGAGATGTGTATAAGAGACAGGATTTGTGGTTGGTGGTCCGCAGGGCGACTGCGGTCTTACGGGTCGCAAGATTATCGTTGATACTTACGGCGGCTACTGCCCGCACGGCGGCGGTGCCTTCTCCGGCAAGGATCCGACGAAAGTCGACCGCTCCGCTGCTTATGCCTGCCGTTACGTCGCGAAGAATGTTGTAGCCGCGGGGCTTGCCAAGACTTGCCTCGTGCAGGTGGCCTATGCCATCGGTGTTGCGGAACCGATGAACATTACGATCATTACCAACGGCACCGGCGTCATTTCCGACGAAAAGATCGCCGAGCTTGTTCGCCGCAACTTTGATCTGCGTCCTCGCGGCATTATCAAGATGCTCGACCTGCGCCGTCCGATCTATTCGAAGACCGCAGCTTACGGCCACTTTGGCCGCGAAGAGCCGGACTTCACTTGGGAGCGCACCGACAAAGCCGCTATCCTGCGTGCTGAAGCGGGTCTTTCCTAATCTCGCTATATCCGACTAAAAGGGCGGCAGCCGAAGTCAGCACTTCGACTGCCGCCCTTCGCTTTTTCCGGGCGGTATCATGCAACGAGCATCGGCTCCGCAGTGGAACCTCCTCCCATTCATCAGTTTTGAACGGCTCTCAAAAGAAAATGACGAGAAAAAAACGCGTCCTCACCGGTATTAATACAACCGGCACTCTGCACATTGGCAATTACGTCGGCGCCATCCGCCCTGCGATTCAAGACAGCCGCAACCCGGATGTAGAGAGTTTCTTCTTCCTGGCCGATCTTCACGCCTTGATCAAGTGTCAGGACCCTACCCGCATTGAACGCAGCCGCATGCAAATCGCCGCAACCTGGCTAGCTGCAGGGCTAGATCCCGATCACGTCACCTTCTATCGTCAAAGCGACATTCCAGAGATTCCGCTTCTTTGCTGGATGTTTGACTGTGTCATGAGCAAAGGGCTACTCAACCGCGCACACGCCTATAAGGCTGCGGTCGATGCCGCTACGGCTGCCGGTCGCGACCCGGACGCTGACGTCTCGATGGGCCTCTTTTCCTACCCCGTACTGATGGCGGCTGACATTTTGATGTTCAATGCCGATGAGGTCCCCGTCGGTCACGATCAACTCCAACATCTGGAAATGGCTCGTGATGCTGCCAGCCGCTTCAACAACCTCTACTGTTCGCCCGACAAACCCTTTTTCGTCATGCCGCAGGCCACCGGCGGCTCCGCCCTTGAGGTTCTGCCAGGGCTCGACGGACGAAAGATGAGCAAGTCCTACAACAATGTGATTCCGCTTTTTGAGGGTGGCCGTGCCGCGCTGGATGCAGCCATTGCACGCATCGTCACGGACAGCCGGCTGCCCGGGGAGCCGAAGGATCCGGATAGCTCCTCCCTTACGGTAATCTATAACGCCTTTGCTACGCCTTCCGAACAAATAGCCTTCCGTGAAGCACTTAAAGACGGTCTTGGCTGGGGCGAAGCCAAAAAGCAGCTCGCCGATAAAATTGACGCTGAAATCGGCCCCATGCGCAGCCGCTACGATGAGCTTATGACCCATCCGAACGTACTGGAGGACATCTTACAAGCCGGCGCACAAAAGGCTCGTGCGCTCTCTGCTCCGTTCATGCACGAATTGAAGCTTGCTGTGGGTCTAAAAGCTTTTGCGGCACCTGAAGCAGCCGCTGAAAAGGCAAAAAACGCAAAGAAGGCACTCCCCGTATTCAAGCAGTACCGCGAGCAAGACGGCAGCTTCCGCTTCAAACTTGTTGCCGTCGATGGCACTGAACTCTTTATTTCTGACGCCTTTGCGTCCGGCCGCGATGCTGGCTCGTGGGTCAGTCGTCTTAAGAAAGAGGGAGCAGCAGCTTTTGACGAGGCTCCTGTGACGCTTGGCGGCGGGATTACGAAAGAAATGGTGGAAACAGCCTTAGCAGCTTTCCGCGAAGATGAAGACTAAATAAATTCTTTAGAAATCACCTGTAAGGCGGCTATAATGCCGCCTTCTTCATTTCTGCCCGCCGCCCGAGGAGCGCTGCGACGCCGTGAGACCACGTTTCACTGCGCCAGGCTCGAGCTGACGGACTTTTCCTGCAACGGCGCTCGGACCTTTTCAATTCTGAAGAGCATAAACAAATGGACGCGAACAGCTACGTCATCGCCGACCTTAATCTTGCCGATTGGGGCCGCAAGGAAATTCAGATCGCTGAAGTCGAAATGCCTGGCCTGATGGCCATCCGTCACGAATACGCTTCCGCACAACCCTTAAAAGGCGCACGTATCTCCGGATCGCTGCACATGACCATTCAAACGGCGGTTCTTATTGAAACCCTGACGGCATTGGGCGCCGAAGTTCGCTGGGCGAGCTGCAACATCTTCTCGACCCAGGACCACGCCGCTGCAGCAATCGTGAAAGATGGCGTCTCCGTCTTCGCCAAAAAAGGCGAAACCATTGAGGAATACTGGGAATTCACACACCGCATTTTTGAGTGGCCAGATGGCGGTTTTTCCAACATGATCCTCGACGACGGCGGCGATGCAACGCTCCTTTTGCATCTCGGCTCTCGCGCAGAATCTGACCGCAATGTCATTGCCAATCCGACGAATGACGAAGAACATGCCCTCTTTGCGGCCATCGCCAAACATCTTGACAGTGATCCGCATTGGTACTCCAAGCGCCTCGAAAAAATTCTCGGCGTCTCGGAAGAAACAACCACCGGTGTACACCGCCTTTACCAAATGCACGAACGCGGAGAACTGAAGATTCCCGCCATCAACGTGAACGACTCCGTCACCAAGTCAAAGTTCGACAACCTTTACGGCTGCCGCGAATCCCTGGTTGACGGCATCAAACGCGCCACCGACGTGATGGTCGCCGGCAAGGTCGCCGTTGTCGTTGGCTACGGCGATGTAGGCAAAGGCTGTGCCCAAGCGCTTCGTGCTCTTGCGGCTCAAGTCTGGGTCGTCGAAATCGATCCAATCTGCGCTCTGCAGGCCGCAATGGAAGGCTATCGCGTCGTAACGATGGACTTCGCCAAGGATAAAGCCGACATTTTTGTTACCTGTACGGGCAATGTTCGAGTGATTACGCATGAACATATGATCGCTATGAAAAACGAGGCGATCGTTTGTAACATCGGCCACTTCGACAGCGAAATTGATGTTGCTTCCATGCGTCAGTATCCATGGGAAAACATCAAACCGCAGGTTGATCACATCACGCTGCCCTCAGGCAACCGCATCATTCTTCTTGCTGAAGGCCGTCTGGTGAATCTTGGCTGCGCCACTGGTCACCCCTCCTATGTGATGAGCTCGTCATTTGCCAATCAAACCCTTGCTCAGATCGAGCTCTTCGCTCACCATGACTGCTACCCAGTAGGCGTATACATTCTGCCCAAGCATCTCGATGAAAAGGTGGCCCGCCTGCAACTCACGAACCTTAATGCAGTCCTCTCCGAGCTCACGGATGAGCAGGCTGCCTATATTGGCGTGAAGAAGGAAGGCCCCTACAAGCCAGACAACTATCGCTATTAATCGAGTCTGAACCTTCCAGTTCAGTTTATTAAGGCCCGTGGGCGTATTACCAAACACCCGCGGGTTTTATCTTTTGACGCTTTACTCCATCTCTCCGCACTCCGTAATAACAAAGTCCATTGGCAAGTCAAGACTGTCAAAAAGTGCATCGTCCACTTTGCAAGCAGCATAAGCAATCCCCACAACTTGAGGATGAATGCCATTTTTCGCGAGAGCCGCCAGATATCGATCAAAATAGCCGCCTCCATATCCCAATCGAAAATGCTTGGCCGACCACCCAAGGCAAGGCACCAGAAGAATGTCGGGAATCACTTGCTGTCCTGCTGCAGCAGGAATACCAGCAGCATCTGGAACAAGCGCCTCCCCCGGATGCCAAATACGGTAAACCATCACCGACGCCGACGAGTCGAGACACCACGGCAATGCCAAAGTACGGTTCATCCCTTCAGACAACCATGAGCGTACAGCTGGCATTGGATCTGGTTCACTAGCGATCGGCTGATAAACACCCAGGACCTTCCCGGGCAAGCGGCGAAGCTTTTCCGCCAACTGATACATCAGCCCTTCGTAGGCCTTGGGATCAGCCGCACGACGCAATGCCCCGCAAAACTTTCGCGCTGCCTTTTTGTCGCCCACTTTCGTCATCATGCCTCCTGTACGTTCTCGTTGCTTCGCTATATTAGAAGCTTCCATTTTCTGCGCTTATTTCTGGACCTATCCATGCGCCGCTTTGCTCTTCCTTGCCTAGCTCTGAGTTTCGCTGCAGCCCTGCATGCTGCGGAGGATGAGCACTCGTGGACGCCTTTGAGAGATGGAGCCGACAAGGCTATACAGGCAGCGGCAGCATTTGAAACAGCGCAGCGCAAACAGACGGCTTCTCCACGCATTCAGCTAATTCCCCATGGGCTGGTCACGATTTCTATCGATGAACGACTGCAGGCGCTGCGCGCCTCACAAGATGCCGAAAACGGCATCCCCTTGGAGGAAGAATCCTCCGTAGGCTCTGTAGATCCCGCAGTACTTATGCGTAACGTTGAAGCTGCGCTTGATGCTGTTGCTTCTCCATCTTTAATTCCTGAAGAGAACGCTCCATCCGCAGGCGAAGCCGCCGATGCTGCTGGACGTGCAGCAGCCGAACTTATTGCAGCTCCGGTGAAGGATCCTTTGGACGATGCCCTGCTGGCGCCGCCTCCGGAACCTTTGGACTATGTATTTTTGGAAGCTAAACTCTGCTTCGATCAGGGACGTCTTGACGATCTCGAAGAAATGCTCCCGCTTTTTGAGCATCATGAGCTAAGCGGCTACCCTGCACTTTGGGCACTCATTCTCAAATTGAAGAAATTCCCAGATGATCCTGTAGTTGATCAGGATTTTCGTCGCTTCATTGATCTTCATGAAGGCGAATATCTGGCTGAAAACGCCCGTACACAGTATTTAAAGCTACGCGGAGAAAAACTCAATGCTGCCGATTTTGATTTGTTCTTCAAAGGACTCGTTTGGAATCAGACTGACCCTGTAATCGAAGCTTGGCAGGCTTACTACACCCTTGAAAGCGCTCAAGCCGAAAATAATCAGTCAAAGATCGCCGCTGCACTTCTTAAGGCTAAAGTGCTTTATCGAGACTCCAAAGCCGTCACCGATCCAGCACTGATGAAGCTCGGTGACCGAATTGCCGAAGCAGATCGTACTTGGCTTTGGACTCGCGTCATGATCCTCCTGCAGAAGAATCGGATGACGGAAACCAAGCGCGTACTTGAAACGCTCCCGCGCCCGGAACTGCCTGCCCCCATGAAGGAGCTCCGTTCCATCATTGACGAACCTACTTTATGGCTGCGTCGTCAAAAAAATCTTGGAAATCTTCCTGCACGCCTCGCGGTCTTTGCGTCTGTACGCATTGCCCATCTCCGCCCGGCAGATGCCGCCCGCATTGCACAAGCCGCAGTTGATCCCAAGGCCAATGCCTTCTGGCGTTCGCTTGTTTGGTCCCGCATTGGCTTCACAGCCACTACCCAGCTCAACCCCAAGGCCAGCAGCTGGTACGCCAAAGCTGGCAGTGCGCTGCAGCAATTTCCTCTAGCCGTAGTAGACACCCAACAACTTGCCGCCTGGCATGCTCGTGCGCTTATCCGCGACGGCAGCTGGTACGGTCTGAGCAAAGTCATTGACGCCATGCCTGCAGAATTAAAGCGTGAAGAAGTCTGGACTTATTGGCGCGGACGAGCACTCGCCTCTCGCGGCCTTAAGACCGATGCGCAAACGGCCTTCACTTCGATAGCACATCGCACAACTTTCTACGGAAAGCTTGCCGCCGACGAACTCGGCCGTTCCTACGGTTTTTCTAAGCCTCCAAAAGCCATGCCGCGGCAGGTCGAGATCGATAAGTGGGCGGAAAACACCGCCATCCAACGTGCACGCAGCCTCTATCGCATGAGTCTTTACCGCGAGGGACACCGTGAATGGAACTGGGCAATGCGCGGCATCACTCCGCAGGAGAGTCTTGCACTGGCAGCCTACGCTCGGCAGACGCGGCTCATTCACCGCATGATTAACACAAGCCTCAAAAGCGGTGATCAGACCGTCGTTATTGAACAACGCTTTCCGCGACCTCATGCAGCTTTGATCCGGATTGTGAGTGAGGCACAGTCTCTGCCATCTGCCTGGGTCTATGGTTTGATTCGTCAGGAATCACGCTTCATTCCTGCAGTCAGCTCTGCCGTCGGTGCTCGCGGCCTTATGCAGATCATGCCGGCTACGGCCCAATGGATGGCACGGCACCTTGGCATCGACTCATTCGAGCAAAAAAGCCTCACCGAGCTCGAGATGAATCTTGTTCTGGGCACCGCCTATCTCCGTATGCTCTACCTCGATATGGAGGAAAGCTACGTGCTCGCTACTGCTGCCTATAACGCAGGTCCAAACCGAGCCCGTATCTGGCGTGCTGCTGTCAGAAACTCAATGGAAGCGGCAGCCTTCATCGAAACAATTCCCTATTTTGAAACACGGGAGTATGTCAAAAATGTTCTTGCCAATATGCACACCTACGCAATGCTGACTGGCGAGCTGGATGGACGCTTTGCGAAACTGCTCGGCCGTGTGGAGCCAGGACGAAGCAAAGCAGCCGATCTCCCGTAAATAATCATTTTGGGTTGAAAAATGAAGATTTTTCCCGTCGGCGGTTACGTCCGCGACATGCTGCTCCGAAAGCGAGGTTTTAAACTTCCCGAGGGCGATCGCGACTGGGTTGTGATTGGCGAAACTCCCGAAGCGATGATCAAGCGTGGCTATCTGCCAGTGGGCGGCGACTTTCCTGTCTTCCTCCATCCCCGAAGCCACGAAGAATATGCATTGGCGCGTACTGAACGCAAGACCGCTCCGGGCTATCACGGCTTTATCTTCCATGCGTCGCCGGATGTGACGCTTGAAGAAGATCTTGCTCGACGCGATTTAACAATCAACGCCATGGCGCTCGCTCCCGACGGATTCATCATAGATCCCTTCGGGGGACAGCACGATCTCGCTGCCGGCATCCTGCGGCATGTGAGCCCTGCCTTTGCTGAAGATCCCGTTCGTATCCTGCGCATCGCCCGCTTTGCTGCGCGCCTGCCGTCTTTCTCCATCGCTCCTGAAACGATGGCATTAATGCGCCGAATGGTCGACTCCGGTGAAGCGGATGCCCTCGTACCAGAACGAGTGCTCGCAGAATTCACTAAAGGGTTGAGAACTGCCACTCCGTGTCGAATGCTTGACATTCTTACCGAATGCGGGTTTTGTCAACGTCTCTATCCTGAGCTAAGGCTCTCAGCACAGCTTCGCGGCCGCCTGCATCGAGCCCGTCTAGCAAACTTCCCTGTGGACTTGCTGCTCGCCGTTCTTGCGTCCGGCATCGAAAGCGAAACGAAGAATCTTAAGGCACCAACGCCAGGGCGGCAATTTCTTGCTCGTATTCGAGCCAGTGCTCAAGCGCAGGAATTTGCTCAAATCCTGACGGGCGGAACGACCGGCGGAATAGAAAAACTTCGGAATATCACAACGTTTGAGGACACAATCGAATTCCTCCGTCAAGTTGATGCACTGCGTAAACCTGAGCGCGCAAAACTCCTTCTCGCTTTAAGAAACGCTGTACTGCAACCTCCTGAAGGCAGCGCTGAAACAATAAAACTTGCTCAGACTATGCGGGCTTGGACAAGCGTGGATGCAGGTGCAGTAGCTCAGACAGCAGCGAGCCCCAAAGAAATTGCACAAAAAGTACTCACTGCTCGCGTACAGGCGGCAGCAGACGCTTGGCGTGCTGAGGCGTGAGGTTAGAAAAGGAGCTTCCCAAGAACGAGTGCAAAGACGGCCAAAAGAATCGTACTCATAAAGGGAAGCTCAATTTCGCGACCTAGGATCCGAAAGTGAATGTCCCCGGGGAGTCGCCCGAGACCAAAGCGCTTCAATGACGGCATTGCCGTAATAAGAAGCAGCAGAATAATGAAGATAACAAGAGCCCAACGCATAGTTGAATTATTTTATCGGACGCAGGCTCGCCTACAATGCGAAACCCAGATACATCTTCAGGGTTTCTTCCAGCATGTCGACGCTTCCTAGTCCTGAATCACTGCGCTTTTCCTGCCGCAGGATCTTTCTAAAAAATTTACGACTCACTTGCCGCATTGGCGCCTATGAAACTGAACGCAGCGCCTCTCAGTCGGTAGTATTCAACGCCGACATTTGGGTGCGCTTTTCCGCAAGTTCAAGCCAACGCGATGCCCTTGAAGATGTTCTCAACTACGATCTTGCCGTTGAAATCTTTCGTGAGGAATCCTCTCGGGGTCACATCGATCTGCAGGAAACACTGGTCGACCGCATTGCAGAACGTCTGTCGAATCTTCCCGGCGTCGAGCTTATCCGCATTTCCTCCGAAAAAACCGAAGCCTATGACGATGCCGATGCGATCGGCGTAGAAGTCTGGCGCAGCGGGTCTCCTCTTCTTACCTAAGCTTTTTCAACATGACTGATGTGATTCCTCTGATTCCTGAAGCGCCTGCTACTTTTGCAGATGATGCTGCCGACATTGGCGCACTTGCTGCTCAGGGTGAAACACCTCCCAACGAACGCAACCGCAAATCCGTTTCACAAAAGAAGCTTGAAAAACGTATCGTGCGCCTTACCGGTCAAGCCGTCACTGACTTTGACATGATTCGAGAAGGTGACAAGATCATGGTAGCCATGAGCGGCGGCAAGGACAGCTATGTACTGCTCGATACGTTAAAGATTCTGCAGGCACGTGCGCCAATACACTTTGATCTTTTGGCCGTCAATGTGCATCAGCACATCCCGGAATTTCCACTTGAAGCCTTGAAAAAGCATCTGGAACATTCAGGGATACCTTTTCACATTGAGGATCAAGACACGAACTCGCTTATCCAGAAACTCATTCCGGAAGGTAAAAATGTATGCTCGCTCTGTGCTCGTCTGCGCCGCGGCATCCTATACCGGGTAGCCCGGGAAACCGGCTGCAACCGCATTGCGCTCGGTCATCATATGGACGACATCGTCAGCACACTGCTCCTCAATCTCTTTTATGGTGGACGTTTGAAGTCCATGCCACCAGCGCTGAAGAATGATCGAGGTGACTGCGTCGTCATCCGCCCGCTTGCATATGTGCGTGAAGCAGAAACTGCCAAGATGGCCAAGATTCGAGGCTATCCCCTCGCAGCTAAAGGCATCTGCGGCGCTGGAGAGAATTTGAAACGCAAAGAGATCAAAGAATTAATGCAACGTTGGGACCGAGAATTTCCCGGCCGCATTTACAACATCTTCATGAGTCTTACTCGCGTCTCCCCATCGCATCTGTTGGATCGAAGCATCTACGACTTCACAAATTTCGCTCCGATATACGGTACTCCTGGATCAGAGGCGTCAGGCGAAAGTGAAGATGAATAAACTCGAGCTTCAGACCGGGATGTCCGCTGAAAATACTCGGCTAAAATCACCGACGAAACCAACCACCAAAACACGCACAAATGAGAACTCGCTCACTCAAAGTCATCGATATGGCCGTCCATAAGGTAGCCGTTATCACTCCTGAAAAAAGCATCCGGGAAAGCGCCCGACAGATGCGCGTCGAACACGTCGGCAGCCTCGTTGTAGTCGATCAGGACGGCAAGCCCATCGGCATGCTCACGGATCGAGACATTACGATTGAGGGTGTTGCCCGCGGCGTTGACGTTGACCAAACCACCGTGCGCGATCTGATGACCGCACCGGTCGTTACGGCTACAGAATCTGAAGGCATGGTGACCGCCCTTGCTCGTATGCGCGAATTTGGCATCCGCCGCCTGCCTATCATCGATAGTGAAGGAAAACTTGTTGGGGTAGTGACGAACTCCAACCTGATTAAAGAACTTTCGGAATTACTCGACGGACTGGTACGCAATATCAGTTCTTCCAAGACTCGCGAAGTTGCACTTCGTTCAGACATTTAATTTCTGTCTAAATCCTGAAGACTTAAAGACCGCAGTATCCATCCTTGGGATCTGCGGTCTTTTGTTCTGTGCTCAGTCTGCGCGCATTATTTCACGTGAAACCGGAACTCCCGGATAACTGATCCCTAATTTTTCAGGACCCGGGGCGGATTTTCTAAGCCAAGCAGCGCGAGCATATCGCGCTGCTTTTTCGTAATGGTGCGGGTCACCCATGCGTTGGCCGTTTGGCGCTTGTCAGCCTGAATCTGCTTCAAGATCGTGAAAAGACAATCGATGGAGTTATTGGGGATTTTGCGATTGCCTTGCTCACGGTCGTGGGCTCCCTTAATGGCCATCATGCGCAGTGAGGTGGCCAGCGTGCACACCAGCAATTTGCCCCAGTAAGCCGTATCCGTACACCGCAGTCGATTCCCATCGACCCAGTTTTTAAATTGATTGAAATCCTGCTCAACTTGGCCGCGCAGCCGATAGATGCTTAAGGCTTTAAACGGATTGGCTTCCGCATTGGTTCGGATCGCAAAACGGCCGGCATAGCGTAAGGCGGCCTCAATGGCGTTGTCATCACGATCCCAATAACGGTGTCCTTGCGCCGTCGTTCTTTCACAAACAAAACGCTTATAAGTCAGCCATTTTTCTGGCGGAACTTGTTTGTTCGCGTTTTTCAGATCCAGCACCTGCTGCACTTGTAAGCGAAGCTCTTCCATCTCAGCTTCATCGGCTTTAGGAAAGCGGTAAAGATGTAAATGCAGCGTCTTGTTGAGTGATCCATAGTCGGTGTATTGCTTCCAGGCTTCCGTGGTGGAATGGGCGTACACACGTTCGCCAGTGTCGTAGAAGCGCTGGTTATGCAGCGAAGCGTCATATCGGTCAAAGCTGCGCTTCACGATGTCCTCGCTGAGGCGAATGCCCTGTATGAACTTCACTTCCAGATCAATCTGCTTTTGGATGTTGATTAGGCTTTGATACCCCCGATCCGTCACCAAAATCACTTTCGAGAAATCAAAACCGGCATCCTTCATGCAAAAAACAATTTCTCCAAAGGCTGTGACATCAGGGATTGAGCCTTCATAGGCATGGGCGAAGACAATGTCCCCAGAGTCTTGGTCGCAAACAAAAGTGAAATTGAGTACCGGCAATTCCGGATCACGTTTGGCATGGCCGTAGGCGACATCCGCGATGGTGGCCGAATATGACGAAATCGTGGTGTTGTCCAACGCATAGTGCACGCAGTCTGCGCCGGACATCCTTTCGATCTTGCTTTGATGCCGCAGATGGAAATAGCGCGCAAAGTCCTTAGGCGTAACTCGGCTCAATACTTCGCTGATGCGCTGGCTCTTCAGAGCAGGACCATGCGGCAAATACACACTGGCCCGCCAATCCTCCATGGCAGCCATGGAGTTGCCGCCGTCTAATTTGTAGATCGCCAGATTGAGCAGGCTGCGGGCATCCTCTTTGAAGATCTCGCGCAGATGCTCAAGCACCTGTGACTGCGCTGCCAGCTGTTCCAAAGCCCAAGTGAACCCCAAGCTACGGGTATCCCACAAAGCTGTATCTATTTCGGCCTCCGCTGGTTTAGGGCCGGGAGCGTTCGGGAAATCTCGGCGATAGGCAGCCTCATCGACCAGAGTCTTATCCAGGCCGAAATAAAAGGTTCCTTGGGCGTACTGAGGAAATTCAGTACGGAATTTGGCGGTGATATTGACGACGGAATCGGCTGCTAAGCGGCCGACATACTTGCGGGCTGAGCGTTTTGATTTCTTAGTGACCGGATCCCACTGCGTTTGATAGGCGTAGATGTAGCACAAGCCCTTGGCATTGGTTTCTTTGGTGAAATACCACTTGTTGCTAGCCTTTTTCATCATCAATCCCACTGACAGATACCTAATTTAAACATAGGTAGCATTTTAGCGAAAAAAAGAAATCCCGTAAAAACTTATTGGTTCATTTTCACGGGATTAGCTCAGCAAAACAACCGATCCTTGACCTTAATCACTCGAGTTCGGGATCTGTTATCCGGGAGTTCCGGGTGAAACATTCGATTCTTTACCGACAGGATGTTCCACGTGAAACATCATGACTGAACAATCAACGAATACCAAGATTGCATCAATCGGTTCTGAATCACTTCTTCTTTTTCTTTTTTGGCCCGGGAAGCATGGGCGGCATATTCGGGCGAACAAGTTCACCCGCAAGAATATGCGGTGCAGCAGCATACTCTGCAGTCTCAAACATCGTGCTTGCTCGACCAACAATCAGCGGATCAATGGGGCCAATGGCTTTCAAGTCTCTCTCCGCATACGGAATGAGATGCAGAACGTATCGCATGGCATTTAACCGAGCACGCTTCTTATCGTCAGATTTGATCACTGTCCAGGGCGCTTCCGGCGTATCGGTGCCAAAGAACATTGCCTCTTTGGCGCGAGTGTAATCATCCCATTTATCAAGTGAAGCCAAGTCAATCGGCGAAAGTTTCCAACGCTTCAAAGGCGAAACTTGTCGTTCACGGAAACGACGCTGCTGTTCCTTCTGACTTACTGAGAACCAGAACTTAATGACATATGTGCCGCTTCGAACCAAATTGCGTTCAAACCCAGGGACTTCCCGCATAAATTCATAGTATTCAGCGTCTGTACAAAACTTCATGACGCGCTCAACACCTGCTCGGTTGTACCAGGATCGGTCAAAGAAAACCATCTCACCTTTGGTGGGTAGATGTGTCACATAGCGTTGGAAATACCACTGCCCAGACTCCTCTACGGTGGGTTTATTCAAGGCTACAACTCGTGCACCACGAGGATTGAGATGCTCCATGAAGCGCGTAATTGTGCCGCCTTTGCCTGCAGCATCGCGTCCCTCAAAGATGACAATGATCTTCTGTCCTGTTTCCTTCACCCATGCCTGAAGTTTTAAAAGTTCAACCTGCAGGCGAAATTTCTGCTCCTCGTAGTTTTTACGCCGCATGCGATTGACATACGGATAAGCACCTTTCGCCCAATCTGGATTGAGGCGGTTCTCCTCAAGGTCTCGCTCCTTACGGCTTTTTTTGCTCTTAGTTGTAAGCTCTGCGAGCAGTTGACTCAGAATCGCCTCACGATCTTCGCGCGCCTGCCCGCTCAGGATGTCTTCAATCAAATCCTGCTTGCGTCGATAGGCGCGCTCTGTCTTGTCAGACTTGATGTGTTCCAGCACATCCTGCACATTTTGGAAGCGCGGAGCTCGGTCAATATGTTCGTCATTGAGTACCGCTTCACGCGTTTCGTGGCTCTTCCGTTTGACAGACTCATCTGTCTTTTCATTATTGGCCATGGGTAACGTTCCTCCATTGAAGGGTCGAACTGAAAGCGGCTGTCGGGTTAGCCGATTCCACCCTCCGCTGCTAATTTTTATTCGGCTGCATCGGTCTCTTGTGCTTTACGCATGACCGTCAGCCAGATGTAGATCTCCTGCCGCGGACGCCCCGTCAGCTTAGCAGCGATAGCCGCCAAACGCGAAGACGGAAGCTCTGGAGCGAGTGCTTTGAGCCATGCTTCTTCTTGAACAGAAAGCGTCTCCTCCTTCATAGGTTCCTCATCTACAAGCACAACATACTCTCCACGGGGTTCATGCGTCTTAATCCATTCCGAGAGATCTGCAGCAGTAAGAGAAGTGATCGTCTCAAACTTCTTCGTCAGCTCACGCGCTACGACAATGCGCCGTTCTGGCGTAAGAGCTGCTCCCAAATCTTCAAGCAACGCGAGAATACGATGCGGTGCCTCATAGAGAACGAAGGGGCGCTTACGATGCGCGAGCTCTTCGGCCGACTGATGACGCGCCTTAGGCTGCGGCGGCAGAAAACCGATGAAGTCAAAACCTGTACCAAGCAGCCCGGCAGCAGACAAAGCAGTGATTGCCGCTGATGCACCGGGAACAGGAATCACACGCCGGCCAACGCGGCGCAAGTACTCAACAGCACGCGCCCCCGGATCGGATACCGCCGGCGTACCAGCATCAGTGACTAATGCGACGCGCTGCCCCTCTGCCAAGAGCGCATCAATTTGCTCAGCTCCGTGTCGTTCGTTATGCTCACGAACGGACAATAATCGAGTATCGATGCCGAACCGCTCAAGGAGCTTCCTCGTCTCTCGAGTATCCTCAGCAGCCACAGCATCAACGCTCGAAAGCACCCAAAGGGCCCTCAGCGTAATATCGCCCATGTTGCCGATGGGGAGTCCAACTACATAGAGCGCCGCGGCCGGGAGTTCCTGATCGGGAAGTCCTGCAGCCAGCATCAGCGCATTATCAGTCCAAAGATTTCGTAGGGAATTCATGCCGCTTTCTCGTCGTTCTCTGATCGCTTGCTTTAGTGGAGTCGTGGTCGGTAGTTTAAGCGCCCCAAGCATCGTGCACGCAGTGGAAACTTTAGGGACAGCCGCAGGAGAAGCGCCTAGCATCTCGGCAGCTTCGCCAGTTTCATCTCTTCGCCCGCTGCGCATCGCCATGCTAATGCCGCCCGATGACTCCCCGTTTCTCGCAGCCGCACGCATCGTCGCCAACGGTCTTGCCGCATCTAACGCCCACATTGACAGCCCGCAAGCTCGTTCCGCTGAGATTTTTCTAGTGGAAAGTTCGTCACAAACAGCCAGTCTTGATGCTGCACTGGATGCCGCACTCGTGAGTGGTGCCGATATTGTCGTCGGGCCAATCGAACGCAGTGCTGTTGAAATGCTTGCTCGGAAAAAAACACTTCCGCTCCCAGTCCTTGCCCTCAATGTACCGGATAACACAGATTTATCGGCTGTACCACAAAATCTAGGCCTGATTTCTATCAGTACGGAATATGAAGCGGAATGGATCGCCCAAGCAGCAGTGGCAGCGCTACCACATTCCATCAACAATCTGAGCAGACCCAAAATTGCCGTTATAGCGGGTTCTGCAGCTTGGCAGATGCGTGCCCGCGATGCCTTCGAGAACGTACTCGCGCACGCACAGATTGACTATGAAGTCATCAGCTTCTCCCCGGAAATCCTTGATGATTTGCAGACCAAATTCGAACCCACGCTTTCTCCAGAAGAGGCCGCGCAATTCGATCAGGAGCTGCGCGAAGCGCTCGCCAAGGCCGAATCGTCACAACAGCGAAAGCTCATCACAAAACGTGTTCACGCTGCTCGACGTGCGCGTGTCACACAAAGTGAACCGCCATTCCAAGCAGCGCTGCTTGCGCTTTCTGCCCAAGAAGCAGCCCTCGTACGCAACCGCTTCCCGCGCGGCACGCGCATTTGGGGAACATCGGCCATCAATCCTGGCGACCCTGACTTGAGTTCTGCTGCAACAACGCTCTCGTACGATTTAGATGGCGTGGCGTTCCCCGAGTGTCCGTTGGTGGTGCAGCTCAAACCCGCAGATTTCGAAGCTCGCTTTGGCACCTCAATGCCTTATTCACTCTCGGCCAAACGTCTCTTTGCCTTGGGAGTTGATGCCCGCACCACAGCGCTGGCCTGGTCTCAAGGGCGATCTCTGCAAGGTGAAGCTGGAGAAACCGGCACATTGACCTTTGACCGCTCGCATTCACCGCTCGTTGAACGTACTCCTCAAGTTGTAGTTGTGCAGCAAGGGCATCTTTTGCAAATTCCCCGTGAGCTCGCTGTTCGCACAGTGCTGCCAACCATCGAACCGCCCAAGCCAACTGAACCCATTGCAATGCCAACCGTCAAAGAAGAACTTAACGCTGCGCACCGTGAAGATGTCAAAGGCGTCGTAGTCAATGATCTTGGGGCTGATCCCGATCCTACGCCAATGATCATCCCAAAAACGATCAGTCCGGCCTCTTCACCCTCACCAGCAGCTTCCGGCATAAGCATTACGCAGTAAGACACTGACCATCCCTCTGATCTCTACAATTCCATACACTCCCTTCGCGGAAGACGTTTTTCACTAACCGTCTTCCGCCATTTCTTTTCTTCTCCACGCTATGGCGCTTATTACTCTCATCGACGCTCATCTTGCTTATGGTGATTTGCCGCTCCTCGACGAAGCGAACATTTCGATTGAACCCGGTGAACGTGTGGGGCTCATCGGCCGCAACGGCACTGGTAAAAGCTCGTTGCTCTCAGTGTTGGCAGGAAAGACCATGCTCGATGACGGTCAGCTTCAACGCATGGACGGACTCACCATTCACTATGTTGAACAAGAGCCGCAGCTCCCCGATGCGCCAACGCTGAAGGAGAGTCTCATTCTCCGTGGGAAATTAGATGAAACAACTGACGAAAGGGAGAAATGGCGTATCCTCGCAAAACTCGACGAAAACCTTTCGCATTTCGAGCTCAATCCTAATGCGGATCCAAAGCTCACTTCCGGCGGTGAAAAAAAGCGTGCCGCACTTGCTCTCGCCTTTACACTCGCTCCACAGCTGCTGCTGCTTGATGAGCCAACCAATCATCTTGATATGCGAGCAATACGACTTCTTGAAGCTCGATCGCAAGATGAACTCAAAAATCAGCGCTCACTCGTCGTCATCACCCATGACCGTGCGTTCCTTGACAAAGTAGCCACTCGTATCGTTGAGCTCGACCGCGGAGTACTGCGATCCTATCCCGGGAATTTCGCAGCCTATGAGACTCGAAAAGAAGAGGAGCTTGCCGCTGAAGAACTGGAACGTCGACGCTTCGATAAATTCTGGGCACAGGAAGAGGTCTGGATCCGTAAGGGCATTGAAGCCCGACGCACGCGCAACGAGGGCCGTGTCAAGCGGCTCGAACAATTGCGTCGCGAACGGGCCGCCAGACGTGATCAGATGGGATCCATCCGCATGTCGATCGATGCGGGCGAAAAAAGCGGCAAAATTGTCGCTGAAGTAAAAGGGCTTTCAAAGTCATTCGGGGACTGCGTCATCGTAAAAGACCTCGATTTCACCTTAATGCGTGGGGATCGTCTCGGTCTTATCGGCAGAAACGGCGCTGGTAAAAGTACCTTGATCAAGCTGCTTTTAGGAAAAATTCAACCCGATGCCGGCACGGTCAAACTCGGCACAAACATCAAACTTGCATACTTTGATCAACTTCGTGAACAACTTGATCTTACAAAAACCGTAGCCGAAACAATCTCTCCGGGTTCTGATTGGGTAGAAATCGGCGGTGAACGCAAGCACATCATCGCTTATCTGGGCGATTTCCTTTTTCCACCCCGCCGTGCAAACGTTCCCGTGAGTTCCCTCTCGGGCGGCGAACGCAACCGCCTCCTGCTTGCTCGCCTTTTTGCTTTGCCTGCGAATCTGCTCGTTCTCGACGAACCGACAAACGATCTGGATATTGATTCACTCGAACTGCTTGAGCAGACTCTCGCCGTCTATCCAGGTACGATCATCCTTGTCAGTCACGATCGTCGTTTCCTTGACAATGTCGTCACCGAAGTATTGGCTCCCGAGGGTGACGGCAAATGGCGTGAATATGTGGGCGGCTATACAGAATGGTTTACCCAGCGCCAACAGGAAAACGATCCGTTTGCCGCAGCAAAGACAGAAAAGAAGGCAGAAAAGCCAGCAAAAAACGAAAAACCTCGTGATGTCATCCCACAAAAAATAAAACTCTCCTGGCGGGAAGCCCGAGAACTTGAAGCGCTCCCTGAAAAGCTCGAGGCCATGGAAAAAGAACAGGCCAGCATCATCAATGCAATGAGCGCCTTCGACTATCACTCAAAATCCGTTGAGGACATCAAGGCTGATAAATTACGACTTGAGGAATTAGAGAAATCTATCGCTGACGGATGGACGCGTTGGGAAGCACTTTCAGAGAAGGAATCCCTTTCGACTGGAAAATAGATGAACGTAGATGCGCCACTTTCACGCGCATAATGAGCATCTTCCCTACTGCTACAACGCAATAAGCCCGTTTTTGGAACCTCCAAAAACCCTGAACTCCCGGATAGCTGATCCATATTTATACTGTATCGCTCGCATTTAGGGCGTTCAGAGAACCATTAGATCAATATCAAATTAATTGCCTGAACTCCCGAATGACTAGATCCTAACTAAAACGGAAAACAGTCTTCGGGAGTTTTGTTATCCCCAGCAGAGCCAGCAGATCCCGATGGCGTTTTGCGACAGTGCCAAGTACAAAGGCGTTGGTCGTCCGATGCTTATAAGCCTGCATGCACTGAAGCTGGGTAATGAGCTTGCGCATTGATTCTTCCGGCATTTTCAGATCCGGATGGACTGCATGCACTTCTCGTGCTTTGCTCAGCATGCTCATACGCAGAGCCTGAGCCAGCGTATAAACAAACAATTTTCCTCGATACGCGGCTTCCATCGCTTCGAATCGTGAACCGCCGACTTCATTTTTGAGTTGATTGAAGCCTTGTTCAATGATCTGGCGCTGACGATAAAGTTTCAGAGCGGCAAACGGATTGGACTCAGCGTTGCTGCGAATGGCTTGGCAGCCTTTGAACTCGACGGCCTCTTTAAGCTCATCGAACTTGATACTCCAAACGGGTTCGTCGTCCTTAGCTCTACGGTTTTCATAGAGAAACCGCTTGATCTTTTTCCACTGCACCGGATCAATGAGCTTTGAGTTCTGCTCCTCCTGCTTCCTAACGAGTTCAGCCGCACTGCTTTTCCCCCTTTTGACGGCGGCCTCTCCTTTTTGAGCAGCTTTTTCAATGGATTTCAGAGTTTCACTTTCGATCTCTCGGATCTTTGCCGCCCCTTCATTCTTGAGTTCAAGTGCTTTCAGAACATCACGGTACAGTTCATTGGTCTGCAGCTCGGCCATTACGGGGTCACGATACAAATGCAGATAAGCCTTGACCGGAATAGGACCGGCATCCGTGTTCTCCTTCCATTCGTCAGGAACTGCAATCGCAGAGATCCCCAAAACAGGATCTTTATGTGCAATCGAATCGCACAGAGCCTGTTTGTGCCGCTGCAGGTGAGCTTTGACAGCTCCTTCTTTAAGGCTCAGAAACTGGATGTACTTCAAATTGAGGTTGATGGCCGTCTGTGTGTTGTAAATGCTCTGAAAGCCGCGGTCTGTCACCAGAATGTTGTTGGTTAGATCCAAACCGGCAAACTTCATGCGCAGATAAATCTCCGGGAGAATTGTCTGATCGTTGATGGATCCGTCGTAGCTGCAGGCGAAGACCACATCTCCTGTGGCATGGTCGCATACCGTCATATAGTTGACCTGCCGGAGCTCCGGATTCTGTTTGGCATGTCCCCAAGCTGCCGCATTGATGGTGTTTGAATATGTGGAGATGCTCGTACTGTCAAAAGACAAAGTAACGGCCGAGTCGCTGTGTTTGCACGCGCGGTCGTAGCGCAGTTTGTAATAACGCTCAAGCTGCGGCTGCGTGATGCTTGAAAGCATTTCGGATATTCGCCGGCCGTCAAGCGGCTGAACTTCAGGCAGCCAGACTTGCGGGAGCCAATCCTCGAAAGTCATCATTGCCCCGCCGCCGTCCAGCTTATAAACGCTGAGAGCGAACAGAATTCGTGCGGTTTGTTCGCCAAACACACTTCGAAGATCTTCGTAAATGCCGGTATTTTGGCCAAACTGCCAGGCGGCGTACGACACACCGATGCGCACGGTGTCACAGCTCCAGGAGATGTTGGTCGATTCCGGCTTCTGCACAAAAGCTTCAGAGAAGTTTTCTTCAGAAATCAGTTCATGATCGCCCCAAAACACGGTTTGATGAGCGTATTGCGGGAACTTATCAACAAAGTTCTTTGAAAGCCGGATGGAACCGTCGTCGAGCAGCCGGCCGACTTGCACCTTTGACTCAACGAAAGAACGTTTCTTCACTGAATCCCATCGATTGCGGTACGCCCTGATGTAGATGCGGCCAGCTTTGTCTTTGGAGGACATAAGCGCCCAGAGTTTGCCTTCGGAATCCAGTAATTTAGCCATGATAGATATGCATGAATAAGTATGTATCTATTATACATGAAATAAAAATTCCTGCAATCTCAACGTAAGAAAAATTGCAGGAATTTCAGAATGAGCTAAATAACATTCAAGGCTGATTTGATGAGCCTCAACCCTTTAAAGATCTAGTACTCCGGGAGTTTGGGAAATAAGCCTGAAGATCAACACAGACCTTCAGGCTTATTAATTTTGACGAAGCCCTAATCAAAGGACAATAGTCACTTTATAGCCATACTTTTCTCAAACGCTTCGAGAGACATGCCAAGCGCTTTGGAGCGCTCCCACATCCAAATCAGAAGAAGTCGTTCGATCGTAACTTGTTTAAGCATTTCCCGATTGACATCAGGATAAAAGGCAACCGCCCCGCGCAGCGACTCAAAAAAAGTACGAATACAAATTACTCGCGCTTCAAGCAGTTCCCTCGGCACATTATCCATAGAGCAGGATGGATCCTGATGGATAAGTGCCACCACATGCTCAACAATGCGGCGGTTAGCCGCCACCATGATTTTGTGTACGCCTGGATTAACAAGTGCCTCCCCTGCTACAGAAATGGCTAGCAGCAGGCTGTCAGGATCCAGATATGCGTCGGCCATCAGCTCAAGATGCCTTCGCAACATGGATTTATAGTCCTCCTCTGGCAACGGCTCAATCTTTTGAGAAACAACCATTAGGAAGCGACTCTTTTCACGCTCTACAAGCGCTTCAATAATCGCTTCCTTGTTTTGGAAATAGTTGTAGAGATTGCCAAGGCTCTTACCACTTTCTTTCGCAATATCACGCAGCTTTAACTGATGAAGGCCATTTCCCTTCACCAGTCGTTCTGCCGCATCAACGATTTCTCGCCGATGCTGTTCGGCAAGTCGCTCCGTCCGTTCCTGATCGGCAACGGGGCTCACTTCTCTGCGCCCTCAGTGGTTTTAGCGGGTTCAGGCAGCTCAGTACCACCGCCTAATACCTTGTAGAGCGTTACAAGACTGGATGCACGTGAGAGTTCAGCCGTAATCACAGCCTGCTGAGCAGATACCTTGGTACGCTGAGCATCAAGGACCTCTGTATAGGCCGCAGCACCGTGTTTGTAACGAGCACTGGAAAGTTCAAAAGCCTGTGAAGCCGCATCCGCAAATTCACGGCGTTCTTTGAGCTCCCGCTCGACCGTACCTTCAGTCGCAAGGGCATCGGCGACTTCTTGGAAAGCCGTCTGAATGCTCTTTTCATAGGTTGCAACAGCGATCTTTTCCTGCACTTCTGCGGAACGCAAGTTCGCAAGATTACGACCGCCAGTAAAGATCGGAATCGAAATGCTAGGCGTAAAGCTCCACAGCCCCGTATTCGCACCAAAAAGGTCAGACAAGTGAGCTGAAGCACTGCCAGCGTTAGCCGTAAGCGAAATGCTTGGGAAGAAGGCCGCGCGCGCCGCACCGATATTGGCATTAGCGGAAATCATGCCGCGTTCTGCAGAAATAATATCAGGGCGATTCAGAAGGACTTCACTCGGCAATCCTGCGGGCATTGTCGCTGGAAGCGTTGCGGCAAGCTCTACCCCGGAGGGCTGTAACTCATCAGGAACTTTAGAGCCCACGAGCAGTTCGAGTGCATTTTTGCTTTGCGCCACTGCGCGAACATAGGTAGTAATCGCAGCTCTGGCACTCGCCACTGTTGTGCGAGCTTGCTCGTAATCGAGGCGGCTCGCAGCACCATATTTGTAACTTTCTCCCACCAAACGGAAGCTTTCCTCTTGGCTGGCAAGCGTTTCTTTCTGTAAGGCAAGCTGTTCGCGGTTGGCGCCAAGAGTCAACCACGCCAGCGTTACTTCTGAAACCAATGTACCCTGCGTCGTACGCTGCGCATCTTCTGACTGCAAGTATGTTTGAAGCGCCTGCTCCGTCAAATTACGAACTCGACCAAAGAAGTCAATTTCATAACTTGCCATTGCCAAATCTGCCGAATAGGCATGCGTTGTGGAGTCCGTCGATTCGCGATGCGTTGTTGCATTGGAAGCTGCAGCAGCGACTGTTGGGAAAAGATCCGCACGCTGCACGCCGTAAAGTGCACGCGCATTCTCAACATTGAGCGCGGCGATGCGCAAATCGCGGTTATTGGAAAGCGCAAGCTCAATGACTTTTTTCAAGCGATCGTCCTGAATGAAGGTCTGCCATTTAGGCAGCTCTTCGCGCTTCAATTCACTATTAGCGTAAGACTCACCTTCGGGCCAGGCTTGCGCTACAGGCGCTTCCGGACGCTCATAGTCCGGCGCCAAATTCACACAACCCGCAAGGGCAAGTGCCGCCGCCAGTGGCATAAGAGACAGCATCTTCTTCATTTGTATTCACCTTCTGTCACAGACAGGAATTTCTTACATTTTGCTCTGTGAGTGCGGCTGCTGTTAAAGCCGCCGCACTCCGAAGTCAGAGGTATCAGGCCTGTACCGTCTTCACCGGCGCATTAGGCCCGCCGGAGATGCGATGCGCGATACGCGTCACGAAGACAAAGAATGCCGGTACCAAAGCCACGCAAAGGATCGTGCCCGTGATCATCCCGCCAAGCACGCCCACACCAATGGCATTTTGCGCGCCGGAGCCAGCACCGTGCGCAATAGCCAACGGCAGCACCCCCAGCCCGAAAGCAAGCGAAGTCATCAAAATCGGGCGCAGGCGCAGTTCGACAGCATGCAAAGCAGCTTTTACCACGTCTTCCCCTGCGGCAACCAGATCCTTAGCAAACTCAACGATCAGAATAGCGTTCTTAGACACCAACCCCATCGTTGTCAGCATGCCAACCTTGAAGTAAACATCGTTATTCATGCCAAGGAACAGTGTGAGCCCCAGAGCACCGACGATACCGCAAGGAATTACCAGAAGCACGGCAATAGGCACTGACCAACTTTCATAAAGAGCCGCCAAGCAGAGGAACACCACGAGAAGCGCAATGGCATAAAGCGCTGCTTCCTGCGAGCCAGCCTGACGTTCTTGATAAGAAACGCCGTTCCATGCAATTGAATATCCTTCAGGGAATACCTTTGCGGCTATCTCTTCAATAGCTTGCATCGCCTCACCAGAAGACACACCAGCAGCAGGACTACCCTGAATATTCAAAGCCGCCAAACCATTGAAACGCTCCAGACGAGGACTCGAATAGTTCCATTCGACTTCAGCAATAGTCGAGAGTGGAACCATCTCACCCTTGCTGTTACGAATGTGCCAGCGATTCAAATCTACAGGCTGCATGCGTGAAGATGGCACACCTTGGACCCACACTTCTTTAATACGACCACGATCAAGGAAGTCGTTGACGTAACTGCCGGCCAACGCCGTAGAAAGCGCGGAGTTGACTGTAGCAATATCAAGTCCGTAGGCCGAAAGCTTCTCGTTGTCGAGCTTCAGATGCATCTGCGCCGTATCGTCCATACCGTTGTGACGAACCATCGTTAGACGAGGGTCCTGATTTGCAGCCGCAAGAAACTTATTGCGCAGCTCCATCATCTTGGCATGACCAGCGCCTTTTTCGTCTTGAATATAGAAATCAAAGCCGTCTGCGACGCCCAATTCCGGCACTGCTGGCAATGGGAAAAGGAAGCTGCTGGCATTCTTGAATTCAGGAGACATCATGAATGCGCCCATCGCGCGTCGCTGAATAGCAAGTACGCTCTGATCGTCATTGGGTCGAGCACTCCAGTCCTTGAGCTTAACGAAGCCCAAGGCCATGTTTTGTCCGGAACCTGCGAACGAGAACCCGCGCACGGCGAAGAACGAATCTATATCGCGGGACTCCGTTTTTTCCAAGAATTTCTGGATACGAGTCACTTCGTGATCCGTACGTTCCATCGTCGCGCCCTGCGGCAATTGCACCTGCATCAGCGCTACACCCTGATCCTCACCCGGCATGAAGGCCGTTGGAGTTTTCATGAAGCCCCAAACCATGCCCCCCACAACGAGTGCATAACAGACGACGAGCAGCAGCGGATGATGAATAAATCCGCCTACACCGTCGCGCACTGCAAAAGTAAGCGCTTCAAAGCCGCGGTTAAACCATCCAAAGAACCCACCTTTGCCCATATGCTCATCATGGTCAATGGGCTTCAAGATCTTGGCGCAAAGCGACGGCGTCAATGTCAGTGCAATGATGACGGAAAGCACCATTGCAGAAACAATGGTGATCGAGAACTGCCGATAAATCACGCCGGTAGATCCGCCAAAGAAGGCCATCGGGATAAACACAGCTGACAGCACCATTGCAATGCCAACCAATGCCCCAGTAATCTGCCCCATTGATTTCACTGTTGCGGTGTGCGGATCTGTTCCGTCCTCACGCATCACACGTTCGACGTTCTCCACTACCACAATAGCGTCGTCAACCAACAGACCAATTGCCAACACCATGGCGAACATCGTCAGCATGTTAATTGAGAACCCCGTAGCAGCAAGCGTGCCGAAGGTGCCCAGAAGCACAACTGGCACAGCGATCGTCGGAATGATCGTTGCACGCCAATTCTGCAGGAAGAGGAACATAACGCAGACCACCAGAATAATGGCCTCAATCAGCGTCTTCACCACTTCATGCAGAGCCGCGCGAACGAAAGGCGTCGTATCGAAAGGAACGACGACCTCAACGCCTTGAGGCATCAAACTCTTCAATTCCTCTACTCGTTTCAGTACCGCAGCCTGCGTTTCCAAAGCGTTCGAACCAGAAGCCAGCTTGATGGCCATACCCGAGGCTGCATAGCCGTTGAAAGTACCCAACGCTATGTAGTCCTTCTGATCCAGTTTTACTTCGGCAACGTCACGCAAATAGACATTTGCGCCTTCCTCTGTCACCTTTAAGAGAATATTGCGGAAATCTTCGGGAGTCTCAAGCAAACTCGATGAAGAAATAGTCGCCGTAAACTCCTGCTTGCCGTCAGTCGGCTGTGCAGCAAGACTGCCGGTCGAAACCTGCATGTTTTGTGCGCTGATCGCCGACGTAATATCTGACGGATTGAGCTTGTACTTAACAAGTTTGTCCGGATCAAGCCAGACGCGCATGGCATAAGACGCACCAAATACTTGAGCTTCACCCACACCGCTCACACGCGCAAGCGGTTCCTGAATGTTCGAGGTCAGGAAGTCGCCCAAGTCAGCCGTCTTGATAGACGGGTCCTTACTCACAAAACCAACCACCATCAAGAAATTGGCAGAGGTCTTCTGAATCGTGACGCCGAGCTGTTGAACTACCTGCGGCAGAGAAGTAAGAGCAGTTGAGATCTTATTCTGCACCTGCACCTGCGCCATATCGGGGTTGGTGCCAGTTTCAAATGTCACCGTGATACTTACGCGCCCCGCGGAATCCGAAGTCGACTGCATATAGAGGTAGCCGTCGAGCCCTGTGAGGTTCTGCTCAATCACCTGCGTTACGGTATTTTCAATCGTGCTCGCAGATGCACCAGGATAAGTCGCGGTGATGCTCACTTGAGGAGGAGCGATCTGAGGATACTGACTCACCGGCAGCGTCGAAATCGACAGGATACCGGCTAGCATGATGATGATCGCGATCACCCAAGAAAAAACTGGGCGGTCAATAAAAAAACGCGAAAACATGAATCAGCGTCTCCGGGGTTAGAAGAGCGGCTTGCCTTCGGGAGCCGATTTGGGATCGTATTCTTTTGGGGTCACAACTGCGCCCGGCGCTGTACGTTGAAAACCTTCAAAGATCACACGGTCACCCGCCTGGATACCGGAATCAACAATCCAGAAAGTGCCTTGCGTTTGAGTGGCAACAATATTGCGACGCTCGACTTTATTGTCCTTATCAACGACATAAACTGTCTCTTATACACATCTCCGAGCCCACGAGACAAGAGGCAATCTCGT
>OJRD01000450.1_pt1 | contig 25871 bp, 21 predicted proteins | sample 1599051 | NCBI WGS metagenome assembly OJRD01 (sample SAMN03922523, study PRJEB24848) | human gut metagenome | isolation source: stool sample | host: Homo sapiens | place: Germany | collected 2010-02 | reverse complement strand
GGAAATGTGAGAGTGCCCTTACGGTATAATTACGACAAACCGGAAAAGCCCCGTAGGATCAAGGGTTTTGAGGTTTTCAGTCTGATTTTTTCATCCTTTTCCAAACCGAAAAATCATACTGAAATAAGTCGAATTGCAGGAGGTGTTTCATTAACGACAAATGAATAGCAGAAAGGAACTCAAAACCTTTTGATTCCAAACACAACAGAATATTGGATTTAAGCGAAGCCGTCACTTGTTTTAAGTGGCGGCTTTTGTTGTTTCCAGGGCTGTTATGCAGGCACATGACAACACCCAATCAGAAATGAGGTGAAGTCATTGAACCCACAAATCATCGCCGTTGCCAACCAGAAGGGCGGCGTCGGCAAAACGACTACCTGCGCCAACTTAGGCATCGGGCTGGCGCAGGCCGGAAAGAAGGTGCTGCTGGTGGATGCTGACCCGCAGGCCAGCCTCACCATCAGCCTGGGCAACCCGCAGCCGGACAAGCTGCCCTTTACCCTGTCCGATGCGATGGGCCGTATTCTCATGGACGAGCCGATCAAACCCGGCGAGGGCATCCTGCACCACCCGGAGGGCGTGGACCTGATGCCTGCCGACATCCAGCTCTCCGGCATGGAGGTATCCCTGGTGAATGCCATGAGCCGCGAGACGATTCTGCGGCAGTATCTGGACACGGTGAAGGGACAGTATTCCCATATCCTCATCGACTGCCAACCCTCCCTGGGAATGCTCACGGTCAACGCGCTGGCCGCCGCCAACAGGATCATAGTCCCCGTCCAAGCGGAGTATCTGCCCGCCAAGGGCCTGGAACAGCTGCTGTCCACCATCAACAAGGTCAAGCGGCAGTTAAATCCCAAGCTCCAGATCGACGGTATTCTGCTGACGATGGTGGACAACCGCACCAACTTTGCCAAAGAGATCGCCGCCCTGCTGCGGGAGACCTACGGCAGCAAAATCAAGGTGTTCGGCACCGAGATTCCCCACTCGGTTCGAGCCAAGGAGATCAGCGCCGAGGGCAAGAGCATCTTCGCACATGACCCCGGCGGCAAGGTGGCGGAAGCCTATAAAAATCTGACGCGGGAGGTGATAAAACTTGAAAAGCAGCGCGAAAAAAGTAGAGCTGGCCTCAGTCGATGACCTGTTTTCCACCGAGGAAAGCCGCGCCGACGCCCAGCGTGAAAAAGTCATGGAAATTCCCTTGTCGGAGCTGCACCCATTCAAGGATCACCCCTTTAAGGTCAAGGACGATGAGGCCATGATGGAGACCGCCGACAGCATCCGGCAGTACGGCGTACTGGTCCCGGCCATTGCCCGCCCGGACCCTAATGGCGGCTATGAGCTGGTTGCCGGGCACCGGCGGCACCGAGCTAGCGAGCTGGCGGGTAAAGAAACCATGCCGGTGATTGTCCGCGACCTGGACGATGACCAGGCCACCATCATCATGGTTGACAGCAATTTGCAGCGGGAAAGCCTGCTCCCCAGTGAAAGGGCTTTTGCCTACAAGATGAAGCTGGAAGCTATGAAGCGACAAGCTGGCAGACCGTCCAAAGAAAATTGTTCCCAAGTTGGGAACGATTTTGGGAAGAAGTCGAGCGAGGTATTGGCTGAACAGGTCGGCCAGAGTAAAAACCAGATTTTTCGTTATATCCGCCTCACCGAGCTAATTCCCGAACTGCTGGACATGGTGGACGAGAAGAAAATCGCCTTCAATCCGGCCTACGAGCTGTCTTTCCTCAAAAAAGAGGAACAGGTGGACCTGCTGGACGCGATGGACAGCGAGCAGGCCACCCCCTCCCTCTCCCAAGCCCAGCGGCTGAAAAAGTACAGTCAGGAGGGCCACCTGACCCTCGACATGATGCGGGTCATCATGGGCGAGGAAAAGAAAAGTGACCTGGACAAGATCACCTTCACCAGTGACACCCTGCGCAAATATTTCCCCCGGAGTTACACGCCCCAGCGGATGCAGGAGACCATCATCAAGCTGCTGGAGCAGTGGCAGCGCAAGCGCCAGCAACAGCACGACCGCTGAGAAAGGAGAGCCTATGAGGGATATTTCAGCCCGTGAGCTGAAAGGACATAACATTTTGGCTGTGGAGCGATTTCAGGACAGCACCCGATGGATGATTGAATTTGCGGTCCGCAAGCCCCGTACCCCCTACGGCAGCCCCGGCGATGAGGTTCGCCTGTTTCTCACCGAGGATGGCTACCGGCAGGCCCTGGACGCCCAGCGCAGCCAGCAAATCAAAATCAAGCGGTATGCCCACGTTGTAGAGGGCCATATCCTCGATTTCAAACCGAAAAAGAAACGCCGTCACCCGTAAACCTGCCATCTGCCAAGAAAGGAATGAATTATGTGTACCGTTAGAGAGATTCAAGAGGCCATCCGTGAACACTGCCAATCCCAACATGACATGGAAAGTACCGAGATCGACCGGGTGATGCAGCGCCTGCCCTTTGTGAGTGGGCAAGACGTTTTTACCCGGCCCCCTGTGCCAAAGCCGCCTTATTCCTGGCGCAGCCGGAAATATTGCACCTGACCGCCGCAGTCTTTTTGAAGATTGCGGCTTTTTTCATGCCATGAACACTGGAAGGAGTGACGCAAATGGCCGTTTTTCGCATTGAACGGACCCGTGATTATACCGTGATGAGCAACCACCACCTGCGCGACAAGGCACTGTCGCTGAAATCCAAGGGACTGCTTTCCATGATGCTGTCCTTGCCGGAGGACTGGAACTACACCACCCGCGGCCTCGCCAAAATCTGCAAGGAGGGCGTGGACGCCATCGGTGGGGCGCTGCGGGAGCTGGAAAGCGCCGGGTACATCGTCCGCCACCAGATGCGGGACCGCCAGGGCCGCATCAGCGACACCGAGTATGTCATCTACGAGCAGCCCCAGCCCAAAGCGCCGGATACGCCCCAGCCGGATACGGCTTCACCAGATACGGAAAACCCGTATCTGGCTGGCCCGGATACGGAAAAGCCGGCAGAATTAAATATAGAGAAATCAAAGACTCAAAAACAAACAACGGATGTACCAAGTACCGATTCCATTCCCTTCCGGGAGAAAGCGGCGGCCAGGCCGCCGGAACGGAAAGGACGGGATACGATGTCGGTGGAAGAAATGCAGAGTTATCGGGATTTGGTGTTGGAGAACATCGAGTACGACCACCTGTGCCGGGAGTTTTCGACCTACCGGGAGGATCTGGACGAGATCGTGGAGCTGATCGTGGAAACGGTCTGTGCCAGACGCAAGACCACCCGCATCGCCGGGGCGGACTTCCCCCACGAGGTGGTGCGGTCCCGGTTCCTGAAGCTGGACAGCTCCCACATCGAGTTCGTCATGGAGTGCCTGCACAACAACACCACCGAAATCCGCAACATGAAGCAGTACCTGCTGACCGTGCTGTTCAACGCGCCTACCACCATGAACAATCACTACACGGCCCAGGTCAACCACGATATGCACGCAGGCGGCTGGTAATGGCCGCTTTTCTGCTGCACCGCCCAAGGAGGCACGATATGAACCAGATGGAAATTTTCAAAAACCCGGAGTTTGGAAGCATCCGCACTTTTGAGCAGGACGGCAAGGTGCTGTTCTGCGGAACGGATGTAGCAACTGCTTTGGGATATGCCAATCCCCGTAAGGCCGTCCGCGACCACACCCGCTGTGGAACGAAATGTTCCATAGGGGTCCAGACCGGGAAAAAGGCGGATGGCACACCCGCCGTGCAGATGGTGGAAATGCTCTTTATCCCCGAAGGCGACGTTTACCGCCTCATTGTCCACAGCAAGCTGCCCTCGGCGGAGCGGTTTGAACGCTGGGTGTTCGATGAAGTCCTGCCCAGCATCCGCCAGCACGGAGCTTACCTCACCAGAGAAAAGCTGTGGGAGGTCGCCACCTCGCCGGAGGCGCTGCTGAAGCTCTGCTCCGACCTGCTGGCCGAGCGTGAGAAAAACGCGGCGCTGCAAGCGGACAACGCCCGGCTGCAAGGCAAGGCCGTCTACTACGACCTGTTTATCGACCTGCGGCACAGCACCAACCTGCGCACCACCGCCAAGGAGCTGGAGGTGCCGGAACGGCGCTTCGTCCGCTTTCTGCTGGAACGCCGGTACGTCTACCGCACCCCCTCTGGCTGTGTGCTGCCCTACGCCAAGAGCGCCAACGAGGGGTTGTTCTGTGTGAAGGATTTCTGCCGCAACGGCCACACCGGCTCCTACACGCTGGTGACGCCCAAGGGCAAGCTGCACTTTGCGGAACTGCGATCGCTGATACTGGTGACGGTATGACAGGCCGGTATCTGCTGCGGCGGCTGGTGGTCCCGCCTTAGTATCAAGCGCCACCCCTGCAAAATCCGTGGAAAGGAGGCGATGACCTATGCAGGAGGAAGTGGAAAACAGGACTTTGACGCTGATCGTCAGCGGGACAAAGTTCACCGGGCGGCTGTTCAAGGCCGCCATATCCAAGTACATGGCCCACCGCAGGGAGAAAAAGCTGGAAAAGCAGCGCGGCCGGGATTCCCCCGTCACCCCCAAGGGCAAGCAGACCGTGAAGCAGCTCATCGGGCAGAACCAGGGCGTCTCCAACATCGAGATCAACGACCCGTCCATCAAGGATTTTGAGCGCATCGCCCGCAAGTACGGCGTGGACTATGCGGTGAAAAAGGACCGCAGCGCCTCGCCGCCCAAGTATCTGATCTTCTTCAAGGGCCGGGACGCCGACGCGCTGACCGCTGCTTTTTCTGAATACACCCAGAAAAAGGTCAAGAAGGCCGACCGCAGCGAGCGCCCCTCCGTGCTGGCAAAACTGGCCCAGTTCAAGGAGCTGCTCAAAAATACCGTGGTGGACCGCAGCCGCCGGAAGGAGCTGGAACGATGAAGCAGCTGAATATCAAAAAGCTGGTTCTGCTGAACCTGCCCTACTTCCTGCTGGGCCTGTTCGCAACCAACCTGGGGGAAGCCTGGCGGCTGGCGACCGGCGCGGATGCGTCTGCCAAGATGCTCTCATTCTTCTCCACCCTGCCGGTGGCGCTGGGGAGCTGGTGGCCCAGCCTGCACCCGCTGGATTTGCTGGTGGGGCTTTGCTGCGGCGCTGGCCTGCGGCTGGCGGTGTATCTGAAAGGCAAGAACGCCAAAAAATACCGCCACAACGTGGAGTATGGTTCGGCCCGATGGGGCACCCATGAGGATATTGCCCCCTACATCGACCCGGTGTTCCAGAATAACGTCATTCTGACCCAGACCGAGCGGCTTACCATGTCCAGCCGTCCCAAGAACCCCAAGTATGCCCGCAACAAGAACGTGCTGGTCATCGGCGGCAGCGGTTCCGGCAAGACCCGCTTCTGGCTCAAGCCGAATTTGATGCAGATGCACAGCTCCTACGTCGTTACCGATCCCAAGGGCACCATCCTGGTGGAGTGCGGCAAAATGCTCCAGCGGGGTGCGCCCAAGCTGGGCAAGGACGGCAAGCCGGTGAAGGACAAACACGGCAAAATCGTGTATGAGCCATACCAGATCAAGGTGCTGAACACCATCAACTTCAAAAAGTCCATGCACTATAACCCCTTCAGCTACATCCACTCGGAGAAGGACATCTTGAAGCTGGTGACAACGCTGATCGCCAACACCAAGGGAGAGGGCAAGGCCGGGGACGATTTCTGGGTCAAGGCGGAAACGCTGCTGTACTGCGCGCTGATCGGCTACATCCACTATGAGGCCCCGGTGGAGGAACAGAACTTCTCCACCCTCATCGAGATGATCAACAGCATGGAGGTCCGGGAGGACGATGAGGAGTTCAAAAACGCCGTGGACCTGATGTTCGATGAGCTGAAAGAGCGGGACCCCAACCACTTCGCGGTGCGGCAATATGCCAAATATAAATTGGCCGCGGGCAAAACCGCTAAGAGCATATTGGTGAGCTGCGGCGCACGGCTGGCGGTGTTCGACATTGCGGAGTTGCGGGAGGTCACGTCCTACGACGAGCTGGAGCTGGACACCCTGGGCGACCGCCGGACGGCGCTGTTTTTGATTATGAGTGACACGGACGATTCCTTTAATTTCTTAATCTCCATGTGTTACACCCAGCTATTCAACCTGCTCTGTGAAAAGGCCGACGATGTGTACGGCGGGCGGCTGCCGGTCCATGTGCGATGCCTCATCGACGAGTGCGCCAACATTGGCCAGATCCCCAAGCTGGAAAAGCTGGTGGCCACCATCCGAAGCCGGGAGATTTCCGCCTGCCTGATCTTGCAGGCACAGAGCCAGCTCAAGGCCATCTACAAGGACAACGCCGACACCATCATCGGCAACATGGATTCCTCCATCTTCCTGGGCGGCAAGGAGCCGACCACCCTCAAGGAGTTGGAAGCTGTGCTGGGCAAGGAGACCATCGACACCTACAACACCGGCGAGAGCCGGGGGCGGGAGACTTCCCACTCGCTCAACTATCAAAAATTGGGCAAGGCGCTGATGAGCCAGGATGAGCTGGCCGTCATGGACGGCGGCAAGTGCATCCTCCAGCTGCGCGGGGTGCGGCCGTTTTTGTCGGATAAGTACGACATCACCCAGCACCCCAACTACAAGTACACCGCTGACGCCGACCCGAAGAACGCCTTTGACATCGAAGGCTACCTCAAGGCCCGGCTGAAGCTCAAACCAAACCAGGTCTGCGACGTGTATGAGATCGACGCCGCAGCTGGCGAATGATGTTCCGCTTTAGAAGGGAGTGATCGTATCTACCCGCCACCACCGCCCCGAAGGGGCCATCGGCGTACAAAGCGGACGATCTCTACAAAATAATGAAAAAAGGAGGAAGGCCGGAGTCAGCCAGCCCGGAAACCGGGCGGCGGATTGTCCGGCTTTTGTATGCCTATGAACCATGACTAATCAATCTTTTTCAAATGATTCCGGCCAACTTTATTTATGGAATTTTTCAATCAGGCAATCACCGTTCTCCAGACCCTCGTTATCGCCCTCGGTGCCGGTCTCGGCGTGTGGGGCGTCATCAACCTGCTGGAAGGTTACGGCAACGACAACCCTGGTGCGAAAAGCCAGGGCATGAAGCAGCTCATGGCCGGCGCGGGCGTCGCCATCGTTGGCATGGTGCTGGTGCCCCTGCTGTCCGGCCTGTTCACCGTCTGATCGTTTCCCGCTGAAATCCTCGCCCCCTCCCGCTGTGCGCGGGAGGGGCAGAAAGGAGGCTGACACCGTATGGATTTCTTATTGGATGCCCTGACCAACTGGCTGAAAGAAATGCTGGTGGGCGGTATCATGGGAAACTTAACGGGGATGTTCGACAGCGTGAACCAGCAGGTCGCGGATATATCCGTACAGGTGGGCCAGACCCCGCAGGGCTGGAACGGCGACATTTTCAACATGATCCAGAGCCTCTCCAACTCCATCATGGTGCCGATTGCAGGCGTGATCCTGGCCATCGTGATGACGCTGGAGCTGATCCAGATGATAACCGACCGCAACAACCTGCATGATGTGGACACCTGGATGATCTTCAAGTGGATGTTCAAATCCGCCGCCGCGATTTTGCTGGTCACCAACACCTGGAACCTCGTCATGGGCGTGTTCGACATGGCCCAAAGCGTGGTGGCCCAGGCGTCCGGCATCATCGGCTCGGACGCTTCCATCGACATCGCCGCCGTCATGACCGATATGGAGTCCCGGCTGATGGATATGGACCTGGGGCCGCTGTTCGGCCTGTGGTTCCAGTCGCTCTTTATTGGCATCACCATGTGGGCGCTGTATATCTGCATTTTTATTGTGATTTATGGCCGCATGATCGAAATTTACCTTGTCACGTCGGTGGCCCCCATCCCGATGGCCACCATGATGGGCAAGGAATGGGGCGGCATGGGCCAGAACTACCTGCGCAGCCTGCTGGCGCTGGGCTTCCAGGCGTTTTTGATTATCGTCTGTGTGGCGATCTACGCCGTGCTGGTGCAGAACATCGCCACCGAGGATGACATCATCATGGCAATCTGGACCTGCGTGGGCTACACGGTGCTGCTTTGCTTCACGCTGTTCAAGACCGGCAGTCTCGCCAAAGCAGTGTTTCAAGCGCACTGAGGAGGCTTCCGCATGGGAAAATATCAGATTATTTATGCAGACCCGCCCTGGAGCTACCGCAGCGGCAAGGTGCAGGGGGCAGCCCAAAATCATTACCCAACCATGTCGGACGAACAGCTGTACCAACTTCCGGTATCTACGCTGGCTGCTGATACCAGTGTTTTATTTTTATGGTGTACTTTTCCCAAATTGCCGGAAGCGTTGAACCTCATTAAAGCGTGGGGATTCACCTTCAAAACGGTTGCGTTTGTCTGGCTCAAGCAAAATAAATCCGGCAAGGGATTCTTCTTAGGGCTTGGCTGGTGGACAAGAAGCAATGCAGAGATTTGTCTGTTGGCTGTGAAAGGAAAACCCAAAAGGAAGAATGCCAGTGTCCGGCAGCTGGTTTTTGCACCTATTGAGCAACACAGCAAGAAACCTGATATTGTGAGAGATCGCATTTTGGAACTAATGGGCGATTTGCCGAGAATTGAGCTGTTTGCCCGCCAAGCCTCTCCTGGATGGGACGTTTGGGGCAATGAAGTAAATAGCTCTATCGAATTTCCGTAAAGGAGGGAAAAACGTATGGCTTATGTACCCGTACCCAAAGACCTGACCAGGGTGAAAACCAAGGTCGCATTCAATTTAACCAAAAGGCAGCTTGTCTGCTTCGGCTGCGGGGCGCTCATCGGCGTGCCGCTTTTCTTTTTGCTCCGGGGGCCTGCTGGCAACAGCGTAGCGGCCATGTGCATGATGCTCGTCATGCTGCCTTTCTTCATGCTGGCGATGTATGAAAAACACGGCCAGCCCCTGGAAAAGATCATCGGCAACATCCTCAAGGTGGCCGTCATCCGGCCCAAGCAGCGCCCCTACCGCACCAACAACTTCTATGCCGTGTTGGAGCGGCAGGCAAATCTCGACAAGGAGGTGTATGACATTGTTCGCGGCAAAGACAAAGCGGCAGGCTGAACCGGCAGAGCCGCAGACCAGACCCCGGCGTAAGCTGACCCGCGCCGAACGCAAACAGATCGAGGCAGCGATTGCCCGCGCCAACCGCACGGGCAAAAAGGAACAGTCCGCCCAGGACAGCATCCCCTATGAGCGGATGTGGCCGGACGGCATCTGCAAGGTGGCGGATGGCCGCTACACCAAGACCATCCAGTTCCAGGACATCAACTACCAGCTCAGCCAGAACGAGGACAAGACCGCCATCTTTGAAGGCTGGTGCGATTTCCTCAACTATTTTGACAGCTCCATCCGTTTCCAGCTGTCCTTTTTGAACCTGGCAGCGTCCCAAGAGACCTTCGCCAACAGCATCACCATCCCGGCTCAGGGAGATGACTTTGACCCCATCCGGGTGGAGTACACGCAGATGCTGCAAAACCAGCTGGCGCGGGGCAACAACGGCCTCATCAAGACCAAGTACCTGACCTTTTCCATCGAGGCCGACAGCATCCGCTCCGCCAAGCCCCGTCTGGAGCGTATCGAGACCGATGTGCTGAACAACTTCAAGCGGCTGGGCGTGGCCGCCGAGGTCCTGGACGGCAAAGCTCGGCTGGCCCAGCTCCACGCCATCTTCCACATGGACGAGCAGGCGCCCTTCCAGTTCGAGTGGGACTGGCTGGCTCCCAGCGGTCTTTCCACCAAAGACTTTATTGCGCCGTCCGGCTTTGAGTTCCGCACCGGCAAGCAGTTCCGCATGGGAAAGAAGTACGGGGCCGTCAGCTTCGTGCAGATTCTGGCCCCGGAACTGAATGACCGTATGCTGGCGGATTTTCTCGATATGGAAAGTTCCCTCATTGTGAATCTGCACATCCAGTCGGTGGATCAGGTGAAGGCCATCAAGACGGTGAAGCGCAAGATCACCGACCTGGACCGCAGCAAGATCGAGGAACAGAAAAAGGCCGTCCGCGCCGGGTATGACATGGACATCATCCCCTCCGACCTTGCCACCTACGGGGCCGAGGCCAAGAAGCTGTTGCAGGACCTGCAAAGCCGCAACGAGCGGATGTTCCTGGTGACGTTCCTGGTGCTGAACACGGCGGACAATCCCCGCCAGCTGGGCAACAACATCTTCCAGGCCAGCTCCATCGCGCAAAAGTACAACTGCCAGCTGACCCGGCTGGACTTCCAGCAGGAGGAAGGCTTGATGTCCTCTCTGCCGCTGGGGCTGAACCAGGTGGAAATTCAGCGGGGGCTGACTACCAGCTCCACCGCCATCTTCGTACCGTTCACCACCCAAGAGCTTTTTCAGAACGGAAAAGAGGCGCTGTACTACGGCATCAACGCCCTTTCCAACAACCTGATTATGGTGGACCGCAAGCTGCTGAAAAACCCCAACGGCCTGATTCTGGGTACGCCGGGCAGCGGCAAATCGTTCAGCGCCAAGCGCGAGATCGCCAACTGCTTCCTGCTGACTTCGGATGATGTCATCATCTGCGACCCGGAGGCCGAGTACGCGCCGCTGGTGGAACGCCTGCACGGGCAGGTCATCAAAATCTCGCCCACTTCCACCAACTACATCAACCCGATGGACCTGAACCTGGACTATTCGGACGAGGACAGCCCGCTGTCCCTGAAATCCGACTTTATCCTGTCGCTGTGCGAGCTGATCGTGGGCGGAAAGGACGGATTGCAGCCGGTGCAGAAAACCATCATTGACCGCTGTGTGCGGCTGGTCTATCAGGACTACCTCAACGACCCGCGCCCGGAGAATATGCCCATTCTGGAGGATTTGTACGACCTGCTGCGGGCGCAGGATGAGAAAGAGGCGCAGTACATCGCCACGGCGCTGGAAATCTACGTCACCGGCTCCCTCAACGTGTTCAACCACCGCAGCAACGTGGACATCAACAACCGCATTGTCTGCTATGACATCAAGGAGCTGGGCAAGCAGCTGAAAAAGATCGGGATGCTGGTGGTGCAGGACCAGGTATGGAACCGTGTCACCATCAACCGCGTCGCTCACAAGTCCACCCGTTACTACATTGACGAGATGCACCTGCTCTTGAAAGAGGAACAGACCGCCGCCTACACGGTGGAGATTTGGAAGCGGTTCCGCAAGTGGGGCGGCATTCCCACGGGCATCACCCAGAACGTGAAGGACCTGCTTTCTTCCCGCGAGGTAGAGAACATCTTTGAAAACTCCGACTTCGTGTATATGCTCAACCAGGCGGGCGGCGACCGGCAGATTTTGGCCCGGCAGCTGGGCATTTCCCCGCACCAGCTGTCCTATGTGACCCACTCCGGCGAGGGCGAGGGGCTGCTGTTCTACGGCTCCACGATTCTGCCCTTTGTGGATCACTTCCCGAAAAACACCGAACTGTATCGCATTATGACGACCAAACCCCAGGAAATGAAGGAGGCTGATGGACGATGAAACCCGAAATTCTGCATAACGACCACATGATGTTTCTGGACCGGGCGCTGGAAACCCAGCGCACCGCGCTCCTGACGGCGATGGCGGACGCTGTTTCCGAGTGCCGCACGGCGGCGGACCAGGCCGCTGAACTGACCGAGACCGGCGAGACCGGCCTGCTGCGGCTGGTGGAGATTCTGTGCGCCGCCAAGGTCCAGCGCGGGCAGGCCGGTGAGACTGTGCTGGAGGGCACCGAGGTCCAGATTTTGGCCGACGTAGTGGCCCAGCTCTACGCCTGCCTGACCGAGTGCCGCTTCGTGGGTCCGCTGGGGCTGGCGGCCTATGCGGAGCTTTCCAGCATGGCGGCCTCCCTCATGCTGGGGGAATGGTTTGATTAAGGAACCGCGCCTGCGCTTTACGGAGGAAGAACGGGCGGACCCGGCGCTGGAGAAGCCCATCCGCAAGGCGGAAAAGGCCGCCGCCAAAGCGGACAAGGCGCAGGCAAAAATCCCGAAAAAGCAGGTCAAGCGGGCCGAGGTGGACCCCAAGACCGGCAAGGTCACGACCAAGCTGGTGCTGGAGGATAAGCCCCGGCCGCCCTCCAAACTGTCCCATACGGTGCGGGACGCGCCGGGCAACGCGGTGGCGGGTAAGCTCCATCAGGAGATCCGCAAGACCGAGGACGATAACGTGGGCGTGGAGAGCGCCCACAAGTCCGAGGAAGCCGTAGAGACCGGCGTGCATCTGGCGAGGGAGGGCTACCGCAGCCACAAACTGAAACCTTACCGCAAGGCCGCCCAGGCCGAGCGGAAGCTGGAAAAGGCCAACATCGAGGCGCTGTTCCAGAAGTCTGTCTATGAAAACCCTGCGGCAGCCAGCAACCCGCTGTCCCGCTGGCAGCAGAAACAGCAGATCAAGAAGCAGTACGCCGCCGCCAAACGGGCCGCACAGTCCGGCGGGAGCGCCGCCGGTGCCGCCCAAAAGACCGGCAAAGCGGCCAAGACGGTCAAGGAGAAAGCCCAGCAGGCCGGGGCCTATGTGATGCGCCATAAAAAGGGCTTTGGCATCGCCCTGGGCCTATTTTTAATCGTCTGCTTGCTGCTCAACACCATGTCCTCCTGCTCCATGATGGCGCAGAGCATCGGTTCGATGATCTCCGGCACCACCTACCCATCGGATGACCCGGAGCTGGTGGCGGTGGAGGCCAACTACGCCGCCAAGGAGGCCGCGCTGCAAGCCGAGATCGACAACATCGAGAGCAGCCACCCCGGCTATGACGAGTACCGCTATGACCTGGATATGATCGGCCACGACCCCCACGAGCTGGCGGCCTACCTGTCCGCTGTGCTGCAAGGCTACACGCGGGCAAGCGCCCAGGCGGAGCTGGAACGCATTTTCGCGGCCCAATACCAGCTGACGCTGACCGAGGAAGTGGAGGTGCGCTACCGCACCGAGACCCGGACAGACAGCGAGGGCAACGAGTATGACGTGGAAGTGCCCTACAACTACTACATCTTAAATGTGACCCTCACCAGCAAGCCCATCTCCTCCGTGGCGTTGGAGCTGCTGACGCCTGACCAGCTGGAAATGTACCAGGTGTACCGGCAGACGCTGGGCAACAAGCCCCTGATCTTCGGCGGCGGGTCCGCCGACACCAGCGATTCCGAGAGTTTGGCCGGTGTGGAGTTTGTCAACGGCACCCGGCCCGGCAATCAGGCGGTGGTGGACATCGCCAAAAGCCAGGTGGGCAACGTGGGCGGCCAGCCCTATTGGAGCTGGTACGGCTTTAATTCCCGCGTGGAGTGGTGCGCTTGCTTCGTGTCCTGGTGTTACGGCCAGATGGGCCTTTCCGAGCCGCGCTTTGCCGCCTGCCAGTCCCAGGGCATCCCCTGGTTCCAGTCGCACGGACAATGGGGCGGGCGGGATTACGCCAACATCGCCCCAGGCGACGCTATCTTCTTCGATTGGGACTTGGATGGCAGCGCCGACCATGTGGGCATCGTAGTGGGCACCGACGGCAGCCGGGTTTACACCGTAGAGGGTAATTCCGGCGACGCCTGCAAAATCAAGAGTTATTCCCTGACCTACGAGTGCATCAAGGGCTACGGCTTGATGAACTGGTGACAAATTTTTATGAAGAATAGGAGTGATTTGACTATGGCTAAAAACAAAATCGAGCGCATCGACCAGGAGATCGCCAAAACCCGCGAGAAGATCGCGGAACAGCAGGAAAAGCTGAAAGACCTGGAAGCGCAGAAAACCGAGGCGGAGAACCTGGAGATCGTCCAGATGGTCCGCGCCCTGCGTATGACCCCGGCCCAGCTGTCCGCCATGCTGTCTGGCGGCATGGTGCCCGGCCGGGCGGTGGGTTCTGCCAATCCCGAACAGGAGGAAATGACCCATGAAGAATAAAAAGATTTTCAGAACCTTTGCCGCCCTTTGCACCTGCCTGATGCTGATGGGCGGCTTCTCTGTGACCGCCTTTGCCCAGGGCACTGACCCTGCGCCCACGGCCACACCGGCGGCGGACGCCACCAACGACAGCAACGTGGTGGTGGAGGAAACCGAGGACAGCCCCGCCCTGACCCCGGAGGGCAACGCCGCCCTGGTGGATGACTTTGGCGGCAACAAGCAGCTCATCACCGTCACCACCAAGGCGGGTAACTATTTTTACATCCTCATTGACCGCGCCAACGAGGACAAGGAGACCGCCGTCCACTTCTTGAACCAGGTGGACGAGGCCGACCTGGAGGCGCTGATGGAGGACGGCGAGACGGCGGAGGAAACGCCCGCCGTCTGCAACTGCACGGAAAAGTGCGCCGCCGGTGCGGTGAATACGGCCTGCCCGGTGTGCGCCGTGAATATGGCAGAGTGTACGGGCCAGGAGCCGGAACCCACCCCTGACCCGGAAACAGAGCCGGAGCCGGAACAGGAACCGGCAGGGCTGAACCCGGCGATGCTGCTGGTGGTGCTGGCTGTGCTGGGCGGCATCGGTGCGCTGGTCTACTTCAAATTCATCAAGCAGAAGCCCAAGACCAAGGGCAGCGACAACCTGGATGATTACGACTACGGCGAGGACGATACCGAACAGGAGGACGAGGACCCTTGGGAGACCGAGGAATCTGACGAGCCGGAGGACGCCGGCGGGGGCGGCGATGAGGAAAGCGAGAACCCGGCCAAATGACCCGGTTCACCGACAGCCCTTATGAACCCATGATGACGCGCAGGCCGGAGGGCGGGAAGGCAGCTTCCCGTCCTCCCTCTTTATCTCCCGGCCCCCCCTGCTATGGCTGCGGAACCTACCGCCCCGGCCAGCCCTGCGTGGGCTTCTGCCACAAAGAACTGACTGCGTGGCTGCGCGAAAGGAGAAAAGCAAAATGAATTATTTTATCCAATTTCTCATTGTGTTCGACCTGATCTGCTTCGGCGTCTACTTTGGCGGCGACATCGTTTGCACGGCGCTCGCCAAGGTGCGCAAAAAGACAGACGAAGAAGAATTTGAAATCTACAAAGTGGAGGACGATACAGACACCTCCAAACCGGCGCTGTCCATCGACGCCATCCGCCACTTGTTCCGCGGCGAGGTCCGCGATTTTGTCTGCAACAAACTTCTGCCCAGTGGGCAGGAGACGCTTTCCGCCCTGACCGAGCCGGAGCAGACAGCGGCCAGGTTCCTGTTCTGCGCCTTGATCGGCTATCTCAAAGAGGAAGCCCCGATGGATGAGCAGAGCTTCCCGATGGTGATGGAGATGCTGAACTACGCCGAGGGCGCGAAAGAGGACGGCGACAAGGACGTGATTGACATTCTGATGGAGGAAACCGCCGCCCGGACCCGCCAGCGCGAGGAATATTTCAGCGATTACCGCCGTTACCAGCTCATGCAGGTGGATAAGGCGCGGGTGCTGCTGGCCTGCCGTGTCATCATCAACGACCTGCTGGGAAAGCTGTACCGCTATGATTACAACGTCGGCTATGACTGCCTTCTGGACGATGGCAACAGCGTTTCCAGAAAACTGAAAAAATCCAATGCAGAAATGGAGGTTGAGGAAGATGCGCCTTGTGATCGCTGAGAAGCCCTCGGTGGCAAAATCCCTGGCCGTCGTGCTGGGGGCCACTTCCCGCAAGGACGGCTACCTGGAGGGCGGCGGCTGGCTGGTGAGCTGGTGCCTGGGGCACCTGGCCGGGCTGGCCGATGCCGCCACCTATAACCCTGACTACGCCAAGTGGCGCTATGATGACCTGCCGATTTTGCCGGAGACCTGGCGCTTCACCATCGCCAAGGACAAACGGGATCAGTTCGATATGCTGCGTACCCTGCTGCGGCGGGAGGACGTGACCGAGGTAGTCAACGCCTGCGATGCCGGGCGCGAGGGTGAGTTGATTTTCCGCACCGTTTACTGCCTGGCAGGCTGCACCAAACCCATACTCCGGTTGTGGATCAGCAGCATGGAGGATTCCGCCATCCGGGAGGGCTTTGCCAACCTGCGCCCCGGTGCGGACTATGACGGGCTGCACCAGGCGGCCCTCTGCCGGGCCAAGGCGGACTGGCTGGTGGGCATCAACGCCACCCGGCTGTTTTCGGTGCTGTACCACCGCACCCTCAACATTGGGCGCGTCATGTCCCCGACGCTGGCCCTCATCGTCCAGCGGGAGGCCGAAATCGACACCTTCAAGCCGGTGCCGTTCTATACCGTGGCGCTGGACCTGCCCGGTTTTACCGCTACCAGCGCCCGGATGGACAAGAAAGCCGATGCCGAACAGTTGAAAAGCGCCTATCAGGGTTTAGCCGCCACGGTCAAACAGGTGGAGCGCAAAGACAAATCCGAGAAGCCGCCCGCCCTCTATGACCTGACTACCCTCCAGCGGGACGCCAACCGCCTGCTGGGTTATACGGCCCAGCAGACGCTGGACTATCTGCAAAACCTCTATGAAAAGAAGCTCTGCACCTATCCCCGTACCGACAGCCGCTACCTGACCTCCGACATGGCCGAGGGCCTGCCGGTGCTGGTGAATTTGGTCGCCAACGCCATGCCATTCCGCAAGGGCATCGCCATTTCCTGTGACACGGGGGCGGTCATCAACGACAAGAAAGTGACCGACCACCATGCCGTGATCCCCACCCGAAACATCCGGGAAGCGGACCTGTCCGCTCTGCCGGTGGGCGAACGGGCGATTCTGGAGCTGGTGGCGCTGCGGCTGCTGTGCGCGGTGGCCCCTCCCTATATTTACGATGAAACTTCTGTCACGGTGGAGTGCGCCGGTGCGGAGTTTACCGCCAAAGGCCGCACGGTGAAGCAATCCGGCTGGCGGGCGCTGGACGCCGCCTACCGGGCCAGCATGAAAAATGCGGAGCCGGACAAGGACACCGAGGACAAGTCCCTGCCGGAACTGGCCGAGGGCCAGGCGCTGCCAATCGCCGGTGCCGCCGTCAAGGAGGGCAAGACCACACCGCCCAAACACTTCACCGAGGACACGCTGCTCTCCGCAATGGAAACTGCCGGGAAGGACGATATGCCGGAGGATGCCGAGCGCAAGGGGCTGGGCACTCCCGCCACCCGCGCCGGGATTTTGGAAAAGCTGGTGTCCACCGGCTTTCTGGAACGGAAAAAGAACAAGAAAACCGTGCAGCTCCTGCCGTCCCACGACGCCATTTCCCTGATTACCGTCCTGCCGGAGCAGCTGCAATCCCCGCTGCTGACTGCCGAGTGGGAGTACCGGCTGGGCGAGATCGAGCGCGGCGAGCTGGCCCCGGAGGACTTCATGGCCGAGATCACCGCCATGCTGAAGGAGCTGGTGGGGACCTATCAGGTCATTAAGGGCAGTGAGTACCTGTTCACTCCGCCCCGTGAGGTGGTGGGCAGATGCCCTCGCTGCGGCGGCGAAATTGCAGAAATGCAAAAAGGCTTCTTTTGCCAGGACAAATCTTGCAAATTTGCAATCTGGAAAAACAGCAAGTGGTGGGCCGCCAAGCGCAAGCAGCCCACCAAGGCCATCGTGGCGGCGCTGCTGAAAGATGGCCGCGCCCATGTGGCGGGGCTGTACTCCGAGAAAAGCGGCAAGACCTACGACGCCACCGTGGTGCTGGAGGATACCGGCCAGTACGTCAACTTCAAGCTGGACTTTGACCGGCAGAAAGGCGGCGGCAAATGAAACTGAGTTTGTATGAACAGGAAACGATTATCCTCTACAACCAGGCCGAGGCCACCGCCGAGGTCTATTCCCACGACCCGCGCCTGCTGGAAAAGCTGCGGCGGCTGGCCGAGAAGTACCCGGACCAGATCGTGAAGAAAGACCGCCAAACCTTTACAGTGCCCAAACGCTGCGTGTCGGTGCGGGAGCCGTACAGCGCCGAGCGCCGCAAGGCCGCCAGCGAACGGGCCAAAGCCGCCGGGTACAGGCCGCCCGTCCCCAAAGCGGGCGGAAAATGAGTATGGGCGAGAGCGTATTTGAAGTCGTGAAGCAGTCCGTCGCCGTCCGGGAAGCGGCTGAAATGTACGGCATCGCGGTGGGGCGCGGCGGCATGGCCTGCTGTCCCTTCCACGATGACCGGCACCCCAGCCTGAAGCTGAACGAGGACTACTTCTACTGCTTTGGCTGCGGGGCCACCGGCGACGTGACCGACTTCACCGCCCGTCTCTATGACCTGTCCCCCAAGGAGGCCGCCGAGAAGTTGGCCCAGGATTTTGGCCTTTCCTATGACAGCAAGGCCCCGCTCCGGCGAAGCTATGTCCGGCAAAAATCTGAGGCGCAGGTGCGGAAAGAAAAACGAGAACACGGCTGGCGCGTCCTGACGGACTACTATCACTTGCTCCGAAAATGGGAGGCCGACTATTCCCCCAAGACGCCGGACGAGGACCCGCACCCGCGCTTTTTGGAGGCCGTCCAGAAAAAAGACTACATGGGCTATCTGCTGGACACCTTTCTCGACAGCAGTACCGAGGAACAGGACCAGTGGATCGCAGAACATACCGCTGAAATTTCGGCCATAGAAGGGAGAGTGAAAATCATGGCTGACAAACCCACCAACCGGGAACGGTTGCAGCAAATCACGGCGGGCATCGAGCAGGGTATCAAGGAACTGTTCGAGAGCGAAAAGTATATGCGCTACCTGTCCGTGATGTCCCGGTTCCACCGCTACTCCGTCAACAACACCATGCTCATCTATATGCAGAAGCCGGACGCCACGCTGGTGGCCGGATACAACAAGTGGAAAAATCAGTTTGAGCGCCATGTGAAGCGCGGCGAACACGGTATTACCATCATCGCGCCCACGCCGTTCAAGAAAAAGATTGAGGAACAGAAGCTGGACCCGGACACCAAGGCACCTATGCTGGATCAGGATGGCAAGGTCATCATGGAGGAACGGGAAGTTGAGATTCCCATGTTCCGCCCGGTCAAGGTGTTCGATGTGAGCCAGACGGACGGCAAGCCCCTGCCGGAGCTGGCGTCCTCTCTTTCCGGGAACGTCCAGAACTATGAGGCTTTCATGGAGGCCCTGCGCCGGTCCGCGCCGGTGCCGCTCTCTGTGGAGCCGATGGCAGCCAACATGGACGGATATTTCTCGCCGGACCGGCAGCGCATCGCCATCCGTGCTGGCATGAGCGAGGTACAGACCGTTTCCGCCGCCGTCCATGAGATCGCCCACAGCAAACTGCACAACTACGCCAAGGCCCAGGAGGAAGCGGCCAGGGCCGGTGATAAGGAGCCGCCCAAGAAGAAAGACCGCAACACCGAGGAGGTGGAGGCCGAGAGCATTTCCTATGCCGTCTGCCAGTATTACGGTATCCAGACCGGCGAGAACAGCTTCGGCTATATCGCCACCTGGAGCCAGGACAAGACGCTGCCGGAGCTGCGGGCCAGTCTGGAGACCATCAACAAGGCCGCCGGAGAACTGATTACGGACATTGACCGGCATTATAAGGTTATCTGCAAGGAGCGCGGCATTGACCTGGCCGCCCAGTCGGAACAGACAGTGCCGCAGCAGGAAGCCGCATCGGAGGCGGAGGTCCCCATGCAGGCTCCCGCCCGCCATGCTTACAAGCTCCACAGCAATTTTGAGCGTACCTCACCGGCAGACAGTACCTATATCCAGGAATATACCGTTGCGGATGATTTATCCCTTATCCCCGGAGAGGTACTTTATGCGGGAACCTATGACGAGTGTGTAAAACTGCACAACGCCCTTCAAGATGGCAGTATGACGGCTGAGCAGGTCAAGGCCCAGGCGCAGGCGGAAAAGCTCTATGAGTTGGACGGACGGCTGTACCTCCACGTCCAGCCCTGTGACGGCGGTTATGACTACACTATCTACGACAAGGGCACAATGCGGGCATTGGACGGCGGCCAGCTGGACGCCCCGGAGCTGCCCCTGTCCACCGCCGCGCTGAAAATCTGCGAGATGCACGACATGGGCGGCCAATCCATTCAGTATGCGCCGCTGTCCATGATCGAAACTTTGCAGGAGGCGGCTGTCCAGCAGATGCAGGCAGCGGCCAAGGCCGCCGCCCCGGAAACCACCCAGCTGCCGGACGCCCCGGAGCAGCATCTGGACGAATACCCCATGCCGGACCCCACGCTGACCCAGGACGATTTGGAAAAGTGCGGCTACATGGACGGGGACCTTCTGCCCCTTTCCAAAGAACGCGCCTATGAGCTGATGGAGCGCGACCTGACCGTTTATATCGTCCAGCAGGGTGAGAATCCGGCGATGGCTTTTGATACCACTGACCTGGACGCCCATGACGGGATCTTCGCCGTCACCCGCGAGGAATGGGAGGAAAGCTCGGTTTTCGATGCCAAGGTCAAGGAGCGTATGGACCACCAGCAGGAACGGGAGCAGGCGTTCCTCGGCCACAAGGGCGACTGCTTCGCCATTTATCAGGTGAAGCACACCGATGAGCTGCGGGACATCCGCTATGAAGGGCTGGAGTGGATCAAGTCCATTGGGCGCACGGTGCAGCGCGATAACTACGATCTGGTCTACACCGCGCCGCTGGCCCCTGGCGACCTGAAAGGCAGCGTACTGGACAATCTTGAATACCGCTTCAATAACGAACACCCCGCCGACTACCGCCACCCGTCCATGAGTGTCAGCGACATTGTTGCCATCAAACGGGACGGCAAGGTATCCTGTCACTACTGCGACAGCTTCGGCTTTGCCGAGGTGCCCGGCTTCCTGCCGGACAATCCGCTGAAAAATGCAGAGATGGCCGTGGAGGATGACTACGGCATGATCGACGGGATTCTCAACAACGGTTCCAAGGAACCGACGGTGGCCCAGCTGGAACAGCAGGCCCGCAGCGGCCAGCCTATTTCGCTGATGGACCTGGCTGCCGCCGCTCACCGGGAGGACCGGGACAAGAAGAAGTCCGTTGTGGAGCAACTGAAAAGCCAGCCCAAAACCGAACACAAAAAGACAGCGCCCAAAAAGAGCGCGGAAAGGGAGATCTGATATGAACGCCTTAACTTTTGAGGAAACCAACCTGCTGTGTATCTACAACCCCGGCACCCGCCAGGGTGCCATCGAGGCCCTGACTGAGATGCGCGGCCATTTGGAGCCGGACGAAGCTGAACTGCTGGCCCTGACCGACAGTACCCTCGCCAAGCTGCGCACCATGACAGACGCCGAGTTCGACGAGCTGGAGCTGTACCCGGATTTTGACGAATAACACCCCGTTTTGACCCGCAGGGCGGCCACTGTGCCGCCCTGCTTTTATATAAGACCAGGAAGGAGGACAGAACCCCATGCCAACCAAAGCAGAACAATATGCGCAGATGGCCGACCAGGTGGCGCGGCAGCTCACCGGCAGCTGGCAGGAGTGGGCGGGCTTTCTCACCACCGCCGCCCGGCTCTACAAGTACCCGTTCCATGAACAGATGATGATTTACGCCCAGCGCCCGGACGCCACCGCCTGCGCCGAATACGACCTGTGGAACAACCGCATGGGCCGGTATGTGCGGCGCGGGTCCAAGGGCATCGCGCTGGTGGACGATTCCGGCGACCGGCCCCGGCTGCGGTATGTATTTGATATTTCCGACACCGGCACCCGCGAACATTCCCGCACCCCCTGGCTGTGGACGCTGAACGAGGAACACACCGCGCCGGTCATGGCGATGCTGGAGCGAAACTATGATGTGAGCGGCGGCGACCTGGCCCAGCAGTTGGCCGATGTGGCCGCCAAACTGGCGGAGGAATACTGGGCTGACCACCGGCGGGATATTCTCCCTATCGTTGACGGTTCCTTTTTGGAGGAGTACGATGAGTACAACATCGAAGTCCAGTTCAAATCCGCCGCCACGGTCAGCATCACCTACGCCCTGATGTCCCGCTGCGGGCTGGAGCCGGAGCAATATTTCAGCCATGAGGACTTCATGCCGATCTTCGACTTCAACACCCCCGCTGTGATCGGGGCGCTGGGAACAGCCGTCAGCCAGGCAAACCAGCAGGTGCTGCGGCAGATCGGCGTCACCATCCAGAACTATGAGCGCGCCAAGAGCGCGGAAAGGAGCGTAACACATGGAGAACAACCTGACTTACATTCAGAACGGGGATTACCTGATCCCCGACCTGCGCCTGAGCGAGCAGCCGATGAAGCCCCTGGGCAAGTACGGCAGGATGCGCAAAGCGTACCTGAAGCAGCACCGGCCCATCCTGTACAACCAGCTGCTGATGACCGAGAAGCTGTACCCGCACCTTCGGGAGATCGACGAGACCGCGAACAGCCGTCTGGAGCAGATGATGCCCCGGCTGGCGGAGGCAGCGGGCGCGACGGAGCAGCTGAAAGCCAGCGACCCCATGCAGTGGGTGGGCCTGATGAACACCTGCAAGGCCCAGGCGGAGGAGATCCTGCTGGCGGAACTTATCAACAGCTGACCCTAAACCTGTTCCTCTCCGAAGCGGAACAGATTCAACAGATCGACGAAGCAGAGAGTGTGAAAACGCCCTCTGCTTTTTCTTTTGCCCAGGCAGATATAGACCATGTTCTGCGGCTCGGCGGCAACACGGACCGCTTTCGGGAGCGTGTCGCTGTGGAATTTGAAAAGCAGAAGCCTATTTCAGAAATCGCGGCGTATCTGCCAACCCTCTACCACGGCGGCAGCGGGGTCGGCAGTGTTACCGCATGGTACACCGAGGACGGCATCCACCTTTCCCACGGAAAATTCGCCCGCTATGACAGAGCCGCGCAGCTTTTGTCCTGGCAGGACGCTGCCGAACGGATCGGGCAGCTTTTGGAAGCGGGCCAGTTTGCCTCCAATGTGGAGCTGGCTGAGGCCGAAAGCTATGAACGGTCCCTGCTGGCAGATGAGTTTTGGAGCCTGTACCACGATTTAAGTGAGGAAGCCAGGAACGCCGGATACCTGCAAAGCCTTTCCCACATTCAAGGGAATGGTTTCCCGGAGGAGTCCGCGTGGCTTACCGGGCAGCTGGCAAATCCGGCGTTTCGGGCAGCACTTTTGGACGAGTATCAGCAGTTTTTGACTGCCCATCAGGATAACCGGGCGCTGCTGCGGTTCCATTATCACCACCTGGAAGGGATGCTGGCAAGGCTCCGTGACCTGGACCTGCCGCGTAAAACCTTCTCTACCGAGCTGGCGGAGGTGCCATCGGTCAAGCGGTTTATCACAGAGGATGAAATAGATGCCGCTCTGACCAGTGGCAGCGGCATGGCAGGCGGTAAAGGACGTATTTTTGCCTTTTTCCAGGAAAGCCATACCGACAAGGAGAAGGTAGATTTTCTCAAGCACGAATATGGCATCGGCGGACGTTCCCACGCCTTGTCCGGCGCGGCTGGCAGTGATGAATGGTATGACGGAAAAGGATTACGCTTCAAAAAAGCCGGATGCCCGGACGTGCATCTCACCTGGGATAAAGCCGCCAAACGGATCACCGGCCTGATTCAACAAGGGCGCTACCTTTCAGCGCAGGAGCAGGCTGAGTTGGAGCAGCGGCAGGAAGAAGCAGACCTTGCCGAAGCAGACGCTATGGCGGCGCAGCAGGCTGAACTGTCCATCCAGGATTCTTTGGAACAGTACAAACCCATTGTTCGCACCGCGCTGGAGGCGGATACCGCCTACCGCAACGCCTGCGGCCACTCGGACCACGAAAACGCAGTAATCGAGGGCAACGCCGCCGTGCGTCGGGCGGTGCTAAATTCCGGCGACCTGGAACTGATCCGGCTCTACTCCGATGTGCCGGAGTTCCGTCACCGCCTGCATGGCGAGGTCATTGACGAGACCTATCCCAAACTCCATGAGCTGCTGCGCCCACTCTCCCAGGACGATATTGACGATGCCCTCCGTGCCTGGAACGGTAATGCTGACAGCAAACGCGCTGTTATCCACTACATGGAAGCCCATGCGCGGGAGAAAGATACCGCCGCCTGGTTGGCCCGCGAGTTTAACGGCAGTGACGGCAAAACCCCGTTTGCGGTACGCCCGGACAGCCCGGAGGGGACGGCCCTGCCCTGGCCCAAAGTGCAGCGCCGGATCGCACAACTCATCCAGGAGGATAAATTTCTGACAGAACAGGAGAGCCAGCCAGATTGGAACGAGCAGGATGCTCGCCGGTATCAGGTAGTGGTCTACCACCATTTCGAGAACGGTTTTGACGAGCGCCTGGAATACCCCACGCTGGAGGAAGCCGAGAAGGTGGCCCAGGGCTATGTGGACGGCACAATGGGGCCGGACGGTTTTGCCTACGATGGCGCGGCGATCTACGATCTGGAGCAGCGGACTTACCTCCGTATTATTGGCAACTACCCGGATGAGGCCGCCCAGGCGCAGGTGGCAGCACTCGACCTGTCCGGCCAGCCCGTCACCCGCGAGGGAGACACCCTCACCATCGGCAGCGGCGAACCTACCCATGAGATGGATATTACCGTATCGGATGAGGAATATGAAGCCATCCGGCAGGCTATCCCGGAAACAGAGGCCCCCACCGCCTACGCCCCCGCAACACCCCCTTACCATGTGGGTGATACGGTCTACCTGGACAATCAGGAATACCAGATCACCGAGCTGCGGGAGGACACGGTGCAGCTGCTGCCCTCCAATATGGCGTACCCCATCTACCGGGCCGAGAGCCGGGAGCGGTTCGAGACGCTGCTGCGTGCGGACACCCGCAACGAAGCCATCAACGAATTTTTGCCTGTGAACCCCGACACGGCAGACCAGGACCTGCGGGACGTGCTGGTCCACGGCCTGATCGGCGCGCCGGATAAGGCGGAGCTTTCCAGGCTGCTGCGCACCGGCAAGCCCAACAGTGAGATCGCCCAGTGGCTGGGCCGGGCCTTCCCCGGCATCATCGAGACGATGGAGCTGGAGACCGGCGACACAGCCGACTACCGCACCACGTCCGAAGGCATCGAGCTGGAAGTGCTGGACGCGGACGAAAAGCGGCTTTCCATGCTGTATTTTCGCTGGGATGAGGTCGCGCCCCTGCTGCGCGGGCTGTATGCCCGCCAGCTGGACGGCTTTGTGCAGGAGCAGGATGAACCGTATATGGAAGCCCCTGCCGCCGTGGAAGAACCTGCCGAAACCGCCAAGCCCATTGAAGAAGCTGCTGAGGCACCGGCGTTCCACTCCGAGACGGTGGCCGTCTACCCCGGCGACAAAAACGGACTTCCCTATGACGTGGTGGTGGAACGGCTGCACGTTGACCGGCCGGAACCCACGCCGCCTGAACCGACGCCGGACACGCAGCCGGAGGAAAAGCCGGATCACCCGGTCGCCATCCCGGTGAACGGTGAGTGGCAGACTTTCCCCAACCAGAGGGCAGCCGAACAGGCGGCCTATCAGGAGTACCGGGACAACCTGCGCCGCAACGCCGAGAACTTCCGCATCACCGACGACCATCTGGGCGAGGGCGGCCCCAAGGCCAAGTACCAGGCCAATGTGGCGGCGATCAAGCTGCTGAAATATCTGGAAGAGACCACCGGGCAGGCCACGCCGGAACAGCAGGAGGTATTGTCCCGCTATGTGGGCTGGGGCGGCGTGGCGGATGCCTTTGACCCGGACAAACCCGCGTGGGATGCCGAGTATTCGGAACTGAAAGAACTGCTGACCCCAGAGAAATACGCTGCGGCGCGGGCCTCCACCCTCAACGCCCACTATACCAGCCCCACCGTCATCCGCGCCATCTATGAGGCCGTGGAGCAGATGGGCTTCCGCACCGGCAACATTCTGGAACCGTCCTGCGGCGTGGGTAATTTCTTCGGGATGCTGCCGGAGAGCATGGCCGGGAGCAGGCTGTACGGCGTGGAGCTGGATTCCATCAGCGGGCGGATTGCCCAGCAGCTCTACCCCAAGGCTAACATCACCGTGGCGGGCTTTGAGACCACTGACCGGCGGGACTTCTATGACCTTGCCATCGGCAATGTGCCCTTCGGCCAGTACCAAGTGAACGACAAAGCCTACAACAAGCTGGGCTTCAACATCCACAACTACTTTTTTGCCA
>OJRD01000447.1_pt1 | contig 26024 bp, 23 predicted proteins | sample 1599051 | NCBI WGS metagenome assembly OJRD01 (sample SAMN03922523, study PRJEB24848) | human gut metagenome | isolation source: stool sample | host: Homo sapiens | place: Germany | collected 2010-02 | reverse complement strand
AAGCCCATCGAATGCCCTGTGTGCAGAAAAAGAGAGTTTTCCTGCCCGGTTACAGGCGTTCGGTTACAAGGAATTGGAGGTCTGCCTATGAAGGAAGTTCGCGTTTGCGAAGCAATGAAGTCCCCGGTGGGGACTTTAAGCGATGGAACGGTCTTGCACCAGCAAGATGGAGGGACCAAGTCCCGACAAGTTCCGATTTGGGAAAAGAGCAATTTAACGCTGGAGGAAGCTGCGGCTTATTCCGGCATTGGCATCAATAAACTGCGTGAGATCACCAACGAAGATAAGTGCAAATTTGTCCTTTGGGTGGGAAACAAGCGTCTGATAAAACGTCGCCTGTTCGATTGCTTTGTCGAGCAAGCATATTCTATTTGAGAGGCTGCCAAAGGCTGCAAATGTGAAACCGTCCTTTTCTCATTCGCTGCGGGTGGAAATCGCATGGTTGATGTGTTATACTGACACTGACCTTATAGATGCGCTTTTCACAGAAAGGAGTTTCTAAATGCCTGAAAAGCGCAAGGATAGCAAGGGCCGTGTTTTGAAGGATGGCGAAAGCCAGAGAGCAAACGGCACCTACGACTATCGTTATACCGATATCCACAAGAAACGGCGTTGTATTTACGCTAAATCCCTGACAGAGCTGCGGAAAAAAGAGGAAGAACTGTGGCGCGATCTGGCAGACGGCATCGACTATGTTGCCGGAGAGATGACGGTGGCTGATCTGGTTGACCGCTATATGAACCTGAAACGTGGGTTGAAACCCAATTCACTTCGGTCGTACAACACAGCGGTCAAGCGGATTCATGCTGACCCTTTCGGGCAAAAAGCCATCAAAACGGTAAAATTGTCCGATGCGAAAGGCTGGTTCGTGTTTCTGCATGACAGCGGTTTCAAGCAAAACACCATAGGAATCCTGCAAAGCGTTGTCAGACCGGCGTTTGAGATGGCGGTAGAGGATGACATCATCCGCAAGAATCCATTTAAGTTCAAGCTGTCGGATGTTGTGCCGAAGGACGCTTATGTGCGCAATGCCCTGACCAGAGAACAGCAGGAGAAATATCTGCAATTCGTTCAAGACTATGGCGGAAACTATTATGATGATATCGTCATTCTTATGGGAACCGGCTTGCGTGTGAGTGAGTTGTATGGCCTGACACGAGCAGATATCGACTTTGAACGGCACTGTATCCATGTCCGGCGGCAGCTTTGCCGGACGGCTGAAAAGCCCTACTTTGTCACACCGCCGAAAACAAAAAGCGGTATCCGCAATGTTCCCATGACAGATACCGTTTGTGCAGCGTTGCGGCGTGTAGTAAAAGCCAGAGCGTCCACGAAAGTGGAAGCGCTGGTGGATGGTTGCAGCGGATTCCTCTTTCTGGACAAGTCCGGAATGCCGAAGGTGGCAATGCACTTGGAAAACTATATGCGTGGCGTACAGGGAAAGTTTGAGAAGGTGTACGGCAAACCTGTTCCGCGCATTACACCTCATGTGCTGCGACACACCTTCTGCACCAATGTTCAGCAGGCCGGGCTGGATGTAAAAAGCCTGCAATACCTGATGGGACACTCCAATGCCAGTGTGACGTTGGATGTCTACACGCACAGCAGCTTTGAATCGGTTGAAAGAGCCTTTGAACAGATTGCCGGCAACCTGTGATTTTCGACGCATGAAGCGGAATTGCTTATGCCGAAACTTACGCCAAAACTTACGCCAATCACCCGGTAAGTGGCGTAGATTTGCGTAGAAAAGCGTGGATCGTGCAAAAACGGAGAATCTGGAAAAATCGGCTTGTGGCCTTGATAATTCTACAAAAGTCTACGTTTCCCGATATTCGTGATTCGGCTCCAAAAGTGTGGTTTGGAAGGGCGGCATGTACTAAGCCGCAGCCCCATCCCATCCCGATGTCTTTTGAGGCAGGGTCTCTTCGGAGGCCCTGCCTCTTTTGCGTAACAGCCCCTTTTTCTGCCCATACTACGGGGCAGGGAAGGGGGCTGTTTTATGTCGGGCCGGAGGGTGCTTGCGCTGTATGGGGCGCTTCTGCTGGGGTTTGCGGCGGTGGTCTGCCGGTTGTACTGGCTCTGCTCGAACACCGGATACGCAGCGCGGGCATCGGCGCAGAGCGAGGCCGTCCTGCGCCTGCCTGCGGCGCGGGGGAACTTCTACGACTGCGACGGCCTGCCGCTGACGGGGCTTTCGGAGCAGTGGCTGGCCCTCTGCTTCCCGGGGGAGGGCAGTTATGCGCGGCTCTACCCCTACGCGGACGCTGACGGGCAGGCGGTGCTCTACCGGGAGCGAAACGCCTCCCGGCCCTTCCTGCTGGAGGTGGCGCAGGATGTGAGGGGGCTGGGCGTGCGGTGCTATGCTGTGCCCCGGCGGTACGCCGCCGCCCCGCTGGCGGAGCATCTCATCGGCTATCTGGACGGCGAGGGCCGCGGCGCGGCGGGCCTCGAAGCGGCGCTGGACGACATCCTTTCCACCGGCGGGCAGGACATCCTCCGGTGCGCGGTCACGGCGCAGGGGCGTCTGCGGCGGGGCAGTGAGCCGGTGCTGGAAAAGGCATCCTCCGCCGCGCAGGGGGTGCGGCTGACCCTCTCCCGCAGCATCCAGCGGGCCGCAGAGGGGGTGGCGGCAGAGAGCATGGCCGCCGGGTGCATCCTGATCTTAGAGGCCGGCAGCGGCAAGGTGCGGGCCTGCGTCAGCCGGCCCGGCTTCGACCCGGCCCATGTGGGCGGGAGCCTGACGGCCTCGGACAGCCCGCTCCTGAACCGCACCCTCTCGGCCTATGCGGTCGGCTCGGTGTTCAAGCCGGTGGTGGCGGCTGCGGCGCTGGAAGCCGGGGAGGGGGACTTCGTCCGGGACTGCCCGGGGTACGACAGCTTGAACGGACAGGTCTACCGCTGCGCCGGAAGCGTGCCCCACGGCCTTGTGGGGCTGGGCGGCGCGCTGGAAAAGAGCTGCAACGGCTACTTCATCGAGCTGGGGCGGCGTCTCGGGCCGGAGCGGGTCCGGCAGATGGCGGCGGCGCTGGGCTTCGGGAAGGGGCAGGACATCGCGGCGGGGCTGCGGGCCTCGGCGGGCGTCCTGCCCGAGGCGGAGACGCTGGAAAACGAGGGGCAGTTCGCCAACTTCTGCTTCGGGCAGGGGGAGCTTCTGGCGACGCCCTTACAGGCGGCGGGGATGATGAACGCCATCGCGGCGGGCGGCGTCTACCGCACCCCCCTTTTCGTGGAGTGCGTCGTGGACGAGGCCACCGGTGAGGAGCTTGCGCCGCTGGCCCACGGCTCGGCCCGGCGGGTGTTTTCCGAAGAGACGGCAAAGAGGCTGCAAGGCCTGCTGGCGGGCGTCGTGGCGGAGGGGACGGGCCAGCAGGCGGCTCCTGCGGAGGGCACTGCCGCCGGAAAGACCGGCACGGCCCAGACCGGACAGTTCCGGGAGGGCGAGGAGCTGAAAAATTACTGGTTCGCGGGCTTTTACCCGGCGGACAGGCCCCGCTGGACCATCGTGGTGATGCAGGACGCCCAGACCGAGCCGGAGGTGTCCAGCGCTGCGGTCTTTGCCCGCCTGTGCGACGCGCTGACGGCGGGAGAGGACGGGTAGTTTTGCGTTTTTGCTTGCTTTTTTGGCCGGGGTATGTTACTATATACTCGTATTTGTATGTTTGTACCCCAAAATTGATAATAAAAGGAGCGTTTTCATCCATGGCAGTCATTGAAATCGTCGGCGGCGTTATCCTGCTCGTCGTCTCGGTCGCCATCTTTGCCCTTACCCTGATGCAGCACACCCACGGTCAGGGTCTGTCCGGTGCCATCAACGGCAGCGCTTACGGCGCAAACAACACCCGTCTGACCCCTGCGGATCAGATGCTGGCGAAAGTGACCCGCATCGCCGGTGTCGTCTTCTTTGTGGTGGCCATTCTGGCCTGCGTGTTCGCAAGCCGTCTGGCCTGAGTACGCGCCCGCAGCCCCGTGATGAAAGCGGGGCTGTTTTTCTGTTTGTATGGATAAGAGGGAAGAGCCGCGCCCCGGTGGGAGGGCGGGCCAAGGTAGTTAAGGAGAAAGAAAATCTATGTCAATGCGCGATAAGATCGAACACGCGATCCAGAACCAGCCCTGCACCGTCAAGGAGCTGAAGCAGAAGTTCGGCGGCGAGCGCGGCGCAGACCGCAAGGTGATGGAGGCTCTGGACGAGCTGGTGCGGGAGGCCGTCGTCTGCCAGCGTCAGGGCGTGTTCTTTACCGTCCGCTCCGGCCGTGCCGACAAGGCTCTGCTGTGCAAGGTGGTCAAGCTGGGCAAGAACTTTGCCTTCGTCATGCTGGAGGACGGCACCAGCGACATCTTCATCCCCGGCCGCTTCACCAAGGGCGCCATGCCCGGCGATGAGGTGCTGGTGGAGAAGTTCGAGCATCCCCGCATGGAGGGCAGCGACGAGGGCACCATCCTCGCCGTCCTGACCGAGAAGAACGATCTGGTGGGCACGGTGCGCCGGGTCGAGGGCCGTCTGCGCTTCGTGCCCGACGACTGCCCGGCCATCACCATGCCGCTGGCCCGGGACTGCGAGGGCGGCGCCAAGGACGGCGACAAGGTGGCCGTCGAGATCCTGAACCGCGGCAACCGGCAGGAAGATCACCGGGTGGGCGTCGCCATGCGCTTCGGCAGCTCCGACGAGGCCAAGCGCTGCGCCAAGGCCCTGCTCTACGCCAAGGACATCCGCACCCGCTTCCCGGATAAGGTCCGGGAGGAGGCCAAGAAGTTCGAGGGGGCAGAGATCTCCGAGAAGGACTGCGAGGGCCGGATGGACCTGCGCGCCCTGCCCATCTTCACCATCGACAGCGCCGAGACCAAGGACATCGACGACGCCGTCAGCCTGACCCGCACCTCTGACGGCGGCTTCGAGCTGGGCGTCCACATCGCCGATGTCTCCAACTACGTCAAGCCCGGCACCGAGCTGGACAACGAGGCATTCAGCCGCGCCACCAGCGTCTACTACGCCGATCAGGTGGTGCCCATGCTGCCCAAGGCCCTGTCCAACGGCATCTGCAGCCTGAACGAGAACGAGCTGCGTCTGGCCTTCTCCTGCCTGATGCGTCTGGACAAGGACGGCAATCTGACCGACTACCGCTTCGTCAAGTCCGTCATCCGCAGCCGGGTCAAGGGCGTCTACGCCGAGATCAACGCCCTGCTGGCCGGGACGGCGGACGCCGAGATCAAGGCGAAGTATGCCGACGTCATCGACCAGCTCCCCGCCATGAAGGAGCTGTACGGCCACCGCGCCCGCCTGCGGAAGGAGCGGGGCTGCATGGACATCGAGAGCGGCGAGGTCAAGCTCATCCTCGACGAGAACGGCCGCTGCATCGACGTCAAGAAGCGCACCTCCGGCGAGAGCGAGAGCATGATCGAGGAGTTCATGCTGCTGGCCAACCAGTGCGCCGCCCACTTTGCCCGGGTCAAGCAGATCCCCTTCGTCTACCGCGTCCACGAGGAGCCGAACGCCGAGAAGCTGGAGCGTCTCCACGCCCTGCTGCAGGCCTGCGGCATCAACGACCACTTCGCCAAGGAGGTGCCCACGCCCAAGGAGCTGAGCGCCATCCTCGAGGGGGTGCGGGGCACGCCGTATGAGCAGATCATCAACACCGGGATGCTGCGCTGTATGTCCAAGGCCCTCTACGAGGAAAAGCCCAAGGGCCACTACGGTCTGGTGCTGAAGGACTACGCCCACTTCACCAGCCCCATCCGCCGCTACCCCGACCTCGCCATCCACCGCATCATGACCGACCTGCTCAAGGGCACCGAGAAGGAGACCATGATCCTCCGCTACACCGACTTTGCAGAGCGTGCCTCCAAACAGTCCAGCGAGCGGGAGGTCGTCGCCATGCAGATCGAGCGGAAGGCCGAGGACTGCTACAAGGCCGAGTATGCCCGCCGCCATCTGGGCGAGTGCTACGAGGGCACCATCTCCGGCGTGACCCAGCGCGGCCTCTTCATCGAGCTGGACAACGGCGTGGAGGGCTTCGTGCCCGCTTCCAGCCTGACCCCCTCCGGCACCAGCCTCACCGAGGGCGTCCGTCTGACCGACCCCGCCTCCGGCAAGAGCTGGAGCCTCGGCGACAAGATGATGATCACCATCGTCCGCGCCGACGTCAATCTGGGCAAGATCGACTTCGAGGTCGCCCCTGCCGCCAAGAACTGAGGAGGGGAAAACATGAGCATCCGTCATGCAGTCCCCGCCGATGTGGACACGCTGGCCGACATCGAAGCGGCATCCTATCCGCCCGCCGAGGGGGCGTCCCGGCAGAGCATCGCCGGGCGGGTGTCCGTTTACCCGGACCATTTCTGGCTGCTGGAGGAGGACGGCGGGGTGAAAGCCTTCGTCAACGGCCTCGTCACTAACCAGCCCGACCTCACCGACGCGATGTACGACGACCCCTATCTCCACACGCCGGAGGGCAGCTGGCAGATGATCTTCAGCGTCGTCACCGCCCCGGCCCATCGGCGGGAGGGCTGTGCGTCCCGTGTTTTGCGGCAGGTCTGTGCCGACGCAAAGGCCGCTGGCCGCAGGGGCGTCGTGCTCACCTGCAAGGAGAGGCTCATCGGCTTCTACGCCCGGTTCGGCTTCGTGGACGAGGGCGTGTCCGCCTCCACCCACGGCGACGTCGTCTGGCATCAGATGCGCCTGACCTTCTGAACCTGTTTCTGTTCCGCCCCCGGTGCGCTGGGGGCGGATTTCTTTTTCGTCAGAAATGCAACTGATAACAGTTGCAAAATGAAGCGGAGAAGCGTATAATGGAGGCAGAGGAGGGAAAGGCTTATGGGACAGAAGGGCTATCAAGTCAAGCAGCTGGTCGATTTTTTGGAACAGGAGGGCCTGATATGAAGAATACGATGGAGTATAAGGGCTATCTTGGCAGCGTGGAATTTGACGAAGAAGAGGGCCTGCTTTTTGGCCGTGTGATGGGCATCCGCTCGCTCATCTCCTACGAAGGGGAGAGCGCGAAGGAGCTGCTGGAGGATTTCCACGGCGCGGTGGACGATTACCTCGAACTGTGCCGCGCGGAGGGAAAAACGCCGGAGACAGCCTACAAGGGGAGCTTCAACGTCCGCATCTCGCCGGAACTGCACAAGCAGCTGGCCGTCTATGCGATGGAACACGATGTCTCCCTCAACCACTGCGTGGAGCAGGCGCTGGAAAAGGCGCTGGCGCAGAAATAACAGGAACGCTCATATTGTTTTGTCCGCCCCCGGTGCGCTGGGGGCGGATTTTTTATGCAAACGGGGCGGTTTGCTGAAAAGTGCGTCAACTGGATGGTTTTGCTTGTTGTCCGCGGCGGGTGCGCAGGGTATACTGTTGCCATAAGGACGGCACAGAGATGTCGAAAAAGCGACCGAAACAGGGAGGTTTCTCTATGTACTATTCCAGTGGCAACTATGAGGCTTTTGCAACGCCGAAAAAGTCGGAGGGCGTCGATCACAAATCGGCTTATCTCATCGGTTCCGGTCTGGCGGCCCTGACGGCGGCCTGCTATCTGGTGCGGGACGGCCAGATGAAAGGCGGGCATGTGCACGTGTTCGAGAAGGACCCCATCCCCGGCGGGGCCTGCGACGGCTATAAGTACGACGTGGGCTATGTGATGCGGGGCGGCCGCGAGATGGACAACCATTTTGAGGTCATGTGGGACCTGCTGCGCTCCATCCCGTCTCTGGAGACCGAGGGGGCCAGCGTGCTGGACGAGTATTACTGGCTGAACAAGGCCGACCCCAACTACTCCCTCTGCCGCGCGACGGTCAACCGCGGCGAGGACGCCCACACCGACGGCAAGTTCGGCCTGTCCGATAAAGGCGCCATGGAGATCATGAAGCTCTTCTTCACGCCCGACGAGGCGCTGGAGGATAAGAAGATCACCGATTACTTCGATGACGAGGTGCTTGGCTCCAACTTCTGGCTCTACTGGCGGACCATGTTCGCCTTCGAGAACTGGCACAGCGCCCTCGAGATGAAGCTCTACCTCAAGCGCTTTATCCACCACATCGGCGGCCTGCCCGACTTTACCGCCCTCCGCTTTACCCGCTACAATCAGTATGAGTCCATCATCCTGCCCATGGTGGCCTACCTGAAGGACCACGGCGTCCAGTTCCACTACGACACCAAGGTGGTGGACGTCCAGTTCAGCCTTGAGCCGGGCAGGAAGCAGGCCGTGGGCGTTACAGTGGACCACAAGGGCGAGGTGACGACCATCGGCCTGACCGAGAACGACCTGCTCTTCATCACCAACGGCGGCTGCGTGGAGAGCTGCACCGTGGGTGCACAAAACAAGGCGGCGGGCTTCGACCCCGCCATCCGGCCGGGCAACGGCTGGGATCTGTGGAAGAAGATCGCGGCGCAGGACCCCGCCTTCGGACACCCGGAAAAGTTCTGCTCGGAGCCGGAGCGGAGCAACTGGGAGAGCGCCACCATCACCACGCTGGATGAGAAGATCCCGCAGTATATCCAGAAGATCTGCAAGCGCGACCCCTTCAGCGGCCGCACCGTCACCGGCGGCATCGTCACCGTGAAGGACTCCAGCTGGCTGCTGAGCTGGACCCTCAATCGCCAGCAGCAGTTCCGCGACCAGCCCCGGAACCAGCTCTGCGTCTGGGTCTACGGCCTGTTCAGCGACAAGCCCGGTGACTACGTCAGGAAGCCCATGCGGGACTGCACCGGCCGGGAGATCTGCATGGAGTGGCTGTACCATCTGGGCGTGCCGGTGGAGGACATCGCCTCGATGGCCGAGAACAGCGCCAACACCGTGCCGGTGATGATGCCCTATATCGACGCCTTCTTCATGCCCCGGGCCAAGGGCGACCGCCCCGACATCGTGCCCGAGGGGGCAGTGAACTTCGCCTTCCTCGGCCAGTTCGCCGAGACGGCCCGGGACACCATCTTCACCACAGAATACTCCATGCGCACCGGCATGGAGGCCGTGTACACCCTGCTGGACATCGACCGGGGCGTGCCGGAGGTCTGGGGCAGCACCTACGACGTCCGCGCCCTGCTCGACGCAGCGGTCAAGCTGCGGGACGGCAGGAAGCTCACGGACATGGAGCTGCCCCTTATGGGCCGCATCGCCCTGAAGGAAGCGCTGAAAAAGATCGAGGGCACCGACCTCGAAAAGCTCCTGCGCCGCTACAACGCCATCTGAGCACGGCTCATTTTCAGAACGATATTTCTCCCAAACACAGAAGACCGGATGCTGCACGCCTGAGGCAGGAAGCAGCGCCCGGTCTTTTGTGCTGATTTGCGCGAGATTTCATAAAAAGTCGTACTCATAGAGGAAATTGTTGTACAGGATGACCAGATTTGGGCTTGCCCTTTCGGCGGTTCTGTGGTAAGCTTAGAGCAAAGAGCGCGGCACGGCAGAAGAGAGGCTGTGCCGCCAAAGGTCCGGAACATAAAGGAGGTCATTTCTCGTGAAACACTTTATTTCTCGCCGCAATTTCCTGAAGGCTGCCGGTGTCACCGCCGCTGCCTCGGCCATGGCCGCTGCCGTCCCGCAGGCTTCTGCCGGCTGGCTGACGGGCAAGGACGCCGCCGTCACCATCCTGTACACCAACGACGTACACACCTACATTGATAACAAGTCTCCCAAGCTGACCTATGCCGCCATCGCCGCCCTGAAGCAGGGCTATGTCGATGAGGGCAAGCCCGTCCTGCTGGTGGACGCAGGCGACCACATTCAGGGCACCGCCTACGGCTCGATGGACGACGGCGCGACCATCATTGAGCTGATGAACGAGGCGGGCTACGATGTGGCCACGCTGGGCAACCACGAGTTCGACTACGGCATGGCCCGCGCCAAGGCCGTCCTCAAGGAAGCGGACTTCCCCTATGTCTCCTGCAACTGGGTGGACCTGCGCACCGGTCTGCGCGTTCTGCCCGCCGTCAAGCTGTTCCCCGCAGGCGGCAAATGGATCGCATTCGTGGGCATCACCACCCCCGAGTCCTTTACCAAATCCACCCCGGCCTACTTCATGAACGCCAAGCAGACCAAGTACATCTACGACATTCTGGGCGGTGACGACGGCAAGAAGCTGTACGACGCCGTGCAGAAGGGCATCGACAAGGCCAAGGCACTGGGCGCAGACGTCATCATCGGTCTGGGCCATCTGGGCGTTGACCCCTCCTCCTCTCCGTGGACCAGCGAAGAGGTCATTGCCAACACCACCGGCTTCGACGCCTTCATCGACGGCCACTCCCACACCGTTATGGAGAACAAGCAGGTCTACGACGCCGCCGGTAAGGCCGTCACCCTGACCCAGACCGGCTCCTACCTCGCCAATGTCGGCAAGATGACCCTCGCCGAGGACGGCACCATCACCACCGAGCTGATCTCCACCGCAGACGTCTCCGACGCCGCCGTGGCCGCTACCGCCGCAACGTGGATCAAGGAAGTGGACGAGATGCTGGGCGAGCAGATCGCCGTCACCGACATCAACTTCTACATCAGCGACCCCGCCACCGGCAAGCGCCGCATCCGCTCGGGTGAGACCAACCTCGGCGACTTTGTGGCCGACGGCATCTATACCTACTTCAACGAGATCGAGCAGCTGGACTGCGACATCGCCATGATGAACGGCGGCGGCATCCGCACCGACGTGAGCGCGGGCGACTGGTCCTTCAAGACCTGCAAGCAGATCAGCCCCTTCGGCAACGTGGCCTGCCTGATGGCCGTCACCGGCCAGCAGATTCAGGATGCGCTGGAGTTCGGTGCCCGCTTCGTCGGCCCGGAGGGCAAGGAGAACGGCGGCTTCCTGCACGTCGCCGGTGCGACCTATGAGATCCACACCGACATCCCCAACACCGTCCGCACCGACGACAAGAACGTCTGGCAGGGCAGCGCCACCGGCACGCCCCGCGTCCAGAACGTGCGCATCTACGACCGAAAGACCGGTACCTATGAGCCGCTGGACCTGAACCGCACCTACGCGCTGGCCGGTATGAACTACACCCTGCGCAATCTGGGCGACGGCTTCGCCATGTTCGACGGCGCAGAGCTGATCAAGGACTATGTCGCGGAGGACTACCTCGTCATGTCCACCTACGCCATGATCTTTGACGGCGCGACCGAGGGTATGCCGGTTCTGGCAAGCGCCAACAGCCCGCTGGCAAGCTACCCCGGCTACCTGCTGGATTATGAGGATCCGCATGGCGCAGGACGCATTCAGGTCGTCTGAGGGATTTAGAGTGCTTTCCCGGCAGTAGCCCTCTCAGGCGCTACGCGCCAGCTCTCCCAGAGGGAGAGCCATTGGCAGGCCGGGCAACTCTACGCTGACCGCTGGAAGCTCAATATAACGCAAAAAATAGTGCCCTGCTACAGAGATTCACAGCAGCTTGACAAGGGATATTGTCCCGAAGCTGCTGCCCTCTGTAGCAGGGCACTACTGTTTCCGATAAAATCAAACTTTGCTCGTCCCGCGTGGGCCTGACCGGCACGCCAGTGCCTCTCCCTCTGGGAGAGGTGGCATTGCGAAGCAATGACGGAGAGGGCTAGGCCGCTGACGGGGAGAGGCTTTCTTCCTGCGGCGGCTTAACCCTTCGCAAACAACCCCTTCAGCACCAGAGGGGTGATGATGGAGGACGCGACGATGAGGAGGATGACTGCCGTGAAGAAGACGGAGTCCACCACCCCCACGCCGAGGCCCTTCTGGGCCACGATGAGGGCCACCTCGCCGCGGGTCATCATGCCGACGCCTACCTTGAGGGAGTCCGGCCAGCTGAAGCGGCAGACTTTCGCGGCGAGGCCGCAGCCGATGATCTTGGTGATGAGGGCCACCACCACGAAGCAGACGCTGAAGAGCAGGATGGTGGGGGTGAGGCCGCTGATGTCGGTCTTGAGGCCGATGCTGGCGAAGAAGACGGGGGAGAAGAGGGTGTAGCTGCTGATGTCCACCCGGCGCTCGATGTAGGACGCATCCTCAAGGGAGCAGAGCACGATGCCCGCGATGTAAGCGCCCGTGATGTCGGCGATGCCGAAATACTGCTCGGCGATGTAGGCCATCGCAAAGCAGAAGGCAAGGCTGACGATGGTGATGCGCTGGGTGTGGGGGTTGCGATGGTCCAGCCAGAGCATGGCCTTGTGGATGATGAGGCCGATGACGATGGCGGCCGCGAAGAAGAGGACGGTGTCCATCAGCACCTCCACGAGGCTGGTGTCCGAGCCGCCGCTGGCACCCAGCACGCAGGTGAGCACCACGATGCCGATGACGTCATCAATGACGGCGGCGCTGACGATGGTGGTACCGAGGAAGCTCTTGAGCTTGCCCAGCTCCTGCAGGGTGGCCACGGTGATGGAGACGCTGGTGGCCGTCATGATGGTGCCGATGAAGAGGGCACGGTAGAACTCGGTGCTACCCACCGCCGCAAAGCCGTAGAAGAGGCCGTAGAGCAGGGTGCCGCCCGCTAGAGGCACCGCCACGCCCACGCAGGCGATGAGGGTGGCGATGGGGCCAGCCCGCATCAGCTCCTGCAGGTTGGTGCCGAGGCCGGTGTTGAACATCAGCAGCACGACGCCGATCTCGGCGAAGATGGCGATGGAGTCGCTGGGCTGGACGAGATTCAGCAGACAGGGGCCGATGACGAGGCCCGCGATGATCTCGCCCACCACCTGCGGTGCCCGGCATTTGCGGGCCAGCAGCGCAAAGAACTTGGCGCTGATGAGGATGATGGCGAGGTTCCGAAAGATGGAATACATAGATGATCCTTCCTTTGACGTTAGCAGTCGTCCCGCTCCCCGAAGAGGCCCTGCCCCGCGCAGGCAGGCGGAAGGGGAGAAGAACACTTTTTATTATAGTACTCCTCTCGCCGGAATGTAAAGGAAAACCGCCTCAGAAACGGCCAAGAATACCATGTAAAGAAGATATGACAGGCATACCGGGAAGCCATAAAGAGAATGGCAGTGCAGAGTGCGAAAAAAATCGCGCAGAAAAGCTTGACAATTTTCGCTGGGCTTGCTATAATAAGTTGCTGTCTGAACAGACACGCCGCACAGCCTGCGCGACGCCGCGCGGTCTGTGTACCCTTGGCCTCATAACCTTGAGGCCCTTAAGTCCAAAAGGAGGTGCTACAAAATGGCAAAGTACGAAACCATGCTGATTACCAGCGCTGCTCTCGACGAGGAGGCTTCTTCCGCCCTCATCGGCAAGTTCAAGTCCCTGATCGAGGCAAACGGTACCATCGATTCCATCGATGAGTGGGGCAAGCGCCGTCTGGCCTACCCCATCAACGATGAGGAGGAGGGCGTCTACACCGTGATCAACTTCACCGCCGATCCCAGCTTCCCCGCTGAGCTTGACCGTGTGTACAAGATCACTGAGGGCGTTATGCGCAGCCTGATCGTTGCCCACGAGGAGTAATCTTTTCGTGACGAAAAAGGAGTCCGTATTATGTTGAATGTTGTAGCGATCATGGGCCGCCTCGTGGCGGATCCCGAGCTTCGCACCACCCAGAACGGCACCAATGTGTGCAGTTTCCGCATTGCGTGCGACCGCAACTTTGCCCGTCAGGGCGAGCAGCGTCAGGCCGATTTCATCGACATCGTCGCATGGCGCCAGCAGGCAGAGTTCGTCTCCAAGTATTTCCAGAAGGGCAGTCTGATCGCCATCGAAGGCAGCCTCCAGACCCGCCAGTATCAGGACAAGAACGGGAACAACCGCACGGCTGTGGAGGTCGTGGCAAACAACATCAGCTTCGCAGGCCCCAAGAACTCGAATGGCAGCAATCAGGGCGGCAGCAGCTATCAGAATGCTGCGCCGTCCTACCAGAACGCAGCGCCTGCCCGCCCGGCTGCTGTGGAGGCAGCTCCCAGCTACTCCGCCGGAAACGCAGACGACTTCGCCGTCATCGACGACAGCGACGACCTGCCGTTCTGATCCCGAACCGGTGTGAACCGTAAAAATCCAACAGGAGGTAATAAGCAATGGCTTTTGAAAGAACCGAAGGCTCTCGCCCCGCGCGCCCCATCCGCCGCGGCCGCAAGAAGGTTTGCAGCTTCTGTGTCGATCGCATCGACACCATCGATTACAAGGACGTGCCCCGTCTGCGTAAGTACGTTTCTGAGCGTGCAAAGATCATCCCCCGCCGTGTGACCGGCACCTGCGCTTTCCATCAGCGCGCCCTGACCGTGGCCATCAAGCGTGCTCGTCACGTTGCCCTGATGCCCTACGTCAGCGACTAATCTGAACTTATCAACCCAATCAAAATAATCAGCGATCAGCAAAGCGCCCCCGCCGATGACAAGGCAGGGGCGCTTTTTTGCGGGGCGGCTTGACTTTTCCGCAGAATCGCATATAATAAAGATGTAAAGGTAATTGTAGAGCGATCCATTTCGTCTCACAAAGAAGAAAGAACCCCCTCGGAGCTGGTTCCTCCAAGGGGGTTCTTCTTTTGTTAGTGCTTACAGCGTCTTGCAGAACTCCTTCAGGTAGGCGCGGAAGGCCTCACCGATCTCGGGGTGCTGCAGGGCCAGCTCCACCTGCGCCTCCACGACCTTGAGCTTGTTGCCCATGTCGTAGTGCATGCCGGTGAACTCCACCGCCGTCATGCCGCCGTGGTTGCGGGCATACTCGGCCATGGCGTCGGTCAGCTGGATCTCGCCGCCTGCGCCGGGCTTGGTCTGGGCGAGGATGTCGTAGATCTCGGGCGTCAGCAGGACGCGGCCAAGGATGGAGTAGTTGCTGAACTCCTGCCCCTTCTTGGGCTTCTCGATCATGTCGTCCACGAAGAAGTAGTTGTCGTGGATGGGGGTGGTCTTGAGGCTGCAATAGCGGCTCACGTCGGCCCATGGCACGGCAGACACGCCCGCGACCGGGCGGCCGAACTCCTCGTAGGCGCGGATGAGCTGGGCGCAGACCGGGTCCTCGCCCCAGATGACGTCGTCACCGTAGATGACCACGAAGGGGTCGTCGCCGGTGAAGGGCTTGGCCATGCTGACGGCGTGGCCGAGGCCGAGGGTCTGGTGCTGGCGGACGAAGAAGATGTTGGCCAGATTCGAGATGCCGAGGCACTCCTCCAGCATCTTCTCCTTGCCGGGGACGGCCAGCTTTGCTTCCAGCTCGGGGCTGCGGTCGAAGTGGTCCTGAATGATGCCCTGATTCCGGCTCACGATGATGAGGATGTCGGTGATGCCGGAGCGGACGGCCTCCTCCACCAGATACTGGATGGCGGGCTTGTCCACGAGGGGGAGCATCCCCTTGGGCATGGCCTTGGTGGCGGGCAGGACGCGGGTGCCGAGGCCCGCAGCGGGGATGACTGCCTTGGTGACTTTTTTCATGATTCAAACTCCTTCACTATAATCGTCTTACAGCTGGGTGAGATCAGCCGTAGAAAGCGTTGAGCAGGGCCTGCAGGTCGGGGCCGAGCAGCAGGGTAAAGAGGCTGCCGCCGAGGGTCAGGAGCAGGATGCAGAGAAAGACCGCTCCGAAGCTGACGCCGCCCTGTGCGCGGAGGACAGCCTGCCGCTGGCGGGCGTCGGGGAACTCGGACTGGATGCGGCGGATGCGGCTGGCCGCGCTGCGGCGGTAGAGCCATTTGCCGTACATCCCCCGCACCAGCATCAGCAGGAAGCTGAGAAGGGAGCAGACCCGGGCAAGGACCGTCAGGGCCGAGGCGCTGAGGGCCGGGGCGAAGCTGCTGCCCGAGAGCTGGAGCATCTCGATGAAGGTGGGGGCCGCCAGCAGCATTTCGGCGGCAAGGAAGCCGAAGGCCGGCTTCCACGCCTTGCGGTAGAAGAAATAGAACGGCCCGAACAGCAGCGCCGAGAAGCTCATGGAGATCTTGCTCTTTTGCAGCTGCATCCGGCTGTAGGCCGCCAGATAGGCGGGGGCGGCGGGGCCGATGTAGTCCAGCCAGTCCTGCCGGGCGATGCCGTCCATCCGGGCCTCTTTGCCGAAGGCCTCCTCAAAGAACTCCTTCTCGGGGTCGGCTGCGCCGCCGAACTGGCGGTACATCCGGGAGTAGTCGAAGCTGTCCTCCGCGGTGTCGGAGACAGGGGACGGCTCCTGCTCCTCGGGGGGGAGCACTGCGCCGCAGCAGCGGCATTTTTCTGCATCCCGCAGGGTGCGCTCGCCGCAGGCCGGGCAGGTGCGGAGCTGGCTCTCCTCGTAGGGAAACTTCCACTCGTAACCGGCGGCATGGGCGGGGCGGTGGATGCACTGGCCCAGCTTCTCGTAGCAGGTGCGGTGATAGGGCGCGCCGCAGTCGGGGCAGACCACGATGTCATCCTGAAGGGTGAGCGGCTCGCCGCAGCCCTCACACGGACAGCCATAGTATTTTGGCATAACATCCTCCAATGATTATGGTAGTTATCAGTATTATACACTCAAAAGAGAGAAAAGAAAAGCCAGAAATCTTCAAATTTCCAGCACGATGGCATTTTTTCCTCTTTACTTTATCATGGATTCTGGGTATACTAATGAAGTATCTGTGTATAAACTGTATCTTTTGGGAGTTGACCTTTCCGACAGGAGTCAACCTCTCCGTCACGGCTTCGCCGTGCCACCTCCCCTACCGAGGGGAGGCCTTGGCATACCGGAAAGCCTCGCCTCTTCGCCAGAGGCTCCCCTACAAGGGGAGCTGGCGAGGAGCTTGCGACGAGACTGAGAGGTTGTACGAAGGACAGCCTGAGCGTGAGCCGCAGGCGTGACGGAGAGGTTATCCTAAAGTTTGAGACGAGAGGAATAAAACGATGATCACCACGGACGAACTGAAAGTACAGCTGGCCGACTACGGCAAGGCTGTGAAAGACCTGAAAGAGGCGCTGGCCATCGACGCCTCCCGCAAGCGCGTGCAGGAGCTGGAGCACACCATGTCCCGCCCCGGCTTCTACGACGACGCGGAGCTGAGCAAGAAAGTCTTCGACGAGGTCGGCGACCTGAAGGGCAAGCTGAACCGCTTCGAGAAGCTGCAGGGCCTCTACGACGACGCCGAGACCATGCTGGTCATGCTGGACGAGGAGTACGACCCCGAGATGGTGCCCGAGGCCGAGGAGGCCGTCAACGCAGTGGGCAAGGCGGTGGACGAGCTGCAGCTGATGACCATGCTGAACGGCGAGTACGACCACAGCAACGCCATCCTGACCTTCCACGCCGGTACCGGCGGCACCGAGGCGCAGGACTGGGCCGAGATGCTCTACCGGATGTACAACAAGTGGGCGCAGGCCCACGGCATGACCGTGGAGGTGCTGGACTATCAGGACGGCGACGAGGCCGGCATGAAGAGCGCTTCCATGATGGTCAAGGGCGCCAACGCCTACGGCCTGCTCAAGAGCGAGAACGGCGTCCACCGTCTGGTGCGCGTCTCGCCCTTCGACGCCAACGCCCGCCGTCAGACCAGCTTTGCCTCGCTGGAGGTCATGCCCGAGCTGGACAACACCATTCAGGTGGACATCCGCCCCGAGGACATCGAGATGCAGGTCTACCGCTCCTCCGGCGCAGGCGGCCAGCACATCAACAAGACCTCCTCCGCCGTCCGACTCATCCATAAGCCCACCGGCATCGTGGTCAGCTGCCAGACCCAGCGCAGCCAGTTCCAGAACCGCGACTACGCCATGGAGATGCTGAAGGCAAAGCTCTACCAGATCGCCAAGCAGCAGCATATGGACAAGATCGACGACATCAAGGGCGTCCAGAACGAGATCGCATGGGGCCACCAGATCCGCTCCTACGTCTTCATGCCCTACACCATGGTCAAGGACCACCGCACCAACTACGAGACCGGCAACGTGGACGCTGTCATGGACGGCGACCTCGACGGCTTCATCTTCGCCTACCTCAAGGCCGCCAGCCGTGGGGAGCTGCAGGATGCATAAGGTCTAAGGACTGAATAAAACAGAAGCACCCACCCTTTCCCGTGAAACGGGAGGGTGGGTGCTTTTTTGCTGCTTTACGGGATGCAGAGGCTCCCCCTTTGGGGGAGCTGGCGCGGAGCGCCTGAGAGGGCAAGGACGCTGCCGGTGAAGCGCAGGCGCAGCGATAGCATCGCTCTGACAAAGGGCCTGCTTATCGCTGCATGGCGGCACTCGGGAGATGGGCTTGCCCTCTCCGTCTGCTTCGCAGCCACCTCTCCCAAGGGGAGAGGCTTTCGCTCGTGGTAAAGTGTCGGGTCTTTATTCCAGATCCCCCAGTATCCCCGGCCAGAGGGCCTGCTCCTGCCGCATGGCGACGAAGCAGCAGTCGAGGTACATTTTATTCACCGCTGCGACGATGGTGCCCCGCAGCAGCCGCTTTTCGTCGTTGGCGTCGGGGTCGAGGTCGCGGATGGAGGAGCTGGCCCCGAAGATGAAGGGCAGGCAGTTCTCCACCTCGTCGCAGAAGGAGTCGTAGGCCTCGGCGGCGGTGCAGTGGGCGCGCTGCATCCGGAACAGCATCTCGATGTTTTCCAGCGAGAGGACGTTCTTGGACAGCACGATGTAGAGGAGCGCGGCCAGCTGCTCGCGGGAATACTTCTTTTTGACGGGGTGGGAGATGACTCCTTTCTTGACATAATTGCTCACCATCGAGGGGGTAAGCTCCACCCCGGGGAAGCCCCGGAAGCAGCTGTTGACCAGCTGTACGGTCTGGTCGAGATAGAGGCCCACGGCGGGCAGCTCCCGATAGCGCGGGAGGCTGAAGCCGGCGGCGCAGGCCGTGACACGTCGTTTCATTTCCTGATCCATGCTGGTAGTATAGCGCATTTTCGCCTCCGGGTCAACCGTTTATGAAGGACTTGTAAAGAATTTTGCAAATCACTTGACAGGGTTTTGAAAAGCTGATATAGTGGACTCATCGAACGTAAAAAATGCGGCGGACACCCGCCGGAATGGAGATAGATGAGATGAAACGAATCGTTGTGGACTCTTCTGCCAGCCTGTATCAGCTGGACGGCGTAGATTTTGCCGCCGTCCCCCTCAAGATCGTGACCGACGAGCGGGAATATCTCGACGATGGCACGCTGGACGCCGTGGAGATGGCGACCACCCTGCGGACCTACAAGGGCAAGACCAGCACCTCCTGCCCCAACATCAGCGACTGGCTGGGGTCCTACGAGGGCGCGGACGAGGTCTACGCCATCACCATCACCGGCACCCTGTCGGGCAGCTGCAACGCCGCCCAGCTGGCCGCCGAGGAGTATCAGGCCGAGCACCCGGAGGCAAAGGTCTTTGTGCTGGACAGCCTCTCCGCAGGGCCGGAGCTGGTGCTGCTGGCCGAGCACATCCGCGACCTGCTGGCCGAGGGGATGGCGTTTGACGACGTCTGCGAGGAGATGCTGCGCTACCGCCGCCACACCCACCTGCTCTTCTCGCTGGAATCGCTGGCAAATCTGGCCCGCAATGGCCGGGTGAAGCCCGCCGTGGCCGCTGTGGCGCGGATGCTCAACATCCGGGTCATCGGCAAGGCCAGCGATGTGGGCGAGCTGGACGTTTTGTGCAAGACCCGGGGGGAGCACGGCGCACTGGAGCGCCTCGTGCTGGAGCTGAAGGGCCACGGCTACGCCCACGGCAAGGTGGTCATCGCCCACTGCGGCAACCCCGCCGCCGCCGAGCGCCTGATGCATATGGTAAAGGCGGTCTTTGAGGGGGCGCAGGTGCGCGTGACCGAGTGCGGCGGCCTGTGCAGCTACTACGCCGAGCTGGGCGGTCTCATGGTGGGCTTCGAGGACGCGGACGCCTGAGCTTGAATTATTCCATCCGCTGCGCTATACTATTCCCATAAAAATGCTGCCGCAGGGCAGCAGGGGAGGCGCAGATGTTCTTTCGGCTGCCGGTCGTCCGGTTCTTCAATCGTGTCATCAACAGGGCCATGGTCACAGTGGCCCTTGTTTTGCTACAGATCGGCTGGCTGCTCTGGGCCTTCTTCTCCCTCACGGCCGGAAAGGTGTGGGTGAATGCGGGGCTGAACGTCCTCAGCCTCTTCATCACCCTCTACCTCGTGCGGAAGGACGAGAACAGCGACTACAAGATCATCTGGCTCGTCCTCATCGGGCTGATGCCCCTGCTGGGCGGAGCGCTCTATCTGGCCTTCGGCAACAAGGCCCCCGCCAAGCGGATGCGCCAGCGGATGCAGGCGGTGGGGCGCCAGCACACCGCCGACCTCGCCCAGCAGCCGGGCCAGACCGAGGCCCTCGACCCCGCCAGCCGGGGGCTGTGCCGCTATATCGCCGACTACGGCCCTTACCCCGCATGGAAGGACACCACGGCGAAATACTACCCCTGCGGCGAGGAGATGTACCCCGACCTTCTGGCCGACCTCGAGAGGGCGGAGCGGTTCATCTTCCTTGAGTTCTTCATCGTCCGCACCGGCAGGATGTGGGGCGGGGTGGAGGACATCCTCGTCCGCAAGGCCGCCGAGGGGGTGGACGTCCGGCTCATCTACGACGATTTCGGCAGCCTCTTGGGCCTGCCGTCGGACTTCGTGGTGCGGATGGAGCGGGCGCACATCCGGTGCATCCCCTTCAACCCCGTGGTGCCGCTGGTGTCGCTGGTCATGAACCACCGCGACCACCGGAAGATCGTGGTAGTGGACGGCAGCGTGGCCTACACCGGGGGCATCAACCTCGCGGACGAGTATATCAACGCCGAGGAGCGGTTCGGCTACTGGAAGGACGCGGCCCTGCGCACCGAGGGCGCGGCGGTGTGGAACTTCACGGTGATGTTCCTCGAGAACTGGAACGCCTTCCGCCCCAGCGAGACGGACTACACCCCCTTCGCGCCCCGGCCCGAGGCCCTGCCCGACCGGTCGGACGGGGTGGTGCAGCCCTACGGCGACAGCCCCCTCGACGAGGAGGCGCTGGCCGAGACGGTCTATCTGAATATCATCCATCAGGCCCAGCGGTACGTCTATATCTACACCCCCTATTTCGCGGTGGGGGAGACCATGCTGGAGGCCCTCAAGTCGGCGGCCAAGCGGGGGGTGGACGTCCGGCTGGTGCTGCCCGGCATCCCGGACAAGAAGCTGGTCTACCGGCTCACCCGGTCGTACTATCTGCCCCTGCTGCGGGCCGGGGTGCGCATCTACGAGTTCAGCCCCGGCTTCCTCCACGCCAAGTGCTACGTCAGCGACGACCGCGCCGCCGTAGTGGGCAGCATCAACATGGACTACCGCAGCCTCTACCTCCACTTCGAGTGCGGGGCACTGCTGCTCTACAACAGCCAGATCGCCGTCCTCCGGGACGACGTGCTCCGCACCCTGCCCGCCTGCCGCGAGGTGCATCTGGCCGACTGCCGCACCTCCCTCCCGGGCACACTGCTGGATACCGTGCTGCGGCTGCTGAGTCCGCTGATGTAAAGTTTCTGCGCAGCGCTTGACTTTTGCGGAGAATCGCATATACTAAAGATGGAATTGCGAGAATGTTCCATTGAACTCACCAAACGAAAAGCCCCCAAGGAGCCGTGAACTCCAAGGGGGCTTTCCGTTTAGTCGGGCTTGCGGTCCTTGTCGAATCTGTCAAGCCACTTGCAGATATAATGCGAGATCACATCCGCCACGACAGATTCCAAAATTGCGAGAAAGTGCACCATGAAACTCACCCCCCTCCGATTGAAGTCGGCGGGCAAGGCCGCAAGACCAGTATAGCACACTTTTCGACGAAAAGGAACACGAACGAACACATTCTGCCTGCCCGCGGGCGAAAGCCTCTCCCTATGGGAGAGGTGGCATTGCGAAGCAATGACGGAGAGGGCTAGCCCGTCTCCCGAGAGCCGCCGCGCAGCGATAAGCAGGCCCTCCGTCAGAGCGATACTATCGCTGTGTTTGTGATTTTCCGGCAGCATCCTTACCCTCTCAGGCGCTTCGCGCCAGCTCCCCCAAAGGGGGAGCCACTGGCAAGTCGGTCGGCTCTGTAAACTTTCCGTGCAGCGCTTGACTTTTGCGGGAAAGGGCATATAATAGAGATAGCAAAAGTAAAAATCTCATCGGGCAACACCAAAAGAAAAGACCCCCTCTCGGAGCTGCAATCTCCGAAAGGGGGTCCTTTTTAGTGCTTGCGGCCCTTCAGCCATCCGTCAAGCCACTTGCAGATGTAGTAAGACGCTACATTTGCTGCGACAGACAGCGCAAAAGTAAAAACAAACTCCATTGGGCAACACCTCCCTTCCGAACGATGTCGGCGGGCAAGGCCGCAAGACCAGTATAACACACTTTTCGACGAAAAGGAACACAAACGAACCCCTCATTCCCACTTTTCCGTGCAAAAAAGCGCGGAAAGCTTTCCTTGACGACACAACCTTTCGTGGTTATAATTGGAGCAACGAAACAACACGAAAGGAGCAATTCTATGCAGGAAAAAAAGACCGAGCGCGCCCCGGGCGGCTACGAGGACTTCGTGGCCTACCTCGGCACGGTGCGCACCGAGGAGGAGCTGTTCTCCCCGCTGACCTACTGGTTCGTGGGGCAGAACTGCCCCGAGGACGTCTGCTTCCGCCCCCAGCTGGTGGAGGCGCGGGCCAAGGAGCTGGGCTTCTGGCAGGGCCTCACCTTTAAAGTCGAGCGCTGGATGACCACGAGCCGGGCCGAGGCGGAGGCCGCGGGCCGCGAGGCGTTCCAGAGCCGCATCGGCGAGGACTACGCCGCCTACCGCGAAAAGGCCGAGGCCGCCCGGGAGCGGGCGCGCCGCCGCCGCCTCTCGTCGCCCTTCCTCTACATCCCAAAGTGCCTCGACGACATCCCCGTCCGGGACGTGAGCTGGCTGGTGGAGGGGCTGCTGCCGCAGGGCGAGGTGTCCCTGCTGGGGGCCGACGGCGGCACCGGAAAGGGCATCTGGCAGGCCCAGCTGGTGGCCTACGTCACGGCGGGAAAGACCTCCGGCTTCTTCCCCCAGCCCCCCGGACAGACCGGCCGGGTGCTCATCTTTGCCGGGGAGGACGACCCCTCCAAGGTGCTCAAAGCCCGCCTGATGGCGGCGGGGGCCGACATGAGCCGGGTGATGGTGCAGACCAGCGACGCCTACTTCTCCCGCACCGGCAACCCCCTGTGCATCCCGGACAAGAGCTTCGCCAAGTACATCGAGAGCGCTGCCCCCGCCCTCGTCCTCATCGACCCGCTCCAGAGCTTTCTGCCTGCGGGGGTGGAGATGGTCAGCCGCAACCAGATGCGGGCCGCCCTGCTGCCCCTCAAGGCCCTCTGCGCGCGGCTGGGCTGCGCAGCCCTCATCGCCATGCACACCAACAAGCGCTCCAACGTCTCGGGCCGCGCCCGCCTCGCCGACAGCTCGGACATCTGGGACATCGCCCGCAGCGTCCTCATGATGGGCCGGGACAAGAACAGCGGCCAGCTCTACCTCAGCCACGAGAAGAGCAGCTACGCCGCCCCGGCCCGCACGGCCCTGCTCCACATCGAGCAGACGCAGGTGGAGGGTGTGACCACGGCGGTGGCCGTCTTTGACAGCCGCACCGACAAGAAGGACGCCGACTTCGTGGAGGAGCGCCGCGTCCGCGTCGCCCAGACCAAGGCCGACGCCGCCCGGACCATCCTCGACGTGCTGGTCGAGGCAAAGCTGGGCAGTATGCCCAACACCCAGCTCCGGGCCGAGGTGGTCAGGGAGACGGGGTGCAGCGAGAAGACATACAATCGTGCTTATGGTGAGCTGGTGAAGAGCGGCGAAGTGGTCAAACGAGTCATCCGACAAAAGGATGGAACGAACTCGTGGTATTCTTCCTCATCATACTGTTGTAAATTAGATGACCAAGTTCCAATATAATAACGTATATAAGTAATATTTTTGAAGTTGGCCAACGTGGCCAAATTGCTTTTGCTGACCAAGTTCCAACTTGGTCTTTGGGCTTGAAGTTGGCCAGCATGACCAAGTTCGTTTTACGGCGTTGGTACGCTGATATTTTGGAACTTGGCCAGATAACCTGCGTGGCTCGGGCCTCCCGTGCATGAACCCCCGCGGGGCGGGGCATACTGCTCCCAAAGAGATGAAAGGGAGCGTATCGCGTATGACACACAGACAACAAGCCCTCCTGAGCTGGGCCGCTGCGGCGGCTGTGCTGCTGGCTGGCTGCCGCGGGGGCAGCCGCCCGGGGAGCATGAGCGGCTCGTCCGGCTCCACCGGCAGCGCCGTCACCACCCAGACCTCCGGCTGGCAGACCGGCCTCGGCGTCCTCACCGAGACCTCGGACGAGGGCCGCACCGGCACCATCCACACCATCGCCGCCGCCGTCCTGCTGGACGGGGAGGGGAAGGTGGCCGACGTGATGCTGGACGAGCTGGAGGTGGAGCTGTCCGCCGACGGCAAGGGGGCCGTCACCATGCCCACCGACTACCGCACCAAGCGCCAGAAAGGGGACGACTACCCGCTGGCGGCGGCGTCCTCCCTGAAAAAGGGCTGGGCCGAGCAGGCCGACGCCTTCGCCGACTACCTCACCGGCCTGACGCCCCAGCAGGCCGCCCGGCTGGAAACGGACAAGGACGGCAGGGCCGCCGACCCCGACCTGCTCTCCGGCTGCACCATCCGGGTGGACAAGTACCGGGACGCCGTGGCGAAGGCCTGCGCCAGCGCCGCCCCCCTCGGCGGGGCCAAGGGCGACCGGGTGAGCCTCGGCGTGGTGGCGGAGAACGCCTCCTCGGACGTCACCGCCACCGACGATAAGGACCTGAACGCCGAGGTAGAGCTGACCTTCGCGGCCCTGACGCTAGACGCCGACGGCCGCATCACCAGCGCCATCGGCGACATGGCCGAGCCTGCCCTCACCGTGGCCGCCGACGGCGGCATCACCGCGCCGGAGGCCGTCCGCACCAAGCTGGAGCTGGGCGACGGCTACGGGATGCGGGGCGCCTCTGCCCTCGGCAAAGAGTGGTACGAGCACAGCGCGGGCTATTGCAGCTACCTCAAGGGCAAGACCGAGGCCGAGGCGGCGTCCATCCCCGCCGACGGCTCCGACCCCGACCTCGCGGCCCTCTGCACCATCTCCATCGGCGCCTTGCAGAAGGCCGTGGGGGATGCGTTTGAGAATGCGGGGCTGTGACAGAGTAGCCCTCTCAGTCTCGCTCCGCTCGCCAGCTCTCCCAGAGGGAGAGCCATTGGCAGGCCGGGCCACTTTCCGCTGACCGCTGAAAGCTCAATATGGCATAAAATATAGTGCCCTGCTACAGAGGGCAGGCCCTTCCGGTCTGTAAACTTTCCGCGCACCGCTTGACTTTTGCGGGGAAGGGCATATAATAAAGATGACGGATGTAGAAATAAATACGTCATCGGGCAACACCAAAAGAAAAGACCCCCTCTCGGAGCTGCTATCTCCGAAAGGGGGTCCTTTTTTAGTGCTTGCGGCCCTTCAGCCATCCGTCAAGCCACTTGCAGATGTAGTAAGACGCTACATTCGCTGCGACGGACAGGATAAATGTAGAAATATACGCCATTGGGCAACACCTCCCTTCCGAACAATGTCGGCGGGCAAGGCCGCAAGACCAGTATAGCATACTTTTCGACGAAAAGAAACAGAAACAAACACATTCCGCCTGCCCGTGGGCGAAAGCCTCTCCCTATGGGAGAGGTGGCATTGCGAAGCAATGACGGAGAGGGCAAGGCCGTCGCCCGAGAGCCGCCGTTGCCCCAAAGGGGGAGCCTTTTCACCCCCAAACCTGCGCGAAAGGGCCTGAAACCTGCGTGAATCGCACTTGCGGGGGGCAGCGGGGCAAGTTATAATAGAATTACCGAAACACACCGCACGAATGGAGGAAACGACCATGAAGCGAACGAAACTTTTGGCCCTTGCCCTCGAGGGCGTGATGGTGCTGGCCCTGCTGACGGGGTGCTCCGGCGGAAAGACGGAGGACAGGCGCATCGCGGAGAACATCGCGGACATCATGAAGCGCAGCCACCCCAATGTGGAGGAGGTCTCCTACAGCGTCCCCGAGCTGAGTGGTGCGGTACGGTCTGCGTTCGCTCCGGACTGGCTCAACGAGGCCGGGACAGTCCTCGAACGGGACGCCCTCACGAAGGATGGCCGGACGGTGAAAGTCTTCATGGAGGACAGCCTGAAGGCGTATGAAGAGCGCAGCACCGTGTACTTCTTCGCCTTCGA
>OJRD01000443.1_pt1 | contig 26211 bp, 29 predicted proteins | sample 1599051 | NCBI WGS metagenome assembly OJRD01 (sample SAMN03922523, study PRJEB24848) | human gut metagenome | isolation source: stool sample | host: Homo sapiens | place: Germany | collected 2010-02 | reverse complement strand
GTTTGCACTTCTTCCCTCGTAATCGGCAACAATATGAAGTTTATCCAGCATTTCACTGTCAATTCTTATTGTCAAACTCTTTATTGCCACATCTTACCTCCGCTGATAAATATATTATGAATCTATTTTATGTTTAAACTGGGAAAAAGTGTTAAATTTAGATATAAAATATATCTAAAATATGTTTAAGGAGGCGTGACATGAAAAGGTCAAAGATAAACAAAGTGCTATTAAAAGTAGCTGTAAATCGTGGAATAAGCGTTAATGAGGTGAGATCGGAGATACAAAAAGCATTTGATGAGGGAATGAGAAGTAATGATCTTAAGGTAAAAGCATACTGGCAAGGAATCCCACACAAAAAAGATAAACCGACGATTGAAGAAGTAATTTGTTTTTTATCTAAAGATGTCAAAAACAAAATATAGCGTTTTGCTAATGAAAATAAATTATAAATAGGAGTGTGCAAAAATGTTGAAAATACAAGGAAAGCCTGAATCTGTAAGCAAAACCTTTTATCTGCCGAAGCACTTAGCAGAAAAACTTGATAAGATAGCACGTCAAAATAACATTTCGCTGAATCAGCTGGTTATTCAATGCTTGAATTTTGCATTTGATAATATTGATATTGAAGAATCCAACAAAGATTGACCAAAAAGGCACAGAAGAAAACTAATTCCTCTGTGCCTTAATTTTTTATTAATAATTACGCATTACGCATTCAGAATTAATAAGCAACGCCCTGCCACTTCATAGCGTCAGCAACCTTTAAGAAGCCTGCGATGTTAGCGCCCATAACAAGGTTACCCTCGTGGTCATATTCCTTAGAAGCGTTATACGCATTGTGGAAGATGTTGATCATGATGTTCTTAAGCTTAGCATCAACTTCCTCGAATGTCCAAGAAAGTCTTTCTGAGTTCTGACTCATCTCAAGACCTGATGTAGCAACTCCGCCTGCGTTTGCAGCCTTAGCAGGTCCGAACATAACGCCTGCTTCAAGGAACTTCTCAACAGCCTTAGGAGTAGAAGGCATATTAGCACCCTCAGAAACCGCAATTACGCCGTTCTTGATAAGAGTTGCTGCTGCATCGCCGTCAAGCTCGTTCTGTGTAGCACAAGGAAGAGCGATGTCGCAAGGAATTGTCCAGATACCTGAGCAGCCCTCGTGATACTCTGCGCCCTCAACTCTGTCGCAGTATTCCTTAATTCTTCCTCTTTCAACCTCTTTGATCTGCTTAACAACATCAAGGTTGATTCCGTTTTTGTCATAAATATATCCGTTAGAATCAGAAAGAGCAACAACCTTACCGCCAAGCTCAGTTGCCTTTTGAGTAGCATAGATAGCAACGTTACCCGAACCGGAAATAACAACAGTCTTGCCCTCAAAGCTCTCGTTCTTCATACATTTCATCATTTCTTCTGTGAAATAGCATACGCCGTAGCCGGTAGCTTCTGTTCTTGCAAGCGAACCGCCGTAGCTTAAGCCCTTACCGGTCAACACGCCTGTAAACTCATTTCTAAGTCTTTTATACTGACCGAACATATATCCAATCTCTCTTGCTCCTGTTCCGATATCTCCGGCAGGAACGTCTGTATCAGCGCCGATGTGCTTAGAAAGCTCTGTCATAAAGCTCTGGCAGAATCTCATAACCTCTCCGTCGCTCTTACCCTTAGGATCGAAGTCAGAGCCGCCCTTTCCGCCGCCCATCGGAAGACCTGTCAAGCTGTTTTTGAAGATCTGCTCAAATCCGAGGAATTTGATAACAGATGCACAAACTGAAGGATGAAGTCTGAGTCCGCCCTTATAAGGACCGATAGCAGAGTTAAACTGACATCTGAAGCCTCTGTTTACCTGTACATTTCCGTTGTCGTCAACCCATGAAACTCTGAACTGAATAAATCTTTCAGGCTCAACTATTCTATCAATAATTCCGTTAGTTTCATAGCTCTTATCCTTTTCTACAACAGGTTCAAAGCTCTCTAAAACCTCTTTTACTGCCTGCAAGAATTCATTTTCGCCAGGGTTTCTTGCACACACCTTTTCATATACCTTTGCAAGGTATTCGTTCTTAAACGCCATTGTTCAAGTCCTCCCAATAAATAAATTTTTTGTAAAAATGCGAGATTACGTTAATTCGCAATTCATACAGCACTAATATAATACCATAAGCATCAGTATTTGGCAACAAATTTTGCAGGATTTATTTTCGCAAAATTCATTTTTTACATTTTGTTAATAAAACGCTCAGCCAAATTATTGAAACATACTAACATAAACGACCTGAAAAATGTATATATTAGTTTTTGTATAAGCAAAAATACATCTTGACTTAAACATAAAAATGTGATATAGTTGTATCTATTGCGAGAACAGTTGTATACAGGAGGTGGACTTATGAATAATATTCAAAACGGCAATGAGAAGCTGGTTGTTGTCAACACTAAAGTCCTTCCTGATATTATATTAAAGGTATTAGCCGCAAAAAAGATGAAAGCCTGCGGAGATGCTAAAAGTTCTTCTGACGCTTGCAGGGCGGTTGGAATATCGAGAAGCGCATACTATAAATATAAGGACTGCGTTTTCGGATACGAAGAAAAAATGCAGAGCAAAATTCTATCTCTGTATCTTGTATTAAAGGACGAAAAGGGTGTTTTATCGGGAATCATCTCCTCTCTATACGAAAGCGGAGTAAACATTCTTACGGTAAATCAAAATATTCCTGTTGATTCTGTGGCAAGCGTTACAATATCAGTCCGAATGGAAAAGGCTGACGCTTCATCATATAATATAAAAGAAATGCTTTTAAATACCTACGGGGTGGTTGACGTAAAAATAATTTCAGGCGAATAGATTCTCGCCTTTTCATGACATAAGTTGAAAGGATGGTAAAAACTAATGAGCAAATACGCAGTAATAGGATACGGTGTTGTAGGAAGCGGAACAGTCGAGCTTTTTGAAAAGAACCGTGAATCAATTACAAAAAAAATAGGAAGAGATGTGGATCTCGGATATATTTTAGATCTCAGAGATTTTCCTGACAGTCCTTATAAGGGTAAGCATACAAAGGATTTTAATGACATCTTAAACGACCCCGAGGTTGAAGCTGTTGCTGAAGTGATCGGCGGAATTCACCCTGCATATGAATTTACAAAGCAGCTTTTAGAAAAAGGAAAAAGCGTTGTAACATCAAACAAAGAGCTTGTTGCACAGAAGGGAGCGGAGCTTTTTAAGGTTGCAAAAGAGCATAATGCGAGCTATCTTTTTGAAGCGTCTGTCGGCGGAGGAATCCCTATAATAAGACCGCTTCATAAATGTCTTGCCGGAAACCAAATCGAACAGATCTCAGGTATTTTAAACGGAACGACAAACTTTATCCTTACAAAGATGATAAAGGATCAGATGAGCTTTGACGATGCTTTGAAGCTTGCTCAGGAAAACGGCTTTGCAGAAGCTGATCCTACAGCGGACGTGGAGGGACACGATGCTTGCAGAAAAATCTGCATTTTGGCATCTCTCGCTTCGGGAAGCCACATTTACCCTGACGAGGCTTACTGCGAAGGAATTACAAAAATAACTCCGGAGGACGTTGAGTATGCTCAAAATGCAGGATACCGAATCAAGCTTATCGGCTCTTCAACCCCGCTTGAAAACGGAAAGCTTGCTGTTATGGTTTGCCCAAGGCTCATTCCTGAAAACAGTCTTTTATCTCATGTGGACGGCGTTTATAATGCAATTTCAGTTACAGGAAACGGCGTAGGAGATGTTGTTTTCTACGGTCAGGGAGCAGGTAAACTTCCGACAGCTTCTGCTGTTGTAGGAGATCTTATTGATGCACTTGTTCACCGAGAAAGACCTCTTACTGTTTCGTGGGATATGCAGAATGAAAAAAAACAAACAGTTTCTCACAAGCAAGCTGAAACTGCTGTTTATGTAAGAGCAAAAGTCAATGACGAAACTGTAAAAGCAAAAATCTCGGCCGTTTTTGATCAGCCTATATTTATCGAACGTAACAACCGTCCTGATGACGAGGTTGCTTTTATAACCTCTTCGATGACAGAAATTTTAATAGACCAAAAGCTCGAATCCTTAGCTGAAGACATAGAGGTACTCCATACCATAAGAACGCTTTAAACAACTTAATTTTTTCAGCGGGGGATTGTATCTCCCACTGAAAGCGTTAAATAACGGGGCTGCGCCCCTTATTGAAAATAAAAACTGGTAAACACTTTTTTCAGTTCAAGGAGAAAGCAAATGATAAAGCTAAGAATTCCCGCTACGAGCGCAAATTTAGGTGCAGGCTTTGATGCGTTGGGACTTGCTATGACATACTACAATTATGTAAATATGGAGGAAAGCGATACTATAGATATAACCTCGCTTGATGGGTTGAAAGTTCCTACAGATAAGTCAAACCTGATTTATGAATCTGCTTCGCATCTTTTTGAGATATGCGGAAAAACCCTTTCGGGACTTAAAATTGAACAAACGAGCAATATTCCAATGGCAAGAGGACTCGGCTCTTCCTCTGCTTGTATAGTTGCAGGACTTGCAGGTGCAAACAGTATTTTGAAAAACCCTCTTTCAGCAGATGAACTTGTTGATCTTGCCGCACAGATAGAAGGACATCCGGACAATACCGCTCCTGCCCTTTTAGGCGGAATCGTAACGGCAGTATTTGACGGCAGAAAGGTTCACTGGGTTAAGCAAGAGGTAAACACCAGACTTAAGTTTGTTGCGATAATACCCGATTTTGAGCTTAAAACCGAAAAAGCAAGAGCTTGCCTTCCGAAAGAAATTTCGCATAAAGACGCTGTTTATAACCTTTCACGCGCAGCGCTTTTCTCTGCTTCACTTCTTACGGGAAAATTTGAAAACCTGCGAACCGCCTGTCACGACAGACTTCATCAGCCTTACAGAATGGAGCTTATTCCAAACTGCCGTCGAGTTTTTGACATAGCCTACAATCACGGAGCATATGCCGCATACATAAGCGGAGCGGGTCCGACAGTTATGGCGGTCGTTGATGAAGAAAACGAATTTTTCACAGGTAAAGTAAAGTTTTCGCTTGAAACAGAAGGCTTGAACGGTTGGGACGTAAAGCTATTTCACATAGACAACGAAGGCACTAAGTTAATATAAATATCAAGATGAAAATCACCGCAGTTATACACTGCGGTGATTTTGCTTAACAACAAAAAAGAGAGCAGAAATCTGCTCTCTGTATCACTTGATTTAAATTCAGCTTATTTTTTCTATACTCTTTATATTGGTTATAATCGGAGGACCAGTTTCTATAATTGAGAAATCTTGCCCAACAGTAACCTTTAATTTGTCGCCCTCTTCAATATCAGAAGGAATCTCAACGCTGTCATCGCATTCAAGTCTTGACTCACCGACTTTCTCTCCGTTACCGTAGGATAATTCAGCATCTACCAACGTAATATATCCGTCATCCGCTTTAATCACTGTAGCTTCAAAAGAGTTTTCTTTACTTTCGCCTATTTTTTCAATGCTCTTTATATCAAATATAATAGGAGGATATGATTCTTTCATTCCTATAACATCTCCCCATACAGTAATTTTTATTTTATCCCATTCTTTAATGTCAGAATCAACTTCAACGCTGTCATCGTATTCCAGACGCGCCTTACCTATTTTACCGTTAGCAGAATCTATGACATAGTCAGACTCTATCAAACCAACATGTCCGTCATCCGCTTTAATCACCGTAGCTTCAAATGAAATGTCTTCGTGAGCGGTAGTAGTTGTAGGGGTTGTGCTTGTTGTCTTAGATTTTTCTGACGAAGAATCTTCCGTACAGCCTACCAGCATAAGCATACAAAGAAATGCTAAAGCAATAATTTTTATTTTCATGGCAAAGCCCTCCCCATTAAGGTATCCATAAATTAATAAGACCGGATACCTTCGAGTTAATTTTCGTACCCTCATTATAATCATTAGTTGGATTAATCCCTCTAACATGAATAGCGACTACCCTATTGTTAGAAAGATATACCGGCGAACCACTATCCCCTTTATATGTATCACAAGTATATCCTATTTCATACATATTTTGAGTTTTTACAGTTCCCGTACCCTTCCACATTCCTACACCACCATCTGATTTATCCATAGGATATCCTGTTACACTTATATTTTTTTGCAGCAAATCATATCCGTTTGTACTTATATCCAAACCGAAGTACCCTGTAGTGGAGCCAACGTCACTATTTAGTTTAACCAGTGCCCAATCCTCGGCCTGATCATCAACATCCTCAACAAACTCATTTGTGACTTTTGCTTCAACTCCATTATAAGGCCCATATGGTGCGTAAATCCTATTTCTTGCCGGGTATACCTCTACTTTATCGCAGTATCCTCCAAATTCAGGTTCATAAATATTATGCCCTGCTGTAAGCATATAGTAATTATGAATCATAAATCCTGTTCCATGTCCTTTAACAGTTCCATACTTCGTATTATACCATGTTGTTACTACCTTACAAATAGCTTTATACGGAAAATCAGATGTTTTCATAATTTCCTGTCTGGTATCACTTCCGATAACCGAATTTGGGGAAACATCGCATTCGGTATTGCTAATCATTTCATCTCCAACTGGTACATATCCTTGAGTATCTTCACACATCTCATAAGGATTAAAACTAAGGGTTTCATACTCTTCCACACCTGTTGTTAAATCCTTGCTATATACAACATAATGTTGTATATTATCTGCACTTTTATCATCTGCCCACGCCATGTTTGATGACATAGTAAACAATAATAATACGCTTAATCCAAACGACATTACAATATTTTTGATGTTACGTTTCATTTTTGCCCTCCATTTCCAGTCAATTATAAATTCCTTAGTTTTCAAGCAGTGGTAAGCTTAAATTCACTGGCAACTGCAAATATATCTGCAACTATATTTTAACATTATTACCTTATTATGTCAATTACTTTTGAATATTATTTAAAAATTTTGTGAATTTCTAACAAAACCAACTTTGATGCATTGTGAGAACAACCATATTGTAAGACATTCTTCGACAAATCATGACAAACTTAATAATCTGTTAAACAAAAGCTAAATAGTAAAATGCACCGCAAGTAATGCCTACGGTGCATTTTGTTATTTATAAAATTCATTTTTAAGAGTAATAATCATAACCTCAGACGCATTAAACAACCTGAATTTTCCAAGTCCTGCTGTAAGCGCAAGCACTTTGTCGCCAATTTTGTAAATGCCTGCCGAGTATGTCGGGAAAAATCTTCGTTCAGGGTGTAAAAGTCCTTTTCCTCCTATTCTGACAACTCCGCCGTGAACATGTCCGCTGAAGGTTATATCAGCTCCCCACTTTGCATATGCAGGGAAATAATCGGGGTTGTGCGCCAAAAGAAGCGTAAAGCCCTCAGGCTTATCACCGATTCGATCTTGAATGTCCTCAAAACCTACCGATGGAAGATTTCTGTATCCCCCGCTTTTGTTTCTATAGTATTCTGACTCAAAATAAACACCTGCAATATTTATAAATTCGCTGCCTTTTTCTATTTTTACAGCTTCGTTTAAAAGAAATGTCATAGGAAGCTTTTTAATCTGCTCCCGCATATCCTCTTCGGCATCAACCTCATGATTTCCGTAGGTATAATAAACAGGTGCAATTTTTGAAAGAGCTAAAACAAGCTCAGTATGCGATTTGATTGTGGTTTCAAACCGGCTTATAAGATCTCCTGGGAAAAATATCATATCGGGGGACGCTTCTTTTATTAGATTAATAAGTCTGTAATTGCTTTTTCCAAAGCTTTTTTTATGGAGATCAGATATGACTGCAATCTTTAAGCTGTCAAAGCTTTTTGGAAGTTTTTTTATAGTCAGCGTTTTAGAGGTTGTTTTAAGCCGTGTGTTATGATATACCACAAATATACTAATAAATAATATAACTGCTGCAATGATTATTTTATAAGGCATCTCTATTCCTCCAGATATTTTTTTAACACACGCAGCTTAAGCTCGGTCATCTCTTCACCGTGATTATAGAGAGGCAACAGCTTTTTCCAACGCTTCTCAGTTCTTCTGACTCCCATTGTGGAAAGCGGTTCTATTACAAAAACCTTTCCTGAATTTTCAGCCTCCCTAAGCCTTTTTATCTGCTCGTTATAGTTTTGCGCTCTGTTTTTAAGACATTCGCAAAGTCCTGGATACTTTTTGTAAAGCTTACAAGCAAGCTTAACAGAAGGATCGGTTTTCTTTATGTATCCTCTTTCTCTTGTTAAAACGACTATCACCTTATCACAGCCGTCCGAAATGGCCCTTTCATACGGCACAGCATCAGAAATTCCGCCGTCAAGATACTTTTCTCCGTTTATTTCAATCATCGGAAACAATATCGGCAAAGCACAGCTTGCCCGTAAAGCGGTAAAGCCTTTGTCCTCAGCCTCTACTTCTATATATTCAGGTTTTCCTGTATTTACGTTTGTCACAACCGCAATACAGTTTCCTTTATATTTTTCATATGATTCATAGTCGAAAGGAATCAGTTTATTTGGGATTTCATCAAACACAAAATCAAGATTATAATAACTCTTATTCTTTCTATCTATAAGGTGACTTGCTCCCATATATCTTTTATCCGACATATATTTTTTAGTTATTTCATAATTTCTGCGATACTGACGTGACGTATATGAAACTCCCATTGAAATTCCGGCAGAAGCGCCAATTACATAATCGCTGTAAATCTCATTTTTCAAAAGAACGTCCATCACTCCGCAGGAAAACAAACTTCTGCTTGCACCGCCCTCAAAAACAATAGCTGTCTTCATTTTTTGTCCGCCTCCGATTATAAACATCAAACATTCTTAAGCTTTTCGTTAGCCTTATTTTCAAATTTTTCGCCATACACAACAACTCTTGAATGCTCTGCTTCTCCTATTACTCCGCATTTGTCATATGCTGTTATTTTAAAATCCACTTTTCTTCCCTCAGCTCCCACTATTTCTGCTATTGCATAAACGTCCATATCCATAGGAGTTGCTGAAACGTGTGTCGCCGCAATATATATTCCAACGCTCGTTTCGCCCTCGTCTAAAAATTGATTAAGACACTTAAGCGCCGCATTTTCCATTAGCGCAACCATCATAGGAGTAGCAAAAACTCTTGCCGTTCCGCTTCCGACATACGCTGCCGTTTTTGAAGTGTCAACTGTTTGCTCCGATTTCATTTTGGCATTTAATATTACTTCTTTCATAGTTTTTCATATCCTTCTATCGTTTTATCGCTTAGCTTTATCAATTCTTCATGATCAGCAATATTTCCGTGACTTAAATGCGCAATCGTTTTAAATCCTGCGGATTTTGCTGATGAAATCGCAATCGGAACATCTTCAAACACAACGCATTCCGATACCTTAAGCTTCATTTTCTCAGCACATTTTAAATAAATATCCGGATGCTTTTTACCTTTTTTAGCTTCATATACCGTTACAATCGCATCAAAAAGTTCATAGATACCGTTATTTTTAAGGCAAGGAACTAGCAGTTCGTTATGCGAAGCCGTTGCAATCGAGAGCTTTTTGCCGCTCTGTTTAAGTTTAAAAAGATATTCTTTTGTACCGTCAAACAGCTTAACATCATTTGCAAAAAGCAAGGCGGCGATACTGTTCCACTCTTTTATTATATCCTCTTTTTTATCATCAAGCCCAAATCTTTTAATAGTATAATCAGCTGCCGCATCAAATCCGAGTGCTGAGATCTCTCTTGAGTAATCACTCGGAACTTCAAATCCTCTTTTGCTTAAAAAAAGCTCATCAACGGTATTCCAAACCCCAAATGAATCAAGCAGCGTTCCGTCCAGATCAAAAATATATCCCTTAAATTTGTCTATATTCATATTCCGTAAGCCCTCTCGATTGCTGTCATCAAAGACAAAAGATTTTCTTTTTGTGCCGGAGTTGATATGTATTTACTGAACTTACCTGCATAACGCTTTGCGACTTCCTTATCACCGCTTTTAAGGCTCGACAGAGCAAGCATTAACCCAGCATCAGTTTTAAGCTTTTTGCTATCCGACATTTTGATTGTCAGGGATGCGCTTTTTATCGCTTGTTCATAATCATTTGCAAGATAAAAATAAAGCAACTTTGAATACTCGGCATATGCCAAGACATCGTCCCTAAGCTTTGCCGAAAATAAAATTTCATTTAAAACAATGTATAAGCTCTTCGCCTTCTCTTCGTCTTTCATTAACGAATATATTTTCAAATATTCCGAGGCAAGCCTTGATTTTTGGGAAGTATTGCATCTATCGCCGTCTATAATCCTAATAGCTTCCAGCGCTTTATCAAATCTGCTTGCATCTGCATACTCGCCGCACAAAAGCAATGCGTTTTTAAAAACAGCCGAAAACTTTGCACTTGTATTAAGCCTATCCTGCAAGGCTTCAAAATATTCGTCACTGTATCCGTTTTCATCACGGTAATTTAAAAGACGCTTTTTCTTTGTGTTTTTTATAAGCCAAACGACCGCATATATTGCATTCAGCGTAAAAAAGATCGCTGCAAAAGCTGTTATCATAATTCCTGTGTAATAATTTAAATAGCTTCCTTTAATTCGGGCAACCCAGCACACAGTCATAACAATAAAAGATAAAAGCCATGAAACAGCCGCTATAATAATTTCAGATTTTAATATTGCCGTAATTTTTTTCATTTCATCACCAATACTAGATATAATAAAAACAGTATATATTAAATCAGGGGAAAAGTCAAACAAAAGAAAAGAAGCGGATATATAAATCCGCTTCGTCTTCTCTACTCTGCTTCTTTCATTTTAGCAAAGCAATCGCTGCAATATACAGGTCTGTCCTCGCTTGGCTTAAAAGGAACTCTCGCTTCTCCTCCACAAGCTGCACAAGTCGCTGTAAAATACTCTTTTGACTGTCTGACTCTTGACTTCTTAGCGTCACGGCAAGCTTTACATCTTGAAGGCTCGTTTTCAAAGCCTTTTTCAGCATAAAACTCCTGCTCGCCGGCGGTAAAAGTAAACTCGTTGCCGCAGTCCTTGCAGACTAATGTTTTGTCTTGAAACATACCATTTTCCCTCGCTTAAATTTATTAGCCAAGTCGGACTTAAACCGACACCTTTGTTACCTCGAAAGATTTACAACGCTCTTTTTAAGCTATATGGCCATATGTTAATTAAAGACCTGTTATGATATATTGCAATTTATTTTTTGTTTAAATCTCCTTTGACAAAACAGATTTAAGCTTTTTTCTAACCCTCTGCATTGCATTGTCAACAGCTTTTTCAGAAATACCAAACTTTTCGGAGATGATCTTATAGCTCTCAGTCTGAAGATACAGCTGAAGCACCGAAAGCTCCATACCCGACAATTTCTTAGAAGCTCTTTTCATTGCTTCATCAAAACGTTCACGCTCTATAAGAATACTTTCTGGACTTTTTACCTCTATACTTTTTTCGCATGACAAAGCATCGTCCGATTCTTTCATTCTTATACGGTTCTGTTTTTCAAGCGTGGTGATTATTCTGTTTGTTATGCAAGTGTCTGCATAGGTAGAAAAGAGTACACCCCTACTCTCGTCATAAGTTCTGACAGCATAAAAAACAGCAATAACTCCCTCGTCTATGAGATCGCTTATCTCTGCTTCACTTCTTTTGCCGCCAAGCTTTCTCGCTTTTATTTCCGCTATCTTCTTATATCTTGATATGATCTCTGAAAAAGCTCCATCGCTGTTAGCTTGTCTTATAAGATCTTCATCTGAAATTCCCCAGTCAAAAGCGTTCATAACTCAAGCCCTTTCAAACTGCCTTCTTCCGATTTCAAACAAATCATTTCCAAAGGAATCGTTTGCAACCACAAGCGGAAAATTTTCAATATACATTTTCTTTACCGACTCACAGCCAAGCTCATCAAACGCTATTACCTCACAGCTTTTAATGCAGTTTGACGCAAGCGCCCCTGCTCCGCCGGTAGCACACAGATATACTGCCTGATTTCTCTTTACTGCATCTCTAACCTCCCGACTTCTCTCACCTTTTCCTATCATCGCTAAAAGTCCTAGATCAAGCAGTCTGGGCGCAAATTTATCCATTCTGCCTGATGTCGTCGGTCCACAAGCACCAACTGCTTTTCCCTCAGGAGCCGGAGTTGGTCCTGCATAATAAATTACCGCTGTTTGGAGGTCAAACGGAAGCTCTCTTCCTTCATCAAGAAGCTTTTCAAATCGCTTGTGCGCAGCATCTCTTGCAGTATAAATCACTCCGCTCAGCAAAATTTTATCCCCTGCAGTCAGATACTTTGCCGCCTGTTTTAATTCGCTTGTATTTATATTCTTAATATCAGTCATAAAACTTTGCCTCTGCTTGTTAAAAAGGCATCTCACAACGATAATACCTGCGAGATGCCCTTAATATCAAATGTTACTTGTTCTTAATAATATTAAAAATGTCGTCGTAGTAATCAGGATTATTAGGTGCTTTAACACCGGCCTTAGCCATTGCCTCCGAATCAAGCTTTGATGAAGCAGCAGAGCTAAATCTCTTTGTGTCATCAGTAAAGTCAGCAGCAATAACTGTTACGCTTATGCAATCCGTAGCGTCAGGAGTATAATCCGCACCGAAGATGATCGTAGCGTCAGGATCAACCGCCTGAGTAATGATCTGAGTAAGCTCGTCCATATCACTTGTAACGATATCCTCACTCATTACGATATTAACAAGAAGTCTTCTTGCTCCGCTGATCGAAGTTTCAAGAAGCGGTGAAGAAATAACCTGATTTGCAGCGTCCTGAGCCTTGTCCTTGCCCTCACCGTATCCGATTGCGATATGAGCCTTTCCGGCATCCTTCATAATCGTTGTAACGTCAGCAAAGTCAACGTTCATAAATCCGTTTCTCAAAATCAAATCCGCAATGCTCTTAACACCCGTCTTTAAAACATTATCTGCAAGAGTAAACGAATCTCTCATTGTAAGTCTTTGTTCACCTGACAAAAGCTTCTGATTTGGAATTACTATAAGAGAATCAACATGCTCTAAAAGCTCAGCAATTCCCTTTTCAGCCTGAGCTGCTTTCTTTGCACCTTCAAAAGCAAAAGGCTTTGTAACAACAGCAACTGTAAGTATTCCCAAATCCTGTGCGATCTCAGCAACGATCGGAGCAGCTCCTGTTCCTGTTCCTCCGCCCATTCCGGCAGTGATGAATACCATATCTGCGTCCTTAATGGCATCGGAGATCTCCTCCTTGCTCTCCTGCGCAGACGCTTCTCCAACCTCAGGTCTTCCGCCTGCTCCCAAGCCTCTTGTAAGCTTAGAACCGATCTGAATCTTTTCGGTTGCCTTAGAACGCTGAAGTGCCTGAATGTCTGTATTAACCGCTATGTAATCAACATTTCCGATCATTCCCTCTTCGGCGATACAATTAAGTGCGTTTCCGCCGCCGCCGCCGACGCCGATGACCTTAATTTTAGCGCCGAACAATTCCTCTGGGCTAATAGCAAAACTCATAATCTGTAGTCCTCCTAAAATAAATTACGGTATTATTATCAATATAACCAAATCAAGGCATCCCACAGCCTATACACGGCATTGGGTCACTCTCAAAGTTTCCGCAAAAATAAAATCCCGCATGAAAACCTTATATGACAGCGTTTTATGTCTTATTGAAAATGTGCTACCTATACCTTTATATAATAACATAAAACATTTGCTTTTGCAAGGCTTTTTTTCAACATTTTTCGCAAACTACATGGTAAAAACAGAAAATTTGTCTTATATTGTCTGATTCCTCAAATTATTGCACATAATTATCCCAATTTTCCTCTTCGGTAGTTTCCTCTGTTTGCTCGGAAGTTTGTTCTTTCGTGCTTTCTGCAGCACTTTCAGCGGTTTGATCATTATCCGGAATAGCAGAAATGCCGCTTTCCGCACTGTGGTATATGAGCGTTCCGGAATAATCCTCTCCAAGCTTATCTATCACAGATTTAATATAGCTGAGCTTGAACGGAATATCCTGTGAGCTTCCGAGCTTTATTTTTACCGTTCCGTTGTATATAAGACGTATATCAGTTCTTTCCGACAATCCGATTTGTGTTATTTTATTAAGACCGAGCTTCTCGCTTTCAGATATTATTTCATCTAAAACGGATTTCTTAATTTTATCCTTGTCATCGTAATCAGATCCGGCTCTCGTTTCTGTCATTTCCATTCCATAGACCTCGGCAGTTCCTTCCTTAGAGGAAGAAAGTCCTGTTTCCAAAATCCTGCCGTTTGTACTTACAACCACAAACTCATTATCGTTATTACATATTGACACCGCAGGGGTTGCTTCAACGACAGTTATTTTAAGAGTTGACGCCAGCTCACGTTTTACCTCAACACTTTCAAAATACGGAAAAGCAGAGCTTATACGGTTTTGTACAGCATCTGTATCTGTTCTGAAAAGATTGTCATCAAGACTTACACCTGATTGTTCTATTACCTGCTCTGTTGTATAAAGAGTATTTCCCGAAACTTTTATTGTCTTAATTCTGAAAAAATATGTAAACGATAAAAATATCATTGCCAAAATGACAAAAATTATTATCAAAACATAATAGAGCGACATATTGCGTCTTCTCTTTTTTCTTGAAACGACAACTTCTTCTCCGTTAATAATTCTTACCTCATCCTTAGATTGATCGCTCTTTATAATATCCTTCAACTTCCTCACCTCGGCACTAAATTCTTACAATATCTCCGCCTACCGACGAAATATCTCTTTCGATATTCTCATATCCTCGGTCTATATACTTTACGTTTCCTATTACGGTTTCGCCCTGAGCGCCGAGTCCTGCAAGCACCAAAGCTGCTCCGCCTCTTAAATCTGTCGACATGACTCCTGTACCATACAAGGTTTTAACTCCGTCTATGACTGCCACTCTTCCCTCAATTTTTATTTTCGCACCCATTCGGCAAAGCTCGTCAACATGACGGTATCGGCTTTCAAATATATTTTCGACAATAACGCTCGTTCCTGCCGCCTTGCAAAGAGGCGCCATTAAAATCGCCTGTGCGTCCGTCGGGAATCCCGGATACGGCATTGTTCTTATTGTTTTCACAGCGTTCAAACGCTTTTTTGCGTTTACATAGATATTGTCCTTAAACGGAAAAACCGTACACCCCATTTCCTCAAAAACAGGGATAACGCTTGTAAGATCGTGAAAATTCACTTTTTTTATATTAAGCTCCGATCCTGTTACAGCAGCAGCGCTCATATAAGTACAAGCAACGATTCTGTCCGGCATAACACTATATTCACAGCCATATAACTCATCTACTCCGTCTACCACAACCTTGCTTGTTCCTGCTCCGCTTATTTTAGCTCCGCATTTATTTAAAAAGTTTGCAAGGTCTGTTATCTCTGGCTCTCTCGCCGCATTTTCAATAACAGTTTCTCCTCTTGCAGTGCTTGCCGCAAGAATGATATTTTCAGTTGCACCTACTGACGGAAAAGAAAGCGAGATTCTGTTTCCTCTGAGCCTTCCCGAAACCTCACAGTCTAAAAGACCGTATTCCTCTTTAATAACTGCGCCAAGACTTCTGAGCGCTTTTATATGTAGGTCTATCGGGCGAGGTCCCAGCTCGCAGCCCCCCGGAAACGACAGCTTACACTTTCCGCATCTTCCTAAAATTGCTCCTAAAAATACAATAGAAGAACGCATCTCTCTCATAAGATTATCCGGAACGTCAAAGCCTGTCAAGCCATCCGTATTTATAACAGCAGTATCTTCCTCTCGCTTACAATTACATCCCAAGCAGGATAAAATTCTAAGTGCCGCATAGGAGTCGCTTAATCTCGGACAATTATGTAAAATCGTTTCTCCCTTAGCCAGTACGCACGCCGCAAGCAAAGGCAGCGCCGCATTTTTAGCCCCATGAACCGATATTTCGCCCGAAAGCTTCTTTCCTCCTATAATTTTCAGCCTCTGCATAATCCTCTCTCCTTTACAAATTGCATAACATATATTATGCAAACAAAGAGAGTTAGGTGAAATAGGCTAAACTGATTTGCTGATAAACACTTCTGCTATATGCATAAGAATATATAGCATTGCTCCTATCATGGCAGCAAAGCTTATGCAGCTTACAGCAGTCCATATTTCTTTTCTACCCTTGCCGTTAATGGCGTGAATTAACGCATATGTAAACACAAACGCTGCTGCCAGTGCTATAATTCCAAAAATCATAAGCTATCCTTTCAATATTACGCTGACTGAGAAAACAATATTGCTCCTATCATCAACACAATGCTCGTGCAGCTGACTGCCGTCCATATATCTTTATTTTTTTCACTGGTAACAGCATTAATCAATGCACACGGGAATACTAATGCTGTTATTAATGCTATGATGATAAAAATCATAAGCTATCCTTTCAGTATTACATCCTTTAAAAGCTCTGACAAAACTGAATATATTCTGTCGTTTGTATCTTTTATATAAAGGCTTCCCGCATTTTTGGAAAGAGCATTAAGCCTGTCCTTACTTTTTATAAGCTCTGATACTTCAGAAACTATTTTTTCGTCTGTCAAATTCTTTTCCTCGATTACAACCGCTGCGTCTGCGTTTTGCAAAACCATGCCGTTATAATACTGATGATTTCCGGCAACATTCGGCGATGGAATAAGTATAGCTCCTCTTCCGACGCTTTCAAGCTCATTCAAGGTATTCGCTCCGCATCTGCTTATTACAAGGTCGCTCGCTGCCATGCAGACTGACATATCCAAATAATCAGATATGATAAAATGCTTATTTTGAGTATCAATTCCCTCCGCTTTAAGCTCGTCTTTGTAACTTTTATAACCAGCGTAAGTGCCGTATGAATGAATGTGATAAACATCTATATTTTCTTTCTGATACCATTTGAACAATGCACGAGCAGAGTTATTTATCGTTCTTGCTCCAAGACTTCCGCCGGTCGATAAAATACAAACAGCGTCTGACGAAATGCCAAGCTTTTCTCTTGCGTAAGCCTTTTCCACAGCTAAAAAGCTCTTTCTTACAGGAAGTCCTGTAACGGTACAGTCCACATCCTTTTCAAGATAATCCTGAGCTTCTTTAACTGTAAGCATTACCTTATCGACTACCTTTGAAAGCAGCTTATTAGTAACTCCGGGATAAGCGTTTTGCTCATGAATAGCCGTTTTAATTCCTTTTTTTGCTGCTGCTCTAACTATTGGTCCTGCAACATATCCGCCTGTCCCTATAACCAAGTCAGGCTTAAAGTCGTCAATTATCTTATTTGCATTTTTTCCTGCTGTCAAAAGATACGATGCTGCTTTCACATTTCTTTTTATATTATTTAGATTTATCTTTCTCGGATAAAACTTGTAACCGGCATTTGCCACAAGTCTTGCTTCGATTCCGTCAGGAGTTCCAGCAAAAGCAAATTCTGCATCCGAATGCTTTTCTTTTATTATTTCCGCAATCGCAAGAGCAGGATTAACGTGTCCTGCTGTTCCTCCTCCTGCAAGAAGTATTCTCAACATAAAAATCATTCCTTTCGGTATGTCGGTTTTACGGTATCAATTATTTACTTATGTGGATTTGTTCGCCTGCCTTGAAACGGAGAGCAAAACTCCCATTTCCAAAAGCTGAATCAAAAGCGCCGTTCCTCCGTAACTGAAAAACGGAAGCGATACTCCGGTATTTGGAAATGCATTTGACGCAACCGCAATATTTAAAAGCGCCTGAGAACCGATCTGAACAGTGATTCCCGAAACCAAAAGCATTCCGAATCTATCCCTTGAACGTGAAGCTATATAAAATCCTCTTAAAATAAAGATAGCGAACAGAATAATTACTATACAAGCTCCGACAAAACCAAGCTCTTCGCATATAATCGAAAATACAAAGTCGTTTTGCGACTCGGACAGATACAGGTATTTTTGACGGGACTCTCCGAATCCAAGCCCGAAAATTCCTCCTGAGCCTATTGCCAAAAGCGACTGATATGTCTGATATGTGCTTCCCTGCGGATCAGACTGCGGATTCTGCCAAGACTCAAAACGCTCGCTGATATAAGAAAATCCTCCACTCGAATCAAGAAACACTTTATAAAGTAAAAATATCGCCATGGCAATTGCCAATGCTCCTATAAAACGCCAAAAATATTTTCTCGGAACTCCTCCGACAAACATAAGCGAAAGTCCTATAATACCAAAAATCAACACTCCTGACATATGCCTTTGAGCGGCAACTGCTACAGTGCAAAGTCCAAGTATTATCGCAAAAGGCACGATAGAATATTTCCAGTGATCAAATTTTTGCCAGTTTACTGCCAGGATATAGGAAAATATTACAATTACCGCTACCTTTAAAATCTCAGAAGGCTGAAACTGAAATCCTGCAATAGTAATCCATCGCCTAGCGCCTGCAACCTCATCTCCGACTAAAGCTGTTATGAAGTTAAGCACCAACGCCCCTCCAAAAAAGATAAACGCAATTTTTGTGTTCTGATAAAAATGGTAATCAAGGTAGGACACAAAAAACATTCCTACAAGTCCGAGTATCCCGGAGAAAAGCTGTCTTTTTATATAATAATATCCGTCATCAGCATCGTAAAGGCCCCACGCATAGGAAGCGGAGAACATCATTATAAATCCGAACACCAAAAGCACCAATACGATTAGGAGAAATGGTCTGTCTATCTTATCCTTTACAAAACGAAAATTGAGCTTTTTTCGTGCCTGTGCAACAGGCTGTGCATTTCTCATCGGTTTGATTCTTTTTTGATTTATTTCCAACCGTTCTCACTCCCTTTTAGATTGATTTTTAATAAGGGGCACAGCCCCGTTGTTCAACGTTTCAGCTAGGGAATGTATCCCCCACTGAAGAAATCAAGCGGAATCCGCCGCCTTTAGAGGCGGAGAACATCTTAACTTAGTTATATTTTACAGCTTTTCTATTACCTCTTCAAGCTTCATCGCCCGGCTCGCTTTAAATAATATTGCGTCGCCCTCACGCTTAATGCTTTTTAAATAATCACAAAGCTCACTCTTGTTTTCAAAAAATTTTGTATTTTCTTCGGCAAAACCTGATTTCACAGCTCCGCTTACGATATATTTGGCATCTTCCCCAAAGCATAGCAGTATATCCGTTTTGCTTACACTCACCAGCTTGCCTACATTTTTATGAAGCTCTGCTGACATTTCGCCAAGCTCTTTCATATCCGCCAAAACGGAAATTCTTCTTCCTGAAGTTTCGACTGCATCCAAAAGCTCCAACGCAGATTTCATAGAATCGGGTGAGGCATTATAGCAGTCTTTTATTACAGTTATGCCATCAAGCTTTTCTACTGTCTGGCGAATCCCATCCGGCTTAAACTTTGAAATTCCCGACACTATATCCCGAGGACTCATTTTAAGCTCTCTTCCTACGCAGTATGCAGCAAGAGCATTTTTAACATTATGGATTCCTAGTGTGTTTATCTCAGCTTTTATTTCCTCTCCACCTTCACAGATCGTAAAGCTTACCGATGCGCCGAAGGTTTCAATATCCTTTGCGTAAACGTCGGCAGACATATCAGTCACTGAATACCAAACAGTTCTTCTTCCTCTTACATTCGCCCTTTTAAGATAGTCATCGTCTTTGCACATAATTATCGGAGCATTTTTATCAGCACCGTCTAAGATCTCAAGCTTTGCCTTTAAAATATTTTCCCTTGAGCCTAAATTTTCAATATGGGAAGTTCCAATATTTGTTATTACGCAAACCGTAGGAGAAGCAGCTGTCGAAAGTCTTGAAATCTCTCCCTGATGATTCATTCCCATTTCGATTACCGCCGCCTGATGCTCACAGGAAAGCTTAAGAAGCGTTTCGGGCAGCCCGATATCGTTATTTCTGTTCGCAGAAGTTTTAAGGGTATTAAACCTTTCGCTAAGCACACACCAAATAAAATCTTTTGTTGTTGTTTTGCCAACGCTTCCCGTTACCGCAACAAGCGGAATTTTAAATTTGTTTCTGTAATGCTGCGCGATATTCAGATATGCTCCTCGAGTCGAATCGACTATGATACACTTTGCTCCGTCAACGGCACGCTCGGTAACTGCACACTCTGCCCCCAAAGAAGCCGCATCTCTTACAAAATCGTGTGCGTCAAATCGCTCTCCTTTTATGGCAATGAAAACGCTTCCCTTTTTCGCTTGTTTAGAGTTGGTTGTTATATCTGTAATATAAGTATTTGCAGGATAGCCATAGCTTCCGTCACAAGCCTTTACTATTTCAGAAAGTAAGATTTTTTCCATTTATGTCACCGTTAATCTTCAAGATTCAAAAGTGCTTTTGCAACTTCCTCACGCTCGTCAAGATGAATCTTAACTCCGCCCGGAAGAATCTGATAGTCCTCATGACCTTTTCCGCAAAGCACTATTACATCGTCCTTTTTTGCATTTTTTACAGCCCAGTTTATAGCCTCTATCCTGTCTGTAATGGTTATATAATCAGTTTTATCCTTGTCTATTCCCTTTAAAATATCTTTAATAATAAGATCTGGATCTTCATTTCTAGGATTATCAGAGGTAATAATCAAAAAATCCGAATACTTTTCGGCAGCCTTTGCCATAAGCGGTCTTTTCTTAGCATCTCTGTTTCCTCCGCATCCGAAAAGACAAACTACCCTCCCTACAGCGCTAGCTTTCATTGCGCTTAAAACATTTTCTATTGCGTCAGGTGTGTGAGCGTAATCGCATATAACAGTGAAATCACGTCCTGTCGGAATAACCTCTGCTCTTCCCCTTACGCCCTTTTGCGAATTAATAATATCTATCGTCTTAGATGTGTCAAAACCTAAAACATCGGCGCAGGCAATAGCGCAAAGTGAGTTTGAAACGTTAAATTCTCCCGGCATATTAAAGCTCACAGGAAGAGTTACCTTTCCGTCAGAAAAATCATACTTTACTCCGCTTGGCAAAAGATTTTCATTGCTTGCGGTAAAGTCAGCTTTCTTTTTTGTGCTGAAAGTTTTCACATCACAGGATACTTCGCTCTTATATCTCATTCCATAATCGTCATCAATATTAATAACCGCCGTGTCTGTCAAAGAAAACAAAAGCTTTTTAGCCTCGTAATAGTTTTCCATCGTTCCATGAACATCGAGGTGATCCTGAGTAAGATTTGTAAATGCTCCGAGTTCAAAACGGCACGGCCCAAGTCTTTGCTGCTCAAGGCCCTGAGAGGAAACCTCCATCACAACATACTCACAGTCTTTTTTCACCATAAGATCAAACAGCTCAAAAAGCTCATAAGCTTCGGGAGTTGTTCTCTCGGTATGCAAAACCTCGTTTCCTATTTCGTTTTGGCAAGTACCTATTAGTCCTGTTTTCTTACCGAAACCAGACAAGATATTTTTAAGCGTTGTTGTTATTGTTGTCTTGCCGTTTGTTCCCGTAACACCGATAAGCTTAAGTCTTTTCTCAGGACAGCCAAACCATCTCGAACAAATATAGGCATATTCTTTTCTCGTATCAGAAACGATGATCTGCTGTGCAAGCCCAAGATCCCTTTCAACCAAAACTGCCGCAGCGCCTTTTTTTATCATCTCATCAGCAACGCTGTGCCCGTCAAAGGTTTTTCCTTTTATACAGACGAAAAGCTCGCCTCCCTTTATAGGATTTCTGTTGTCAGACGTAACTCCGCTTATCTCTATATTTGGAAGCTTGGTTTCTTTGTGCTCACCCAAAAGATCATACAGCTTCAAGACTAAGTCCCCTTTCAAAAATTTAAATCCAGCGTTTAAGCTTATTTAATTGTCCTCATACTGTCCATCGTACGAATAATCGTCATAATACACATCATCATATCCGCTGTTATCATCAGACTCCTGCGACTGATCTGAGTTGTCAGAATCCGATGCAGGCCATGATGTAGACATTGTAACGGTTATTGCCGTTCCCTCATATGCCTGAGCATTTCCGAGAGGCGTTTGTTCTACACAAAATGCGCCTTCTATATCATAATCGCCCTTAAATGTGACATTAAAACCTGAACCTTGCAAAAGCTCCTGAATCGCATCTCTTGACATACCATATACATTCGGGACATCCCGAAGCTCCTGATCATATCCCTCTTCTGTATAAAGTATAACAGTTCCTCCACGCTGAACAAGTCCGGACGACGGAGTTTGAGCAACTACCTTTTTGCCCTTACCTACAACCTTTGCGGTAAGTCCCATATTTTCAATAGACTCTTTAGCATCCGAAACATTGTTGTTTATTACCGTCGGCACATATACTGCCAAAGAATCAAGCTCATCCTCCGAATACTGCGGATAATATCCGAGATACGGTAAAATATCCTTAAGAGCGCTTGTGCAAGCAGGTGCAGCTATCTGACTTCCGTAATACTCACCGCTAGTTGGAGCGTCAACCATTACAAGCATTATAAGCTCCGGATCGTCCGCAGGATAAAATGCACAGTATGACGCAACGTGCTGTTTTCCCTCTTCATCAATAACATCAAGCTTCTCACTCGTACCCGATTTTCCGCCTATGTTATAACCCTTTATATAAGCGTTGCTTCCAGGCTCAGACTCTACTACATTTTGCAAAACCTCTCGCATTGTTTTTGAAGTGCCCTCTGAAATCACCTGTCTTTTGATAACCGGGGTGTAGTCCTTGATTACGTTACCGTTTGCATCAACGATTTTATCAACTACCTGCGGAGTTACAAGATAACCTCCGTTTATAACTGCCGCATACGCTGTGATCATCTGAATAGGTGTGATTTTATTCGCCTGTCCAAATGATGACGTAGCAAGCTCTACGATACCCATTGTATCTTTGTTATATGTAATACTCGAAGCCTCTGCCGGCAAGTCGATACCTGTCAATTCTCTAAATCCGTAAGCATCAAAATAATTACAGAAACTGTCTGCTCCTAAGGCAAGACCTATCTGTATAAATGCAGGGTTGCATGAATTTGTCATAGCCTGCGCAAATGTCTGTAAGCCGTGATCTCTTGTAGTCCAACAGCTTATAGTTGTATCTGCAACAGTATATTTCGTATTGCAGGTAAATTTTTGTGTAAGGTTTATAGTATTTTCTTCAAGCGCAGAAGAACCTGTAATAACCTTAAATACCGATCCGGGATAATAAATTTCGGAAACGGCTTTGTTTTTCCATTGCAGGCTCCATGCGGCATTAAGAGCTTCTTCGTAAGTCTGCTCCTTATCTTCTTCGTTTTCGGATTCTATAACGTTACCGTATTCATCAGTTGTTTCCTGCGGTTCAGTCGTAGCCTCTGTAGGTTGAGATATCTTTTGCGCTTCTTCCTTTTGTTTGATTTTCTCGACCTCAGCTTTTGCGGTTTCGTCATATATTTCAGCAGGATTATTAAGATCATAGCTTGGCGTTGTCGCCATCGCAAGAATTTGACCTGTTTTGGGATTCATAACTATTCCGCTTGCCCTGTCCTTCGGCTTGTGCAGAGCTATCGCTTCCTTCATAGCCTTTTCAAGGTAGCTTTGAATGTTGGTATCTATATTAAGCACCAAGGTTGATCCGTCAACAGCGTCATAATTTTGCTTATATCTGTAAGGCATTTCCTTTCCGTCACGGTCAGTTGCAGTAACGGATTTTCCGTCTGTTCCTGAAAGGTAATCATCGTAATAAGCTTCGAGTCCCAAAAGTCCGTAGCCGTCATAATGAATATGACCTATAACCGATGATGCAAGGTCGTTCTGCGGATAATAGCGTTTTGTTGTCGGACTCGTTCCTATAGCTCCGCAGTTTATTTCCTTTTTATACGCCACAACTTCATCATATGTAGTTTTTTCAACGTTCTTTTTTAGCTCTACATATCCTATGTTCTTCCCGCAGGCTTCCTTGACCTTTTCCGGCTCTATCTCAAGAATTTCTCCGAGCTTGTTTGAAATTTCTTCAACCGTAGCCTTCGGGTCATCGCTCAGATAGCCTTTCAGGGTATTTGGATCTATAAAAACCGTATAAACAGTTGCGCTCTGTGCGAGCACCTGCATATTGCTGTCAACAATAGAGCCTCTGTTAGCTTTTATGGTCATGCTGGTAAGCTGCTGTGCATTTGCAAGCTCTCTGTATTTCTCGCCTTCAACAACAGAAACTTTAAATACGTTTATGATGATCCACACAATTACAAGCAGCATTGCAAGGCCGATCCAAATATTCAAACGCTTTCGCATCAAAACGGTAGGTTTATCTCCCATTTTCCGGCTCCTTTCGTCAAATTTTTATATGCTTAATAAAGCGCAAAAAAGCTAAGTTTTAACTCTGCACTGCTGACATAAGTAAAAGCTTAACTTTTCCACTAATAAATCCTATTCTTTATGCTCCGATATATTCCAAAACATTTTTAAACCATTTTTTGATAGCGACAAAGATGTTATCTTCAGCATTTACACTCTCTATGACTTCTTCTGTCTTAACCTCTACATATTCTACCTGCGACTTATCAAGTTTTTGAAGTCCAAGAGTCTTTTGGGCATACTCTTCTACCTGAGATAATCCCGTTTTTGAATCAAGCTCCGATTTCAGCCCCATATTTGCTTCCGTCAACTGAGAAAGCTCCGTCTGAAGTTCAGATTGCTCGGAATATATCTTGCTGAGTTCAACCTTCCCGAAAACGATCGCAAGAAGCAAAATTCCCGCTACAGTACCTCTAACAGTATATTTGATAGCAGTTGATACCTTTGGTCTTAATTTTAGATTTCTTTTATGCTTGATCTTAGGTCTTTGCTGTTGCTCCTGCAACTGATCGCTGTCATAGTCGTAAGCTAAGTTATTAATTTTAGCCATTTTTTTACCCTTCCGGAGTAAGTCCTACTTTGTTATCCTTTTCTTTGTTTGTTGTTCTCTTCTTTGTTACAGCTTAAACTTTTAGTTTTTCTTTTTATCTTTGTTGTTTTCCGCTTCACTTTTTACTTTTTGTTGTTGTCTTTCTTTGTTCCAAAAAGCTCTTTATTTTTATCTTTGTTCTGCTTTTCGGTAAATCCTCAGTCATTATCGTTCTCTTTTATTTTTTCGATAATTCTGAGCTTTGCGCTTCGGCTTCTTTTATTTTTCTCAAGCTCAAAAGCGCTCGCCTCTATAGGTTTTCTGTTTATTATTTTTCCTCGAGGCGTTTTATGGCATATGCAGACCGGAAAGTCCGGCGGACATACACACCCTTGACAAAACGACTGGTATCTTCCCTTCACAAGCCTGTCCTCAAGCGAATGGAATGATATAACACAAAGCCGTCCTCCGACGCTTAACGCATCGAACGCTCTGTCAAGAGCCAAGCTTATGTGACCTAACTCATCGTTTACCGCAATCCTTATCGCCTGAAAAGTTTTTTTGCAAGGATTTTTATCCCTTCTTGCCTTTTGCGGTACAGAAGATTTTATAATCTCCGCCAACTCGCCGGTCGTTAAAATCTCATTATCCTCTCTGTATTTAACAATGGAATGTGCAATGCTTTTAGCAAACTTTTCTTCCCCGTATTCAAAGATTATCCTGCTTAAGGATTCGTATGAATAGGTGTTCACAATATCTTTTGCGCTTAACCCGACCTTGCTCATTCTCATGTCGAGCGGAGCATCATTGTGATAGGAAAAACCTCTCCTCGCATCGTCAAGCTGATGAGAAGAAACCCCCAAATCGAGTAAAATCCCATCGACAGAAGATATTTCTCTTTCTCTTAAAATCTCGTCAATCTCAGAAAAATTTGCGTGTATGACTTCTGCGTTTAAGCCTTTTAATCTTTCTTTGGCAACGCTTACTGCTTCGGGATCTCTATCTGTAGCTATAAGCTTCCCCGACACAAGCCGCTTTGCAATCTCTACAGAATGTCCTGCTCCTCCAACAGTTCCGTCTACATATATGCCATCAGGTTTAATGTTAAGTCCGTCAATACATTCATTCAGCATCACGGGAATATGATTAAATTCCAACAGCACACCAGCTTTCACAGGTTTGATAAAAACGAATTAAAATTCCAGTTCCTCCATTGCCTCAAGAGCAGATTCTTCATCAAATTCGGCGTTGACCTTATCCCACGCTTCCTTGCTCCAAATCTCAGCTCTTCCCGATACGCCTGCAACGACTATTTCTTTAATCAAAGCAGCCGCTTCACGAAGGTGTTGGGGAATCAAAATTCTGCCCTGCTTATCCGCTTCTACGCTTGCTGCACCTGCAAGAAAGA
>OJRD01000438.1_pt1 | contig 26353 bp, 25 predicted proteins | sample 1599051 | NCBI WGS metagenome assembly OJRD01 (sample SAMN03922523, study PRJEB24848) | human gut metagenome | isolation source: stool sample | host: Homo sapiens | place: Germany | collected 2010-02 | reverse complement strand
GGAGGGGGGAGTCGAAACACCCCTCCCTGCCTCTGGCCCGCGCGGAGCGCAAGCCGCTTGACCTCAAGAAAAAACATTCCCCGCGCCACCAGCGCGAGAACCTGCTTAAAGAAAAAAACAGCTCTACTGCAACGGCAATCTGCCCTTGCGCCACCAGCGCGCACGCCAGCCGAAAGAAAAGTCTGCCCCCGCACCCACCCAAAAGCAAGAATCCTGTCATAAATCGCTGCCCAATCGAAGAAAGGATGCCCATTATCATGGAAAAAAATATCGCTGTCATCTGGGGCGACTGCTCCAGCCCCGAGATCGTGAAGCAGACCCTCCGCGTTCTCGATAAGGTGGCCGAGAAGTACGGCCACACCTTCCACTACACCGACGCCGCAATGGGCGGCGAGGCCATCGACAAATACGGCGACCCGCTGCCCCAGCACGAGCTGGACAAATGCCTTGCGGCAGACAGCGTTCTTCTGGGCGCAGTGGGCGGCCCCAAGTGGGAGGGCCTGCCCGGCGAGCAGCGCCCCGAAAAGGGTCTGCTCCGCCTCCGCGCCGGGATGGGCCTCTACTCCAACAACCGCCCGGCAAAGATCTGGCCTCAGCTGGCCCCGGCCAGCCCCCTCAAGCCCGAGATCGTGGCCAAGGGCATCGACTTTATCATTGTGCGTGAGCTGATCGGCGGCGTCTACTTCGGTAAGCACGAGACCTATACGCTGGAAAACGGCGAAAAGCAGGCCGTGGACTCCATGCCCTACTCGGAGCACGAGATCGAGCGCATCGGCCGCATCGGCTTCGAGACGGCGATGAAGCGCCGCAAGAAGCTCTGCTGCGTGGACAAGGCCAACGTGCTGGACACCAGCCGCCTCTGGCGTGCCGTCATGCACCGCCTGCAGGCCGAGTATCCCGAGGTGGAGTACAGCGAGATGTTCGTGGACAACTGCGCGATGCAGGTCGTGAAGGACCCCAGCCAGTTTGACGTCATCGTCACCGAGAATATGTTCGGCGACATCATCTCCGACGAGGCTTCGATGATCACCGGCTCCATCGGCATGATCCCCTCGTCCAGTCTGGGCGACGGCACCCGGGGCCTGTATGAGCCGATCCACGGCTCTGCTCCCGACATCGCGGGCAAGGACATCGTCAACCCCACCGCCTGCATCCTCTCCGCCGCCATGATGCTGCGGTACTCCTTCGGCATGACCGAGGAGGCCGACGCCATCGAGAGCGCGGTGAACAAGGTGCTGGACAAGGGCCTGCGCACCGCCGATAATATGAGCGAGGGCTGCACCTGCCTCGGCTGTACCGCAATGGGCGATGCCATCCTCGCGGAGATCTGAGCCAGAGCGGGCAATGTACGAGCGCCGCAGACGGCAGAGCACAATAGGCTGTTCCGGCAGGCACTGCTTTTATCGCAAGTCAAGAAATTCGTGCAACATTCAAACAGCATATTTGCGATATGCAATTCAACGCTGTTGCTGTTGCATTAAAAAGTTGAATTGCTATGAAACTTGCGATAAAATAAAATGCACCGCCGTCTCTCACGATTTTGTGGGAGGCGGCGGCTTTTTGTATCCCAGAGATAAAAAGTATGTCTTATAATTTTAACAAAATGCCAAAATCGAAAAAATAGGGGAGATAATATTGACGAAAGTTGCCCGAAAATGTATTATTGTGATATGGAGGCAGAACGCTTCCTAAATTATAAGGAGGAATTTTTTATGATGTTGCGGTTCAGAAAAATGATGGCAGTCCTGTTGGCGGCGGCGCTGACACTGACGATGCTTACTGCCTGCGGCGGCGGTGGCAGCGGAGCAAGTGTCGATGCCAAAGTCAAGTTGACAAATGATATAAATAGTATTTTGCCGGAGGGCTACCCGAAGGTCAAATATGACAAGGTGCTTGATGAGGAGGCAGAGACTTTCCATGGGGCATATGACATAAATGATAAAACGACTAATGAAAAACTGAAAAAAAGTTACGAGTGGATGACAAAAGTAGAAATCAATAAAAACACTTCGGATGAAGCAGGAGTAGTTGCTGAAGAGATTAAAAAATGTATGGATTTGATGACCTCGAACGACTATGATTGGAGCATCGGCTATTACATCAATCCGAAAACGGATAAAGATAATAAAGTAATAGGCAAAGATATTTATGTCATGCTGGCCAAGAAAGCAAAAAAGTAACCGGTCGTATATGCTTGAACAATAATAGAACCGCCGTCTCTCATAGTTTCGTGGGAGGCGGCGGTTTTGTATTGTGATTTGCAGGATTTTGTGTTATTCTGTAACTAATGCCAGCAATGGCAGGAAAAAGGCGCTGTGTCTAAAACGCAGGCGGCTGACTCCTTACCGGCACCTAAGCGCCGGGCAAGGCAGTTTTTCTTGAAGTTGCCACTCCCCGGATGCTCAAGGGCAGGAAGGGGGTGTGGTTCATGACGTTCTCCGATGTTGCAATTTTACTGACGCTTCTTGGCGGAGCAATTTTTGTTACATTTCAGATCACATGGACGATTGCACATGAGAACCATGACGATAAAAAACGCAAGAAAAAATGACCGCCTCACAGTTCCCCAACTCGGTCGGTCATTTTCTCTTGACTAATCTGGTAAGGAGCTAGTCGTTTTGCAGACACAGCGCCTTTCTATATGTAGTATAGTCAAATTTCTTTGGGTTGTCAAGCGGGGTCGGCATCCTGCACAGACAAATACAATGTTTGCAAATTCCGCTTTCGGCCTTAAAGTGTGAAATAGATTCATTTGACAAATCAAATTATGTAAACTATACTAAGTCCTGTCTTTAACGATGAAAAATACCCCGTGTGCCGGGATGGATAAAAAGAGATAGGATGGGAAAACCGATATGCTGACACTGGATAAGATCTACCACGCCGCCTTTGTCCTCAAGGATGTAGCACGCAAGACAGACCTCATCGAAGCCCCCAAGCTCTCGAAGGACTGCCAGCTCTACCTCAAGACCGAGAACCTGCAGGTGACCGGCAGCTTCAAGGTGCGCGGCGCTTATTATAAGATCAGCCAGCTCTCCAAGGAGGAGAGCGACAAGGGCGTCATCGCCTGCTCGGCAGGCAACCACGCACAGGGCGTGGCGTTGGCCGCTACCCGCCGGGGCATCCGGAGCATCGTCTGTATGCCGGACGGCGCACCCATTATGAAGGTGGAGAACACCAAGAACCTCGGCGCGGAGGTCTGCCTCGTGCCCGGCACCTATGACGATGCCCACGACAAGGCCGTCGAGCTGCAGGAAGAGACGGGCATGACCTTCATCCACCCTTACGACGACGAGCAGGTCATCGCCGGTCAGGGCACCATCGGCCTTGAGATCCTCGACCAGCTGCCCGATGTGGATGCCGTCATCGTGCCTGTGGGCGGCGGCGGACTCATCTCCGGCGTGGCCTTCGCCATCAAGAGCCTCAAGCCGGAGGTCAAGGTCTACGGTGTGCAGGCCGAGGGCGCACCCAGTATGTACCGCTCCCTCCATGAGCACAAATATCAGACCCTCTCTGCCGTCTCCACCTTTGCGGACGGCATTCAGGTCAAGACCCCCGGTGAGCTGACCTACAAGCTCTGCGAGGAGTATGTGGACGACATCGTCACTGTCACTGAGGACGAGACCGCAGCGGCCATCCTCTCCCTGATGGAGAACCAGAAGCTGGTGGCCGAGGGCGCGGGGGCTGTGCCTGTGGCGGCGGCGCTCTTCCATAAGCTGCCCATCGAGGGCAAGAAGGTCGTCTGCCTCATCTCCGGCGGCAACATCGACGTGAACATCCTCAACCGCGTTATCACCCGCGGCCTCGTCATGAGCGGCCGCAAGGCCAACCTGACCATCGCGCTGGAGGATAAGCCCGGCCAGCTGCAGCAGGTGGCCAACATCGTCTCCCGCTGCGGCAGCAACGTGGTGTCCGTTCTCCACGACGGCTCCGACCCCAATATGCCCATCTCCAGCTGCTTCCTCAAGCTGACCCTTGAGACCCGCGACAATGCCCAGATCGAGCAGATCCGGCAGGAGCTTGCCAAGGCGGGCTTCCAGCTGGTGGCAGAGCGCGTATAACGAATCAGAAGACGCAGAAAAGCCGCCCGGATGGGCGGCTTTTCTGCGGTTTGTCAGCCGATGATCTCGTACTGGAAATATTCGCACTTGAGCTTGCTGCCTACGTCGATCTCCGGCGGCAGGAGCGCCAGCGCCACCGGGTTCAGCTCGTCGCTCTCGATGTCGGTGCGGCGCAGGTTGACGTAATCGCCGTCAAAGCTGACGACTTCATAATACCAAGGCCCCATAGGTGAACTCCCTCTCTCGTGTCAGGTGTCGTTTTCTTTTTCCTGTTTCCGCCAGTGGTAGTACGGCCCGAGGATGCAGACCGCCGAAAGGATCATCACGGCGAGGAGGATGCTGGTGACGGTCGGGTCGTCGGAGAAAAGGCAGAACAGCACCTGTACGCCGCCTACGATGAGTTCCAGCACGCCGGGCAGCTGGACGCGGAGGACGTCTGCAATGCCCCAGACGAGGAAGATAACGCCGATGACAAGATGGTGCACCATAAGCCGCGCTCCTTTCTGCGCTGTGCGCTGAACAGAAAAAACTTTTACACAGCAAGTATACCATATCCGCCGTCCCCCGGCAAGGATGGGGAACGGGCGGAATAGAATAGAAAGTTTTTGCGGAAGCCCCGGCGGCTCTTGTGAAATCCGGAAAAATATGCTATACTATTCTCTACTGATGCGCCATCGCCAAGCGGTAAGGCAGGGGACTTTGACTCCCCCATCGTAGGTTCGACTCCTGCTGGCGCAACTGTATGAAAAAGCCCCCGGATGCATTGTTTTCAGTGCACCCGGGGGCTTTTTATCTTATCTTACAGGATGTCGATGTACTCACCGGCCAGAGCCTTGTTCATGCTGCGGACGGCGCAGAACTTGCCGCACATGGAGCAGGTGTCGCTGTGGTCATCCTCGGGCAGGCGGGCGTCACGGATGGCCTTTGCGGTCTCGGGGTCGAGGGCACAGGCAAACTGTGCGTCCCAGTCCAGCACACGGCGGGCGTCGCCCATCTTGTCGTCGATGTCCCGGGCGTGGGGGATGCCCTTGGCGATGTCGGCGGCGTGGGCGGCGATCTTGGAGGCCACGATGCCCTGCTTGACGTCGTCCACATTGGGCAGAGCCAGATGCTCGGCGGGGGTGACATAGCACAGGAAAGCCGCACCGCTCATGGCTGCGACAGCGCCGCCGATGGCAGCGGTGATGTGGTCATAACCGGGGGCGATGTCGGTGACGATGGGGCCGAGGACATAGAAGGGCGCGCCCATGCAGATGGTCTTCTGGATCTCCATGTTGGCGGCGACCTGATTCAGGGGCACATGGCCCGGGCCTTCCACCATGACCTGAACATTGTGTGCCCAAGCCCGCTTGGTCAGCTCGCCCAGACGGACCAGCTCTTCGATCTGGCAGACGTCGGTGGCGTCGGCGAGGCAGCCGGGACGGCAGGCGTCGCCCAGAGAGATGGTGACATCGTGCTCCTCGCAGATGTCGAGGATCTCGTCGAAGTGCTCGTAGAAGGGATTTTCATTGCCGGTCATACACATCCATGCAAAGACCAGAGAGCCGCCGCGGCTGACGATGTTCATCTTCCGCTTGTGCTTGCGGATCTGCTCGATGGTCTTGCGGGTGATGCCGCAGTGGAGGGTGACGAAGTCCACGCCGTCCTCCGCGTGCAGACGCACCACGTCGATGAAGTCCTGCGCGGTCAGGGTGGCGAGGTCGCGCTGGTAGTGGATGACCGAGTCATACACCGGCACGGTGCCGATCATGACAGGGCACTCGTGGGTCAGCTTCTGGCGGAAGGGCTGGGTGTTGCCGTGGCTGGACAGGTCCATGATGGCCTCTGCGCCCATGTTGACCGCGCTCATGACCTTCTGCATCTCGATGCTGTAGTCCTTGCAGTCGCGGGAGACGCCGAGGTTGACATTGATCTTGGTGCGAAGCATGGAGCCGATGCCCTCGGGGTCGAGGCAGGTGTGATGCTTGTTGGCCGGGATGGCCACCTTGCCCTCAGCGACCAGCTGACGGATCTCCTCGACGGTGCGGTACTCCTTCTTGGCGACCGTCTCCATCTGGGGCGTGACGATGCCCTTGCGTGCGGCATCCATCTGTGTGGTGTAAGTCTGCATGGTTCAAATCCTCCGAAAATACGCTCTTTATTTATCCTGTACAGCGTCTGGGACGCCGTGCATCCAGTTTTCGACCCCTGTGCCGCCCAAGGTGTGGTCCAGCGGGCCGGAGCCTTGGCCCAAGTCGAGCTGAGCGTTCAGCGCGTCGGTCAGATAGGCCTTGGCCCGGGCGATGGAGTCCGCCAGCCCGAAGCCCTTGGCGAGGTTTGCCGCGATGGCGCTGGACAGGGTGCAGCCGGTGCCGTGGGTGTTGGGGTTATCGACCCGCTGCCCCGGGAACCAGAGCAGCTGCCCGTCCCGGAGCGCCAGAAGGTCGTCGGCGTCGGTGTCGCTGTGGCCGCCCTTCAGCAGGACGTTGCAGCCATAGCGGTCGGCGATGGTCTGCGCGGCGCGTACCATGTCATCGCGGCTATGGATGGCCATTTCGGCCAGAACTTCCGCCTCGTGGCGGTTGGGGGTGATAAGTGCCGAGAGGGGGAACAGCTCCCGGCAGAGGGTGCGCACAGCGTCCGAGGCGATGAGGTCAGAGCCGGAGGTGGCTACCATCATGGGGTCTACGACGATGTTCTCCGCCTTGTAGAAGCGGAGGCGATCGGCGATGGTCTCGATGAGCGGGGCCGAGGACACCATCCCGATCTTGACCGCGCAGGGGCGGATGTCGGTGAAGACAGCGTCGATCTGCTGGGCCAGAAACGCGGGGCTGACCTCATAGATGCCGGACACGCCGGTGGTGTTCTGGGCCGTCAGGGCGGTGATGGCGCTCATGGCGAAGACGCCGTTCATGGTCATGGCCTTGAGGTCGGCCTGAATGCCGGCGCCGCCGCTGGAATCGCTGCCCGCGATGGTAAGTGCAGTTTTCATGGGTTTGCTCCTTTATCGCAAGTCAAGAAATTAGTACAACATTCAAACAGCATATTTGCGATATGCAATTCAACGCTGTTGCTGTTGCATTAAAAAGTTGAATTGCTATAGATGATCTGTTCCGCCAGTGCCTTCAACTCCCGGCACTCGGCCTCGATGTCCTCGGCACCGAAGATGGCGCTTACGAGGGCCACGCCGTCTGCGCCGGAGCCTTTCAGCTGGAGGATGTTGTCCTTATGGATGCCGCCGATGGCGACGACCGGCACATCCACAGCATCGCATATCTTTTTCAGCTCGCCCTCGGGCAGGACGTCCACATCCGTCTTGGTGTGGGTGGAAAAGGCTGCGCCGACACCGAGATAATCCGCGCCGTGGGCCACGGCCAGCCGGGCCTCCTCCACCGAGTGGGCCGACACGCCGAGGAGCATATCGGGGCCGACTTTGGCCCGGACATCGGCTGCGGCCATGTCCTCCTGCCCGACGTGGATGCCGTCCGCATGGCACTGGATGGCGATGTCCACGTTATCGTTGATGATGAAGGGGACGCCATAGCTGCGGCAGAGGGCAGAAAGCTCCATGGCTTCCTGTAAAAATGCCGTGTCGTCCAGCTCTTTTTCCCGCAGCTGGACGCAGGTGACGCCGCCCTTCAGTGCATCCTCCACCTGCTGGCGGAGGGTCTCGCGGCCCGTCCATGCCCGGTCGGTGACGGCGTAGAGAAGCATGGTGTGTTTATCGCATTTCATAGCGTGCTCCTTCCTCGAGCTGCTCGGGGGTCATGTTGTAGATGGCGTCGATGATGTAATTGCGGTAGGTGGCGCTGCCGTCCCGCTTCGTAAGGCGGCTGTGGGCCACTTCGCCCGCAAGGCCCATGGCGCAGACAGCCGCCGCAGCAGCCTCCAAGGGCTTGTCAGGGTTGGCGGCGCAGAAGGCCGCCGTCAGGGCCGAGAGCTGACAGCCGGTGCCGGTGACGGCGCTCATCATGGGGTGGCCGTTGCGGATGCAGAACGCCCGCTGGCTGTCGGCTACGATGTCGATGGCCCCGGTGACGGCGATGACCGCCCCAGTGCGGGCCGCGAAGGACTTGACGAAGGCCACGGCCCGGTCCAGAGTCTCTTCCGTGATCTTGTCGGATGCGTCGGCGTCCACGCCCTTGGTGGTGCCGCTGCCCACCGCCAGTGTCCGCATCTCGGAGATGTTGCCCCGGATGACGGTAGGCTTTACCTCCCGCAGCAGCCGCAGGGCTGTCTCGGTGCGGAGATGGGACGCTCCCGCACCCACCGGGTCCAGTACGACGGGCCGGCCCAGCCGGTGGGCGGTGTGGCCCGCCAGAAGCATGGAGGGGATGGTGCGGCTGTTCAGAGTGCCGATGTTCAGGTTCAGCCCGGCACACAGAGAGGTGATGTCCTCTACCTCGGCGGCATCGTCCGCCATGATGGGGGACGCGCCGCAGGCCAGCACCATGTTGGCGCAGTCATTGACGGTGACGTAGTTGGTGATGTTATGGACGAGGGGGCTTCGGGCCCGGACGTTGGCGAAGATGCTCTGGAACATGGGTCGTGTTACTCCTTCCGCTCAGCTCAGGCTGGCCTGCATGGCGCGGAGGGCGCCTGCACGGGAAAGTGCGGCCAGCAGCACGCCTGCGATGACCGCGCCGCCTGCGGTAGAGACGAGGAAGGGCACGATGTAGGCGTAGAAAGCGATGTCACCGGCGCTCTTGCCCATCAGCAGGATGGCGACGGGATAGGCGCACAGACCGCCGAGGATGGAGGTGCCGAACACCTCGCCCACGAGGGTGGGCAGCAGCTTCTTCGTCTTGTGGAAGACGAGGCCGCAGAGCAGCGCGCCGAACATACTGCCCGGGAAAGCCATCAGGCTGCCCAGACCCAGCAGGTTGCGCAGCAGGGAGGCCACGAAGGCTACGCCCACGCCATAGTAAGGCCCCAGCAGGACGGCACAGAGGATGTTGACCATGTGCTGGACGGGGGCGCATTTGCTGCCGAAAACGGGGAAGGAGAAGACGCTGCCCACGACGGCGAGGGCGCAGAACATACCGGCCAGCGCCAGCTTTTTTGCAGAGTAGTGTTTCATGATGAGTGCTCCTTTTCAACAAAAATATCATGCGGGAGCAGACAGACCGCCGCCCCCGCACACGAACAGAACCGGCACCCGCGCAGATGCCAGAAACGGAAGAAGCGGTCGAGGCTCATTGGCCTCCTCTCACGCCGGAACACGGCTTCCCATCGCAACATATAACCCAGACTCAGGGCGCTCCCCCTCAGCCGGTAACACGAGAAGCCGTTTTCTAAGCGCTGCACGCCGCTTGAGCGGCCTTTTTGCCCGCTTACGAAAACAGCTTCTAACAAAAAACAGGAGACGCCCTCTGCGGCGTCTCCTGTAAAAATCCATAAACAGCGTTATGACTTCCTACGGCGGCATTATCCGCATCAGGTGCAGAGGCTGTCCAAAGACAGCCTCCAAGGGTCGAAGTTCGAGAACTTCCTCTCAGCCTGCGTTTACAAGCTCCCCTGTATTTGTTTGTCGGGAGTATTCTACACCCATCGGGGAGAAAATGCAAGGGTTTTCTTTTTTCGCCGCCTGTTTTGTGGTATACTGAGGGAAAGCCCACGCGCAGAACAGCGGGCAGAAAAAGGAGATATGGCTTATGGGTCTTGTCAAAGCGGCACTGGGTGCAGCATCCGGAGTGATGGGCGACCAGTGGAAGGAATACTTTTATTGCAGCGCTCTCCCGGCGGAGGTGCTGGCCGTCAAGGGACAAAAGAAGGTCTCCGGACGCTCTTCGAACCGTCACGGCACCGAGAACGTCATCACCGATGGCTCCATCGTGGCGGTGGCCGAGGGCCAGTGCGCCCTCATCGTGGAGCAGGGCAAGGTAGTGGACCTCTGCGCCGAGGCGGGCGAGTACACCTACAACACCGGCACCCAGCCCTCTCTGCTGAGCAAGGGTCTGGCCAAGAACATCGACGAGGTCTTTGCAGAGATCGGCAAGCGGTTCAGCTTCGGCGGTCAGGCCGCCACCGACCAGCGCATCTACTACATCAACACCAAGGAGCTGATGGGCAACAAGTACGGCACCCCCAGCCCGGTGCCCTTCCGTGTGGTGGACCAGCGGGCAGGCATCGACATCGACGTGAGCATCCGGTGCTTCGGCGAGTACAGCTACCGCATCGTCAACCCCATCCTGTTTTACACCAACGTCTGCGGAAATGTGGAAAATGAGTACACCCGCGACGCCCTCGAGGGCCAGATGCGCACCGAGATGATGACGGCGCTGCAGCCTGCGTTCGCCCGCATCAGTGAGATGGGCATCCGCTATTCGTCCCTGCCCGGCCACACCGCCGAGCTGGCCGAGGCCCTGAATCAGGAGCTTTCCGAAAAGTGGAGCAAGCTGCGCGGCATCGAGATCGTCTCCCTCGGCGTGTCTGGCGTCAAGGCCAGCGAGGAAGACGAGCAGATGATCAAGGAGCTGCAGCGCAGCGCCGCCTTCATGGACCCCACCCGCGCTGCCGCCCATATGGTGGGCGCACAGGCCTCGGCCATGCAGGCCGCGGCGTCGAACACCTCCGCCGGCCCTGCCATGGCCTTTATGGGGATGAATCAGGCCGCAGCCGCCGGAGGCATCAACGCACAGGCCCTCTACCAGATGGGCGCACAGCAGCCTGCTCCCGCCCCTGCCGCCCCGGCAGCGGGCAGCTGGAGCTGCTCCTGCGGACAGACCGGCAACACCGGCAAATTCTGCACCGCCTGCGGCAAGCCCCGCCCAGAGGCGGGCTGGGTGTGCAGCTGCGGCACACACAACACCGGCAAATTCTGCTCGGAGTGCGGCAGGCCCCGCCCGGCGGCCAAGTGCCCGAACTGCGGCTGGACGCCCGCCGACCCCACGGACCCGCCGAAGTTCTGCCCCGAGTGCGGCAAGCCCTTCGGCGCCTGAAAGGGGGGCTGAACGATGGCAGAAAACACCACGAATTACCAGTGCCCGGCCTGTACCGGCCCGCTGCGGTTCGACAGCGCCAGCGGCAAGCTCTGCTGTGATTACTGCGGCTCGACCTACGATGTCGCACAGGTAGAGGCCCTCTACGGCGAGAAGCAGACACAGGCAGACAAGGCCGCCGAAGCAGCTGAAAAGGCTGCAGCCAATGGCCCGGTCTGGGGAGAGCGGGAGGCCGGAGGCCTCAGCAGCCGCACCTGCACCTCCTGCGGCGCAGAGCTGGTCTGCGGCCCCGAGACAGCAGCCACCACCTGCCCCTACTGCGGCAACCCCACCGTGCTGGGCGGACAGCTTTCCGGCAAGCTCAAGCCGGAGTACATCATCCCCTTCAAGATGGACAGGAAGACGGCCATCGAGAACCTGAAGAAGTATTATAAGGGCAAGGCCTTCCTCCCCAAAGCCTTCAAGGACGGAAACCACATCGAGGAGATCCAGGGCGTCTATGTGCCCTTCTGGCTCTACGATGGCCGGATGGAGGCCCGGGGCGCTTACAAAGCCGAGATCAGCGAGAGCCACCGTGAGGGCGACTATGTCGTCACCACCACCCAGCACTTCGATGTGGCCCGCGTAGGCGATGCGGACTTCGTCCGGGTGCCGGTGGACGGCTCCAGCAAGATGCCGGACACCCACATGGACGCCATCGAACCCTTCGACTACAGCGCCCTCAAGCCCTTCTCCACGGCCTACCTGCCCGGCTTTCTGGCCGACCGGTATGACGAGGACGACAAGAAGTGTGCCGCCCGCGCTCTGGGCCGGATGAAGCACAGCGCCGAAGCGGCCCTCCACGGGACGCTGGGCGGCTACACCAGCATCCAGACCCTCTCGGAGCAGATCGACCCGCGGACCCTCGAGCCGCACTACGCCCTGCTGCCGGTCTGGATGCTCCACACCCGCTGGAAGGAGCAGGACTTCCTCTTTGCCATGAACGGCCAGACCGGCAAGCTCATCGGCGACCTGCCCGTGGATAAGGGCAGGGTGGCCGCGTGGTTTGCCGGCATCAGCATCCCGCTGATGATCCTGACGGCCCTGTTCATGCTGCTGTGAGAGGGGGAGACGGGAATATGAAACATTGCAAAAAACTGTTTGCCCTTCTGGCGGCGGCCCTGCTCTGCATGGCCCTGACCCTGCCGGCCGGGGCAGCCGCCCCGCTGGTGCGGGACGAATGCGGCATCTTCGACGCCGACACGCTGGCCGACCTCGAAGAGGAAGCTGAGAGCGCCTCCGACGGCCACGGCGTGGATGTCTATTTCCTCGTGGTGGACAGCATCGGCGACGCAGATCAGCGGGAATACGCCAAGAATTATTACATCTCCAACGGCCTCGGCTATGGCGACGAGCAGAGCGGCATCCTTTTCCTGCTGGCCGTCGGCTCCCGCAAGTATGTCACCATTACCTACGGCGGGGGCGTCACCGCCTTTACCGACTACCGCATCGAGCAGCAGGAGGACGAGATCGTCCCGCTGCTCTCCGATGAGGAGTGGGAGGACGCGGCAGATACCTACATCGAGATGTGCGATGAGGCGCTGGACTACTACGCCGACCACGGCGAACCCATCGACATAGACAATGACGTCGGGCTGGGAGACCTGATGGTTGCCATGCTCTTTCCCCTCGGAATCTCGGCCATTATCTGCTTTGTCCTGTACAGCCAGATGAAGACGGCCAAGCGGAAGACTCAGGCCGATGAGTATATGCCCGGCTTCGCCCTGCGGGTCAAGCGCGACCGCTACACCCACACCACCCGGGAGCGGGTCTATGACCCGCCCAAGAAGGAGTCAAGCTCCTCCGGCGGCTCGTCCACCGACTCCGATGGCTTCGGCGGCTCCTCGGGAGGGTCGTTCTGAAAAAAGGCTCTCCCTTTGAGGAAAGACTTCCCCCGGTCGGGGGAAGATGTCGCGTAAGCGACAGAAGGGGGAATCTGGCGCGAAGCGCCTGAGAGGGCAAGGCTGCTGACAACGAGGCGTAGGCACAGCGATAGCATCGCTCTGACAAAGAGATTTTCCTATCGCTATGCAGAGTCTCTATTACAGATGGCTTGCCCTCTCCGTCATCGCAAGCGATGCCACCTCTCCCAAAGGGAGAGGCTGGCCCTGCTGCAACAACAAAAAATCCCCCCTCGCTGTTATCTCGCAGCGAGGGGGAATTTTTATGTGATGTTGGATTGGAATACCATGAAAATTCAAATTGGAAATATCAGGAATCAATGGACATGGTGCCCTTCAGCAGGACAAAGATGTAGGGAGAGGTCTTGCCATTGACCGTGATGGTCTTGATGCTGACGGAGATCTCTTCCGGAACATAAACAGCGGTAACACCATTGACGGTCTGATGATTGGAGCTGGAAAGGAAGAGATGGCGCTGGCTATTGATGAAATTGCCGGAGGCCTCGTAGAGCTGTGTGGAGTTCAGGTCTTTGTATTCCTTATCGAAATCCCGGATGGCGGCGCTGTAGAAGGTATAGGCTGCAACGGGAGACCCACCGCTCCGTGCAAAGGCTCTGAGGTTTCCGCGTACGATCCCAGAGGTGATATATTGATATTTGGTTGCATCTGGGTCGCCCAGAGCCTTCTTGATGGAATCGTAGGCGATCTGTTCATAGCCCGGATTGTCATCCTTAGTATACTTTGTGTCAGAGCTGAGTGCGTCCAGACCTGCTTGAAGAGCATTGTCAAGACTCTTGCTCTCCTTGAGTTCATAGCCGGTCCGTGCGCTGGCTGTTTTGATAAAGACGGAAGTGTCGTATTTGGGGTCTGAGCCGCACGCTGTAAAGATACACAGGGAGACTGCACTGGCCGCAACGGCGGCAAGGATTCGTTTGAGCATTTTCATAAGATACCTCCTAACATTGTGAAAATCGATGATGCAGAACAGATCGTGTATTCTGCTGTTAAATTAAGTATACCCCCCCCCCATAAGAACATTCAATTAGTAAATCTCCCAAAAATCTGTAGAAGATTTTGTGGGAAATGAGGAAGAGAAAAGCCGTCTCAGCGACAGAAAACAAAAAGACCTCCACCATGCAAAACATGGCAGAAGTCTTTGTATCAAAAACTATGGTTACAGCATCTTGGAAAGGAATGCCTTCAGGCGGGGATGCTTGGGGTTGGTGAACAGCTCCTGCGGCGGCTCATCCTCCTGAATGCGGCCCTCGTCGATGAAGATGACACGGTTGGAGACTTCGCGGGCGAAGCCCATCTCGTGGGTGACCACCAGCATGGTGATGCCGGTATGGGCCAGCTCTTTCATCAGCTCGAGGACCTCGCCGACCATCTCGGGGTCGAGGGCGCTGGTCGGCTCGTCGAAGAGGATGACGTCCGGGTCCATCGCCAGCGCACGGGCGATGGCGATGCGCTGCTGCTGGCCGCCGGACAGGCTCTTGGGGTAGACGTTGGCCTTGTCGGCCAGACCCACGCGGGCCAGAAGCTCGTCGGCGCGGGCAGAGATGGCCTCTTTGTCCTTGAGCTTGAGCAGGCTGGGGGCCAGCTCGAGGTTCTTCTTGACGGTCAGGTGGGGGAAGAGGTTGAAGTGCTGGAACACCATGCCCATCTTCTGGCGGACGGCGTCGATGTGGTCATCGTCCACCTCCACGCCCTCAAACTTGATGCTGCCGCCGGTGGGGATCTCCAGCCGGTTCAGGCAGCGCAGGAAGGTGGACTTGCCGCAGCCCGAGGGGCCGATGAGGCAGACCACGTCGCCGCGGTAGATGTCGATGTCGATGCCCTTCAGCACGTCGAGGGTGGGGGTGGGCTGCTTTGCGCCCTTCCGCTTTTCGCCGCCGTAGGTCTTGGTCAGACCGCGGACTTCAAGGATCTTATCGGTCACTTTGTGCCAGCCTCCTCTCAAACTTTGCGAGCAGCCATGTGAACAGCATCACCAGCACCAGATAGATGAGAGCGACGCCGCACAGGGGGAACATGGCCTCGTAGGTGCGGTTCATGATGCCCTGTGCCGCATACAGCAGCTCCTTGCCGCCGATGACGGTGATGAGGGACGTATCCTTCAGCAGCATGATGAACTCGTTGCCGAGGGCGGGAAGCACGGCGCGGATGGCCTGCGGGATGATGATGACCACCATCGTGGTTATGTAGTTGAGGCCGAGGCTGCGGCCGGCCTCCATCTGGCCGGGGTCAACGGCCATCAGGCCGCCGCGGATGATCTCAGAGACATAGGCGCCCGAGTTGATGCCCAGCGCCAACGCGCCGACCATCGTGAAGTTGCGGCTGTTGGCAAAGATGACCATGCTCATGATGAGCAGCTGCACCATCATAGGCGTGCCGCGGATGATGGTGGTGTACACCTGACACACCGCGTTGAAGAAGCCCAGCACCGGGTTCATGCGGCCGGTGCGCTGCTGGTCGTGGGCCACACGCACCAGCGCCACCACGCTGCCCAGCGCGACGCCCATCGCCAGCGCGATGGCTGTGACCAGCAGGGTGGTGCCCACGCCGTTGATGTACTGGAGCCAGCGGTCCTTCAGGATGAATGCCTGATAAAACTTAAAGAAAATGTTCTGCCCGAAGCTGAGCGGCGTCCCGCTGTTGAGAAGCTCTTTCAGCAGCTCGTATTGTGCGGCCATTCGCATCCTCACCTTTCTTTTTGTAAAAATTTTGTAACCGGTGGATTTCAAAAAAGGGGAGGAGCCTTTTCAGGCCGCCTCCCCCTGACGCGGAAAGAAACGCGCTGATTATTCAGCGGTGATGTACTTGTCCACGATGGACTGCAGGGTGCCGTCTGCCTTCAGCTCTTCCAGAGCAGCGTTGACAGCGTCTTCCAGAGCGGTGTTGCCCTTGGCCATGCCGATGGCGTAGTCCTCCTCGGCGTAGCTGGTGTCCAGAAGGACCAGACCGGGGTTGGCAGCGACGAACTCCTTGGCGGGAGCATTGTCGATGACGACAGCGTCCACCTGACCGTTGTTCAGAGCCTGCACAGCGGTCAGACCATCGTCGTAAGCCACGACTGCATCGTCGCCGAAGTCATCGGAGCAGTAGATGTAGCCAGTGGTGCCGCGCTGGGTGCCGATCATCTTGCCGGCCAGATCGTCGGGAGAAGCGATGTCAGAACCCTCGGGCACGATGATGGACTGGATGCCGGTAGCGTAGCTGTCGGAGAAGTCCATGACGTTCTTGCGCTCGTCGGTGACGGTGACGCCAGCCATGGCGATGTCGGCCTTGCCCTGCTGGACGCTCAGAAGAGCAGCGTCAAAGTCCATGTCGTCGATCTGCAGCTCGAGGCCCAGCTTGTCGGCGATGGCCTGAGCGGTATCGATATCAATGCCCTCAAATGCGCCTGCATCGGTGGTCATCTCGTACGGAGGGAAGGCGGCGTTGGTGGCCATGGTCAGCTTGCCAGCCTCAACGGTGGTCAGCTCAGCAGCGGCAGCGCTGGTGGAAGCAGCCTCGGAAGAAGCAGCCACAGAGCTTGCAGCGGAAGAAGCGGTGGAGGCAGAGCCGCCGCAGGCGGTCAGAGCCAGAGCAGCAATGGTCAGGCCGGAAGCAGCGAGAAAGCTGCGGCGAGAGATCTTTTTCATATTCAAACACTCCTCTTTATGTGCATATCATTTGCAGTTCTCTGCTGCGATGCGATTCATCGAAAAATCAGAGAGCGTGTTTAGTATAGGTTGTACAATTTGAAAAGTCAAGTGTTGTGCAAAAATTCCATCAAATTGAAACCGAATTGCAAACAATTATGCAGAATAAAGCCGAAGAGCGATGTATATATGCAGAAAGCAAGCCGCCCGGGAGAAAGAGCCATCACACGCTCCGCGCCAGCTCCTCCCTGCTCCGCTTGGGCACACAGTAGTTGCGGTCCTCGTCCAGATAATATTTGATGCCCGTCTCTTCGGTCATGGGCACGACCTTGGCGGTGTGGGTGGGGTAGCCAAGCGCCACCATGAAGGCCAGCTTGTCCGGCTCGGCGATGCCCAACAGCTCGCTCAGGGCAGGCTTGTTGATGGCACCCATGATGCAGCTGCCCACGCCCTTGTCCCACGCGGCAAGGGTGATGTTGGCCAGCGCGATGCCGGTGTCGGTGTTGAGGTCACCGGGGATGGCGCTGTCCTGCACGACGGCCAGATACATCACCGGCTGCTCGTCGGCTTTGGGCGTGCCCTGCTCCGGCGGCAGATAACCGGCCCACTTGACCAGCGGGTGGACTTTCGCCACCATCTCAGGGCTTTGCACCACCACCAGCTTCACGGCCTGACGGTTCGCGCCGCAGGACGAAAGGCGCAAAGCCTCGACCATATCCTCCACCACATCCTGCGGCACCGGCTTCTGGGCGAAGCGGCGGTAGGTGCGGCGGGCGGCAAGCGTTTCCATAATAGACATCAGCGGACACTCCTTTACTATATAAGTACAGCCTGATTATAGCATAGGAGCAGGCACAGTGCAAGAAATTTGGATGCGGCAGAAAACACGGATAAGACACGTCTGCGGGTGCTTTTTGTTATTACAGCTTATTTGCTCTTCCACCTATGCCCCTTCGGCATGGGCAGACCCAGAACCAGCGCGATGCCCACGGCCAGCGCGACGGCGACCTTGAAGGTGGAGATGCCGTTGGCCAGCGAGAGGGCGTTTTCGCCTTGGATGAAGTAGTAGGCCGTGTAGTAGATGCCTGCGCCGGGCACGAGGGGGAAGATGCCGGTGAGCAGAAAGACCGTTACCGGCGTTTTGAGCAGGATGGCGAAGAGCCGGGACACCAGCGTCAGCGGGATGACCGCGATGAGGGAAGCCGCCGCGGCATCGGCTCCGTATAAGACCGCCAGCTCATAGACGAACCAGCCCGCTGCGCCCACCAGTGCGCAGCAGGGGAGGGTGCGCCGGGGGCAGGCGAAGAGGATGGCGAAGCTCAGCGTCCCCGCCCCGGCCAGAAAGAACTGGGCCACCAGCTGGCCGATCTGGGCATTTGTCAGCGTCATCATACCACTGTCACCCCCGTCAGGATCGAAGTAAGGCTCAGCACGAGACCGGTGCCGATGGCGATGCTGGCTGCGATCAGCAGGGCGTCGATCATCCGGATGGTCCCCGAGAGGTAGTCGCCCTGCACGAAGTCCCGGATGCCCATGGTGAAGGCGATGCCGGGGGTCAGGATCATCAGAGTGCCGATGATGGCATGGCTGGACTCGATGCCCAGCAGGGAGCACCCGACGATGCAGACCAGCGTGATAAGGGCCGCCGCCGAGATCTTGCGGAAGCCGCTGGATAACCCCTTTTTCTCGCAGAGCAGCAGATAGCCGCTGACGAGGAAGCCGGCCACAGCCGCCGCCAGCGCCGAGTGCACCGTGCCGCCGAAGATGAGGGCGAAGCAGGCTGCGCCGCTCATCCCGGCCAGAAGCTGGGTCCGGCCCTTGGGGAAGGGGATGCGCCGGGCCTCGGCCAGACGGCACTCGGCCTCGTCCAGCGTGACGCCTCCGGCGGCGATCTGGCGGGAAAGGGCGTTCACCGCCACCACCCGGCCCAAGTGGGTCGTCCGCACCGGGACGTTCCGCACCTCGGCGATCTCCGCCGTGCCTGCGCTGGCGAAGATGCCGTTGGTCAGCACATAGACGTGGAACTCCCGCAGATGGAAACTGCGGGCCATGATCTCCATCGTCTGCTCCACCCGAAAGACCTCCGCTCCGTTTTCCAGCAGCGTCTCGCCTGCCGCCATGATGAAATCCATGATGCGGCGGCGCTGCTCGTCGGTGGGGTATAACTCTCTGCTGTCCATTCCGGCCCTCCTTGTCCTGCCTGTCAGAGGCGGACCTGTTCTCTCCTGCTATACTTTATCACAATTCCCGGAGCTTGCAAAGGCGTCTTTTCACATTTTCGCACAACTTCCGTCCTTGCCGTCGGGGGCGCAGTGTGTTACACTGATACTGACTATGGAAATGTCGAAAACGACAGGAGGAAAATGACTGTGAAGCAGAGTCTGAGTTTCGCGCGCCGTCTGGCGGCGCTGGTGCTGGCAGCGGTGATGCTGTGTGTGGCTGTCCCGGCGGTGTTTGCCGAGGATGCCGCGCCCGGGGCCACCACCATCGGCGGCGCAAACACCACCCTCGTCCCGGGGGAAGAAGAAAATTGTCTGAGCTGGCTCTTCGGCTCCAAAGATAAGATCACCATGCCCTATCTGAACATCAAGGGCAAGGGCCTGCGCAGGAATATGACCCTCGACCTCGTGGACTGCCTCGTGGGCATCACCTACACCGAGCTTGGCTCCATCGGCAGCTATGTCAGCGCCAGCGCGGCGCAGGAGGCGTGGAAAGCGCAGGCTGTGGCCATCCACTCCTACCTCGAGTACCACAAGCAGTACGGCTCTTCGGCCAACGCCCTCATCTATACCCCGGTGGAGGACATCCCCGCCTCGGCCCGCTCGGCCATCCGTAAGGCGGTGGAGTCGGTGAAGGATGAGGTGCTGACCTATAACGGCAGCGTCATCGATGCCGTCTGGTCGGCCAGCGCGGGCTATAACACCCAGACCGGCGTTTACGGCACCTGCTCCAGCCTCGATGCGTGGGGTTCGGATGTGCCCTACCTCAAGAGCGTCGAAAGCCCCTACGAGCGCCAGTACCACGAAAAGCTCCGCCGCGTCATCGGCAAGGACTACGACTACACCGAGTACAAGGACAGCCGCACCGGTGAACCTTACCAGAGCGCCGATACCACCCACAAAGACCTCGGCGGCTTTGTCCAGTACAACACGCTGGTGTCCAACGGCCGCAGCTACCGCTACATCAACCAGTTCGTGTCCTCCCGCTACTGCTTCGATTTCAGCGCAGATGCTGCGGGCGTGCCCTGCATGAACTACTATGGCTTCGGCCACGGCGTGGGCATGAGCCAGTGCGGCGCGGTGGGCTATGCCGCCGAGGAGGGGATGGGCTACCGCGACATCCTCAAGCACTACTACTCCGGCGTTTCCATCCGGACGGTGGGCAGCGGCAGCTCTTCCGGCGGCGGACTGTTCAGCTGGCTGCGCCGCCTGCTCGGGATGTAAAAAACGAAAGGAATTGCGCAAAATACTTCTCAAATGAGGCGCGATTTGGTATACTGTACACGTTTGTACTCAAGAAACGGCTCTTTTGCGCTTCACGTCCCGAAATCGCTGGGACGATACGATAAATGATATTAGGTGGAGAGAACGGAATGCAGTTGGAGAAGGAAAAGAAAGAAAAGCAGGAGCGGGAGCGCTGCCGTGCACTGGCGCAGCGCATCGCAGAGGAGGCGGCTGCCGCCTCGGCGGCCCTGCTGGGAGAGCAGAGCCTTCTGCTGACCAAGGCGCTGCGCCGGGCAGGCGTAGCGGCGGAGGCGTGGGCGGAAGGCTCGGAGGCAGAGCTTCTGATCGTGGTGGATCCGGCCTATGAGACGCTGCCGGAGAAGCTGCCCGCCCGGGTGCTGCTGGTGAGCAGTGAGAGCACCGTCATGGCGGGCTGGGCCGAGCAGCTGGCGCAGAGAGGATATTTCCGCGACTTCGGCTGGCGCAGCAAGGGCCGCGCCCAGCAGTCCGCCCTCTTCTGCGTCTCCCAGCCCACCGGGTATAAGATGGTGCGGGGCTATGAGCTGGAAATGGACATCCTGCGCGACCGGATGGTGCGCGCCGAGCGCACCTGCGGCGAGGAAGCCGAGCTGATCGCCCGGCTGCGCAGCGACCTTTCCCTCAGCCGCAGCCACGAGCAGCAGCTGGAAAAGACGCTGGCCGAAGTGACCGGCTCGACCTTCTGGAAGATGACATGGCCCATGCGCTACGCCGTCAGCAAGAGCCGCCAGCTCTGGCACACCCTGCCCCTCTTCGTCCTGCTGCGGGAGCTGCGCCGGGGCGGGATCGAGGGCGTGCGGGAGCAGGCCCGTGCCCGCCGCGAGTATGCCGCCCTCTTCCCGGGCAGGGTCATGCGCGCGGACCGCTTCGCCTCGGCGGAGCTGCTGGTGCATCAGGCGGAAGATCAGCCCGCAGGCCCCAAGATCAGCATCGTGGTGCCCCTGTATAACACCCCGCTGGACTTCCTCGAGGAGCTGCTGGACTCGGTCGTGAACCAGACCTACCGGAACTGGGAGCTTTGCTGTGTGGACGCCGGCACCGCCCCGGGCGTGGGGGAGATGGTCCGGCAGCGTGCCGCCGCAGACCCCCGCATCCGCTACCAGAAGCTGGAAAAGAACGAGCTGATCCCCGGCAACACCAATAAGGGCATCGAGATGGCCACCGGCGACTTCATCGCCCTGCTGGACCACGACGACATCCTCCACCCCTGCGCCCTCTGGTATGCCGCCAAGGCCATCGCCGAGCAGGGGGCCGACTTCGTCTACACCGACGAGGCGACCTTCGAGGGCAAGGTGGAGAATGTGGTGCTCTACCACTTCAAGCCCGATTTCATGCTGGACAACCTCCGCTCCAACAACTATATCTGCCACCTGACCCTCTTCAGCCGTCGGCTGATGGACGCCGCAGGCGGCCCCGAGCGGATGGAGTACAACGGCAGTCAGGACTACGAGCTGTTCCTCCGCCTGACGGAAAAGGCGAGGAAGATCGTCCACATCCCCCATGCCCTCTATTACTGGCGCTCCAGCCCCGGCAGCACGGCCAGCGACATCTCCGCCAAGACCTACTGCATCGACGCGGGCATCGCGGCCCTCAAGGCTCATTATGCCCGCTGCGGCGTGGCTGTGGACGATGTCTCCCTCATCCCGGGTACGCCGGGCTATTACAAGACCGACTACACCATCGCCCATCCGGGCCGGGTGAGCATCCTCATCCCCACCTGCGATCACATCCACGATCTGGAGACCTGTGTGGAGTCCATTTATGCCCGCACGACCTATCCGGATCTTGAGATCATCCTCATCGAAAACAACAGCAAGGCCCCCGAGACCTTCCGGGCCTACGAGCGGATGCAGAAGGAGCACCCCGACACCCTCAGGGTCGTCACGTGGGAGGGCAAGGGCTTCAATTACAGCGCCCTGAACAACTTCGGCGAGAAGTTCGCCACCGGCGAATATCTGCTGCTCCTTAACAACGACACTGAGGTCATCACGGCCGCATGGCTGGAAGAGATGGTCATGTACGCCCAGCAGAAGCGGGTGGGCTGCGTGGGCGCAAAGCTGCTCTACCCGGACGATACCATCCAGCACGCCGGCGTTGGCTTCGGCATCGGAGGCGTGGCGGGCCATCTGCACAAGTATTATCCCGCCAGCTCCGACGGCTATATGGGACGGCTGAACTATGTACAGGACGTCTACGCCGACACTGCCGCCTGTCTGCTCATCCGCAAGGAAATCTACGACGAGGTGGGCGGTCTGGATGAGAGCTATGCCGTGGCCTTCAACGATGTGGACTTCTGCGTCCGCGTTCGTCAGGCAGGCTACACCAACGTCTTCACTCCCTTCGCCCAGCTCTACCACTACGAGAGCAAGAGCCGCGGCGTGGAGGACAACCCCGAAAAGCAGAAGCGCTTTCAGGGTGAGGTGCTACGTTTTCAGGCCCGCTGGGGCGACCTGCTGGCTGCAGGCGACCCCTGCACCAACCCCAACTTCGACATCCAGCGCGAGGATTTCAGCCTGAAGATCCTGCCGCTGGAATAAACAAAAGAGGAACAACCTTTCCGTCTCGCTTCGCTCGCCAAGGCCGGGTTGCGGCACCCAGCATCCGCGGCGCTTCGCTCGCGTCTTGCTGGCCGCTGTCCCAACAATGACTCCCTGTTTCCGCCACTGGCGGCGGTCGTCATTGTTGCCTCGATAGGGGAGCCTTTGGCATGGCGGAAAGGTCTGAGCCATAAAACAAGGAGCATAAAACTTGGAACTCTCTGCTTGCATCGTTGTTTATAACGGCTGCGACGAAGCCCTCCGGGCGGCGCAGACGGTGCTGCAATACACCCGCCGCCACCCGCTGACCCTCTATCTGGTGGACAACGCCAGCCCCGACGGCAGCGGTGCACGGCTGGAAGCCGCTGTCCGGAGCGGCGCTCTGAGCACCCTGCCGGGCCAGCGGGTGGAGGTGCGCTGCCGGAAGGAGAACGGCGGCTTCGGCACCGGCCACAACACCATCCTGCCCGAGCTGACGAGCGATTATCACTTCATCCTGAACCCCGACATCCAGCTCACCGCCGACACCCTCAGCGATCTGGCCGACTGGATGGCCGCCCACCCGGATGCTGTGATGGCCCGGCCGGGGCTGTGCTTCCCGGACGGCCGCACCCAGCATCTGCCCCTGCGGCGCTGCGCCCTCCGGCCGATGGTCTACCGCCAACTGCCGTTCCTGAAATTCTGGGAAAAATATAACCGCGCCTATCTCATGGAAGGGGAAGACCTGTCTGCCCCTGTGGAGATCGAGTTCTGCACCGGCAGCTTCTCGGCGGTGCGGACGGCAGAGTTCAAGGCCGTGGGCGGCTTTGATGAGCATTACTTCATGTATGTGGAGGATGCGGACCTGACCCAGAAGATGCGCACCAAGGGAAAGGCTTATCTCGTGCCCCAGTACACCGCCATCCATGCATGGCACCGTGCGGCCCACCGCAGCCTCAGGCCCTTCCTGTGGCAGACCGGGAGCCTGCTGCGGTACTTCTGCAAATGGGGGTTCAAGTTCTGAACCTTCGCTGCCGACGAAACAAGAGAGCGCCCGCCACAAAATTTTTGAGGTGGGCGCTCTTTCCTTGCTTTTTTTTCGATTTGATAGTAGAATAAGGTGTAATACTATCGCAAGCCTGCACGGTGAGCAGAGTGTATTGCGCAACATTGTTTACAGCGGACGCAGCTCCGCTTTGAATCCATACAGGGCAGGGCGGATACGCCGCCGTGCCTTGTACAAGCTGCACAACTTTTTTATTTCATAATATAAGGAGTGCACAAAATGAAAGGTATCATTCTGGCCGGCGGTGCCGGCACCCGGCTTTATCCGCTTACGATGGTCACCAGCAAGCAGCTGCTGCCCGTCTACGACAAGCCGATGATCTACTATCCTCTGTCCACCCTCATGCTGGCGGGCATTCAGGACATCCTCATCATCTCTACCCCCACCGACACGCCCCGCTTCGAGGCGCTGCTGGGCGATGGCAGCCAGTACGGCATCCATCTGCAATATAAGGTCCAGCCGTCTCCGGACGGTCTGGCGCAGGCCTTTATCCTCGGCGAGGAGTTCATCGGCGACGACTGCTGCGCCATGATCCTCGGCGACAACATCTTCTACGGCAACGGCTTCTCCAAGATCCTGAAGACCGCTGTGGCCAACGCGGAGAACAAGGGCCGCTGCACCGTCTTCGGCTACTATGTGCCGGACCCCGAGCGCTTCGGCATCGTGGAGTTCGACGGAAACGGCAAGGTGCTCAGCGTCGAAGAAAAGCCCCAGCACCCCAAGAGCAACTACGCCATCACCGGCCTGTACTTCTACAACAAGGAAGTCGTCCGGATGGCAAAGCAGGTCAAGCCCTCCGCCCGCGGCGAGCTGGAGATCACGACCCTGAACGATATGTACCTCAAGCAGGATGAGCTGGACGTCCAGCTGCTGGGCCGTGGCTTTGCATGGCTGGACACCGGTACGATGGACAGCCTCGTGGAGGCAGCGGACTTTGTGCGGATGATCGAGAAGCGTCAGGGCATCAAGATCAGCGCTCCCGAGGAGATCGCATTCAAGTACGGCTGGATCGACCGCGACACCCTGCTGGAAAGCGCCGAGCGCTACGGCAAGAGTCCCTACGGCCAGCACCTCAAGAATGTGGCTGACGGCAAACTGAAGTATTAAGAGAGGCGGTATCCGCATGAAAATCATTGTTACCGGCTGCAAGGGCCAGCTTGGCACCGAGATCATCAAGCAGCTCCGGGAGGGCCGCAGTGAGCTTGGCCCTCTCCCTGAGAAGCTGATGAACGCCACGGTCATTCCGGTGGACCTGCCGGAGCTGGACATCACCAACTATAAGATGGTGGACGACTTCATCCGCCGCCAGCGCCCGGATGTCATCATCAACTGCGCCGCCTTCACCAACGTGGACGGCTGCGAGGTGAACCATGACACCGCTTTCAAGGCCAACGCCATCGGCCCCCGCAATCTGGCGCAGGCTGCCACCAAGACCGGCGCACGGCTGGTGCACGTCTCCACCGACTATGTCTTCTCCGGCCGTGAGAACGGCGGCATCCCGCAGGATGAGGCCACCATCCCCGGCCCCATCAGCGCCTACGGCTCCACCAAGCTCATGGGTGAGAAGTACGTCGAGCAGTTCTGCCACCGCCACTTCATCGTCCGCACCGCATGGCTCTACAGCTACTACGGCAAGAACTTCGTCAAGACCATCGTGAACGCAGGCCGAAAGTTCGGCAAGCTGGAGGTCGTCAACGACCAGTGCGGCAACCCCACCAACGCCGTCGATCTGGCCCACGAGATCTTACAGCTCTGCGTCACCCACGAGTACGGCCTGTACCACTGCACCGGCGAGGGCATCTGCTCCTGGTATGATTTCGCGTCTGAGATCATCCGTCTGTCCGGCGTGGACGCCACCGTGGCCCCCTGCACCAGCGAGGAGTACAAGTCGAAGCACCCGGACAGCGCCGACCGCCCCAAGTGGAGCGCTCTGGACAACCGGATGCTCCGCTGCACCGTCGGCAACGATGTCCGCGACTGGAAGGACGCGCTGGCCTGCTTCTTCGAGCACTGGGACGGCGACAACGGAATGAAAGCTTAAATTCAAGAGGAAAATCTGATTATGAAAAAATATCTTATCACCGGCTGTGCCGGGTTTATCGGTTCCAACTTCGTGCATTATATGCTCAAGAAGTACCCTGAAATTTTGCTGGTCAACCTCGACAAGCTGACCTATGCCGGCAACCTTGAGAACCTAAAGGACGTTGAGGGCGACCCCCGCCACGTCTTTGTGCAGGGCGACATCTGCGACAAGGAGCTGGTCGAGAGCCTGTTCGCAAAGTACGATTTCGACTATGTCATCAACTTCGCCGCCGAGAGCCATGTTGACCGCTCCATCAAGAACCCCGAAATTTTCGTCCAGAGCAACGTGATGGGCACCGTCAACCTGCTGCAGCGTGCCAAGGAGGCTTGGTACGACGCCGACGCCAAGACTTGGAAAGAGGGCAAGAAGTATCTGCAGGTGTCCACCGATGAGGTCTACGGCGCTCTGGGTGCCGAGGGCTTCTTCATGGAGACCACCCCGCTCTGCCCCCACAGCCCTTACTCCTCCTCCAAGGCCAGCGCCGATATGTTCGTTATGGCATTCCACGACACCTATGGTATGCCCATCAACATTACCCGCTGCTCCAACAACTACGGCCCCTACCAGTTCCCCGAGAAGCTCATCCCGCTGATGATCAACAACGTCAAGCACCACAAGCAGCTGCCCGTCTACGGCGACGG
>OJRD01000433.1_pt1 | contig 26610 bp, 19 predicted proteins | sample 1599051 | NCBI WGS metagenome assembly OJRD01 (sample SAMN03922523, study PRJEB24848) | human gut metagenome | isolation source: stool sample | host: Homo sapiens | place: Germany | collected 2010-02 | reverse complement strand
CCAATCAGGACCATCAAAACCGCTACCGTTAAGCAACACTATACAAGTATCTTTTGCTAAATGAATTACAAAATCAAGAGGATCATAATTAGCTTCAAGATATATAATCCGCAAAACGAAATGTTTCGACTTTTGGGAACGAAACGTTCTTTTTCCCAAAACGAAACGTTCTTTTTTTCGCACCCCTAAACACCCCCTACCCTGCCCTTTTCCGCTTAATTTCTCACTTCTAATTATTACTAAGAAATTTGGTAATCTCGCCAAAAATCGCTACATTTGTATAGTATAAATTGGTGTGTTGTGCACTCTCTCACACATACTAAAGCACTATCAAATTTCATTTTCTTAAAACATTTTCGACCGGCTTACGCCGGTATTTATAATAACACGAACGGTGTTCAGAAACCATCCGAACACCGTTCTTTCGTTTTAGTCGCTTCGCTCCACGCTTTGGCGCTTTGCGCTTACAACACTTCGCGAATCGCTTTATACGCTTCCACGCTTTCCGCCCGAACGAGTTTTCCGCGGAAGGCCAGACGGGAGCCGACAAACGTGTACGAGTACGATGCATCGTAAAACGCATTCGCATTCGACACGCCGCCATTCGCATACGCATAGTTGTACCCGCGATAGACCACACGGAAGGCTGCGGTACTTATCCAATATTTATCGCAATAATATGTACTGGACGAGCCGTTAGCTGTTCCTACCGGTACGATATCCATATATTTACCATGGGCAACACCTGTTATCCACTGGTCACTGGTCGTTTTACCCTTCACCCAACGCACCGTGCCGTCCGGCATCCAAATACGCCATTTACCTTGGTTGCCACTATCGTTGGGTAAATCAACACCGTCCATCATCTCGTACTTATGGCCGTAGATGTCCTCATAGCCCAGACAACTGATATTGTTTACCTGAGTCACGGTCGGAGAACCATACTCGTCCTGCCCACGATACCAAGCGTACTGGTGGATAGAACCGTCCACGATGGAATTCGTGATCTTGTCGTTTATTTTATACGCTTCGTCATAACCGATCGTATCCTGCATACCATAACCGGCTGTACCGCCCGTGATACGATTGTTCGTATGCTGACCGCCTCCGCACTGTTCCTGGCTGTCACGACGGCCATATCTTGCGTAAAACAAGTTCGCTATACGGGAGTGCATCAACGCGTCTATCTGTTGCATACCGCGCTGAACCGAGTAATAATGAAAGTCGATCCAGTTCATGCTGGCCGTCGTGGAATTACCCGTTATGCATGAACGCAACTTGCTACCTACCACGCTACTGCCTACTACCGCACAAAGATGTTCCTCGTTGGCCACCCAATCGGGCTCCATATCCTCGATCTTGTCGGAGTTGGAAAGAACGACCTTGTCGAACTCGGCCGTGTTCAAGATCGAGAAGTGCAAGGCCGTGGCGTCCTCCGGAACATCCGATATCAAGTACATGCCGGCCTCGAACTTCAAGCCGATCGTTGGAACTACGATGGTTTTGACTACGTTTCCGGAGCCGTCTACAAATATACTGCCGGCCAGACCCGTGCCGGGAACACTCGGAAAACGCACACGCTTGTAACCTTGCACATCCACCTTGCAGACCGAATAAGTCTTGTCCGTGCTATAGGAGTCTTTCAGCGTGGGCTTGCCACTCAAAAGTTTACGTTCCGCCAGGAAACCGCCCTGCGTGCCTTTGATATCATCCAGCGTCAGCACTGTCACAGCCGGGACGGGAGGCATATCGTCAGGACCATTGGAACTGTAACAGCTGTAATATTTCTCATTCAGGTAATCATTGACACCTTTCGACCAGAAGAACGGCTCGTACATCATCCAGTCACCCTCGCTGCTGTCAAGTTTGGCAGCGCTTCCGTCGTAATATTTATTGCTGGTGGTATCATCCAAAGGACAATAGGTCATCTCACCATCCAAATTGTTGATGTCGACCGCCTGGCCCGCCATCTCAACTTTACGGATCGTGGGTTTCTTCGTCACCTTGGCAAGCACACGGTAACGCTTCTTGAGGATCGCCGCCACGTGGGCATTCATGACGTAAGCATTTCCATACTTATAGCCGGTCTCGTTGTCCGGGTTGGAGATATTGGCATCGTCCGGTACGCTCTCATCCGACTCGATGATACTGTAGGCCGGTTGCACGATCTCCAGTTCCGGATACCGCTCACGATACCGGTCGGCCTGTTCGTCATCCATGTACTTTGTCAGGCGGAGCCTGCCACGCAATCCGGAATGACGGTTGTCTATCGCTCCGGTGGAGGTATAGGTACCATAATCGTAGTATTTCCCGAGCAGCCTGCCGTCATCCTCCATATCGATGTCAAGGACAAAACGCTCCAGTTTACCGCTACCGTTCAACTTGGCCTGATGAAGACGTTCCAGCATGGCAAACCCGTCAATGCCCGGACAACCCATGAACCGGTAGCCTCGCACGTTACCGATGCCATCCAGTACCAATCCACTCTCTGCCAACCTGGGAAGATATTCCAGAAACAGTTCCTCTATCGTTTCCGGCAAGCATAACTGCACAACAGGCGCACCGGTGGCAAGTTTCACGCGGGTAAGCCCCGTGCCTCTCACGTCCAGCTTCCTCAACCGTCCCTGCCAGCTCAAGTCCAAGGTCGTCACGTTGCCGTTATCGCCATTCCGTGCCAGCAGGTTGTTGCGCATATTAAGCTCTTCCAGAAGAAGCATGCCGTTCGTAGAGGCCATGAATGAACCGTTACGATAACCGCTGGCTTTCTCCACGCTCATGTCAAGTTTAACCAATGAGGTAAGCAAGCCGAAATTGAATCCGATGGCGAACGCGTCCTCATGCCACACCAGCTCCTTGATTTTGGCCGCGCCGATAATCTTCAGCGGGTCGTTCTCACCGAAGGCACGGGCCAGCTGCAGGGAGTGGAGCACGTCCGCATCCACCACGCCGCTGTCGGCCTGCACGCCGTTGCTGGTGGAAAGCTGCACACGGTACGGGATGGTCAGCCAGTACTGCATCGGCTTCAGTTTGTATGCCTTGTCCAGCGATGCCGTACTCTGGTAGAACTGGGCGCCCAGCGTAGAGACATAACCGTACTCCACCTGCTTCAGGTCATACCTGCGCTGGATGAAATAGTTACGGTGAGCTTTCAACGAACCCTTCAGACCGTAGATCTGCGGATACGTCTGTTTGGCACCGTCAGCCCCCACCGGCATCTCGTTCAGGAACGGATACACATACTTGAAGATGCCTGATTTGTTGTACAGCCGGCTGCACCACTTCTTCATCTGCTCGGTGTCGAAATGGTCAACGGCCTTCTGGATGCTGAAGGCACTCATGAAGCTGGTACCGCCGTTCACACCCCTGGTCATCACTTCTTCCAGCAGATTGCCCATATTGCCCAGTATCAGGTTCCACAGCCAGCTGTTGTGTCCCTGCATCACATAGGCCCCGTCTCGCTTCGTCTGCCGGTTGTCGTCATACTTCCCGGTCAGGAACGACTTGTTGTCCGAACCCAGCTGGCAGTCACCGTCGTAATAGGTTATCCACCACATCACGCCGTCCCATGTCCGCACCAGCATATTTTTCGCCAGCTGGTCCACACCCAGGTTGAACTGTACATACAGGTAGTAGGCGGCCAGGTTGGGAAGGTTGAAATACTTCCCGGCTTCCGCCTTGAAGGTCGGGCTCACCCATTTGGCCGTCGGGAACTTGTTGCCGTCATCCTCATAGTCCACCCCGTCAAAGGTGTGCGTCTCCTTGTTATAGGCCAGATTCTTGCCGGCAGGCGTTTCCCTCACGCATTTATAGAGGAAACTCATCATGCGGTCAAGCGCCTTGTACATCTTGTCGTACTTGTCACCGGTGCCCAGGTGTTCCTTGATGTTCGGTTCTTCTTCGGCATCGCCTCCGCCATCGTTCCAGAACACATCTTTCGGATGGTTGAACTCGAAACCGCCGTCAAAGTTGAAATCCATGAAGTCCGTATGGTCGGGCTCCGTGGACGGCAGCCAGCGGAACAGGCACAGGTCGTTCGAGTTGTTCAACGTCTCGATGCAGATGGGCAGGTATTCCTTCGGCCGGTCGCCGTTCGCCTGCAGGTAGTTCAGCGTATCACCGGTCCCCCACTGTTCTTCGCCGATGGTCTTGTCCTGGCCGAATATCGGGTAGCTGTCGCTCTTCTCGTTGTTCATGTTGTACTGGCCGTAGTAGGTCAGATCCTCATCCACACTCTTTGCCACAAACAGGTCACAGGGCAAGCCGTCAATGGCCGAGCGTATGTCTTCCTTGCACGTATCCGCATGGTCGGCGGCATACTGCTGGGCAGGGGTCAGGATACCCATTTCCTTCATGCCGTCATGGATGAACTTCGCGCCACCGGTGTTGGTGGTCATGGAGGAGTCCGAAAAGTCACACTTCGCACAGGCGAGTTTTGCCCCCACCGAGTTGTCCCGCAGTCGGAACAGGTTCTTCTTACCCTCCGTAGCTGTCGGGTTGCTCTGCTGCCCGTTACCGTCTATCTCGCCGTAGCTCATCCGTGCCGTGTAACCGCTGGCTGTCTTCTGGAAGTAGAAGCGCAGGTTCTTGCGGGCATAGTTCACCGAACTGGTACCCTGGATACGCAGATAAATGTCACGGGCTATCCAGTCCAGCGCCCGGTTCTCACCGTTGTAGAATCTAACTTCCCGGCACAGCTTGTTGGCCTTCTTGTTGTTCAGCTGGGCCAACGCATCCATCACGTTCAGCGTGTCGCTCTCGCTTGGCACCTCACTGCCCACGCTGCCCGTGCCTATCAGTACCAAGATCGAGTTCCGCCGCTTCTTCATCAGTCCCATCAGCTTCTCCATGCTCACCGTGTCCCCCTCGTTCAGCACGCGGTTGTCCTCATCCAGCGAGCGCACGCCCGGTTCCCCGTCGGCATCCTCCAGATGATTGCGGTCCACGATGTAGTTGTTAAGCACCTCGTCCGAGGTCAGCGCCTTGTTATAGATGCGCACGCTCTTCACGTTCAGGTCAGCCCCCTCCGATTTAAACTCCAGCTGGCTCCGGATGTCGAAGTTCACCTTGTCCAGCCACTTCGAGGCGGCCGACTCCTCCCCGTTCACATAGAAGCCGATCAGCGTCCGCTGCTCGTTGGTTTCCACGTCCGGGTAGAACACGTAAGTGATACGGATATTCTTACCGGGTTCAAACTTCGTACCCACCGAGTCCTCATAGCGCAGGACCTGACCGGCATCCATCGCCTCCGTCACCACGCCGGTAAGGAACTTCGCCTCCTCCGGGGTCACCACCAGCCCGTAACGGTTGCCGTTTTGCAGGGTGCCCAGACAGGTGATCAGCTCCGCGTCGGTGTCAGTCACGTTGGCCGTGCTGTATTCTATCTCCAACGTCATGCCCACGTCGCGGATGGCAAAACCCTCGGGCTTGTCCGCCTCATTGAACGGGCGATAACCGCCGTCTGCCGTCAGGGTCATGCCCGCACCGCCGGCCAGCAGCAGGCGGTCCTTGTGCCAGCCGCTTCCTGCGCCGTATTCGTTCACGCTCCACAGCACATCACGGAATTCCATCCGTTTGTCCCCGCTCACCCAGCTTTCCGGGTTGTTTTCCGTGTTGCTTCGCCCGAAGGCATCGAACGTGCACACGGCATCCGGTGCCAGCGTGGCTTCAATGTCGGGGTGCGATGTGGTGTTCACCTGCACCTCAAGCACGGCATCACCGCACGACACACGGTAATCCAGCGGTTCCACGTTCACGTTCGTCCGCCCGTAGCTGCCGGTCTCACCGCGCTGCAGCAGGTCTTCCTTCACCACACTACCCCGGCTGGTCACTTTCACACGGGCCGTGTACGCATCCCTGTCATAGCCGGCATACGTGAAGTTCCACGCCGTGAACTGCTCGGCCTCCAGTACGGGGTGCTTCCAGTCACGCTGGAACCCTGCCGCCCGGTGGTTGAACATCATGCCGGCATAGGCCGTCACACCTTCCCCGGCTTTCAGCAGGGTCAGGTAGTGTATCTCGCTCACCACGCCGGAGTTCTCGTGCAGCGCATAGGCTTCCACCACGTTCATGCCCTCCCGCATTTCACTCAGCGCAACGGTGACGTTCTTCTGCTGGACACCGGAACCGGCTGACAGGCCAAGCGTATAGGGCTGCCCGCCGTTGATACGGTAGTAGATGTTCTTCTCGCCACTCGTTCCCTTAGCTGTAAATGGGATGTTCACGTCGTTCCGGTATCCCCCGTCAGCCAGTCCGTTCCCAACCGAATAAGTGGTACTTAGTTCCATAGCCACCATCGTCACCCTGGCGGTAGCGGTTTTCATCAGCGTACCGCCATCATAACCGGCCTGCGCCTCCACCTGCACGGTGTAGGTCGTGGCATCCTTCAGGTAAGGCGACGCGTCAAAAGTATAGCTCTGACCGGCCGTAACGCCGACAAACTCCGCATCCTGGAATTCAGAAAGGACCGTGGAGCCACGTTTTACGACCACCTTGGCCTTCAGGTCGCTGTAGCCACTCACCTCGCCGCCACCGGCCGTGCCCACGCCAACGGCATATCTCACCACGAAACCGGTACCCAACGACAAATACTGGGAAGCGGGCAAGGAGGAACCCGAAGCATCGGTCAGGTCTATATTCACCACCACCTTGTCATCGTCGCTATACTTGGAAAAGCGCACCTCCCTGTCGCTTTCTCCCCCTTCGCTATCCTTCTGCGTGACTGTCATCACGTACTGAGTGCCGTCCTCGCTGTCCGTCACGTCGATATTCGTCACGGTACCCACCAGCGAGGCGAACACCGCGCCGCTCGTGGGGGCTTTCGTCTCACCGGCGGCCAGCTCCTCCGTAGGGGTGGCCTTGTCATCAATACTTTTGATATAGTTCTCCACCAACCGGCCGCTCACCGGAAGATTACCCGTGGATTCGTCACCGGACCAATCGGTCTTCTGCATATCCAGACCGTCCTCGTCATACACTTTTTTCGCCATATCGTTATTCTTTAAAAGTTATTTCATCCGTTTCCAGCCATCCGTTCGGCTCCAGGGTTTGTCACCGCGCCAAAAGCCCGCGCCGAAACAGCTCCGGATGGCTTGCCAAACCAGCCTGGCCCCTATATAGACCGTCGCCACCACCCGTTCGCCTACACGGATGGCCGTCACCTCTTTGTTTCCAACACTTATCATACCTATTCCTCCTCGTAAATCAGGTAAATGGTCTTGCCGTCCTTTTCCGGGAGACTTTCAAACTCCTCCTCACTCATCTCCTTATGTTTGTAGCCTTGGGCTATCGCATCCTCGGCCTTCTTCGCGGCCGCCTCCGCCTTTGCCGCCGATTCGCCCGCCGTTTGAATGGCCTTTTTTGTCTCCTGGGTGGCCGCTTCCATTTCGGGAGCCAATCCCTCCACCCTTTCAGCGGCCTTGATCGCCCGGGCCGCCGCGTCATCGGCCGGCTTGCTCAATAAGGTGATCGGGACGTTCACCAGTTTGTCACCTTTCTGCGCAGGCAGGGATTTGACCCCGCTCAGCGAGCCGACCGTCTCAAGGGATTCGACACTCTTCGATTCCGCCTTGACCGCCTCCAAAACCTGGGCGATATCCGATTCTGTCAGTGCCATATCAAACCCCTCCCTCTATCAGTTCATAAACCTGGCCGTAACCGCCGGCCGTCAGGCTCTCGCCGCATACCTCCTTGATAAGCGTACCCTCCTCGGTGGTGATCTCCAGGATTCCACCGCCCTGGATGATACGCTGGCACAGGACGTAAGCCTTGAACTTCTCATCACGGCCTACCGGTTTGTCTTTTCCGTAATTGAACAGGGCCTCCGCCACGGCGGTGGCGATGTTGTCACCGCCAAGCTCGTTCCCGTCAAAGCCCCTGAATCTCCTGTTTAAGTCAACTTTCATATCTCTTTGGTTTTAAATGTTTATTCCCCTGTATAGCCGACTATGATGCCGCCCCTCACGATAAGTCTTATTTTGTCAAGGTCGGGATTCTGGGCGGCACCATCCCCCCAGTTCACACCCTCGTTATACACGTATGTACCGTCGGAATTGCGGCTCTTGATGTACCGGAACCCTTTCGACGCACAAACATCACTTGTCAATCCGCTACCGGTATCCCTTACATCTACCGGACCCACAAAGAACCCGGCATAGGTCATACCGCTGGCCGGATAGGTTAAGGAGCCTATCGATGCGTATATAGCGGCCCCACCGGATGTCGCCCCGACTGATTTTACGCCAAACCGACCACTGGTAGCGCCATTGAAGGCCACGTCCACGATCCCCTCCGTCGAGGAACTCGAGACTCCCAGTTTCAAACTCCGGGAATCGTTTCCGAAATAATCGCGGCTCTTCCAATACAGACGGCCGGAATCGATGGTAAAGCCGCCGATCTTACCGCCGCTCGCCTTGACAGTACCGCTGATGTTCGCGTTCCGGGTCTCGATACTCCCGTCCGTGAGGACCTTGAAATAGCCGTTAGCCGTAACAAGCCCCTCCAGTTTGATTTGGTCGGCTTTAATGGTAACACCGGAAACAAGATTGCCGAACTCGTCACGCTTGACATAGACATTCAGTTCCGCCTTCTTTACAAGCCCGTTGCTTGTAACGCCCTCAGCGAACAGCTTGGAAAAATTGGCGGTAGTCACCAACCCGGATTTATTCCGCAATTCCCCGTTCTCATCGAAATGGACAGAAATCAGCCTGTTATATTTGGCCGTCGTGATAATGGAGGATGCCTCCAGCACATTGCCGTCCTTATCGAAATTCGCCGCCGCGATTCGGATCATCTTCTCCGACTGGTCGAAGAACGTGGCATACTTGTACGCCAGGGCATCCGTCCGGTCTGTCGAGAACACCAACAAGGACACTTGGATAACACCCGTGAACGACAGCTTGAAGTCACCGGTCCCGTTCCACAGCCCGGAATGGTTGAATACCTTCTCCCCACCGACCGGCAAATCACCGTCGTAAGCGAACATGTTGAAATTCTCGTATCCGTTCTTGTTGGAATTGACAAACTCGATACGCAGGTGTCCGGCCTCGATCACCTTGTAATGGAAGGACAGGTAGACATAGCCCGGAATGCGAAGCCCGTCCCCGTTCAACTCCTTGAAATCGGGAATCGTGCGGAAATCCCCGTTCTTCTGCATGATATAACTGTTCGTTATCCTGACGTAAGGAACCTTGCCGGTCTTTACGACCTCCACGTTGCCGTTCTCGCTCGATGCTAACAGTTTGTTACCGGCAAGAATCCACTTGCCGCCGAAAGTCAGGAACGCGGCCTTGTACCCGCTTATCCATTTACTCATCCCCTCGGTAAACGTGGTGTTATCGAAAAAGCTCTGCTCCTCCCTCACCTCGTCGCGCAGACCCTCCACGGCTGATTGTATCTTACCCTCCGTAATTTCAAATTTCGTCAGGATATCCTCGCCGGTCATGAGGACGAACGTACCTTTCAAATATACGTTGTCGCCATAGAGACCGTTCCCGTGTGGTTGGCTATTCGCCGGGAAAGCGCTGTCCTTGATACCGTCAAGATTACCCACCCGGCAGCGCAAACAGCCGTTGAAGTTTTTTGCCATCACGCCATCCAGTATGTCAACACGTGGCTGGCCGTCCTCGGTGGCCGATATGCTGATCAGGTTCTGCCGGAGCGGGTTTTCCGTGTTACCCATCAACACGCACTCATCACCCGCCTTCGGTTCCGTCCCGCCAAACTCCCTCTGGGGTACCGTTATCCCTTCCGTGTCGCCTTCCGACACTTCCACCCAGTACCCCCTAATCTCCGCCCCCGTAAAAACGGCACAGCGCATCAGGTCGTGCGCCACGAACGTGTTCTCCTGCTCAAAGATGATGCGGTAATTGTTGCCCTCCCTGGTCACGGTCTTGATCTTACCGTTGGCGGCGGAGACAACCAGCTGCCCCCTTACGCTGCGAACCGTTTCTATGAGCAGTTCCAGGGCTACCAACGTCTGCCGGATGGTCGCCTTGTCTATCGTGAGATTACTCAGCCCCGTTATTTTATCTATCCATAGCTGCCAACCCTCGCCGAACATGCCGTCCACGAAACGGGTACTGCGGAGCAATTCCCGGATAACAGCCGTCAGAAACTCGGCGTTCCCGTCGCCGTCAACATTGCCCCCGGATTCACCGGCTTTGTAATCCCCAAAATAAGCCCCTTTCAGAAAACCGATCACCTCGGCAGCGGTATCCCGATGGCGTTTACTCAGGAATTCCCTTTGGCTTCTTTTTGCCGAGAAAAGGTTGTTGTCGGTCGGCAGCGTATTATCGAAGCTCCGGATAATATCGGGAAGCCCGGAACTTTCGGCCTTGGCTTTCGTATAGCTTTTCAATTCCCCTATACTGTCGTTTACCCTGTCAAATTTCGATACCTGCAGGGCGTCGCTGATCTCCAGGTCCATCTCCCCGGGAAGGTTTACCCTGCGGGTGATCTTCGTAATGCGGCTCCTGCGGTAACCGTCTTTCGGGAAATACTCCGAACTCTCCAATTTTACACGCCGGCCGACAAACAAATCTGCCTCCTGCTGCTCGATCCACACATGGTCGGTCGGAGCCTTGTAAGCGGCGATATCCAGCCAGTGGTCCTTATTATATTCGTCCACCGCAGTCGCAAATTCCTCCTCTGCCAACCGGTAATATTCGTCCGGCATCCGGATGTTCCAAAGGACATAGGTATCCCCGGCCTTCGGAACGAGCTTGCCGCCCGGAAGCTGCGTGTCATCGCCGTAAGGCCAGATCGTGATGATCTCGAACTCACGGGTGGCGCTATCGAAATTCACCTCGAAATAATGATCGTCCCCCTCTCCCAGCCCGGAAAGGTCACCGCTCTGGAAGGAGACGCGTTTCGTCTCACCGGCCAGTTCATAATCGTTAGGATCGAAATCCATCCCGCCATCCTTGAAGTAATAGACGGTAAAGGTCTTACCCTCCTCATTCGTCACCTCCTCACTGCGGACACTGCTTACCGTTCCCACCCGCCGGGGATAGATACCGCTGAAGGCGGCCTGCTCGTAGTGGTCATAGATACCGTACTCGTCCACGCCCACCTCCACGTACTTCTTTTTTCCGGGGAGCATCAGACGGGGGCTGCCGTACTTCTCGGCATCGATGTTCCGGCTGCTCCCGATCGGAAAAAGGCGCGTGTAAAACTTCGCCGTATTACTCGTATCCCGCTCCAGGGAGGTCAGCCCCTTGCCGTATCCCAACGTGATCTCCTCGCCGTGTTCGCAACGGCACACGTTCACCGTCTGCCCCTCGACCCACCATTCGGCCTTGCCTCCCACCTTGCCGGCGATCTCCTTCAAAGCCTGGTCGCAGTACATACCTTCATAGTCGATCACGATAAGATCGGTACCGTCCACCTGCCCCACTTTCCAGTCGGTAATGTTACCCATGCCGTCGTTGATGGCCTTCACCACCATCGCCACATGGTCACGGGGCGTGGCCGTCAATGTAAACAGGGGATTGGTGTCACCATCGGTAGTCTCCAGCACGAGAAAACGCCTGATCAGGCTCTCGATACCGTACAGCTTCAGGTTATACTCCCACTCGCTACCGCTTTTCTCTTTCGGGGTGTACCGCTCCGTCAGCCAGTACCGCTCGCCCATGTAGTCCGTAAAGTCACCTACATCAAGAGGGATATGGGCATAATGCGTGAAGGAGAGCGCCAGCACGTTGTCGCCCTGCACCTCCTTGCTCTGCGTCGAACTGTCACTTGCAGCCACGTCCGCACGCTTGGCCCCGGCTTTATCGTATATCGTTAAAAGCATATTCGAATCGTCTTTGAATGGTTATATAATCGGTACCGGCTCGCGGAACTTCACCTTGAATTTCCCGGCGTGGACCCCTTCCTTCCACAAATAGGTCAGCGGGGTGAACTTCGGGCTGTCCGTGTATTTCGCGTGCAGGGTCAGATCAAGCTGGGGAAACGCGATGTCGAGCCACCCGTCTTTCCCTTTCTTCAGGAAATTGATGAACGCGAAGTATTTCCGCAGCCATCCCTCCTTTGTCTTGTTATACAGGGCAAAGTGCAGCGTCACGTCACGCGCCTCGTTCCTCGGGGTAAGGACCGCGCTGTATTTCTCCCCGTCCTCCTCCCGTATGTCCACGGCCGTCTCCTTCTTCGTCTTGCTCGGGGTCAGGATCGCCGAGAGGTTATCCATGCCACCGCGCCGGTCCTCCACCAGGAACACGCCGTATTCCGTCCAGATGTCCGTGCCGTTCACCAGCACCAGCCCGCCCAATATATCTGCCATGTCATTTCACTTTTAGTCCGTCACGTATCATTTTCTTTATCTCATCCTTTATCTCGCCCAGGTGTCCGGCGCTCACACCGGTGTTCTCGGCTATCCGGGCCAGATGCCCTTCGGCCGTGTCCATCTTCTCCACCACGCTTTCCAGCTGGTCGTCCATGCTGCTCCAGTGCTGCAGCCCGCTGGTGAACATACCCTCCAGCTTCGTGCCCTGGTCCTGCGTCATGGCCGTATAGCCGCCCGTTTTCGCGCTCTGGCTCGTACCACCTTGCTGCGTCTTGTCATAACCGGTGGCTGCCGCCAGTTTGTCGCGCAGGTCCACCGCCTCTTCCACATACTGCAAGTATTCGTCGGCCAAAGCCTTCCGTTCCGCTTCCGTCAGGTCGTTGTCTTCCATCGCCTTGCCGAACCGTTCCCACCAGCCCTTCAACTTCTCGCTGTACATCTCCCCTATCTTGTTGCTCAGCATCGCCCGCATGAAATATTCCGAGATATCATCGGCCGCATCCTTGGCACCGTACTTCATGTTCATCAGGTTGTCGATGAAGCTGCTGTACATACCGTCGAACGAAATGCCCGTCAGCCCTTCATACAGCTGGTCGGTCAGTTCCTCCAGCTTGCCGGCCTGGTCTATGTAGTCATCCAGTTTCTCGGTCAGTCGCCCGCCATAGCCGCCCTTGCCGGTATTCTGGATTTGCGTCCACATATCCACGTTGCTGCGCAGTGCCTTCATTTCCTCCGGGCTCAGGCTCCACAGGTTCCCGTCCCACTGGCGGCCGATCTGTCCGCTCAGTTTGTCTATCTGTGCCTGGCTGAAACCGCCCCAGTAGTAGTTCCAGCTGTGGTGACTTCCGCTGTAGCGTGCCTGTTCCTTTGCTATCTGCAGATAGTTTGCATTCGTTTCTTTCTGGTATTTGTAAGCATCCCGGTAAGCTTCCACCGATTTTGTCCCCTTGCTTGCCTTGATGGTATCGGTCAGATCTTCGATGGAAGTCTGCAGTTTCTCGTTCCGGTCTGTAAGACGGTCTATAGCCGCCTGCACTTCCTTGGCGTTCCCGCCGATGCCGAACAGTTTGTTGAAACCTCCGAAAGACACCGTGTTCAGCAGTCCTCCGATACCTTTCACAAGGGAACCGCCTATCTGTTTGAACAGGTCTCCGCTGAGGATATTGTCGAGTATTCCGGTTATCGCATTGAAAATGGTGTCTATCAATGATGAGATAATCGGGCCAATACCGTCTTTCAGCAAATCCAGTATGGAGAGAATGGCCGATATGATCTGCCCGATGACTCCGGCACTTGACAGGGTCTCGGACATCCGGCTGATGGCATCACCGACCTTGCCTCCGATATTCAGTTTTGAAAGACCGGTAAGCATGTTCTGGATTCCTTCAAATGATCCCTGCAAGGTTCCGCTCGCAAAGCCGTGCAACCCGTTGGATACCATGTTCAACCCGTCAACCGTGTCCCGGGAGGCACTTTTCACCTCCTCGGCAAGCGCCTTCATTTCAGAGGTGGCGTTCAGGTATTCTTCGTCAGCTGAAACGCTGGACGATTGGGCCGTTTGAAGAGCGATTTTGGTACGTTCTATTTCTGCCTGGTTACCGCTTTCAATAGCCCTGTTGTAATCGGTCTGCGCTGCTTTTAACCGGGCGAATGCCGCTTCCTGCTGCAGTTCCGCATTTTGCACGCGTGTTACAGCATCCCCCAAAGCGTGCATCTGCGTTTGCAGCCGGGCAAAATCCAATGTCCCGTTGCCACCGGGGAGCATGCTTTGAATACGTTCAATGGCATCGTAAACGACCTGCTGGTCTGCGGCTCCCGTTTTTTTGAACTCATCCGTCTTGACATACTGTTTAAGTTCGCCAAGCAGGTTCTTCATCTGGTCTGCAAGCAGACCGGTCAAATCCCCGAACGCTGCTCCCCAGTCTATCTTCTGGGTAAGGGCTTCCATGTCCACTTTGTGCACAGCCGCATCACGCTGCTTCTCCAAAGTCAGCCTTTCGCCCTGGGACTGTGCCTTGCGGATTTTCTCGGCATATTCTTCAGCGATGGCCAGTTTCTGCTGCTGAAAGGTCCCGTATTCCTTCAGATAGTCACGCATGGCTTCCGCCTCTTCCCTGTACACGTCCGCCTCCGCTTTTTTCCGGGACGCGGTGTTTGAGGCACGGGCTTTTTCAAGTTCATCCTGTTGCTCCCGGGTAAGTCCGTTATCTCCGGTGGAAAGACCGGCTTCCTTGTTCTCACGCTTCCAGTCGGCTTCCTGCCGGTTTATCTCTTCTTTCCGGGCGTTATAGTCATATTCGATTTGTGCCAGTTTCTTCTCGGTACCGGCTTGCATACGGTCTATCTCTTCCTTCCGGTTCTCGGCCTGCAGGGCGGCAAGATCCTGCGCCAGCCTGCGTTCTGTGGCAAGCCGTTGCTTGGCTTCCGCTTCCGGATTCTTTCCGGGCTGTTTGGGGTCGGTATGCCCGCCGATATTTCCTTTTTTGGCTGCTTCTGCCGCTTTCTTTACCTCTTCCTCCGCTTTTTTCAGATAACCGTCGCGTTTGTTTTCGGCATTTTTCAACAGTATGTCATAAGCTTCCTGATCATGTTTCTTAATGGCAGCCTGTGCGTCATAGAACTGCCCGGATTCTGCCATGCTTGACTGTATGATATATTGTCCCCATTTCCCGAAAAAACCCATGGCGCTTTCCGCCTCTTCCGGTTTCTGCGCCTTGATTTTATTCACCTCTTCATCGGCTTCTGCAGCTTTTTTTACAAGGTTCTGGACATTGGCCTGGTGCAGCAGAACCTGTACATAGTCCTCGCTCTTCTGGATAAGGGTATCATACCATTCGGAAAGTGTTTTATAATACCCGAAAGATTCCCCGTACTTGCGGTTCAGTTCCTCTACCTTCGCCTTTTCCTGTTCCTTGCTGCCGGTGAAGTTCTTTATTTCATCGATGACCGATTTCAGTTCGAAGCGGGTACGCACCATCTGGGCACGGCCGTCCTTCTCTATCTCGGTCATTTCCTTGAGTGATATGTTGAATTCATCCACGCCTTTTTTGGCACTGAACAGGTTTTTCGTCCAATCCCAGATTTCATCACCGTACATTACCAGCAGCATGATGCCGGTGGTCATGGCCGTCTGCCAGGAAAAGAGCGAGGACAGGACCTGTTTCCATACCGGTGTGCCTTTCTTGCCTGACTTCTGCAGCTCATCATATTCCTTACGGGCACGGGCCAGTTCGTCCGTAAAAATCGGCAGGTTGTTGGATATGGCCAGAAAGAACATCTGCGGTCCCATGGCCAAAGAAGGCATTTCACGTGCCATCTGCTGGATGCTGTTGTGAAGCCCGTTGAACTGGCGCTGTGCATTGGGCATGTCTGCAGGGGTGACCTGCACGGATTCCGATTCCTCCTGCAGCAGTTTCAGTTTGCCACGCAATTCCTCAAGCTGCTTCTCCAGTGCATGGATCTGCGCGATATTGGCACTCTGGTCCAGATTGGGGGCAGCCGTCTCCCCGGCAAGGCGCAGCCTTTCCAGTTCAGCCTCCAGCAGTCTGACGGTATTACGCAGTTCCAGCGCCTCACGCTCGGCCTTGTTCATGCCGGGCGTGAGTTTGTCCTTCATCAAAAATTCAACTTCTACAGGTTTGCTCATTCCAGTTTGCTTTGAAAAAATCCTACTATATCGTTCGCTTCATCCTCGGCGCTGTGTTCCGGTCTGGGAGCACCGTTTCCGCCGCCTTGCTTTTTCCGCACATACCGCGGCGCGTCGTTCAGCATCATGATCAGCGTCTGGTAATTCACACCGTCCAGAATGTAGTCCACACTCCAGCCCGTTGCACTCGCTATCTGCCACACGAAGCCGAAAGGGCTATGGGAACCCTCATACCGGGTTCTTAACTCCCCTTCCTTGCCTGGCTCAGTCTCGGAGTCATCGGGTTCGCCCGCGCTGTCGAACTGATAATACGCATAAAATCCTTCGTGCCCATCAGACGCTCGAATGTCCGGAACATAGCCGTCAGATAGCGCCACTCCACAAAGTTCCGCAGCACCCATGCCGTCACCCCGATACCCACGTGCCGCGACACGTAGCCCCGGCATACCGTATAGGCCAGCAGACGGCTCACGGCCTTGCCATGCTCCGCCACAAAGGCCAGTTCCTCGGCCTTGTCCTTCGGTTGCCAGTCGGGTTTGATACCCATCTTCAGATATTCCCTGGCCAACAATATCTGACCCCGCAGTCTCGGACGCTTCATTGTCACACGTACCTCCACCGGGTGTTTCAGCCACGGAAACTTCCACCTTTTAAGAGGAACGGACACGCCACTGTCAAGCAGCGCGTCCGCACACTCCATCTCTATCAGTTGTTCCAGCCGGTCAGCCATACGTTAGCCCTCCTCGCTTTGGAGCGATGCTGCAGCCGCGGCTTCCGCCGGCGGCAGCTTGTACTGCCCCCACTCGTCCGGTATTGCTTCCGTATCGAACACGCCGTAAGGCTGCGAACCGTCCTCCGGCATCGCCACTTCGAGCGTAACCTCTATCTTGGAGGTTTCTGTAAGGGTCAGCTTGCCTGCAGGATTGGAAAGCAGCGTGGCGTTGGGAATCAGTACGCTCTGTCCGGACACGAGGGAGAGTTCCCATGGTCCCTGCATGACAAGCACCTCCGACGGGGCTGTCCAGCCGATCGGAGTTTTCTTTTCCGAATCTTCTTTCTTATAATGCAGGCTGCCGCCAAGCAGTTTGTGCAGGTTCGAATAGTTCATCTGGATAACGTTAAATGTCGGGGCGATGCCGCCGTTACTCTGTGGGATGACCAGCACCGGGGCACCCTGCACCTGTTCGGCCTCGATCTTCGCGGCCTCGGGTTTCTTGCCGCCCAGGTCAAACGAGTTCTTTTCAATATACCCGATTGTGAAATCCTTATACTTTACGGCTCCTATGCCGTACATAAAATTATTGTTCATCTTTTTTTCAGTTTCATTGTTAATAACATACCGACAAGCAAGCCGGCAACCATTCCCCAAGTAAACACCCGCACCGGGTTCGGAGGACGTTTTTCCTCCGTTTGAACATCATTTGAAATTTCGTTCTTGGTCTCGCTACGGATACGCGCCAGCTCTTCTTCATACCATAGCACCAGCTGCTGCAGACTGTCACACGAGGCTTCGGCCACGATGTTCCCGCTGTCGTCGCTGCCTACGGTCAGATTCGCCTGTCCACTCTTCCCGCGATACACCGCCCCTTCAGGAAGTTTACGGAGGCTGTCCGCCGGTATAGTCAGCTTCACCGAACTCGCCGGTACCCCCGCCATCACCAGTCCCGCCCGTCGACTTCCGCTCGCGCTGTCGGCGCTTGCCGTTTCCGTCCGGACTTCCCGGTTCATGCTCTTTCGGTGACTCGCGCAACCTGTCAAGCACAGGGCAATCGTCACGATGAGGACAGTTCCCAGCTGTATCAATAGCTTTTCTAAGACGGGCCATCTCACGTGTATTGCGGGCCAGTTCTTTCTTTGTTTCACAAAATTCATCTTTCAGAGGTTTTACAATATTCTCCATCAAAATGCGGGTGGCATGTTCGGCGTTATCTATGCGCATAGCCTCTGCACCGGCCTCGGCCTTCATCGCTTCCGCTTTCGCTTTTCTCACAGTAGCCCGCAAGGAGCCAATGGTCGCCACCGTACCAACCAGGCCGCCGCCAAGGATAATGTTCATAAATTCGCTCAAGTCCATACCACCCGGTTTTATTATTGATTAATACCTATTTCTTTCAACCATTCCTGCACATCGAAACTCGGACAGGCTTTCACTGCCAGTTCGTTGTGTCCTACAATGCGTACATCAGGAAATTTCCGGTGAAAATCCTTCACATACTTCTCCAGTGCCTTTTTCTGACAGCCAGTGCGGGTGTCTTTCGGGGTCTTACCGTCTTTTTCCACGCCTCCGGCATACACGATGTGACGGCTCACACTGTTATATCCCTTGGCTCCGTTGGTCACTTCCCAAGGGTCCACCTGTGCATCCTCATTGTTTTCTACCAGACGTTCCACGCCTCCGTTCAGGTGGAACAGGTCGGTATAGCCAACCTGCTTCCATCCTCTTCCTCCCTGGGCAACCGGAGATGTATGCCATTTGCGGATGTCCGCAGATGAAACCTCACGTCCCTCCGGAGTTGCCGTACAGTGTATTACCAGATATTTCAACTTTGCCATAATCATCATGCTTGATAGCCGCTCATCATTACCACTCCGGCATCCTCTTTCTTGGGCATGCAGATGAAGTAATGGCGGAAGTTAATCAGGTTACGCTGGTTCAACGGGTCGTTCTTTGACTCGGAATAATACATCTTGGTAGAGCCTGTTGCCTTGAAAACCCGCTGTTTGTAGAAGGCAAACGAACACGGGAATTCACCGGCTTCTGCCGTTGCACCCAATGCCTTTTTCACTCCGGCTGTAGTATAAAGCGGATTGTTGCCGTACTCATAGATTTCAAAGCCGTACAGGTTGCCTACCTTGCCGCTGTTGCGGTCAATGTTGTACTGCTCGCGGAATGCCTGGCTGGTCAGCAACAGGTCATTCACATGGTCGGGGCAAAGCACCAGTCTGCGGCCGTCTGACGGCACGCGCAGGTTGTCAAGGGCACGCTTCATTTCCACAAGGTCATTCACGGTAAGGCGCAGACGGTTTGTGGCCGGATCTTTCTCGCCGGTAGTCTTAAGCACCGGGGTCGTTGCCGTATTCTTGTTCGCGCAAAGGGCATGGGCCGCCTTGGTGAACTTCGCATCATTGATACTGTTGGCATGACCTTCCTTTACACGGGCGGTCTTGTCATAGCTGATGGCATAAAGTTCGTCATCCGTAATCGGCGTGGCCTTGGTCTGGAATTTGTCAAGCTTGATGGCGATGTCCTTGTCTTCCAAAGCCTGTACGTCAATCGGGTAGGTCTTGTTGTTAATCAAGACGTCCGGATCCACCCCTACCTCTACCAGATGAATCACATCGTTGTTCACGATACTGCTTTGGTCGGGAATTCCTGACAGCCACGTGCCTTCCAGCCCGGCACGGAGTACCTTGACAAGCTCGCCCGTCCAGATTTCCGTATAAACCCCTTCACGGAGTATTGAAGCGCTCTGCGGAGCCATGCCCATGAAGGCTGCCACCGCATTCATTCCCACAGCTCCGGCTGCAGGAGAGAATCCCAGCACGGAAGCACACACGGCACCTGTCAGCGTATTGAACAGGAGTGCCGTCAAAAGCATTACAATTTTTCCCATTGTCTTCATTTTAAAGGTTTTCAAATTTCACAGGTCATTCCATATTCGGCCTTGTACAGACGCTTGTACTCCTCCGGGTTCTGCTCACGCATTTCAAGCAGTGCGTCACTCGGGACATCGCTCAGCTTGGCATAGGTGGACGGCTGTGCCTGCTGCTTGCCACCCTGGTAACTCAGCACGGTGGAGATCTTCACCTGGGGTTGCATGGCATCAAGCACATTCTTCAGCTCGTCGGATCCAACCTTCTTGCCCAGTTCGATAAACTGTGCCTTCTTGTCTTCCCCCAGTCGTTTCTCCGCTACGGCCTTTTCCACAAGACCGGTAATGCGGGCCAGGGTCAGCTTCCCGTTTTCATCTTTCAGAGAGTCATTCTCAGCCTTGGCCGCTTTCAGGTCATTCAATGCCCGGGTTACATCAGCCTCCGTCGCCGTTTCCGGCAGCCCCAATTGAAGGGCCAAAAGTTTCAGTTCCATTTCTTCTTCTGTTTTTTGATTATTGATTGATGGCAAGGGACATTCCCCGTCCCTTCCCAAAGTGATTTGTTTACCGTCTTTCATCAATATGATGGCATCATCGTTAGAACCAACGTCCACCAGAGAGACCTCGTACAGTTTACTCTTGGTCACGGTCGGACAAGTCTGTCCCGGCAGTAGATGTTCGGGCTGTTCGCTCAGTTCCAGGATATCTATGCCGGCACTTACCATTCTCAGGCTGCCGAACTCAAATTGTTTCTTACACCTCTTACTGAGGTCGGTCGCCTCGTCAAACACGGGTTCACCGGTCACCTCGCCGTCTTCCACCCGGATATCCTTCACATAACCGATCACGCTACCGCGCTGGTGCATGTACAGCAGTACCGGATTCCGGCAGTACTGCTCCACACTCATGCCCGATGTCAGCACGCGGCTTCCGTAACTGTTCAGGCTGTCATTTGAAATTCTTACACGTTTACTCATTTTTCCATGCCACGCCTTTGTGCGTTGGCTCTGCAATATTACGGAGCACTCGCAGGGCCGCCAAAAATGTGTGCAACGGTTGCACACTTCTATGAAACCGTTACACATTATTTTGGCGGCAAACCGATAAGCGGACAACTTTGCGAACAAATCGGGCAGGTGTACAGTCATTCCAATACCTGCCGTTCAAACCTATATTCTTTATAATATGACAAAGGCAGAAATCGAAAAGAAGAAATCGCTCGCACGCTCACTATTCCTCTCCGGAATGGAGCAAACGGAAATAGCGGAAAAGGTGGACGTGTCTCGTGTCACCATATCCAAATGGTGTACCTCCGAAGGGTGGAAAGAAGCAAGGGCGGCAAAGAACGTCACCCGGCCGGAACTGGTGAACAAGCTTCTGCTCACCATCGACACGCTTATCACACAAGTGAACTCGTCGGATGACCCCACATTGATAGCCGGGCTGGGCGACAAGCTGGCAAAACTGTCGGCGGTCATCGAGAAGCTCGACAAGAAGGCCAATGTGGTGGATGCCATCGAAGTGTTCATGGCATTTTCCAAATGGATCGAATACCGCTCGACGATCGACCCGGATGTGACCTCGGAATTGGTAAAGGCCATCAACAAGTACCAGGACCTGTACATAACCGAACAGATGGGCATAAAATAACAAGGGCATGGCAACAGCAGCGGAAAAGAAACAGGCATACGAACAGTGGAAAGAACACTGCAAAAGGGTACAGTCCATTACGGATACGGCGCTGCTCGCAGGCGAGACACCGGCACAAAGGGACAGGCGCATTCTGCGGCTGCAGGGTAACTATGCCGCATTCTGCGAATATTACTTTCCCCACTTCCTCACCTTGCGTGACAAGACTACCGGGGAAGCCATACGCACCATTCACAATGCACCGTTCCACAATGCGGCAGCGGCCAAAGTAAGGGGTACGCCCAACCTGAAGGCGGTATTCATGTGGCCGCGCGGTCATGCCAAGTCCACTCACATGGACATCTTCGTCCCATTATGGCTCATGTTCCAACCAAAGCGGCTCATCAATTTCATGGTGGTGGTCGGCAAAAGCGAAGACTCTGCCACACGTCTGCTGGGCGATATTCAGGCGGAACTGGAACACAACCAGCGCATCATTGCCGACTTCGGCAAGCAGCAGGGGAATGCCTCTTGGCAGGATGGGGAGTTCAAGGCGGCCAACGGGGTGAAATTCCTGGCTTGCGGACGCGGACAGTCTCCGCGTGGTCTGCGCGACCGGGAAGCACGCCCGGACTACATCGTCATCGATGACTTGGATGACGACGAACTGTGCCGCAATGAGAAACGGGTGCATGACATTACAGACTGGGTGAAAGAAGCCCTTTTTGGTGCACTGGATGTGGGCCGGGGACGCTTTATCATGGTCGGGAACCTCATTTCTAAAAACTCGGTGCTGGCCAATCTCACCAAGACAAAAGGGGTACATGTATCCGTCATCAAGGCAATAGACAAGAACGGAGAACCGGTATGGCGCGAAAAATGGACGAAAGAGGAGGCGCAGGAATACAGGGATTTCGTAGGCTACCGGGCATGGGAAAAGGAGATGATGCACAACCCCATCGTGGACGGCACTATCTTCCGGGCAGACTGGATTCGTTACAAGAAACTGCCCAGACTGTCCAAGTATGAAATGCTGGTCTGCTATACCGACCCCTCTTTCAAATCGACCACTTCAAACGACTACAAGGCTTGCCGCCTTTGGGGCAAGATTGGGAAGGAACTGCACCTTATAGACTGTTACGTCCGGCAGGATACCGTTTCCGGAATGGTACGGTGGCTTTACGACCTCTACGAGCGTACACGCGATACGGCAGCCGTCCAGTTCTTTATGGAAGCGAACTTCATGCAGGATGTCATTCTGGATGAGTTTGAGGCAGAAGGAAATCTGCGTGGATACCAACTGCCCATCATGCCGGACAAACGAAAGAAGCCGGACAAGCTCCAGCGCATCGAAGCGGTGTCACCATTATGGGAACGCGGTTTCGTATTCTACAATGAGAAGTTGAAAGAATCGCCGGATATGCAGACCGGAATCGAACAGACCTTGGCTCTGGAGCGTGGCAGCCGTATTCACGATGATGCACCGGATGCCGACGAGGGAGCCATCTGGATGCTGCAGCGCAATTCAAGACAGGAGAGTTTTCAACCGGTGTTCGGCAAAAGGCCGACCGCCAAAAATATATGGTAACATGATACAACTGATTAAAAGAATGATTTTTGCATGGCGCTATAAACGTGCCGTTGCCCGTGCTTGCAAGTATGCCAAGCTCTACGGAAGAAAATACTACGTCCTGTATATGGGCGGCAAACTGAAAGTTGTCCCCAAAAGGAACATCTGTGAACTGATTCACCGCCACCGTTTCCGCAAGGGAACCACTATCCGGGATATAGAAAAAATGGCATTATTCATCACTAAATAATAAGGTCATGTTCATTACAGAAGAAGATTACAAAGTTGTCATCGGCGACAACGCATTGAAGGTCATCTCCCAGGTAAGCCCGGAAAACCGTACCAATGCAGAAGCGGAAGCCCGGGAAGAAATTGCCGGTTATCTACGGCCGAAATACGACTGTACGGCCATTTTCTCTGCACAGGATGAACACCGGAACCGGCTCATTGTCATGTACACCTGCGACATTTCACTTTACCACATGAGCGCAGCCATGCCACAAAAGATGGGAAGCGAGATACGCAAGGAACGATATGAACGGGCCATCAAGTGGCTTGAAGGCGTACAGGCCGGAAAAATTGTCCCTGATTTGCCCTTGGCTGTCGGAGAAGATGGGCTTCCGTCCGGAAATTCACTTGTTTACAGCTGTCAGAAGCAGCTTCATCATAACTGGTAGGACTATGGATATTAAAGACTTTTTCAGCGGTATGTTTTCCAGTAAACCGAAAAACGTACTGCAAACGCCATACGGCAATTTTAATCTGGCCAAGGGGAAAGACATCAAGCGGGTGCAGAAAATGGTCATCGACCTGCAGCGCACCACCGATGCACTCACCCGGAAGGACATCAAGAACTGGCGCGATGCCTGGCAGTCGGCCATCAATGTGGACAGCCCCAGCCGCCAGCGCCTGTACGACATCTACCGGGACGCGGAAATAGATCTTCACCTCTCCGGATGCGTGGAGCAGCGCAGAGGGTTTGTCATGGCACGCTCTTTCAAAATCGTAGACGTGAAAGGGGATGAGAACGAGGAGGCGGTACACTTCTTCGACCAATCCTGGTTCAAACAGCTCATGCGATATGCGCTCGATTCCATCTACTGGGGACATTCGCTCATCGAATTGGGCGACCTTTGCACTGACGGCGACGGCTGCATCTGTTATTCGGATGTGAAGCTTATTCCGCGTAAGCATGTCATTCCTGAATATGGGCGTGTCATAACCGACCTCGGACAGGACTGGACTACAGGTATAGACTACCGCCAGCCGCCTTTTTCGGACTGGCTCATTGAGGCCGGCAGACCTGACGACCTCGGGCTGTATCTCAAGGCAGCTTCACAGACTATCCCCAAAAAGAATATGCTGGCTTTTTGGGATACCTTCGGGGAAATATTCGGAATGCCCATGCGTATAGCACGCACCACCTCGCGCGACCAGAAAGAAATCGACCGCCTTGACAAGATGCTGCGTGAAGCCGGAACCGCTCTCTCCATGGTGGCAGGAATGGAAACCGAAATCGAATTTGTGGAAAGCGGCAAGGGAGATGCATTCAATGTCTATGACAAGCGCATCGATCGGGCCAATTCCGAACTGTCAAAGCTTATCATCGGACAAACGATGACCATTGAGGACGGAAGCAGCCTCTCACAGTCTGAAACGCACCTTGAAGTGTTCCAGAACCTCGTGGAAAGTGACTGCGACATGCTGCGGGATATAGTGAACAACCAACTCATTCCGCGCATGGTTCGTCACGGTTTTCCTGTCAAGGGACTGCGTTTTGATTGGGACTACTCCATTGACTACACTCCCGAACAGCAGAAAGCCTACGAAGAAATGGTACTGCAGCACTACAAGGTGAAGCCACAGTACTTTGAGGAAAAATACGGCATTCCATGCGAGGAGAAGGAACCGAAGGAAGATCCGGACCCGGCAGATCCGAAAAAGAAGAAAGACGGCAAACAGGCTGGAACGCTGTCCCGTTTTTTCGACTGAGCCCCGAGGATTATTCGGGGCTGCATCTACGCTACAGTTCATTGCTGGGTAATCATACCCTCCAACTCTCAAAAGAGGACGAGGCAAAATTGATGCGTGACAAGCTTACAGAGATGTTCGACCGCATGATGAAAGCCCTGTTCCGGGAGCAGGGGGCAAACCTTGAAATCAACATACTGGCTTCAGAAGAGGCGCAGGACTTTATAGAGACGCACGCCTCCGTCCTGGACTCTTCATTCCGGCAGGTGGAGATGTCCGAGGCCATGCGAGGGCGCCTGCAGAGGTCGGATTATATATTCTCAGGCCTGAAGACGTTCCATGAACTGAACGAAGCCTTCCCCTCCCTGCTGGATGAGAACGGCAATCGAAAAACGTTCGAACGCTTTTTGAACGATGTCCGGAAGATAGACGAAACCTATAATCGGGGCTACCTCCGGGCAGAGTACAACTTTGTGCAGGCTTCGGCGACTATGGCCGCCAAGTGGGAACGGTTCGCAGAAGACGGGGACCGCTACAACCTCCAGTACCGGACGGCCGGGGATGGCAAGGTTCGCCCGGAACATGCCGAACTGCATGGGGTAACACGACCTATGGCAGACCCCTTTTGGAAAGAGTATTTCCCGCCAAATGGATGGAACTGCAGGTGCACCGTAGTCCAGGTACGAAAATCCAAATATCCGGAAACGCCCTACGATGAGGCAATGGCATTGGGCGAGTCAGCCCTTCAAAGGGACACCAAAGGCATCTTCCGGTTCAACCCAGGAAAAGAACAGAAGACCATGCCGGATTACAACCCATACACCATCAAAAGGTGCAGGGATTGTGATATGGCCAAAGGGAAACTTAAACTGGCCTTCGTTCCGGACAACGAGCTGTGCGCCGCCTGCAAAATACTGCAAAAATGCGCCGGAGACCGGGAAAAGTCCGCACGAGCTATCGAACGTATCCATTATCTGCATGAAATGGAGCCTCTACTTCAAAAGAAAGTGGAAAAGAACATAAATGGCAAGGACTTGAATATCGGCTTTACCAAAGAGGGCAACAAGCACTTGTTCTCCGACACATTCGGACGGACACGCATCGTTTCCAAGGAGGACTTGAAGAACCTGGATTCACACCTTGAACGTGCCGAATATGTGGATGATTCCGCATTGACTCACCCAAGGACGGACAATGTGGAACACTTCTTCTACTTCAAAGTTAAAATCAATGGAAAATGGGTAAGGCTTAATGTTGCCAAAGAAGTAACAAGAAGGGATAACGGTTATATCCGCATAAAATACTTTTTATACTCAGTAAATGATATAATAGTAGAATAAAAAAAAACAAAAGCACCAAGGGCGACACTTTGGACTAAAACGCCTGCTCGTCATTCCCTCAATGCTTCTGTGTTTGCAAATATACAAAACATTTTTTAATCCAATTGCTTATGAACAAGATTCTTTCATTTTTGAAACAAAGTAACCGCTACAAACACCTGGTAGGCGGTTTTATCATGGGGCTGCCAGCCCTGACACCGTACGCGGCCTTATACGCAGCCGCCATCGCAGCCTCCTCGCTGGAGCTCAAAGACAAGCTCCGGGGCGGTCGTTGGGACTGGACGGACTGGACACTCACCGTGACCGGAGGAGCAATCGCCGCATTGATTTTCCTCGTTATCTAACAAGGGGACTGGCTTTTATCCGTACCTTTGCACCCCGGTGGAGCTTCCTGATAGTCCGTGTGGTCTATCGCGGGTACAACAATGCGAATGCGAATGGCGGCGTGTCGAATGCGAATGCGAATAACGATGCATCGAACTCGAACACGAATGTCGGCTCCCGTCTGGAAATCTAACAATCGGCGTACAACACCTGTCTCTTATACACATCTCCGAGCCCACGAGACAAGAGGCAATCTC
>OJRD01000426.1_pt1 | contig 27109 bp, 20 predicted proteins | sample 1599051 | NCBI WGS metagenome assembly OJRD01 (sample SAMN03922523, study PRJEB24848) | human gut metagenome | isolation source: stool sample | host: Homo sapiens | place: Germany | collected 2010-02 | reverse complement strand
AAAAGTATGGGTTTTCGTGAGAGCAAGAATCGTCCCGTGGCCACAAATTTTCAATACTCGAAAATTTCCTGTCCCCTTTGGGACTGTTTCTTGTTGGGGCGTGCCTGCCCCAAACCCTGCTTAGAGCGAGTACGGCAAACTAGAAGTTTGGGTTACGAGTGTCCATTCTCATCGCTTTCGGGCGGACGAACATAACGCAACATTTCTTCTTCACAGGCGCCAAATTCCAAATAATTGGCTTTTGCTTCGTTTAGAGTTATTCCGTGGTTTGAGTCGCTGGGGTCATCATCAGAAGCAATAAATGGATCGTTTTCCCAAAAGCAAACGGGGCAAATATACCCGCAGTCTTCTTCCGGTGGAACAGTATAGGTAAAATGCCCACAACATGGACATTGATGTTTTTTCAAATATGCTCACCTCTGCAAGTACTATTTTATCGAGTTTAGCTAGTCGCGCTATTTGGTATATGGCTCTGTGTCTTTTCCATCATATACAACGACCCTAATGTCAGCAGCTACACCAACATCCGCATGAATACCCACCGTATATTCTTTATCCGTAACATTCGTAAAAGAATAAAAACTGTTCGCCGGAATATTGTCAGATACGACTTCCTGTTCACCTTCGCAAAGCAAATGAACTACAATGTCAAAATCATTTTTATTTTGAATTGTTAGTGTACCTGTTTTGGATAAAACTTTTACATCAGAGTATGTGATTACATACTTAGCAGAAGTTGATTCTTCTGTACAGGTCACAGAGCAGTCCCACTGTATTGCTGCCTTTGCCTTTCTATAGGATTCCGAAGACCGGTATGCAGAAAATACAATAATTGCAGCTACAGCAAGAATCCCAATGATAACAGACACTATTGTTGCTTTTTTCTTCATAATCTTTGCCTCCGAAAATTTCGATTTACTGGGCTAAGCCGAGTATACCATACTCTCCGATGAAAGAACACCCCTATATAGGAGAACTTGGCCGTTTTACTGCGTACGTGCGTACGAGAGATTGGTACGCACGTACGCAGCGATTTGCCCGAAGCGCACCCTATATAGCCGTTTCCCCCTCGGAGAGCCCACTACACTTTGCAGACCGCAGGGCTGAAAGCGTCATAGTGGGTTATTACACTTCCGCAGAAGTGCCTTTTCCTCGCCGCAAACAGCCGGGGTGAGCCTTTGTGAGAGCTTTCTATGCGGCGAATCCACATCGCCCACAGGCGATGTGAGCAGGGATTCTAAGGGGCGCAGCACCCTTGGCACACGACTTCGGTACAAAGTCTAGTGTGTTACACCTTGCCAAAGGCGTACACGTTCCTGAAATGCAAAAAGCCCCATACCCAACACCTTGACGGTGCGGACATGGGACTTGATGCTTCCTCGGCCTAGCCTGGTACTCGTAACCAATCCTGACAGGGCAGTTGCCGTGTCATTTCTCGAAAACTGTTTTACGGATACCCAGCACTGGGGAACTCCCTGCTGTACATATCGCTGTTGTCTGTGGTCTTAATCGCAAGTTTTACAAACAGCGCAATTCTCAACGACCGATTTGCGATATGCAATTCACGGTTGTTATCAACGAATCAAAGCGATGGCAGGGTGCGTCCTATTCAGGGGCGCACCCTGTTTTTGTGGCTATTTTTACCATCACATAAATTTGCGCTGCCGTTGCCATAGCAACCGACAAAGGAAAGTGAATTTGATAAAATGCTCTGCGGTTGGTTATTGCTAACTAACTGCCACAACCAAAGAACCATTGATTTATCAAAGGAGTCTTCCATGAAAAAGATTTCTCGTCGTTCGTTTATCACTGCCATGGCTGCTGTAAGTGCAGCTGGTGTTCTGGCCGCCTGCGGTTCTTCTTCCAGCAGCACGGCTTCTTCTGTGGCTTCTTCCGCTGTATCCAGCGAAGCAACTTCCTCTGCCGCATCTATGGATGAGACCGGTACACATACCGTCGTAGACCACGGCGGCAACGAAGTAGAAGTGCCTAATAAGGTCACCCGTGTCGTCATCGACCAGATTCCAATCCTGTCCACCTACATGGCTTATTTTGAGGGCAGTGCTCCCTACATCGTGGGTTACTGCGGCTCTTTCAAGTCGGTCATTTCTGACACTGTATTGAAGAATATCGCCCCGGAGCTTCTGGAGTCCAGCGATACGGTCTATGCTCAGAGCGACCTGAACATCGAGGAGATCATGAAGCTGAATCCCGATGTTATCCTGTACAATGCGGGCAACTCCTCCCATGCCGAAATCCTGAAGGCCAGCGGAATCCCCTCCATCGGTTTCGCTACCGTGGGCGCATCTACGGAGGCCGATCCCATTGAGCGTTACGAAGCGTGGCTGAAGCTGCTGGAGCAGATCTTCAACGAGCCGGGCAAGACCGAAGCCTTTGTTGCTGCCGGTGATGAGATCGTGGCCGATGTGGAAGCCCGTATTGCAGAAGTTCCTGAAACAGATCGCCCCAGCGCATTGATCCTGTGGAAGTATGCAGACGGTGTGCCGCAGGTATCCGGTCAGGGCACCTTTGGAACCTACTGGATGAAGCGTCTGGGTGTGACGGATAAGGCACTGGAAGCTACTGGCTTTGCACAGGCCAGCATGGAGCAGATTTATAGCTGGGATCCGGATATCCTCTTCCTGGATGGTCCCGGCCTGCAGCCCCTGCGCACCGAGGACGTGCTGAGCGGCAATGTGGACGGTGCCGATTTCTCCACTCTGACCGCAGTACAGAATGGCCGTGTCTACAATACGACCCTCGGTATGTGGAACTGGTTTACCCCGAATCCGGATGCTCCGCTGGTGCTGGCATGGCTGGCCTGCAACACCTACCCGGATGCTTTTGCCGATTATCCGCTGGGCGATACCATCAAGGAATATTACAAGACATGGTACGGCTACGATGTGGCGGATGACGAGCTGGAGGAAATGCTGCTGTACTGATGAAAGATACCATCTGGATCAAAAAAGGCCGGTTCACTCCTCTGGCCGTGGTATTGATGTTTGCTTTGCCCCTTGTGACCGCACTCATCTGCCTGTGCTTTGGGCGAATGAGTGTTCCGATAGGCGAAGTCCTTTCGGCTTTGCGCACTGCTCTGACGGGTGGGAGTACCTCAAATGTACAGAACTACTCCATCGTCATTAATCTGCGGCTGCCCCGCATTCTAATGGCCATCATTGTTGGCGCAGGTCTGTCTTGTGCAGGCAATGCCTATCAATCCTTATTCTCCAATCCGCTTGCCACACCGGATATTTTGGGTGTAACCAGCGGCACCTGTGTGGGTGCAATTCTTGCTATTATCCTGTCTTGCAGTATTCTGGAAACGCAGCTCATCGCCTTGGTCTTTGGCCTGATTTCCGTCTGTTTTACTCTGAAAGTCGCAGGCAAGAGTGATGGGCGTTCTATGGTTTATCTGGTGCTGGCCGGTACGATTGCATCCTCTCTGTTCAACGCACTGGGTTCGCTGCTGAAATATACTGCCGATCCGCAGGACAAACTGCCGGAGATCACCTACTGGCTCTTGGGCAGCTTTACCAGTGCCAGTTACCAAAAGATCCTGATTGGCTACCCACTTATCGTTGCTGGAATCATCATCATCTATCTGCTGCGCTGGCGGCTGAACATCCTTTCCCTGAGTGATGACGAGGCTCGTGCCAGCGGCATCAACATCAAACAGACCCGGATGCTGTTTATTGTTGCATCTACGCTGGTCACGGCTTCAGCCGTTTCCATGTGCGGTCAGGTGGGCTGGATTGGTCTGCTGATCCCGCACGCATCCCGGATGCTGGTTGGAAGCAACAACCGTTATGTGGTGCCCCTCAGTCTCAGTCTGGGAGCCAGCTTTATGATCCTGATCGATACCCTGTCCCGCAGCATCAGCATTATCGAGCTGCCTCTTTCCATCCTCACCGCTATCATCGGTGCACCGGCGTTTATTTCTCTGTTGAATAGAACAAGGAGCAATCTGCAATGATCTTGGAAGTGCAGAACGGCTGCTTCGGCTACCCGAAGCAGCCTGTGATTCTCGAAAATATCAATTTGCGTCTGGAAGAAGGCCACATCCTTGCGATTCTTGGTCCAAACGGCATTGGTAAAACCACCCTGCTCAAGTGCATGATCGGTCTGCTGCCATGGCACAGCGGAAAAACCCTATTTTATGGAAAGGATATCCACACCCTCAAGCCGAAGGATGTCTGGAGCACTATCTCCTACATTCCGCAGTCCCGTGGCTTCGCTTTTTCCTACACCGGTCTGGAAATGGTTCTGCTGGGGCGCAGTGCACATCTTGGGACCTTTCAGCAACCCGGCAAAGAGGAAATCGAAATGGCGGAAGCCATGATGGAACGAGTAGGGATCACCCGTCTTGCCAACAAGGACTGCAACCGGATGAGCGGCGGTGAACTACAAATGGTGCTCATTGCCCGTGCCCTCATCAACGAGCCGAAGCTCATCATTCTGGACGAGCCGGAAACCGGTCTGGATTTCCACAATCAGATCTTAGTACTGAATATGGTGGAGCGGCTGGCGCATGAATCCGGTATCAGTGCCATCATGAATACCCACTATCCCACCAATGCCATGAGCGTAGCGGACGAAGCCCTGATGCTGAACCGCAAAGGCGAATTTTTCTACGGTCCAGCTGCGGAGATCTTGAACGAGGAGAACATCTCGTATTCTTTTGATGTTCAGGTGCTGGTGGATGAACTGCATTATCAGGGGCGGTCGGTGCGCAGCATCGTTCCGGTTGCTCTGCGGGAGGAAACTGCTGTATGAACAATGTCCCTTTTACACTTTCCCAGGTTCGCCCGATCCGGGATGTTATGACCGTTTCCCGACCTTCCGGACTGGGCTATGGAGTGCCGGTAACATGGTTTTCCTTGGGCGCAGGCACTTCTATTACCCCGGAATACTATGACTGCACCACTCTTTATCTGGGTGGTGAGGGAAACGGCAAGTTTCTTCTGGGAGTCGATGGGCAGGAAGTGTCTGTCAAACCCGGAGAAGTGCTGTATGTACCGCCGAAAACACTGTGCGGCACAAAAACCGACAGTGGAATGATCTATACCGAAATCATTTTGAAAAAGGAGAATTTTACCATGAACAACATCATCAAGGCAGGCCAGCCCACCGAACTGAAGAACCTCATTTCTTATGAAGAGGGCAGCATCGCCAATCTGGACATCGCTCATGCAGATAACATGAAATTTGTCCTGATGGCTTTTGACGAGGGCACCGGCCTGACTCCGCACCGTGCTCCCGGCAATGCCATCCTGACCGCCCTCGAAGGCAAGGCCATTATTGGCTATGAGGGCAAGGATTACGAGCTGAACGCAGGCGAGAGCTTCCGCTTCGATAAGAACGGCCTGCACAGCGTTACCGCACAGGGCAAGTTCAAGATGAGCCTGCTGCTGGTCATCGAATAAGCGATTTTCTGTTTCATAACTGACGCAAAGAACCCGTCCGGACGTACCGGACGGGTTCTTTGCGTCTGCCAGATTCAGCAGTAGTAGAGGAACGAACGCAGGCGGCTCCATGCAGTTTCATCCCAGTCGTTATCAAGGGAAAGCTGGAACAGTGGGGCACTGCAGGCATCGTGCAGGCCGCGCATATCCAGAATCATCGCGGTATTTTCATACCGGGGTGCAAGGGTCAGCACTGCATTGGTACGGCCAGAAAGCTCCACGGCCTTGGCGTACCGATATCGACCGTTCCCGCCTGAAAAATTCGGCAAGGCAGAGTCCGCAATGAGGAACAGTGTTTCAGCGTCTTCCGCAAAGGCACTGTGCGCTCCAAGTTCATTACCAAGGGTCTGCATCTGCCTCTGCATCTGGTCAAGCCAACCAGCCGATGGTTTGTTTTCATCCAAATTGTCTTTCCACAGAAACCAGAGCGCCTCGCTGAGTGGGGCGCGAAGCACCTGTTCGCCTTCGGCTTCCAGCGCGGCAAGTACGCCGCTGTCCAGTTCTGTCAGGCAGAGCGGCGTACCAACAGCGGCAATGCGGCGGCCTTTGGTGAGAAGTGCGCCGATTTCCCTCGCCGCAGCGTGCAGTTGCTTCCAGTCGGGCAGAGCATCCCATTGCGCTGCAATGCCGGGACGTTTTTCAGTCGGGGCTGCATAGAGAAGATCACCGGCAAGCAGTGCACGGAAAAGCATATCACGGTTCTGCGCCATTTCGGGCAGTGTTTCCAGCATCGGACTGACCAGTTGAGCATTCCGCTCTTTTCTGCGGTCCAATACAGCGCGGATGACACGGGCATATTGACCGTCTGCCTCTGCACCCTGCGTCTGCGGAATCAGGAACTGCGCATGTGCTTGGTCTTTTTTTCGGTCGGCAAGGATGCTGCCAAGCAAGGCTGGGAATGGCAGGTATTCTTTTGCACTCGTTTCCGCCCGGCCAAGGCTTAGAATGTCGTCCGTCAGGTGCGGCAGTTCGTAGGCGTCTACCCCTTGCTGTTTGAAGTATGCAGCCAGACAGGACGTATAAATACCCATTGCCGGAAGATAGAGCGGCACATTGGGGGAGGGTGTCTGTGCCAGACGACAGGGGTGAATATCGACCTGCTCAATGTTGAAATCTGTCGGCAGAGCCACCGCCAGGCGGTGCTGCAAGCTGTTCAGGAATGCTTCAATGCGAGTGATGACACCCACATTGGAAAAATGCTCATCCACTTCGATTTGCAGGTAGGGTTTATCGCCCATCTCCTGCTTGAACAGGTGTGAGAGCATGGTGTCCGGGCCGCAGCCGTGGTTCGTCAGGTAGACAGCGTAGAGGTTCGGGTGGTGAGCGATCAGCTTTGCTCCGGACAGGATATGCTGCCCGAACGGATAATAAAGATTATCGTATTCATCAGAGATGTCCAGCGCATGACCGGGCAGATGGCTCAGCGTGATGACTTTATAGCCGCGTTCCAACAGCAGTTCCGGGATGCCCATGTTCAGGATGGGGTCGGAAACGCCGTAGTTGCGGGTGATGAGTACCAACACTTTATCGTCTGGTCTCAGGGTAGCCAATAGAGCTTTGCCTTGTTTTTCCACGGCGGCGGTATGGCGGCGCACCGCCATGGCACCACTGAGCAGAGCTTTGGCACAAAACGGTTTCGGGATTCCTAAGATCTTGCTCAGTCCCAGCATTGCAGATGCCATAGCTTCCTGCCCAAAATCGAGATCGAATACCGGACTGAGCAGAGTGACGCCCTTGCTCTCAATGTCCAGAGCTTTGGCAATGGATGCGGCTGCCGTCTGCATATAGACACAGCCGTAGTTGTCTTTCACACGGCTCTTTTCGTGCTTCATCGTGTGGATAGTGGGCAGGAAGATATAATCTACTTTTTGGTCGATGAGCTGCTGCATATGGCCGTAAATAAGTTTGACCGGGTAGCAGATCTCCCCTTGTGCGGTCTGCTGAGCCAGCCGAATCGTTTCCTCACTGGTGGGGTCGGTCAGGACGACATTGAAGCCCAACGAGGTAAAGAAGGCATTCGCCATCGGGAAGAATTTGTGGATCATCAACGCAAAAGGCACACCAACGGTCTTTTTACGTGGGTCGCGTTTGCCGGTATAACCCTCCAAAAGCAGTTTGTCCGCCTGCTTGTAGAAGTCAATGTTCTTCTGGATCTCCGCGCTGCAGCTGTCGTCTGCGGCTTGTGCAGGGCTGTCGAAGCCCACAAACTGACTAGGTGCGTCGCCCACCGCTTCCTGTGCCAGAAGAGCCACGCCATACGCACCACTGATAGAAAAGACCGGGCTGACCTGTACGCGGTCGCCATAAGCGGATTGGAATGCCGCCACAATGCCGGGGTTATAATCGACACCGCCCTGCAAAACGATGTGCTGCCCCACAGGTTTAGAACCAACAACTTTATGCAGATAGTTCTGTACGATGGAGTGACAAAGGCCTGCGGCAATATCCGCCCGTGAAATACCTTCAGCGGAAGCGGACGCAATGGCCGTTTCGATAAACACCGTGCACCGTTCTCCCAAGGATGCCGGATGTTCAGAGGATAAGGCTAATGGGCCAAACTCCGCCAGTGGGATGCCCATACGGGCAGCTTGTTCTTCCACAAAAGAACCGGTACCGGCAGCGCAGATCTTGTTCATCTGAAAATCCACAACTTCACCGTTCTGGATGCTGATGTATTTGCTATCCTGTCCGCCGATTTCAAACACGGTATCGACTTCCGGCACCCAATGAGCAGCTCCCTTGGCTTGTGCAGTGATCTCATCCCGGACAGCATCTGCTCCGATGCGTTTGCCGACGCGCTCTCGTCCTGAACCGGTCACACCGACTGCAGTGAACCGGATATCACCAAACCGCTGGCGAATACTTGCAAGGCCTTTGCGGACAGCTCCTTCCGGGTCACCTGCGGTGCGCAGATATTGAAAGTCTACCAGTTCACCGTCAGCACCGACCAGAACAAGATCGGTACTGGTAGAACCGATGTCGATGCCCAATGCGCAGCCATTTTCTGGAATGATCTTGGTAGCGTTTGGCTCCGCAAGGCTCGTGCCGGAGCGCAGTTCCAGTTTGGGCAATGTTCCGACCATGTGGTGTGTTGTTAGTGTACGGTCCAGAGAATCATTCAGTTGACGTAACGTGAACGAGCCGGATGCTTTGAGTGCAGCACCAAGAGCCGCTTCATATCGGGCAAACTCCGGAACGATGAGCTCTTCTTCGGTCAGACCGAACACTTCCCGAATAGCCCGGATGACGCCGGTGTTGCAGGTCACGCCGCCACAGAACACTACTGGCTTGCAGACGGGAAGCCGCCGCACGATGGTAGCTTTGTAGTTGCGGATCATCGCATAGCACAGGCCCAGAAGAATATCCGGTGTAGCAGCTCCTTCCTGTTGACGGTGGATGATGTCGGTCTTGGCAAAGACGGCACACCGACCGGAAAGGCGGGGGACACTTTGTGCCTGCTCGACCAGTGAAGAATAATCTTCTAGTTTGCAGCCTACGCGGGACATCTGATCTTCAAAGAAAGAGCCCGTGCCGCCTGCACAGTGTTCGTTGACTGCGAACTGCGGTGCACGGCTCTGCAAATCCGTGATGAATCGCGCGCCCTGACTGCCAATTTCAATGACCGAACCCACCTGCGGAATGATCCAGCGCACACCCTCGACGATAGCTGGGATATCGCCTAAAGAGGGAATGGCTGAATCTTGCTCCAGCAGAGCCTCCGTGTTACTTCCGGTCACACAGAGTGAAAACGGAGTATCCATCGCCAGTTCCAACGTGGAAAGACCCTTTTTCAGGCAGACAAAAGGGTTGCCGTGATGCACCGCCATCCACTGCTTTTCAATTTCTTGATTTTTCAACAGCACCAACTTGACCGTTGATGTACCGATATCCATTCCCAACGAAAGCATTATGTCACTCCTTCAAAATAAACCCTTCTTGTTATAGGGTTTGACATTTCAAACTTTATAACGTATAATAATGATGTCTTTTAATTAGACATCTCTAACCAAGAGTTTAACACAACTACCTCGGAGTGTCCGTTGTTATGGCAACGGCAAAGCAAATTTTAAGATGGAGCAATATTATTCAATTTTACAGCAATGCGGCATGTTCAACGGCATCCAGCCACGAAAATATAGGGAAGTCCTTAGTTGCTTGAATGCGACTGTCCGTGAATATCCTCGTGGTGCGCACATCGTTGAGCTAGGTGAGCAGAGCCACAATACGGGTGTTCTGCTGGATGGCACAATGGAAGAATTTTTGTATGATGAAAATGGCAATCAAATCAGCATCTGCCGTTTTTGTCCCGGAGAAGTATTTGGTGCAGAACTGGCCTGTACTGGCTGGACGGCAAGTCCGGTCTGTCTGCGTGCCAGTTCGGACTGTACCGTAATGCAGCTGGATTTCAGCGCATTGATGTCACAGAAGACGCTGACCTGTCCCTGCCGGATGCAAGTCACAGCAAATCTTATGCAGGATATGGCGCAGCAGCTTCTCTTTTTTAACACCAAAGTGCGTATTTTAGCACAAAAACGGCTTCGAGATCGTCTGAAGATTTATCTTCAAACCTTGACACCCGATGAAAAAGGCTGTTACAGTCTGCCCTACACCCGGACAGAACTGGCAGATTTCCTCTGTGTGGACCGCAGTGCTCTTTCCCGTGAGCTGTGCCGGATGCGCGATGAGAGGATCCTTGATTTTTCCGGTGCAAAGATTCACCTGTTGAACCCAACATTTTTGTATGGTTGGAACTGACAGTACTTCTAAATCTATGAAAAAATTGTCTGCCGAATATTTTTATTCGACAGACAATTACTTTTTAATCTTCTAGTGTACGACTACCGGACACATTCTTCAAATATTCCTTCGGGTCGCCGTTCAAAATCAAATCCGCATAGCCCAGTGGGTCATTGTAGATAAGGTAGTCCAGTTCCGTCTGCTGCGCCATGGTCACATCCAGTGCATCCTCGATCCCGGTGCAGTCGATAGAGATTTTCCTCCCATCCCGGAGCAGCAGCTCCACGCAGCCGGTATCCATGATGAATTTGCAAGCTCTTTCATCGTACTTCATGTTTGTGTCCTTTCCGCCTTACGGCACTCTTACAGTGGTCTGTCGTGCTTTCTTATGATAAGGTCCAGGACGTTTTTCGATGGAAGCAAGGGATTCGTTCTGTTTTCCGAAGAACACAAAAAATCCGAACCCCTCTCCTATCGGAAAAAAGTTCGGATTTTGTTGTTGTGGTGCACCTCCAGAGACTCGAACCCTGGGCCCACTGATTAAGAGAAACCAACGTGCAACAATCGTCAATTTTCAGAATTGCGTCAATCCGTTATTTTTATCGTTTTATCGTAAATTTGTGTTTTGCATCTGCTGCATTCTTTGCACCTGTTATCCCCTCTCGCATCCGTTATCCAGCCGTTCCGGTGTGCAAAAAGTGTGCAAAAGTGTGCAGAGCCAAAATCAGCCCCTTAAAGCAGGCATCGGATTTTTATGCAAAGCCGGGAAAATGGCCGGGTTCGAACCCAAAACGGCAGCTACAATCTTGCCTGTTTAGCCCAAACATCAAATGTACATCAACAACTACGATTCATGGCAGGGATTTGGACAACTGCGATCTCTTATAAACCCAAAGCAGCTCTTTCTATGTGGACTTTTCTGGGCGGAAATACCCAGAGGGTTCACTTTTTTTATTTTATCGACAGCGCCTCCATCCGGGCTATACTGCTGTTTTGACATCTATTTGGCAGCAAAACCCTGAAGGATCACGACTCGTTATAAAGCGTGATGGATTTCAGACAAAAGCGCACAAGGCTTGAACAAAGCCGTAAGATCACTTCCTGGATCGACAAAGACTTATACAATCTTAGTTTCGATTGCAGGACCCTTTTCCCCTCTTAATACTTTTAGCGGTATTATGACTTTGCAAGAAAGAAATGGGGGTGAACAGTTATGAGTATTACAAATGCAACTAGAAGATTTGAACAGAGATTTGACGCAAAAGCGGAGCGCTTTATTTGGCATCATCCGCTACTTGGCTCCATCTCCATCTTTGTTGGAATGCCCTTACTGGTTTTGGCGTGTGTCTGTATCAGTACGATCGTTATCGCCTTTCCTATGGCATGGCTTTTGGGTTGGTTGTAATCTTTATTTCATCTTTAAACGCACAAAAGATGACTAATGCCATTTTTAGAGGAAAGGGTTTATGATATTGGGGACATCAAAAAAGGAGGATAGCTCTTATGCAAATACTAATTGCACTCATAGGTGTATGTGCGGCAGCAATGCTGCTGTGGTATGTCTATATTTTAATGAAGGGAGATGATCAGGCATGAGCACCATGATTCAGTATGTTTTATATCTTGCCATTCTGGTTATTTTGGCAATTCCGCTGGGCGCATACATAAAAAACGTCATGAGCGGCGAGAAAACTTTTTTGTCCAAAGTTCTGACACCATGCGAAAACCTGATTTACAAGGTTACGCGTGTAGACAGAGAAGAACAGATGACATGGAAAAAATATGCGGTAAGTGTAATGATTTTTTCCGGTATCGGGCTTGTTTTTCTGTTCCTGCTTCAACTTCTGCAGGGAGTTCTTCCCGGAAACCCGCAGAATCTTTCCGGTGTGAAGTGGGATTTGGCATTTAACACTTCTGCAAGTTTCATTACCAATACAAACTGGCAGGCATATTCCGGTGAATCCACATTGAGTTATCTCACTCAGGCTTTAGGTCTGACTGTTCAGAACTTTGTTTCCGCAGCTACAGGTATCGCCGTTCTATTTGCATTGATCCGTGGCTTTATCAAGGTGAAATCCTCCGGGTTGGGAAGCTTTTGGGTGGACTTGACCCGCATTGTGGTTCACATCCTACTCCCGCTGAATCTGGTCATTTCTCTGTTGCTGGTAGGCGGCGGCGTGATTCAGAACCTGAAAAGTGCAGAAACAGTATCCCTTGTAGAACCGATTGCCGTCAGTGCAGAAGGCGAAATCCTTGAGGATGCGGTAATTGACTTAGACACCGAAACCGTCACTGTAGATGGCGAAATCGTTTCGAATGCACAGATCGTTACCGAGCAGTTCGTACCGATGGGTCCTGCGGCCAGCCAGGTCGCAATCAAACAGACCGGCACCAACGGCGGCGGTTATATGGGCGTCAACTCCGCACATCCTTTGGAAAATCCCAATGCCTTTACCAATCTGATCGAAATGATTTCCATTCTGCTGATTCCGGCGGCACTGTGTTTCACATTCGGTTCTGCAGTAAAGAACAAGAAGCAGGGTGTTGCGATCTTTATGGCAATGTTTCTCTGCCTGGTTGTTGCCTTGAGCTGTATCGCCGTCACTGAACAGGTTGGCACCCCCCAGCTTGCACAAAACGGCGCAGTCAATATGTCAATGGCCGAACAGGCAGGCGGCAATATGGAAGGCAAGGAGACTCGCTTTGGCATTGCAGGGTCCTCTACCTGGGCAGCTTTCACCACAGCAGCCTCTAACGGCTCTGTAAACTCCATGCATGACAGCTACACGCCTCTTGGCAGCATGGTGACTATGCTGCTGATGCAGCTTGGCGAGGTTGTTTTCGGTGGCGTGGGCTGCGGCCTTTACGGTATGCTTGCTTTTGCTATTCTGACGGTGTTCATTGCCGGTCTGATGGTAGGCCGTACACCGGAATTCCTTGGCAAGAAAATTGAGCCTTATGAGATGAAATGGTCGGTACTGGTTTGCCTTGCAACACCCATTGCAATTCTGGTCGGCAGCGGCCTTGCCGCTGTAGTACCCTCTGTCATGGATAGCCTGCATAACGGCGGTGCCCACGGTTTCTCTGAAATGCTGTATGCCTACTCATCCTGTGGCGGCAATAACGGCTCTGCCTTTTCCGGTTTCAATGCGAATACCGTATTTCTGAATGTAAGTCTGGGACTGGTGATGCTCTTTGCCCGGTTCCTGCCCATCATCGGCACACTTGCAATCGCAGGCAGCTTGGCTGGGAAAAAGAAAATTGCCACGACAGCGGGCACCATGTCTACCACAAATGGAATGTTTGTTTTTCTGCTGATCGTTGTGGTATTGCTGATTGGTGCGCTGAGCTTCTTCCCGGCGCTTGCTCTTGGTCCACTTGCTGAGTTCTTTGGAAGCATTGCGTAACGGAGGGTTACAGATATGAGTACAAAACAGAAAACTGCTTTTGCCGACCGGAAAATGCTCGGCAGGGCAATTAAAGATTCTTTTGTGAAATTGAGCCCGAAAACACAGGCAAAAAATCCGGTCATGTTTCTGGTTTTTGTGGCTGCTATTTTGACCAGCATTCTTTGGGTGGTGTCCCTGTTCGGCTTAAAAGACGCTCCAAGCGGATATACGCTGGCGATTGCAGTGATTCTTTGGTTTACCGTGCTATTTGCCAATTTTGCCGAGGCCATTGCAGAAGGCCGAGGCAAGGCACAGGCTGATTCTCTCCGGGCATCCCGTAAGGACGTAGACGCGCATAAGATTCCCTCTGTCTCGGAGAAGGACAGCGTGACCGTGGTTCCCTCCGCTCTGCTGAAAAAGGGGGAACTGGTGATCGTCAAAGCCGGAGAGCAGATTCCGGCAGACGGCGAAGTCGTAGAAGGGGCGGCATCTGTGGATGAAAGCGCCATCACCGGCGAATCCGCTCCTGTAATTCGTGAGGCAGGCGGCGACCGCAGCGCTGTGACCGGCGGCACCACTGTACTGTCGGACTGGATCGTTGTCAGAGTGACCAACGAAGCCGGAGAGAGCTTTCTGGACAAGATGATTGCGATGGTAGAAGGTGCTGCCCGGAAAAAGACGCCCAACGAAATTGCTTTGCAGATTTTTCTGGTAGCCTTGTCCATCATCTTTATTTTAGTAACAGTCTCCCTCTACACTTATTCTATTTTTTCTGCAAAACTGGCAGGAATTGAGAATCCCACCTCTGTAACAACTCTGGTTGCGCTGCTGGTATGCCTTGCTCCTACTACCATTGGTGCCTTGCTTTCTGCCATCGGTATTGCCGGTATGTCCCGACTGAACCAGGCAAATGTTCTGGCCATGAGTGGACGCGCCATTGAAGCCGCCGGTGATGTAGACACTTTGATGCTTGACAAAACCGGAACCATCACTCTGGGCAATCGACAGGCATCGGAGTTCATTCCGGTAGATGGTGTAGATATTCAGGAACTGGCAGACGCCGCTCAGCTTTCTTCTCTGGCAGACGAGACCCCTGAGGGCAGAAGCGTTGTCGTGCTGGCCAAGGAACAGTTTGGAATTCGTGGCAGAAGCCTTCAGGACAAGAATATGCACTTTGTCCCATTTACTGCCGTGACCCGTATGAGCGGCGTCGATTTTGACGGCAACGAAATCCGAAAAGGCGCAGCAGACGCTATGCAGAGTTATGTGACCCATGCAGGCGGTATGTATTCTCCGGACTGTGATCGAGTTGTCAAGTCTATTGCGTCCAAGGGCGGCACACCTTTGGTCGTAGCTAAGAACCACAAGATCCTCGGCGTTATCTATCTGAAGGATATTATCAAGCAGGGTGTGAAGGAGAAATTTGCAGATCTGCGAAAAATGGGTATCAAGACCATTATGATCACCGGCGACAATCCGATCACAGCTGCGGCCATTGCTGCCGAGGCCGGTGTGGATGATTTTCTTGCGGAAGCAACCCCGGAAGGAAAGCTAGCAATGATCCGGGATTTTCAGGCCAAGGGTCACTTGGTAGCCATGACAGGCGACGGCACCAACGACGCCCCGGCTTTGGCACAAGCAGACGTTGCAGTTGCCATGAACAGCGGCACACAGGCAGCAAAAGAAGCAGGCAATATGGTGGATCTGGACTCTTCGCCTACAAAACTGATTGACATTGTACGCATCGGCAAACAGCTTTTGATGACACGAGGCAGCCTGACCACCTTCTCCATTGCTAACGATGTGGCAAAATACTTTGCCATTATTCCGGCGCTGTTTGTGGGACTTTATCCGGGTCTGTCTGCTCTGAATATTATGGGGCTGCACTCCCCGCAGAGTGCTGTCCTCTCTGCGATCATTTATAATGCACTCATCATTATCGCGCTCATTCCGTTGGCGCTGAAAGGTGTGAAATACCGTGAGGTCTCTGCCGGAAAGCTGCTGTCACGGAATCTGCTGGTTTATGGGCTGGGTGGTCTGGCTGCTCCCTTTATCTTTGTGAAACTGATTGATATTCTGCTTGTATTTACCGGTCTGATGTAAGGAGGATGCATCCTATGAATGCAGTAACAAGGAAAACGATCTCGTATTTTGAAGGAATGATTGGAATGAGCTTCGCCATTCTATGTGCGACCACCCTGCGTTTCGCCCTGTGGGCACCGGAATTGCTTCAGAAAATTTTTCTCACCATCTTCGGATAAGGGGGTATATATTATGAAAACAATGAAAAGTGTACTGCCAAAGGCAGGTATGATCTTTTTAATCTTTACGCTGCTGTGCGGCGTAATCTATACGGGTGTTGTAACAGGAATCGCTCAGCTTATTTTCCCGGATAATGCAAACGGAAGCATCATTGAAGTAGACGGGAAAAAATATGGCTGTGAATTACTTGGGCAGCAATATACAGATGAAGCCCATATGTGGGGGCGCATTATGAATATTGATGTTTCAACCTATACGGATGAAAACGGAAAGGCACTGATGTACGCCGCTCCCTCCAACCTCTCTCCGGCAAGCGAGGAGTATGCACAGCTCGTGGCAGAGCGGGTAGAAAAGCTCCGGGCTGCCGATCCGGACATGGACGAAACGGCCATTCCGGTGGACCTGGTTACTTGTTCCGGCAGTGGGCTTGATCCCCATATTTCCCCGGCAGCAGCGGAATATCAGGTAGCACGCATTGCAAAGGCAAATGATATGACCGAAGATGAAGTGCGTGAGATCATCCAAAACTGCACCGACGGACGATTCCTTGGCATCTTTGGTGAAGAGACCGTCAATGTGCTGGAAGTCAATCTGATGCTGGACGGTATTCTGGAGAAGTGAAATGAACATAGCTAAAATCATGATTCCCAAAATCTCCACTGTATTTCTTTATGAAAAGGATACGATTCGTCAGGGATTGGAACGGTTTATGGTACATGGCTATACCGCTGTCCCGGTACTGAATGATCAGGAACAGTATATTGGAAGCGTGACGGAGGGAGATTTCCTCCGCCACCTTCTTGCTTGCCAGACAACAGACTTGAAAGTACAGGAGGGATACCGACTTGGCAGCATTGTTCGCAGAGATTTTTGCCCTGCGTTACAAATAGATGCAGATTCCGAGCAGGTTGTAACTGCAATGCTGAATCAGAATTTTGTCCCCATCGTTGATGGCCGGAATGCTCTATGCGGGATTCTGACAAGGAAACGGCTGATTGAATTTCTGGCACAAGCTCGTGATAAAAAAGAATAAGTCCTGCATCTTTAGACGGTCTTAATACAGATACGCATTCTCTTTTACCTTTTTTAATCCCTTTGATTTATAATTAAGGGCACATAAAGGGGTATAAAGGAGGATTGCAGGTATGGGGGTTATTACCATAGCCGCATCCTTTGCAATGATTTCCGGTCGGAAGATTTCTTTGATAGGAGGGTTAAAATGGAACTGCCAAGACAAGATCCGGATCAGCTTCTTCGTGCGATCCGTAACGATGCATCCACTAAGAAAAGCGGAAAACTCAAAATCTTTTTCGGTTATGCCGCAGGTGTCGGAAAGACCTATGCCATGCTTCAGGCGGCTCATCAGGCTAAGGAACGTGGCATCGATGTGGTTGCTGGATACATAGAACCCCATGCCCGACCCCAGACGATGGCACTTCTGGACGGCTTGGAGCAGCTTCCTGTGAAACAAGTTGCTTACGAAGGAATGACCCTTCGTGAATTTGATATTGATGCTGCGCTCAAGCGAAATCCCCAGCTCATACTGGTGGATGAGTTGGCCCATACCAACGCCGAAAGCAGTCGGCACACGAAGCGGTATCAGGATATTCAGGAACTACTAAATGCTGGAATTGATGTCTATACGACTGTAAATGTCCAACATATCGAGAGTCTCAACGATACAGTAGCCTCTATCACCGGAATTCTTGTGCGAGAGCGCATTCCGGATTCCACCTTTGATCAAGCAGATCAGGTAGAACTGGTGGATATTGAGCCTGCGGAGTTGCTGGAACGACTGGCAAGTGGAAATGTGTACCGGGAAGATCAGGCGCAGCGGGCAACAGTTAATTTTTTCACGCTGGAAAATCTCACCGCATTGCGGGAAATCGCCCTCCGTCGGTGCGCTGACCGGGTGAACTTACTGACGGAAAGCGCCAGAGTACAGAGCCGAGGCGATTACCATACAGACGAGCGCATTCTGGCATGTCTTTCCTCGTCGCCATCCAACGCAAAAATCATTCGGACTGCTGCAAGGATGGCAAGAGCCTTTCGGGGAACATTTACCGCTCTTTATGTGGAAACGCCAAATACAGCGGCGATGAGTGACGATGATAAAAAGCGTTTGCAGGATAATAAGCGTCTGGCCCAGCAACTTGGCGCTACGATTGAGACAAGTTATGGCGATGACGTGCCTTATCAGATTGCGGAATTTGCCCGTCTTTCCGGCATCTCAAAAATCGTAATTGGACGAAGTACCATTGCACGAAAGAATATTTTCAGCAAGCCCACCTTGACGGAACGCCTGATTTCCAGCGCACCTAATCTGGATATTCATGTGATACCGGATGCCAGCATAGGAACCAGCTATCAGGAAAAAAAGAGTAAGGCGCAGGCAGATGCGATGCCCCTGCGTGATGTTCTGAAGAGTATAGTCGTATTGCTGGTAGCTACACTCATTGGCTGTGGCTTTGACGCTCTTGGGTTCACGGAGAGTAATATTATCGCAGTTTACATATTAGGCGTACTTGTGACCGCTGTAATCACAACCAACCGACTGTGCGGGATTCTGACCTCAGTTGTCAGTGTGTTGGTTTTCAATTTCTTTTTTACCACTCCGAGACTGACATTCCATTTTGACGATCCGAACTATATTGTTACCTTTACCATTATGTTTATAGTAACACTGCTTTCCGGATCTCTCGCTACCCGGCTGAAAGAAAATGCGAAACAATCTGCCCATACAGCTTACCGTACAAAGATTCTTTTTGAAACCAACCAGCTTCTGCAAAAAGAGCAGGATGAGAATGCGGTAATCACCGCTACGGCAGGGCAGCTCATGAAGCTGCTGAAAAAAGATATTGTCGTCTACCTGTCTGATGGTAAAGAACTTGCCACCCCTAACGTTTTTCGTGCTGTTAATAGCATTCAGGAAGATTTAATTTCTGAGAACGAGAAAGCAGTCGCCGATTGGGTCTTCCGAAACAATAAACACGCCGGTGCCACAACAGATACATTATCCAGTGCAAAGTGTTTATACCTTGCGATTCGGGTCAACCAGCATGTATATGGAGTGGCTGGTATTGCGGTGAACGGTATTCCGCTGGACTCTTTCGAAAACAGCGTACTCCTTTCTATTCTGGGCGAGTGCGCTTTGGCACTTGAAAACATCAAAAACGCCAAAGAAAAAGAGGAAGCGGCTGTTCTGGCGCAAAATGAACAGCTTCGTGCTAACCTGCTGCGGGCAATCTCTCATGATCTTCGAACCCCTTTGACAGCGATTTCTGGCAGCGCAGACAATTTGCTTGCAAATTATAAAAAGATGGATGATGCATTGCGGGAGCAGACCTTTACCGATATTTATGACGATTCCATGTGGCTGATTAATCTCGTTGAAAACCTGTTGGCCGTCACACGAATTGAGGGCGGACAGGTCAATCTAACTCGGAGTATCGAACTCATGGATGAGGTGGTTTCCGAGGCTCTGAAGCACATCAACAGAAAGAGTAAAGAACACACCATTCGTGTGACCAGCGGTAAAGACTTTATCCTTGCCCACGTTGATGCGAAGCTGATCGTTCAGGTGATTATCAATTTGGTTGACAACGCCATCAAATATACCCCTGTCGGTTCAGTAATTGAAATACATACCGATCAAAAAGAGCAATGGGTCACGGTTTCCGTTTCCGACAACGGCCCTGGGATTCCCGATGAGCAGAAACCCCGTATTTTCGATATGTTTTATAGTGGGGCCAATAAAGTGGTCGACAGCCGCAGAAGCCTTGGATTGGGGCTGTCCCTCTGTAAGTCCATTGTGATCGCCCACGGCGGCACGATTTCCGTATCAGACAATCAGCCAAATGGCACTGTGTTCACATTTACATTACCCGCCGGGAAGGTAGAACTTCATGAATAAACCTTTGATATTAGTGGTTGAGGATGATCCATCTATACGAAATCTCATTACAACCACATTGAAAACAAATGATTATCGTTATGTGGTAGCGCCCAGTGGCTCGACAGCCATTATGGAGGCCACATCGCACCATCCTGAAATCATCTTGCTGGATTTGGGCTTGCCGGATATGGATGGCGTTCAAGTCATTCAAACGGTACGCTCCTGGTCCAATACCCCCATCATTGTAATTAGCGCCAGAAGTGAAGATAATGACAAGATTCATGCATTGGATGCCGGAGCTGACGATTATCTGACAAAACCTTTTTCTGTTGAAGAATTATTGGCTCGACTTCGGGTGACGCAGCGAAGACTCTCTCTGATGACGGCAGAGATGTTTACTGCCAGTTCTGTATTTGTGAATGGTAAGTTGAAAGTGGATTATGCCGGGGGATGCGCTTATCTGGATGAAAACGAACTTCACCTGACACCCATTGAGTATAAGCTGTTGTGTCTGCTGTCCAAGAATGTCGGCAAGGTACTGACCCATACCTTTATCACACAAAATATCTGGGGCCGCAGTTGGGATAACGATGTGGCTTCCCTGCGGGTATTTATGGCAACACTGCGGAAAAAGCTGGAGCCAACAGAGGAGTCCCCGCAATACATCCAAACACATATTGGTGTGGGCTACCGTATGATAAAAGTAGAATAATACTATGCGGTCGGCCAGTGTTCACAGATGCATCAGATGTTCAACATACCGAATTGAAGCTCATGCCGAATCACCGTTTGAATTTGCGGTCGCTGCGAACCTTTCTGACCGTGGATGACGAAACGTTTGAACGCTTGCAGAAACGGTTTGAGAGCATGGTACGATAACCTGTTTCTGATTTAAAAAACTTGTCAAGAGGGCTGGCACCGTCCAGTCCTCTCTGTTTTTGCCAAAGTTTCCCTTGTGTTTCCTTGCAAGCTGCCGAAATCAGCGTGTTCTCAAAACTTTTTGTTGACATGGCTCGATTTTTGTGGTAACCTATTCCAACAATTTAATATAACATATTTACTTAGAGTTCCAGCTCGGCTCCCGAAGGAGCCGGAGCAAGTTTTTAACTTTCTTATCGCTACATAGCAAACCCGAACCAAGGCCATCCCAGAAGGGATGGTCAGGTTCAGGTTGTTGTGTGGCGATTTTTTATTGCCAAATTCAGCACCGTACCTTGAAAACCGAAAGACCGTCTGCATGGGATACACGGCGATGACCCCGCAAGGGAGAGCCGGAAAACGCCGCCGGAAGGGGGCAGGAAAGCCATGCAGGGAGAACGGCGCACCCAATATCAACTGGTCAAAATGGCCAGTTGATGTGGTGAATGACACAAAGCGTCATTCACCAGAAAAACCTTATGCGTTACGGCTCACCTCATGTGGACAATTTGTCTACATGAGGTAAACTGTCGCAGCCTAATTCAATGTGTTCAAACTGAGCACATTGACTCTGTCCGTGTTACAGCTGATCTCGACTTGACATTTTGTCAAGCCACGGTGAAATCTGGTAAGTGTCGCTTTCCGGTATTTGCCAGATTACTGTAACACGATTACCCCATGGTGGGTTACGAAAACCGTAACTCACCACTTGGAAGTGGTAAATGGACAAAATGTCCACTTACCACCCAGCCATAACGCACAGATTTTAGTTGGTGATCATTTTGATCACCAACCAGACAATCGTAACGCTTTATTGTGCAAAAGTGGCTGTTACCATTTTGATAACAGCCACGCTTCCGTAACACTTTTGGCAAATAATGCTCTTCATTATCCACCACACACCCGTAACAGCCAAAGGAGGATGCCTATGACAACAGAACAATGGGAACGCGAAAATCAGGACACTCTGATGGAATATTTCATTGATGGCGACCCCAGTGTGCGCAGAATCCAGTGTGAATACTGCCGGAAAATCATCTACACCCAGACCCGAAACCGCAAATATTGCAGCTTCCAGACCTGCGGCCACAAGATGCTGAATCTGCGGAAAAGCCTTAAAAAGCGTGCCGAACGCGGAACATATACCTGTGCTTGCTGCGGGGAGCAGTTCTTACCGATTCGGGCGGATGCCAGATATTGCAGCAATGCCTGTCGGCAGAAAGACTACCGCCAGCGTAAAGCGACAGGTCACACTTCTCTTTTAGGAACTTGACAAAGTTTGTCAAGTTCCTCATCGGTGCTGCTTTTATCTAGTAAAGTGGCACTTCCCATTCTGGGAAGTGCCAAAATACCGTAACTCTTAATCGCTCACTCCCAAATCCCCAAAGTGGGAATTCGGGCTGTCATCTGAAATCAGGTTACGCTTTCCGTAACTTGATTTGCAACTCCCGCCGAATCAAGTTCCCACTTTGGGAACTTGATTGTAGCCGTATCAAAATCAAGTTATCAAAATGATAACTTGATTTCATCTGCAACGAAGCCACCGGCGTTATCATTTTGAGAACTTCGGTTTTATCTGTTACGCGTCGCGCCCACTCCGTAAAAATCAGGTGATCAAAATGAGCACTTGATTCTACCTGTAACGACTCAAGGTTGGCTGAAAATCAGGTGCCGCCACCCGGCACTTGATTCTACCCGTAACAGAATCAGTGGGTCAAAATGGCCCACTGAAAAAGCCGGACGAGCTGTCCATTTGGGACAGCTTGCCCGGAGCAAGAGTGCAGAGAGCGCAGCTCTTTGCCCCAGTGATATGATGCTGTGCGTCATATCCTACTGGGTATTATCTGGCGCAAAATGGCGGCAGATCCAGCAGCTTCGCTGCTGCGTTCTCCCCCGCCAAACTGATGAAACGGAGGGATGTCTATCTGAAATTAACACGACACAATGGACGAGCCGGAGCACACGGCACTTACAACCCCAAGCACAATGACCGCAGTTTCAACCTTGCCAACAGTGAGCACATCGACCCGGAACGAGCCAAGGGCAACATCTACTGGGACTGCTTCCACGGTTTCCGTTCGGCTCTTGACCCACAAGACCCGGATGATCTGGCGACAACCTTCTCAGATGTGGAACGTCAATTCTACGAAACCCACTACACGGCTTTTGTGGAAAGCCAGAACGAGCGCAACGCCAGGATTCGGCACACGGAGCGCAACCGCTCCATTCCCGACCTGTTGTCCAGCCGCAAGACCTGCCCGGAAGAGACCATCTACCAGCTTGGAACGCTGGATGAACACGCTTCGACAGAGGACTTGCTGAACATCGTCACCGAGTTCATTGAGGAGTTCAAGGCTAAATTCGGCGACCATGTTCATGTGCTGGACTGGGCGTTGCATCTGGATGAAAGCACGCCCCACATCCACGAGCGCCATGTGTTCGACTGTGAGAACAAGTACGGCGAGGTGGCTCCCCAGCAGGAAAAGGCATTGGAAACACTGGGCTTCGAGCTGCCCGACCCGGACAAGCCCCTCAGCCGCCGCAACAACCGCAAGATCACCTTTGATGCCGCCTGCCGAAAAATGCTGTTTGAGATTGCCAAGCGGCATGGGCTGGATCTTGAAGAAGAAGCGGAGTACGGAAACCGCAAATATCTGGAAAAGCAGGACTTCATTCTTGCCAAGCAGAAAGAGCAGCTTGCCGCCCAGCAGAGCAAGCTGGACGCGCTGACCCTGAAAGTTTCGGAGATGGAGACCCTGCTGGAAGATGTTTCGGCAGCAGCCTACGACAAGGCGGTGGAGGTCGTGACGGACGTGGTGCGCACTGAGACCCGGAAAGAGGATATGCGGATGATCGAGGATACGAAGAAGTGGGTGCTGTCCCCGGAACGCAAGGCTCCGCAGGCCACGAGAGAGTACGCCGCCCATCGGTTGGATACCGTGCTGGACAAGTTCCTCAAGACCATGCAGACCACTGCTGCACGTCTGCAAGAGAAGCTGCTGAAACCGGAAGTCCGGCAGAAAGGCAAGGAACAGGTCAAGGAGAAAGCACGGGATTCCGTTCTGCAACTGCTAAGCCGATTGCAGGCAGAGCAGATGCAACGGAAACCCGGAGATATACCCGCTGCGGAAAAATCAGAAAATCGTTTTCAATAATAGTACGAGGTGATGTTTATTGAGCAAAGAAGTCAACGAAGAACGTACTCCCAGAACCGTTGCGGACGTAAAAGAAATGCTGACCAAGCACTCCAACGGCGAGATCCAGCGGACGATCCAAAACTGCATCACGATTCTGCAGAACGACCATGTGCTTGCCGATGCCATCCGGCTGAACCTGTTGAGCGAGCGCATCGACATCGTAAAGCCTGTGGGCTGGCCCCGCTCCGGCAAGACCCTGAACGACACTGACATGAAGTATATCCTGCGCCGGATGGAGAAATACGGCATTTCCAGCGAGAAGAAAATTGAATCGGCCATCCGCATCGTTGCCAACGAGAACCGCTATCATCCCATCCGGGACTACCTGAACGGCCTGAAATGGGATGGGACGGGGCGGATAGCCCACGTTCTGCACCATTTTCTCGGTGCTGCGGAGGACGAGTACACTTGCGAAGCCATGAAGATCTTCTTGCTGGGAGCCATCAAGCGAGTATTCCAACCGGGATGCAAGTTTGAAACTATGCTCTGTCTGGTGGGTGGGCAAGGCGCTGGAAAGTCCAGCTTTTTCCGGCTGCTGGCGGTCAAGGACGAATGGTTCTCGGATGACCTGCGTCGGCTGGACGACGACAACGTGTACCGAAAGCTGCAAGGTCACTGGATCATCGAAATGTCGGAGATGATCGCCACCGCCAATGCCAAGAGCATCGAGGAGATCAAGAGCTTTCTCAGCAAGCAGAAGGAGACCTATAAAGTCCCCTACGAAACACATCCTGCCGACCGTCTGCGCCAGTGCATCTTTGCTGGCACGACCAATCGGCAGGATTTTTTGCCCCGTGACCGCACAGGCAACCGCCGCTTTATTCCCATCCCGGTGGATGCGGAACTGGCTGAGACCCACATTTTGGACAACGAGGAGGATTCCCGTGCCTATATCGACCAGCTTTGGGCAGAAGCCATGACGATTTACAACAGCGGCAACTACAAGTTGGCATTCAGCCCTGCCATGCAGGAAACTCTGCAAGCCCACCAGCAGGACTTCATGCAGGAAGATGCACAGGCGGGCATGATCTACGCCTTTCTGGAGGACTACGCAGGTGACCGGGTGTGTTCCAAGCAGCTCTATGCGGAAGCACTGGGCAACACCAACATCCCGGCGGAGTGGGAGACCCGCGCTATCTGCGAGATCATGAACACAGGAATTTCGCGCGGCGATATCCAAGGCTGGCAGGCACACAAGACCGCCAAGCGTTACCCGAAGTACGGCGTTCAGAAAGGCTGGGAGCGCGTAACCAGCCCCGAAACCGGGGCTGAAGATTTCTCCGAAATAACGGATGCGGAAGCCAAGCAGCTGGGCTTTCCCTTCTGATGGACATCGGTTACACGTCTGGTTACAGATTCGGTTACGCTGCAGTTACACCGAAAAGTCCGCACGACTGCTACGTTTTCCTCTTTCTGTAACCATGTAACCTTAAAAAGAGAAGAAGAAGTATAAAGCCTACCGAATGCCCTGTGTGCAGAAAAAGAGAGTTTTCCTACCCGGTTACAGGCGTTCGGTTACAAGGAATTGGAGGTCTGCCTATGAATATGAATCGGCCTGACATGACCGAAACTGTGAAATCCGAAAATTATACGAATAAGTCCTTGCAAATGGACTCGAACCCGGTTACAATGAAAGCGTCCAAAACCCCTGCCATTGAATCTTCTGACCAGACCAAAGCAGCCAAGCTCGAACCTCTTGTTTACCGGGTGGAGGAAATCGCCCAGCTTTTGGCGATTTCTCCTCGCGCTGCGTACAACCTGTGCAACACCACGAAGGATTTTCGGGTGCTGCGCATCGGCACCAGTATCCGGGTAAACAAGCAGAGCTTCGACAACTGGTTTGCGGCGGTCTGAGGGAGGTAATCTATGGCATCTATTATGAAGCGCGGAGATTCCTACTCCGTCCGTTACAAGTACAAAGACCATTCCGGCAAACCCTGCGAGGGATGGGAAAGTTTCAAGACCAGGAAGGAGGCGCAGGAGCGAAAGATCACGGTCGAGAAAGAACTGCTGGACGGCACGTTCCTCGTCCCCGACACCATGACGGTGGAGGAAATGCTGTACAAGTGGATACCAATTCAGTCCACAAAGCACAAGTGGTCCCCCAAGACCTACACTCAGTCCGTAGCGATGGTGCAGAACCTTATCGTGCCGTATATCGGGAAACGGAAGGTACAGGAGCTGCGCACCTACGACATTGAGAAGTTCTATGCCACCCTTGCCAAGACCCCCTGCGGGCAATATGTGCACGGTGTGAAGCAGGACCTGTCCAAGAAGCAGAAGAAGCGGCTGCTGTCCAGCACCTCTATTCACGAAGTCCACACCCTGCTGAAAACCGCCTTTTCCTATGCGGTGGAATGGGACTTGATCCACAAGATTCCCCTGCCCCGTGATGCCCCCAAGGTCAATATCGAGGAACGCACCATCTGGGACGAGAAAACCATGCTGGCAGCCTTGCAGACCATCGAAAACCCCGCCCTGCATCTGGCGGTGCACATGAGCATGATCCTTTCGCTCCGTGAGGGCGAAATTCTCGGCTTGCAGCCGAGTGATCTGAATTTCGATGCCGCCGATGGGCGTGGCACCATCTCAGTCAGCAAGACCATGCAGCGAGCCAACAAGGACGCTTTGGAAAAGCTCGACCCCAATCAGGTCTACCACACCTTCCCGGACAGGCGTGAGGGCAGCAAGTCCTCTCTCATCCTGAAAAAGCCTAAGACCAAGAAGTCCAACCGTGTCCTGTATATGACCAAACCTCTGAAAGAGGAACTTCAAGCATGGCTTGAAAAGCTCAAACAGGACGAGCAGAACACTCCGGAGAAGTACAGCAACTGCGGTCAGCTGTTTCGTCTCCCGGACGGCCTGCCCATCGCGCCGGAGTTGCTGACAAAATGGTACCGCCTGTGGAGAGCCGAGCATCCAGAGTTTGAACAGATCGTGTTCCACGGTCTGCGGCACTCCAGTGCCACCTACCAGCTTTTGCAGTCTGACGGTGACTTCAAGTCGGTGCAGGGCAACACAGGTCATGCAACGGCATCTGTCCTGATGGACACCTACGCCCACACGCAGGACAAGCCCCGGTTGGAGCTGACCGAGAAGATCGAAGCGAACTTCTATTCCCAAGACCTGACCCCGGCAGCACCTCAGCCCCGGCAAAACGAAAAGCCGGCGGCAACAAAAATCTCCGGTAGGGAGATCCTTGAAGCCATCCGGCTGATGGACGCAGACGAACGCAGAGAATTGACG
>OJRD01000418.1_pt1 | contig 27403 bp, 31 predicted proteins | sample 1599051 | NCBI WGS metagenome assembly OJRD01 (sample SAMN03922523, study PRJEB24848) | human gut metagenome | isolation source: stool sample | host: Homo sapiens | place: Germany | collected 2010-02 | reverse complement strand
CAGTTTCACACCCTCTTTACAAAAAGATCATAAAGAGAACCGTTAAGCTCAAGGCACACGATGAAGAAAACGTTTGCAACATCGGCGATAAGGTTGAGGTTATGGAAACAAGACCTTTATCTAAGGATAAGAGATGGCGCTTAACAAAGGTTATCGAGCAGGCTAAGTAATTTTAAAGTTATGGTTTTAAAGAGGAATTCTTCTCCTCTTTAAAAACCGGTTTTTGAGATTTACGAAAGGAGGAACGCACTGTGATTCAAATGCAAACTTACCTGAAGGTTGCTGATAACACCGGAGCTAAGGAGCTTATGTGTATCAGAGTTTTAGGTGGATCCCGCAGAAGATATGCAAACATCGGTGACGTTGTCGTTGCTTCAGTTAAAAAAGCAACACCGGGCGGCGTTGTAAAGAAAGGCGATGTTGTTAAAGCAGTAATCGTTCGTTCAGCAAGTGGTTTAAGAAGAGAGGATGGAACATACATCCGTTTCGACGAGAACGCTGCTGTTATAATAAGAGAAGATAAAAACCCAAGAGGAACCCGTATTTTCGGACCTGTTGCAAGAGAGCTTCGTGAAAAGGAATACATGAAAATCCTTTCGCTTGCTCCGGAAGTTCTTTAATTTGGAGGTGTCGTTTTGATGAATAAGTTACATGTTAAAACCGGCGACACTGTAGTTGTTCTTTCCGGTAAGGAAAAGGGCAAGAAAGGTAAGATACTTCAGGTATCTCCAAAGGAGCGCAAGGTTATTATTGAAGGCGTGAATATGTGCACAAAGCACGTTAAGCCAAGAAGACAGGGCGAAGCAGGCGGAATAGTTAAGGCTGAGGCTGCAATGTATGCTTGCAAGGTAATGCCTGTTTGTCCAAAATGCGGAAAGCCAACAAGAGTCGGACACAAGGTTCTTGAGGACGGCTCAAAGGTTCGTGTTTGCAAAAACGCTAACTGCGGCGAAGAGTTTTAATCAGGAGGAGTAAACGATGGCTACAAATTTAAAAGAATTATATGTTAGCAGCGTAGCTCCTGCTATGATGAAAAAATTTGGCTACAAAAACGTAATGCAGATTCCAAAGCTTGATAAGGTTGTTATAAACGTGGGCTGCGGAGAGGCTAAGGATAATTCAAAGATAGTTGATGCTATCATGAAGGATCTTGCAACTATCACAGGTCAGAAGCCGATCGCTTGTAAAGCAAAGAAGTCGGTTGCAAACTTTAAGCTTCGTGACGGACAGATAATCGGAGTTAAGGTAACACTCAGAGCTGACAAGATGTATGAATTCGTTGACAGGCTCTTTAACGTTGCTTTTCCTCGTGTTCGTGACTTCAGAGGAATCAATGCAAACTCATTCGACGGAAGAGGAAACTACTCAACAGGAATTAAAGAGCAGCTTATCTTCCCTGAAATCGAATATGATAAGATTGACAAGGTACGTGGTATGGACATCAACTTTATCACTACTGCAAACACTGACGAAGAAGCAAAGGAATTGCTCTCACTCATGGGCGCACCTTTTGCTGATAAGTAAGAAATAAGAGGAGGAAATAAAAATGGCAAAGAAGGCTATGGTAAATAAACAGCAGGCAACGCCTAAGTTTTCTACTCGTTCTTACAACAGATGTAAGATCTGCGGAAGACCGCACGCATATCTGAGAAAGTTCGGCATCTGCCGTATCTGCTTCAGAGAGCTTGCACACAAAGGTCAAATTCCGGGTGTTAAGAAGGCTAGCTGGTAAAGAAATTTTATTAAAGGAGGTTAACTAGCATGCAAATTACTGATACAATAGCTGATTTATTGACCAGAATTCGTAATGCAAGTTCTGCAAAGCACGCAACAGTTGACGTTCCTGCATCTAATATGAAAAAGTCCATAACACAGATTCTTGTTGACGAAGGATATGTAAAGGACTTTCAGTTCATTGAAGACGGAAAGCAGGGTATCATTAGAATTACTCTAAAATACGATGAGAACAACTCGCCGATCATTTCAGGACTTAGAAGAGTTTCAAAGCCGGGTCTTAGAATCTACTCGAGCTGTGAGGAAATGCCTAAGGTAATGAAAGGCCTCGGAGTAGCAATTATCTCTACTTCTAAGGGTATTGTTACTGACAAGAAAGCAAGAGAGCTTAATGTCGGAGGAGAAGTTCTTGCATTTGTCTGGTAAGGAGGACTAAAGATTATGTCAAGAATCGGTAATAAACCAATTAGTGTTCCGGCCGGAGTAGATGTAAACATTGCTGAGGGTAATGTGGTTACTGTTAAGGGCCCTAAGGGAACACTTACAAAAGAATTACACAAGGATATGATAATCACTTGTGAGGGAAGCGAAATTAAGGTTGAGCGTCCTTCTGAGGTTAAAATGCACAAGTCGCTTCACGGATTGACAAGAACGCTTATCAACAACATGATTGAAGGTGTTACAAACGGATTTTCAAAGACTCTCGAAATTGAGGGAGTTGGATACAGAGCAGCAAAGCAGGGTAAGGATCTCGTTATGAACCTTGGTTATTCACACCAGGTTGTCATGTCTGAAACTGATGACATCGCTATCGAAGTTCCTGCACCTAATAAGGTTGTTATAAGCGGTATCGACAAGCAGAAGGTTGGTCAGTATGCTTCAGAAGTCCGTGAAAAACGCCCTCCGGAGCCTTACAAGGGTAAAGGTATTCGTTACGAAGGTGAGAGAATCATTCGTAAAGAGGGTAAAGCCGGTAAGGGTAAATAAGAGAAAGGAGTGTAAAATACTATGGTTAAAAAGGCTGATAAAGCATTGGCTAGAGCTAAAAGACACGCTAAGATCCGTAGAAAAATTTCGGGAACACCAGAGTGTCCGCGTTTGAGTGTATTTCGCTCCGCTAAGCATATATACGCACAAATCATCGACGACGTAAACGGCGTTACACTTGCAGCTGCATCATCTCTCGCTCTTAAGATCGAGGACGGAGCAAATGCAGAAGGCGCTAAGAAGGTCGGCGAGGCAATCGCAAAGGCTGCCGCTGATAAAGGTATCGAAAATGTTGTTTTCGACAGAGGAGGATATCTCTATCACGGAAGAGTCAAGGAGCTTGCAGAAGGCGCGCGTGAGGGCGGACTCAAGTTCTAAGACAGAAATTTGTGCATCACAGAAATTTCTGTGAGAGTTATTAAGGAGGTAATACTTTTGGCTTTAATAGATGCTTCTAACATGGAACTCGAAGAAAAGGTAGTTGCTATTAACAGAGTATCAAAAACTGTTAAGGGCGGACGTATCATGAAGTTCTCGGCTCTTATCGTTGTCGGAGATGGAAACGGAATCGTAGGCTTCGGTCTTGGTAAGGCAAGCGAGGTTCCGGACGCTATCCGCAAGGGTATTGAGGACGCAAAGAAGAACCTTATCAAAGTTTCATTAAGAGGAACAACAATTCCGCATGAGATAATCGGAGCATTCGGAGCAGGCAGAGTTTTAATGAAACCTGCTGCACCCGGTACCGGAGTTATCGCCGGCGGCCCTGTCAGAGCGGTAATTGAGATGGCAGGAATCAAGGATATCAGAACAAAATCACTTCGTTCAAACAATCCTTGCAATGTAGTAAGAGCTACAATCAACGGCCTTGCATCTGTAAGCTCAGCTGAAGAGGTTGCAGCAAAAAGAGGCAAGACAGTTAAAGAAATACTTGGCTAAGGAGGACTTGAAAAATGGCAAACTTAAAAATTACATTGGTTAAGAGCCTTAACTCTAAGACTAAGAATCAAATTGCTGTTGCTGAGTCACTTGGTCTTAAAAAAATCGGTGCGGTAACAGTTCAGCCGGACAACGCACAGACACAAGGTAAAATTAAGAAGATCTCGCATCTTATTAAGGTTACTGAGGCTTAAGGGAGGTGCGTGAATAATGAAATTACATGAACTTTCACCGGCAAAGGGCGCTACTAAGGACATTAAGAGAATTGGTAGAGGTCACGGTTCGGGACAGGGTAAAACCGCTGGTAAGGGACACAAGGGTCAGAAGGCTCGTTCCGGCGGCGGAATAAGACCCGGATTTGAGGGAGGTCAGACTTCTCTCGCAAGAAGAACTCCTAAGAGAGGATTTAACAATATCTTCGCTAAGAAGTTCGCAGTAGTAAACGTAAGCGATCTTGAAAAGTTTAACGATGGAATTATTGTTGATAAGGAGCTTTTAGAGGCGTCAGGTCTTGTAAACGGAAGCTATGATGCAATTAAGATCCTCGGAAACGGAGAGCTTACAAAGAAAATTACAGTAAAGGCTGATGCTTTTACAAAGACAGCCGCAGAAAAGATTGAAAAGGCAGGCGGAAAGGCAGAGGTGGTTTAAAGTGTTACAGACTTTAAGAAACGCATGGAAAGTTGCGGACCTTAGAAAAAAGATATTGTTCACACTTTTTATCATCATCATCTACCGTATCGGAGGAGCTATTCCGGTTCCTTTTCTTGACGCAACGACTGTTCAGGCATGGTTTGAATCAAATTCGGGTACAGGTAACTTTTTTAACTACTTGAATATGCTTTCAGGAGGAACCTTCTCTCAGGCAACATTACTTTGTCTGTCGATTTCTCCATATATCAATGCATCGATCATCATTCAGCTTCTGACATACGCTATTCCGCCTCTTGAGAGAATGGCTAAGGAAGGTCAGGAGGGAAGAAAGAAGATCAATAAGATTACAAGATATACGGCTTTGGCGATTTCAATCTTCCAGGGCTGGGCATACTATCTAACTCTTAAAAATACTGCAAAAGCGGTTACTTATACACAGGGCTTCGCAGGTATTTTTGCAGAGATAGTAATTATAGCTTGCTTTACAGCAGGTTCGGCTCTCGTAATCTGGCTTGGTGATCAGATCAATGAGAAGGGTATCGGAAACGGTATTTCAATGCTTCTCTTCGCAGGTATCATTGCAAGAGGACCTCAGGCTGTTTTGATGCTTATAGAGTATATCAAGACGGGTGAAATGAGATATATCATAATGGTTCCGGTAATCATTATAATTTTCATTTTGATGATTGCATTTATAATCTTTATGGATAATGCAGAAAGAAGAATTCCTATCCAGTATGCAAAGAGAGTAGTCGGAAGAAAGATGTACGGCGGACAAAACTCATATATTCCTATTAAGGTTGCAATGAGCGGAGTGCTTCCTATCATCTTTGCTATGAGCTTTATGTCACTTCCGTCAACGCTTGAACTATTTATTGCAGACCCGGGAAGTAATGCTGAAGGCTTCTGGAAATCGTTCTATCACGGACTTCTTCAGTGGTTCAGCACAGACAGCATTTTCTATGCTGTACTTTATTTCCTTCTCATCATTGGATTTAACTACTTCTATGTTTCGATGCAGTATAATCCGATCGAGATTGCGAATAACCTTCGTCAGAATAACGGAGGAATTCCGGGAATTCGTCCGGGAAAACCGACAAGCGATTTCATCAAGAGAGTTCTTTCAAAGATCACTCTTGTCGGAGCAATATTCTTAGGAATAATCGCTATTTTCCCAATTTTCTTTGCAAAATTCTCAGGAGTATCGGGAATCGCTATGGGAGGAACATCAATCCTCATTATTGTAAGCGTAGCGCTTGAAACTGTTCGTACACTTGAATCTCAGATGATGATGCGTCATCATAAGGGCTTCTTGGAATAAAAGGCGAAAGGAAAGGGCTTATGAATCTGATTTTATTAGGTGCACCCGGTGCAGGAAAGGGAACACAGGCTGAGGTTATATGCGAGGCTTTGAAGATTCCTACAATTTCTACAGGAAATATGCTCAGAGCTGCTGTTAAAAACGGCACAAAGAGCGGTCTTGAAGCTAAAAGTTTTATGGACAGCGGAAAGCTTGTTCCTGACGAGGTTGTAATCGGAATTTTAAAGGATAGAATTGCTGAGGACGATTGTAAGAATGGTTTTATTCTTGATGGATTCCCGAGAACAGTTCCACAGGCTGAGGCTCTTGACAATATGGGTGTTACAATCGACAAGGTTGTAGAAATATATGTTCCTGATGAAAAGATCAAGCAAAGACTTTCGGGAAGAAGAGTTTGCGAAGGCTGCGGAAATTCATATCACGTTGATTTTAAGCCTACAAAGGTTGAGGGCATTTGCGACGCTTGCGGCGCTAAGACGGTAATCCGAAAGGACGATGAACCGGCAACGGTTGAGTCTCGTCTTAAGATTTACCACGAGCAGACTGCTCCGCTTAAGGGCTATTATGAAAAGCAGGGTAAGCTTGTTACAGTTGAGGGACAGGAGGAAGTTGCCGATACCTCTCGTTTAACACTTGCCGCTGTAAACGGATAGAAAAGAGCAATTAAATGATTTCTATAAAATCAGCAAAAGAAATAGAAATGATGAAAAAGGCGGGAAGGATCACGGCCGGTGCGCTTAAGCATGCCGGTGAGGTTATTACTGCCGGAATGACAACCTACGAGCTTGACAAAATCATAAACAGATATATCGTGTCGCACGGGGCAAAGCCTTCGTTCTTAGGATACGGCGGATTCCCTGGAAGCGCATGTATATCTGTTAATGATGAGGTTATTCACGGTATTCCCGGATCAAGGAAGCTTGTAGACGGTGACATTGTTTCAGTCGATGTGGGAGCTTATATTGATGGCTTTCACGGAGATAGCGCAAAAACATTTACTGTAGGAAATGTATCCGATGAAGCTCGTGCGCTTTTGAAGTCTACAGAGGAAAGCCTATACAAAGCTATTTCTCTTGCAAAGCCCGGAGTAAGGATCGGAGATTTGGGCTTTGCAATTCAAAAGTATAACGAGGATAACGGTTATTCCGTTGTAAGACAGTTTGTAGGACACGGCGTAGGAAGAGAGCTTCACGAAGATCCTGAAGTTCCGAACTTCGGGCGAGAGGGAAGAGGAATCCGTCTGATAGAGGGCATGGTAATAGCCATCGAACCTATGATAAACATGGGTACGGAGAGAGTTTATGTAATGCCTGATGAGTGGACGGTAAGAACCTATGACGGAAAACTGTCGGCTCACTTTGAGCATACAATTGCCATTACAGAAAACGGAGCGGTGATTTTGACTGATCCTGACATTAAGTAAAGGCATTGTAATATAAATCAAGCATTTTGTCGGCGGGTCGAAGCTAACGCAGTGTTGCAGCGTGAGCAACGACGGCTCTGGTGAAGTCAGAGTTCATTTCACCCTTGCTGACAAGAAATGCGATTAAATAGCTAATAAGTTACAAAGGCGTTGAGTGAGTTTAAAACCCAAAACAAAACTCAATCAGGCCGCCAACCTTTAAAAGGGGTGTAAATTATGTCAAAAAGCGATGCTATCGAGGTTGAGGGAGTAGTTAAGGAAGCTTTAAGAAATACAACTTTTCGTGTTGAGCTTCAAAACGGACATGAGATTTTAGCTCATATCTCCGGAAAACTGAGAACAAATTACATTCGTATCGTTCCCGGTGACAAGGTAACGGTCGAGATGTCGCCTTATGATTTGACTAAGGGAAGAATCACCTGGCGCTCAAAAGAATAAAGAGCAAAGGGTACAGTCGTTTACGAAAGCTTTAGTTTTAAGAGCTTTCGGGTATATTTAAAGGAGGTATTTCAATGAAAGTAAGACCTTCAGTTAAGCCAATGTGCGAAAAGTGCAAGATCATCAAGAGAAAGGGTAAGGTAATGGTTATTTGCCAAAACCCAAAGCATAAGCAGAGACAGGGCTAACTTAAAAAAATGGAGGTGCAGCTAATTTATGGCTCGTATTGCTGGTATTGACCTTCCGAAGGGTAAGAGAGTTGAGGTAGGACTTACTTATATCTACGGAATCGGTCCAAACATTGCAACAAAGATTCTCAAGGAAACAGGAGTTAACCCTGATACAAGAGTTAAGGATCTTTCTGAGGACGATGTTGCAAAACTTCGTGAGTATATTGACAAGAATCTTACTGTTGAGGGTGACTTGAGAAGAAAGGTTGCTCTTAATATCAAAAGACTCGTTGAAATCGGTTGTTACAGAGGCGTTCGTCACAGAAAGGGTCTTCCTGTAAGAGGACAGAAAACAAAGACAAACGCAAGAACTCGCAAGGGTCCTAAGAAGACAATCGCTAACAAGAAGAAGTAAGGGAGGGATATAGAACATGGCTCAGCCAAAGAAAAAGGTTATTCGTCGCCGTAAGGACAGAAAGAATATTGAACAGGGACAGGTTCATATCCAGTCCACATTCAACAACACAATCGTTACTATCACCGATATGCAGGGAAATGCTATTTCGTGGGCATCTGCAGGCGGACTCGGCTTCAGGGGTTCAAAGAAGTCTACGCCGTTCGCAGCTCAGACAGCTGCAGAAACAGCTGCTAAGGCTGCTAAGGAGCATGGACTCAAGAGCGTTGAAGTATATGTAAAAGGACCGGGTGCAGGAAGAGAAGCTGCTATCAGAGCGCTTCAGACTGAGGAGCTTGAGGTAAGGCTCATCAAGGACGTTACTCCTATTCCTCACAACGGATGCCGCCCGCCTAAGAGAAGAAGAGTATAATTTTTACAAAACCAAGTTTAAAGTTTGCTTGGTGTCCGATAATGAAAGAGATCGGATACAAAATTGAAAAACGGAGGAATTTACTATGGCAGTAAATAGAGAACCAATCCTTAAGAAATGTAAATCTTTAGGAATCAGCCCAATGGTTATGGGTGTTGCGAAGGAAACTAAGAGAGATCCTAACGCAAATAAGAGAAGAAAGGTTTCCGAGTACGGACTTCAGCTTAAAGAAAAGCAGAAGCTCAAGTTCATTTACGGCATGGGCGAAAAGCAGTTCGCACATTACTTTGAGCTTTCTGAAAAGCAGGAGGGTCAGGCAGGTCCTAACCTTCTCAGAATGCTGGAATCCCGTCTTGATAATGTCGTTTTCAGAATGGGTCTTTCAATGACCAGAAGAGAAGCAAGACAGCTCGTTACTCACGGACATTTCAGCGTGAACGGTCAGAGAGTTGACATTCCGTCTTACAGAATTAAGCCGGGCGATGAGATCTCTCTCAGAGATAAGAGCAAGTCTAGCGTTAAATTCAAGGAAATTGTTGAGGCTACAAAGGGAAGAGTTGTTCCTACATGGCTTGATATGAACAAAGATGCGCTTACAGCAAAGGTTGTTCGTTTAGCTGAAAAGGATGACCTTGATTACGAGGTTGAAGAGCATCTTATCGTCGAGTTGTATTCTAAGTAATAAAGTTACTTTTAAACAGCAGGACGGTTTATTCACACGCTTAATAAACACGGTTTTAATAAACGGGAGGGTTTATAATGCTTGAAAAGATTGAAAAGCCAGAAATCGAAGTAGTTGAGCTCAAGAGTAACGGAACATACGGTAAGTTTGTTCTTGAGCCGTTAGAGCGAGGCTATGGTACTACCCTTGGAAACAGCTTAAGAAGGGTATTACTCTCCTCTTTACCTGGTGTTGCCGTAAATTCAGTAAAGATTGACGGAGTTCATCATGAGTTTTCCACAATTGACGGAGTAAAGGAAGATGTAACGGAAATTATCCTTAACTTAAAGGGTCTTATTGCAAAGCTCTACGGTGAAGGTCCAAAGACAATCTATATTGAGGCAGAGGGCGAATGTGAGGTCACTGCCGGAGATATAAAGACTGATTCTGAGGTCGATATTTTGGTTCCGGATATGCATATTGCAACGCTCGGCGAGGGTGCTAAACTCTATATGGAAATTGTTATCGACAGAGGCAGAGGATATGTTTCTGCTGAGAAAAACAAGACGTACATGAACGGCGCTCCTATCGGCGTTATTGCGGTAGACAGTATTTATACACCGGTTATAAAGGTGAATTATACAGTTGAAAACACCCGTGTCGGACAGATTACAGACTATGACAAGCTTACCTTAGAGGTATGGACAGACGGAACAATTTCCGCAAAGGAAGCAGTTTCGCTTGCAGCAAAGCTTCTTACAGAGCATCTTAATTTGTTTGTTGACTTGTCTGAGGAAACAAATGTTGTTGAGATCATGGTTGAAAAAGATGACAAGGGTAAGGAAAAGGCTTTGGAAATGACAATTGAGGAGCTTGATTTATCGGTAAGAAGCTTCAATTGCCTTAAGAGAGCCGGAATCAACACTGTAAACGATCTGGTTGGAAAATCAGAGGAAGAAATGATGAAGGTTAGAAACCTTGGCAAGAAGTCGTTTGAAGAGGTCAAGGAAAAGCTCAGGAGCTTAGGTTATGAATTAAGCTCGGAAGAGGACTAAACCTAAAATAAGTAATAAACAGTAAGGAGTGAATATCTAATGCCAGGAGCAAGAAAGCTTGGAAGAGCAAGCGACCACAGAAAGTCGATGCTTAGAGGAATGGTAACATATCTGCTCGAAAACGGTCAGATTGAAACAACAGTTGCCAGAGCTAAAGAAGTACAGTCAATGGCTGAAAAGATGATTACCCTGGGTAAAACAAGCGAGCTTCACAATAAGCGTCAGGTAATGGCTTACGTTACTAAGGAAAGCGTTGTAAAGAAGCTTTTTGATGAGATTTCCCCGAAGTACGCTGAGCGTAACGGAGGTTATACACAGATTATCAAGACAGGTCCCCGTCGTGGAGATGCTGCGGAGATGGCTATTATCCGGTTGGTATAATATCAATTATGTCCCCCGTCGTTAAAGGCAGGGGACATATAGTTTTTCATCGGGAGAAATCAACCGCCAACTGAAAAACTATGATCGTTGAATAACGGGGCGGTGCCCTTTATTAAGTTTTAATGCAGATTAATTGAGAGGTATTTATCGGCTGCTGTATGCAGTTTGATGAATGCCTTTATTTGTTCTGTGCAAAATAATGTTAAAGGTAATTGAACGGATATTTTACATATATTTTACATATAACTGGCTTTATTTTTACAAAGATAGTTTATAATTATCGTTGGGGGAAAAAGGATTAAAATGGGAGTAAATTAATATGGATATTTTTTCTGTTCTGACTCTTATCGGAGGACTCGTATTATTTTTATACGGAATGGATGTCATGGGGCAAGGTCTTGAGCGTCTTGCGGGCGGAAAGCTTGAGAAGCTGTTTGATAAGCTTACGTCAAATCCGTTTAAAGGAGCATTGCTCGGATTTATAGTAACAGCGATAATTCAGTCTTCCTCAGCAACGACAGTAATGCTAGTTGGATTTGTCAACTCAGGAATAATGAAGCTCAGACAGTCGATAGGCATTATAATGGGTGCAAATATTGGTACAGCTGTAACGGCATGGCTTTTGTCAATGACAGGCATTGAGGGCGGAAATATGTGGCTTGAAATGCTTAAGCCGTCTTCATTTACGCCGATTCTAGCGCTTGTCGGAATTATTTTCTATATGTTCATGAAGGATGATAAGCATAAGTTTATAGGAATGATCCTTCTTGGCTTTACCGTTTTGATGTACGGAATGGATATTATGAGCGGATCAGTTGAGCCTCTTAAGGATATGCCGGAGTTTTCTCAGATTCTTTTGATGTTTGATAATCCGATCTTGGGTATACTTGTGGGGGCTGTATTAACGGCTATTATCCAGTCATCGTCGGCGTCTGTTGGAATATTGCAGGCACTTTCTTCAACAGGAGCTGTTCATTTTTCAACTGCGCTTCCTATTATTTTGGGACAAAACATAGGAACTTGTATAACAGCAGCCATTTCAGCAATAGGAACAAGCAAGAATGCAAAGAGAGTTGCGGCGATTCATTTGCTGTTTAATGTTTTGGGAACGATAATATTTGTCGCTCTTTATTATCCGCTTAACGCAATATTTGAATTTGCGTTTGCAAACGTTGTGGTAGATGCGCTTGACATTGCGGTTATACACACGCTGTTTAAGGTTGTAACAACGGTAATCCTGTTCCCGTTTATAGGAATGCTCGAAAAGCTTTCTTATATTATAATACGTGACAAGGATAAAAATGGATCAATTGACAGTGAAGAACCTATTATTGATGAAAGATTTATTGCAACTCCTGCTTTTGCTATAGCGCAATGCAAAACGCAGACGGTTAAAATGGCGGAGCTTGCAAAAAAGAATATTACTGACGCTATTTCGCTTATAAAGAAATGGGACAAGACAACAGCACGTCAGATTTCGGAAACAGAAAAGGCAGTAGACAAATATGAGGACGTTATCGGAACGTATCTTGTAAGGCTGTCAGGACAGGAAATGAGTAATCAGGACTCAAGAACAGCGTCTACGCTTTTGCACACTATAAGTGATTTTGAAAGAATATCCGACCATGCTAAAAACATTCTTGCATCGGCAAAAGAGCTTCATGAAAAGAAGATAGAGCTTAGCAAGAAGGCTCAGTCTGAATTAATAGTTATGTTTTCGGCTATTGAGGAAATAATTGATCTTACGATTAAGTCTATAAGAGATAATGACCTTTACAGCGCTTATCTTGTTGAGCCGCTCGAGGAGGTTGTGGATCAGATCAGAACAAAGCTCAAAAGCCGGCATATTAAAAGGCTTCAAAAGGGCGCTTGCTCTATGGAAACTGGCTTTATATATATTGATATTTTGACAAGCCTTGAGCGTGTATCCGACCATTGCTCAAACGTTGCGGTATGTCTTATTCAAGTGAGTGACGACAACTTTGAAACGCATGAGTATTTAAGAACAGTAAAGACGTCCGGCGATGAATTCGATATGTATGTTGAGAAGTATCTTGAGAAGTATGCTCTTCCGAAAAAGTCGTAGTCAGAAAGAATTAAGAAATAAAGAGGCTGCTTATGGCAATGATATACTGCGTTGAAGATGATGACGGAATAAGAGAGCTTATTTCCTGCGCTCTTAAGTCGGGGGGATTTGATACCCTCTCATTTCCGTCGGCTAAAGAATTTTACGATGAGATATCAAAGAGAACACCATCTCTTGTTCTGCTTGACGTAATGCTTCCGGATGAGGACGGATTTATGATATTAAACCGTCTGAAGAATGAACAGACGACGAAGGAAATTCCGGTTATTATGCTTACCGCTAAGGATTCTGAGCTTGATAAGGTACAGGGGCTCGAAGCGGGAGCGGACGATTACATTACAAAGCCATTTGGCGTAATGGAGCTGTTGTCAAGAATAAAGGCTGTGCTTAGGCGATCAGCAAAAGATGAGGATATCGAAAAAACACCGGTTATTACAATAAGAGGGTTATCTCTAGACGAAGCTAAACGGCAGGTTCTATTCGGTTCAACGGAAATACCATTGACCTATAAAGAGTTTGAGCTTTTAAAATATTTTATGAAGCATGAATCGGTTGTTATAAGCAGAAATAAGCTTATGGAAAGAGTATGGGGTTTTGACTTTGAGGGAGAAACAAGAACTGTTGATATGCACATAAAGACATTAAGGCAAAAGCTTGAAAAAGGCGGATGTGAGGGCTTTATCAAAACAGTTCGTGGAATAGGTTATAAGATTTAGGGATAATAGAATGCAAAAAAGAATAAATAAAACAATAACGATAATAGTGTCAATTACTATTATCGTTTTTAGTATAATAAGCGTTGCGGCAATAACAAAGGTTTATTTTGATAAAAGCAAAGAAAATATCGAAAACGTTGCAAAAATATCTGTAGCGGCAGCACAAACTCCGGAGGAAATATCAGAATATGTAAAATTGACGCTTAAAGAAGATATAAGAATCACTTATGTAGATGAAAACGGAAATGTTGTTTTTGACAATAAGGAAAACCCCGAAAAAATGGAGAATCATTCTGAGCGTAATGAGATTAAAGCCTCCCTTTTGAAAGGCGAGGGAAGCGAAACGAGAGTTTCTGAAACGCTCGGGAATTCAACTTACTATTTCGCGCTTCGGTTTAACGAAGGTGTTATACGTTTTTCTGCGCGCATAAGCAATATTTACTCGGTGCTTTTTGTTATAGTTCCGCTGTTTGCATTGATATGTGTGATCATGCTTATAATTACAACTATAGTTTCAAGAAGAATGTCAAAAAGTTTTATGAAGCCGATAACGGATATTGTGAGTACTCTTGATGTAAAAAACGGACTTGCATCTGAAAGCGATATTGAGATTGATTATGAGGAGCTTAAGCCGATAGTTGAAAACATTAAACATAATTCTGCAAGACTCCAAAAATATATCAGCCGCTTAAAACGTGAGAAAGCAAGGGTTACCCTCATAACCAATAATATGGTAGAGGGAATGATACTTATTGATGCTGAGTGGAATATTCTTTCGGTAAATCAAAGCGCAAAAGCAATTCTAAACCCCGACTTTGAATGGGGAGATGAGCCGAAGAAGATATATGATCTGACATTGAATGAAACGGTTATTGCGATGCTTAAAATTATGAAAAAAGAGCATTCTGCTTACAATACGATAGGTCTTGGCGAGAGGTTTTATCACATATATATGAACAGATCTGAATTTGCGGGAAGTTACGGGATCATAATACTCTTGATCGATGCAACGCAAAGCGTTAATTCGGAAAAAATAAGACATGACTTTTCAGCAAACGTAACTCACGAGCTAAAAACACCGCTCACTACGATCAAGGGCTTTGGAGAAATGCTCGAAAATAAAATTATTACAAACACAGAAGAGGTGAGCCGCTATGGAGGAATCATTTACAGAGAGAGCGAGCGCCTTTTACAGCTTATAAACGATATTATCCGCCTTTCTGAAATTGAAGAAAACGCAAAGGAGTTTGAAACGGTAAATCTTAAAGAGGTGGCTGATGATGTGGTTGAAATTCTTTCACATAAGGCGGCTCAGCATGAAGTGACTATTATTAATGAGGCGGAGGATATAAGCATTATTGCAAACAGCGGATATATGTCGGAGCTTTTGATAAACCTTATTGACAACGCTATAAAGTACAACGTTAAGGGCGGATTTGTAAGGCTTAAAATTACCGATAACGGCTCTTACGCTACTATTTTTGTTGAGGATAACGGCATAGGAATTCCGAAGGAGTCGCAGGATCGTATCTTTGAGCGTTTTTACCGAGTGGATAAATCTCGCTCAAAGCAAACGGGAGGAACAGGCCTTGGGCTTTCAATCGTAAAGCATATTGTGACATATCATAACGGTTCTATAAAGCTTATGAGCGATATAGGAAAGGGTACAAAAATTATAATAGCTTTTCCTAAATTACAGCAGTAGCATAATAATAAATCAATAATCGGAGGTAGGATTTAATGAAAATAATTGCTATTGCAGCCGTTACAGCAGGCGGAAAAACCACAGTTGTGAATGAAATTATGAAAAAACTGCCCAATACCGCAGTGCTTCATTTTGATGATTACTCTTTTTATGGAGAGGTAGAAGATTTTTACAGATGGACTTTAGAAGGTGCAGATTATAATGTATGGGATTTAAGTCCTTTTGAAAAAGATATTAATACGATAAAAAATGACAAATCATGCGAATACTTACTATTGGACTATCCATTTGCGTATTGCAATGACACAATAAAAGATTATATAGACTATGCTGTATTTATTGACACACCTTTGGACATTGCTATGGCTAGAAGAGTTCTGCGGGATTTTAAAAACGCAACTGCTGAAGAAATTCATAATGATATGAAAATATATTTAAAATATGCACGAATTTCATATATTCAAATGCTGAAAGATATACGTCCTTCGTCAGACTATGTGGTTGATGTAACAAAAGATTTAGGTGACATTGTTGATGAAATTTTAAAAGTAATAACAGGAAGCTGACTTCTTATTTGATCCCTGTCTGATTTCACCAATGAGTAATTACCCAACAGCTTGTTCTTGTAAATTTAAAGAAAATAGTGTATCATATTACTAACAACTTATTTTAAGGAGATTTGTTATGACAAAAATTTATGAGAAGCTTACAAAGTGTGTTGATGTTATTCGCAAAAAGACCGATTTTGTTCCGCAGATAGCGCTCGTTCTTGGTTCGGGACTGGGCGATTTTGCCAAAGTAATAAAGCCTGAAGCGGAGATTTATTATAGTGATATAGAGGGGTTTCCGGTGTCAACAGTTTCGGGACATGAGGGTAAATTTATCTTCGGAGAGCTTAACGGAGTGAAGCTTGTTTGTATGCAGGGAAGAGTTCACTACTATGAGGGCTATGACATAAGAGATGTTGTTTTGCCGATTCGTGTTATGGGAATGCTCGGAGCGAAAGTCCTGTTTTTGACAAATGCGGCAGGCGGAATAAACAAAGACTTTAGAGCGGGGGATTTTATGCTCATCACCGACCATATCTCGTCGCTGATAAAAAGTCCGTTGATAGGCGAAAATGAAGAAGAGCTGGGACCTAGATTTGCCGACATGAGCGAGGTTTACAGCAATTCTCTATGCGACATTATAAGACGTTCGGCAAAAGAAGCAGGCATAGATTTAAAGGAGGGTGTTTACATTCAAACAACAGGACCTAATTACGAAACGCCCGCTGAAATAAGAGCATATAGGGCGCTGGGTGCTGACGCAGTAGGAATGAGTACCGCCTGCGAAGCGATTGCCGCAAATCATATGGGCATGAAGATATGCGCCGTATCATGTATTTCGAATCTTGCGGCAGGAATAAGCAAAACTCCGCTTTCTCACGAGGAGGTAAAGGAGAATGCCGATAAAGCTGCGCCTTTGTTCAAAAAGCTTGTGGAAAAGAGCATAAAGGGCATATCGGAATACTTGAATGAAACGGGTGAGTGTAATGAAGAAGATAACTAACGCAAAAATACTTACGCTGGATAATGATTTTTCTTTAATTAACGGCGAAATTCATATTGACGGCGAGAATATAAGCTATATCGGAGAGCCTAAGAATGGCGAGTTTGAAGAGGTGATTGACGCTCAGGGAAATCTTGTAATGCCGAGCTTTAAGGACGCTCACACTCATAGTGCAATGACATTTCTGCGCTCGTATGCGGACGATCTACCGCTTATGGACTGGCTTTACAATCAGGTTTTTCCGATGGAGGATAAACTAACGGGAGAGGACGTGTATGTTTTTACAAAGCTCGCCGTTTTGGAGTATCTTTCAAGCGGAATAACCGCCTGCTTTGATATGTATAAAAAAATGGATTACTTTGCAAAGGCGGTAATTGATTCCGGATTTAAGAGCGTTATATGCTCTTCGCTCAACGACTTTGGAGGAAGCGTTTCGGAGATTGAGGAGGAGTATTTAAAATTCAACTCTCAAGGTCCGCTTCTCTCTTATAAGCTTGGTATTCATGCCGAATATACAACAAAGCTCGATACAATAAAGGGAATAGTAGATCTTTGTCACAAATATAAGGAAGGATTTTGGATGCACAACAGCGAAACAAAATCTGAAGTTGAAGGCTGTCTTGAGAGATACCAAAAAACGCCTACCGAGCTTTTTGAGTCGCTCGGTGCGTTTGAGTACGGCGGCGGCGGATTCCATTGTGTTCATATGTCGGACAACGACCTTGAAATTTTCAAACGCCGTGGTCTTTGGGTCGTTACAAATCCCGGCTCGAATACAAAGCTTGCGAGCGGAATCGCAGATATAACGAAGATGCTAGGTAATAATATAAATCTTGCAATAGGAACGGACGGCGCAGCTTCAAATAATGCTCTGGATATGTTTAGAGAGATGTACCTTGTAACAGGACTTCAAAAGCTTGCGCTCGACGATGCTTCAGCTTGTCCGGCCGAAGAGGTTTTAAAGATGGCAACGGTGGGCGGCGCAAGAGCTATGGGGCTTTACGACAGCGATGTTTTGGCGGTCGGCAAAAAAGCAGATCTTATAATGATTGATCTTAATAAACCGAATATGCAGCCGATCAACAACATAGTTAAAAACATTGTTTATTCAGGTTCAAAGCAGAATATAAAGCTTACGATGATAAACGGCAAGGTCTTATATAATGACGGAAAATATTTTTTGGACGAGAGCGAGCAGGATATCTATGCTAGAGCAAACGAGCTTGCGCAAAATATAAAGCGAAGATAAGTCAGGCGTCAAATGACCAAGCAAATTGAAAAATATCTCGATGAGAAATTACCAGGCAAAGTGAAAAACACCGAATCTTGTTCTATCAATTCTAATATTTTTTTCATTTGACTGATATGTTTATATTCTCTGGAGATAAATCTCCCTCTTATGATAGATACTTTTATTCTATCATAGGAGGGTTCTTTGTTATTGTCTGTTTTTTAGACCTTGCTCATATGCTTTTATGGAAACATAAGTTATTGAATTGTTCGCTAAGGATAGCAGACGAATTTTTATGTCGGTTTTTGTGAATATATACAAAAATGAACGCACAATTTCTACGAAATGACAGTTCTGTTTTGATAGACTTTTTTTAAGAAAAATAGTATAATTAAATTATAAATATGTCAAAATAATTTTTACTGAGAGGAATCTATTATGATAAAGAGAACTGTTATAACGCTTTTGTGTGCCGTGAGCTTTATGGGAACATTTAGCGGATGCTACTTTTTGCCTGACGAGGAGGAGGTTTTAGAAGCGCCTACCGTAAAGGCGAGCGAGGTTACATACACGACTGTTACTGCGAAGAAAAAGGATATTGTGAAGAAGCTTACAAACACGGGAACAGTTATGTCAAAGTCTACTACCAACCTTGCATTTGATGATCAGGGCGGAAAGATAAAAAAGCTTTATGTAAAAGCCGGTGATATTGTTAAAAAGAACGATTTGATATGTGAGCTTGATGTCGGCGATCTTGATTATGAGATCAAAGATAAGGAGCTAAAAATCAAGCAGGCTCAGCTGAACGTTACTATAACCGCAGAAAAGGGAGGAAGTCAGACTGAGGTAGATAATGCACAGGTAAACGTTGATATACTTAAAAATGAACTGGAATCGCTTAAAAAGGAGCTTGAAAAATCAAAACTTTATTCGACAGTTTCGGGAACGGTTTCCTCAATTACTGAGAGAACTGTTGGAGAAGAGGTAACTTCAGGGGAGAAAATAGCAACGATCGTTGATAAACAATCGCTTTATCTTTCGTTTGAGCCGAGCGATATTTCAAAATTTAAGGTTGGACAGAAGATAACCATAACTTACAATCGTAAGGATTATAAAGGAGAGATATTTGCTACTCCGTCGAATATTCCGAAGGATTCGCCGGTTAAGTTTGAGGATGGAAAGGTATACGCACAGTTTTCGGGAGATGTCCCTGCAGATGCAATAGGAAATGTGGCGGACGCAGTTTTGGTGCTTGATTCTAAAAAGGACGTTATTGTAGTTGCTAAAAAGCTTGTAAAAACCGTAAGCGATAAAAAAATTGTATATGTATTAAACGAAGATAATGAAAAAGAAGCGAGAGAAGTAGAGATAGGTCTTGAAACAGGCTCAGAATCTGAAATCGTTTCAGGACTCAAAGAGGGCGAGCAGATAATTGTCAGATAGTCACTAACAGAAATTTGGAGGGAAAGAGGAATTAGAGAATGTTTACTCTGCTTTTTCGCAAGATGAAAAATACCAAGTGGATGGTAATATGCTTGCTTATAGGATTTGTCATGGCTTCTGCTATGATGAGCACCATTCCGCTTTATATGAATGCTTCCTTACAGCGAATGCTCGTTAAGGATATGCAGTCATATCAGATTGAAAACGGAGAATACCCGGGGGTTTATTCGGCAACTTACAGCCTTGATTTAAACCTTGGATCAGAAGATCAGAAAGTAATGATCAGAGATATGACCGATGCGTTTGAGGAAAATTACGACTCACTTGGGATTTCGTATTTAAACAATAAGAAAACAGTAACCGACAGCTATCTTATAGTCGCAGGTGCGGTATCGACTGGCACAAGTGTATCGAGAGTTAATGTAACCGGAATGTCCGATATTAAAGATAATATTGAGATAACTCAGGGCGAGATGTTTTCTTCAGGAATAAACGATGGTGTTATGGAGGTTATTTTGACGGATGAAAGCCTTCGGTCAACAGGTCTTACAGTTGGTGAAACTTATGAGATCTCAAATGCGTTTAAGCCTGAGAACACTCTTAAAATTAGAGTAACAGGAGCGTTTAACGTTAAAAAGGGAAGTGATTCTTACTGGTCGGAGGGCCTTGATGACGCATACGTTTCAACGGCCTTTGCTGATTATGATACGGTTATAGGCGAGGGTATAGATTCAGGAGTTATAAATGTTGTTTCAATGTCTGAAAGATATGCGATAGATTATCCGAATCTTGAAATGACATCCCTTGACAGCGTTCTGTCAAAGCTAAAAGAACAGGACAAGGTTTATTCCGAAAACAACGTTGTTCTTGATGTTCCTGCAATAAGCATTTTTGAGGAATATGCTGACAGATCCGAAACACTGCAGCTTTTATTATGGCTCGTTCAGATACCGGTAATGCTTATGATAGTATTTTATTTGTTTATGGTTTCTCAGCTTAATGTTGAGCAGGAGAAAAACGAGATCGCAGTATTTAAGTCGAGAGGTGCGTCAAGCGCTCAGATCCTTTTGATCTATGCGCTTGAATCGTTGGTTTTAGGAATTGCAACAGCTATAATAGGTCCGTTTATCGGTTATGGACTGTGTCATGTATTAGGCGCTTCAAACGGATTTTTAGAGTTTGTAAACAGAACGGCACTTCCTATTAAGTTTACCATAGATGCATTCCTTTATTCACTTCTGGCAGTAGGAGTGTTCTTTGTAACAACAATGCTTCCTATAGTTCCTGCAACGAGAACAACTATCGTTGCTCATAAGGCGTCAAAGGCGAAGAAGGCAAAAAGACCTATTTGGGATAAAGCATTTTTGGATATTATTCTAATCGTCGGTTCTGTCGGCTGGCTTTACTATTACAATAAAACTCAGGAAAGCTTAGCAGCCGAAGGAATGACGAACGCTTCCGCAACAGTAAATCCGCTTTTGTTTATAGCGTCAACTGCATTTATTTTGGGTGCGGCGTTGCTTGTGGTGCGAATTTATCCTTTTGTAGTAAGATTTATTTACAAGGTAGGAAAGCGTGTATGGAGTCCTGCACAATATATTTCTCTTAACAACATCGGAAGGTCATCGAGCGGAAGAGAACGCTTTATCATGGCATTTTTGATGCTGACGGTCGCACTTGGTCTTTTCTTTGCAAATACTGCCCGTGCGCTTAACAGAAACGCAGAGCAGACGGCAAATTATATGGTTGGCTGTGATGCTGTTATCACTGAAACTTGGGAAAGCGAAAAGGATTCCTCGTCGTCACAGTCTGATTCAGAGGAAGAAGTTGAAGACGATTCCGCAAGTGCTGTTACATATATCGAGCCGATTTTTGAGAGATTTGAAAAGTTGGATGGAGTGAAGTCGGCTACTGCTGTATATAAAAACAATTCAGTAAACATAAAAAGTTCAAGAAAGGTTACTGTAAAAGCATCTTCTGAGGATACTGAGGACGAGCGCAGAAGAGGCTTTGACGGTGAAGCCGAAAAAACAACAGATACCCTTTCAAATGTCAGACTCATGACAGTAAACCCAAGTGAGTTTGCAAATATATGCTGGTTTAAAGATGAGCTTCTGCCGGTGCATATAAACGCATATTTAAACGCTTTGAGCGAATGTAATTACGGAGTTATACTATCCTCGTCCTTTAGGGATAACTACGGTTATGAGCTTGGCGATAATATAGAGGTCGCATGGGGCTCAAATGATTATTTCGGGGCAACGGTAATTGCGTTTGTCGATTACTGGCCGAGTATTGATCCGACCGAACAAAACGACAACGGAACATATATTGACTTTGCGGTCATGAACTTTAATTATGTTCAGGTTCAAACGCCGATCGAACCTTATGAGGTTTGGATAGACCTTAATGATGACGCTAAGGTAGCAGATTTTTATGCGTCCATTGAGGACGCCGGTATCAAAGCGACAAAGCTTGAGGTTGCAAGTCAGAATGTTATTTCCGAGAAGAACGAGCCTATGCTTCAGGGACTAAACGGAGCGCTCACGTTAGGGTTCATAATCATTATGATAATGTGTATAATAGGATTTTTGATCTACTGGATACTCTCAATTAAATCTAGAACATTGCAGTTCGGAATACTTCGTGCAATGGGAATGAGCTATAAAGAGATTATTGCAATGATTATATACGAACAGCTTTTAGTATCCGGAGTGGCAGTGATCTGTTCAATAGTGATCGGCGGAATTGCAAGCGATTTGTTTGTGCCGCTCTTCAGATCAATGTTTACGGCGCAGAGTAAAATGCTTCCGTTTACGGTTACGGCGCTCAGAAGCGACTATATAAAGATATACATTCTTATTTTACTGATGCTCGGAGTAGGTTTCGCGGTTTTGGGTAGAATAATTTCTAAGATCAAGATTTCGCAGGCGCTAAAGCTCGGAGAGGATTAGAATAATTCGCTGAGCAAGCGACCGCTCGCAGTGCGAGAAACAGGGAGCTTGCGAAGGGAATGAAAACATATTTCTGACCGTATATGCGTAATTACATGTGGAATTTGGATAAAAAACATCGCCTTGCCTAAGAGCGATGTTTTTGTCTGCCGCAGTTCATGGCTTTACTGATTATGGCGTTAAAGCGTTGAGTGGGTGTAAGAGAAAGGGTTTCAGTTTGATACCGATTATGATCAATAGGAGATAAAATGAATACATTTGAAAAAATCTACGAAGTTGTAAAGAAAATCCCAAAGGGGAGTGTCGCTACCTATGGGCAGATAGCGATTCTTGCGGGAAACAGGCACCTTTCTCAGATAGTAGGATATGCGCTTCATGTAAATCCCGACCCTGAGCACATTCCATGCTACCGTGTTGTAAACCGCTTCGGAGAGGTGTCGAAGGCGTTTGCGTTCGGCGGTGAAAATAAGCAGATTAGCTTGCTTCGTGCTGATGGAATTGAAGTTTCGGACGAGGGAAAGGTTGAGCTTGAGCGTTATCTTTGGGACGGGGAATAATTGACAGTCGATAATGAATAACGGACAATTACATTTTTAATGCAAAGCGAATGCTTTCTGTTGCTTGACTTTTGATATAGCTTGTGTTAGTATTGTTTTGAGAGGAGGCTTACGTGTGTTAGTAATGAAATTGAGATAGTTATTTTGCAGTTTATTATTGTTAACGGCTAGGTTTATCACTTAGTCTTTTTGTAATGCAAAATTCGGTATATCTCAAAGGAATTACTATACATACAGGTTTTTGTATCTGGGACATAGATTCATTTTGTGTATAATTTTTTGAGATATGCCACTTAACTTGAATAAGTGGTTTTTTTATTTGGAAGGAGAGATTATACATGAAAATATCAGATAATATAATTAAAGAACAATTAAAGAATGTGTATTTCTTAAGCGGCGGTGCATATGGAGGAAAGACTACCATGGCAAAATTGATTGAACAGAAGTATGGGATTTACAGATATCGTCAAGGAGATAACTTTGATAGGTTTGCTGCTATTGCCATACCTGAATTTCAACCTTGCATAAGTTTGGATAGAAGCCAAGACTGGCATGGCTTTTTTTCTCAAAAACCAAGTAAATACGCAGCATGGATGCAGGCAGAGCTAGAGGAAGAAGCAGAGTTTGTAATCATGGATTTAATAAAGCTATCACAGAACCGAAAAGTTATTGCAGATGTCATTATTCCTATTGATATCCTGAAAAGAATAACTAATCCTAACCAAGTGATGCTGCTGTTTGCACCGGAAGAAATGAGGAGAAAGCATTATTTTGACAGAGCGGATAAGAATGAGGTTTATCAGTTTATTATGTCATTTCCTGATGGAAAACAATTACTGAATAATGTAATTGAGGCTTTAGTTTACGATGGTGCTGAAAGGAGAAAAGAATTAATAAACAGCGGGTTTTCTTACATTGAGAGAACAGATCATGACACAATTGAAAATACTTTAAGTGTGATTGAGAAACATTTTGGACTGGTCGATCAAAAAGTGCAGGAGGACACAAAATGAAAATACAAAAGGTAGATAGAGAAAGCGCTTATTTTGAAAAGCTGATTGATTATGCAGATAATTGCTCATGGCTTGCAGGACCGCATCTGGCTGATATGTTAAATAATGATGTTTTTACAGATTGGGAGAGTGCCTTTGCTGCAATCGAAAATGAGCATATAGCAGGATTTTGTACATTTATGAGGACGGATTATTATCCTGATAATAAATACTGCCCTTGGATAAGCAGTATTTTTGTTGGGGAGGAGTACAGAGGACATCGCATCAGTCAGCTAATGATTGAGTATGTGATTGAGTATGCTAAGAAGTGTCGGTTCTCTGCGGTTTATATTCCATCAGATATGGTCGGATTCTACGAAAAGTATGGATTTGAGAAAATAGATGAGCTTAAAAACTATGGCGGAGATATTGACAGTATTTTTGTAAAGTATATATAATATAAAACCGACTGACATTTTTTGTCAGTCGGTTTTTCTAACCACTAATTTTCAGATTATAGCTTCTAATCTCTAGCCTTTAATTAATACATTCCTCCGGCAGGCATTGCAGGCTGTGCCGGCTCAGGCTCGGGAATATCAGCAACAAGGCTCTCTGTTGTGAGTACCATTGAAGCAACAGATGCCGCATTCTGAAGAGCAGAACGTGTAACCTTTGTCGGATCAACGATTCCTGCCGAAATCATATCAACATACTCCTCATTGTAAGCGTCAAAACCGTAGCCTACCTTTCCTGAGGACATGATCTTGTCAATGATTACGCTGCCCTCAAGACCTGCGTTCTTTGCGATCTGACGAATAGGCTCCTCAAGCGCTTTTAAAACTATGTTAGCGCCTGTCTTTTCATCGCCGTCAAGAGAATCGGTAAGAGCCTTAACATTTTCGATAGCGTTGAGAAGAGCTGTTCCGCCTCCTGCAACGATACCCTCTTCAACAGCTGCCTTAGTAGCAGCAAGAGCGTCCTCGATTCTAAGCTTCTTTTCCTTCATTTCAATTTCAGTTGCAGCGCCGACCTTGATAACAGCTACGCCGCCCGAAAGCTTAGCAAGTCTTTCCTGAAGCTTTTCTCTGTCAAAATCAGAGGTTGTGATCTCGATCTGATTTTTGATTTCTTTGATTCTGTTCTTGATCTCTTCTGCATCTCCTGCGCCGTCAACAATTATAGTATTCTCTTTTTGAACAACTACCTGTCTTGCACGGCCGAGGTTTTCGATCGTAGTGTCCTTAAGCTCAAATCCAAGCTCTTCTGTGATAACATCTCCGCCTGTGAGAATAGCTATGTCACGAAGCATTTCTTTTCTTCTGTCACCGAAGCCGGGAGCCTTAACGCCAACACAGGTAAATGTTCCTCTAAGCTTGTTTACGATGATTGTAGAAAGTGCCTCTCCCTCGATATCCTCAGCGATAATGAGAAGCTTTTTGCCTGACTTAACGATTTCTTCAAGAAGCGGAAGGATCTCCTGAATGTTAGAGATCTTCTTGTCTGTGATAAGAATGTAAGCGTCGTCAATTACAGCCTCCATTTTATCTGTATCTGTTACCATGTAAGGTGCGATATATCCTCTGTCAAACTGCATACCCTCAACAACCTCGCTGTAGGTTTCAGCAGTCTTTGATTCTTCGATAGTGATAACTCCATCGCTTGTAACCTTTTCCATAGCCTCGGCGATAAGCTTTCCTACGCTTTCGTCAGCTGAAGAAACAGTAGCAACTCTTGCTATATCGTCAGTTCCTTCAACTACCTTTGAGTTTGAAACGATAGTTTCAACAGCCTTGTCAACAGCCTTGCTTATACCCTTTTTAACAACCATTGGGTTAGCGCCTGAAGCGATGTTCTTCATTCCCTCACGAACGAGTGCCTGAGCCAAAAGAGTAGCGGTGGTTGTTCCGTCACCTGCAGCGTCGTTTGTCTTAGTTGAAACTTCCTTTACAAGCTGTGCACCCATGTTCTCAAAAGCGTCTTCAAGCTCTATTTCCTTTGCGATTGTAACTCCATCGTTTGTGATAAGCGGAGAACCGAACTTTTTGTCAAGAACTACGTTTCTGCCCTTAGGGCCTAAAGTAATCTTTACTGTATCAGCCAGCTTATCAATACCTGCCTGAAGCGATTTTCTAGCTTCTTCGCCGTAAATAATCTGCTTTGCCATAATAAATCAATCCTTTCTTAAACACTAAATCTTATCCTACGATTGCGAGAATGTCTTCCATTTTCAAAATTGTGTATTCCTCGCCGTCAACCTTTACTTCTGTTCCTGAATACTTGCTTGTAAGTACCTTGTCGCCTACAGACACTGTCATTGTGACATCAGCTTTTCCCGGGCCTACCGCAACTACTTCGGCGATCTGCGGTTTTTCCTTAGCGCTTCCTGCAAGAATAATTCCGCTTTTTGTTGTTTCCTCAGCCTCAACCATTTTGATAACAACTCTGTCCTGTAACGGTTTGATAGTCATGATGATAACCTCCTATATAAAATATTAATTGACATGCTTTAGCACTCGTGAACCTCGAGTGCTAAGTATTATTGTATCATCTTTTTTGGAAAATACAAGAGGGAATAATGTATTTTTTTCTGTTTTTCACAATATTTGGTTATTATGCACAAAAACAGATATGAATTTTTTACTATATGTTGCAATTTAATTGTAAAGCAACTGATTAGCAAGATAAGCACAAAATGTTGTGTTAGGATAAATATAACATACTGTTTAGGGTGGTGAAATATGAACAAAAAGAAACCAAATTGAGTACAGATTTTAAAATTAACAAATAAGACATAATTACATAACGTTTTAGAAACAATATATTCTGTAAGTTTGATATAATAAATATAACTTGGTAAAAGTTTCGTAACAATTTCTAAACAATGTGTTTAAATTAAAGTCTTGACTTGTTAAAAAACAGTAATGTTTAAGTCAATCACGGAAGGTGTAACAAAAAAATATAGCTTAACATATTGGTATATGTGCGGCTGGATTTGGAGGAAATCAGTATGTCACTTGGTAAAGTATTGGTTATTGACGATGATAAGAATACCTGTGAGCTTTTGAGATTGTATCTTGAAAAGGAAGGGTATAATGCAATGATTTCATATGACGGCGAGGAGGCGGTTGTAAAGTTCAATGCTCTTAAGCCGGATATAGTGCTGCTTGATATAATGCTTCCGACGCTTGACGGATGGCAGGTATGCAGAGAAATAAGAAAGAAATCAAACGTTCCCATTTTAATGATTACCGCAAAGGGCGAAACGTTTGACAAGGTTTTGGGACTTGAGCTTGGCGCAGACGACTATATTGTAAAGCCTTTTGAAATTAAAGAGGTTTTGGCGAGAATTAAAGCGGTTTACAGAAGAACCGGACAAGCAGCAGGAGAAATCGAGGTAAAAGAAGTTAAATACGATAAGCTTGTGGTAAACATGACGAGATATGAGCTTAAGGTTGACGGAAAGGTGCTTGATACTCCGCCGAAGGAACTTGAGCTTTTATTCCATCTCGCTTCAAATCCGAACAGGGTTTACACCTGTCTCTTATACACATCTGACGCTGCCGACGATCTACTCTGTGTAG
>OJRD01000371.1_pt1 | contig 30378 bp, 26 predicted proteins | sample 1599051 | NCBI WGS metagenome assembly OJRD01 (sample SAMN03922523, study PRJEB24848) | human gut metagenome | isolation source: stool sample | host: Homo sapiens | place: Germany | collected 2010-02 | reverse complement strand
CCACTGGGGCTTTCATTGCTCCGCTCCACTGCGCAAACGCGAACTTTTGAGAACACGCTGATTTCGGCAGCTTGCAAGAAAACACAAGGAAAACTTTGGTAAAAAGAGAGAGGGCCGGACGGTGCCAGCCCTCTTGACAGAATTATGAGATGCTCAAAAATTTCTGCTGCTTTTATTGCGGTTTTCAAAAATAGCGCCGAACAGAACGACATATTTACGATATGCAGTTTGCGCATACTACTGCGGTGGGAAAATAGAATCAGGCAAAAGGATAAAGTGACGGCAGGAAAAATACGGACACGACAATGAGGATGAGCGCCAGCGGGGTACCACACTTGAGATAATCCTTCAAGGTGTATCCGCCCGGCTCGATGATCATGATCTGGCAGGGAGCTGCCATGGGGGTCATGATGGACACACAGCTGGCTGTGATCACGCCGACCACGGCAGCACGGGGGTCTACGCCCATGCGGATACAGGCGGAAGTGACCAGTGGGATGAAGATGGTCAGGGTAGCCAGATTGGACATGACCTGTGTCAGAATGAAGGGAACAAGGAAGAACACCAGCATAATGATGTACGGATTGGTGGTATCGCCCAGCAGGCGGATCATCCAGTCTGCCACCACATCGCCTGCACCGGTGGTCTGGATGGCGTCCGACAGAGCCAGCACACCGGCAAACAGGAAAATGGTCGGCTGGTGGATGGAGTTGAGGGCTTCCTTCTCGGTCAGCACACCCGTCAACACCAGAGCGGCAGCGCCGATGCAGGAAGTGAGATACATCTTGACACCAATGACATTTTCCAGCAGCATCATTGCAATGGAGACCAGAACGATCAGGACAGCCAGTTTGCGCTTAAAGGGGCTGAGTTTTTCGCTCTCAGAAGCCGTATGTGCTGCATCTGAAAACTGCTCGTTGGGAATATCCGGCATCAGCTTATAGCCAACAAAGGTCATGTACAGGATGGCGATGGTCAGCATCGGGATGCGCGCAATGGTGAAATCCCAGATGTGCAGCGGTGTCGGTGCGCCGGCCTGCATCATGACATCGTTCCATGCCATGTTGGAAGCACCCTGACCGAGAAAGGTCATCTGGGTGGCAATGTTGGCACAGGCCATAGAAGGATACAGCAGCTTGCTGCGGCTCACGCCGATGTCGTTCGCAATGCCTACCAGCAGCGGGATCATAATAGCGGCAGTTGCGGTGGCACTGGTGATGGCGCCCAGAAACGCACCTGCCACGCAGGAAAGAAAGATCAGCATCCGCATATTGTCCTTGTAGCGGATGACCAGACTCTGGGCTTTGTCAATCAGGGGCGTTTTGGTCAGCCCTGCACCGATGACGAACATGGCTACGAACATGACCACGTTCGTGTTGATGAAGCCGCCAAAGGCCTCGGCAGGGGTCTTGATGCCGGTGAGGATCAGCGCCAGAATGATGCCGGTAGAAATGACCGAGAACGGGACTTTACCGGATACAAAGGCGATGATCGTTACAAGCAGGATGACCAGTGTGATCTCCAATGGGCTCATTTGGGTTGTCCTCCTGTGGATTACTTCCACCTTGCAGATGCAAAGCAGTGGCACTTGAATGTTTATATTTGATAATGTATCCAATAAACAAGAAAAGAATACACCGAAAGACCACGCTTGTCAAGGGATTTGTTATACTTTTGTCGAAAAATACAATTTTCCAAAGGAACTTTATATAAGGTGTGTAGAACAAAAAGAACGGGCAAGATCGTCTTTGTCTGCATTTCCTTCCAGGAACAAATAACGCCCCGGAACCCTTTACGCGGAAAAGGGTTCCGGGGCAAATTGCGGAGAACAAATACGTGGCAAATTAAGCTGAGCAAGAAACTTAGGGTAAGAAAAACGATTTAGGAGAATCGTATGAAAGGAAATAATGAGTGAAGTCTGTCCCCCGCTGAGAGGATATCCGGATTACTTAATAAAGCCGACGTGCTTGCAGATCTCTTCGATGGCCTTTTCCTTGCGCTCATTGAAGATGACCTTGTTCTCTTCGAACAGGTTGCGGCCCTCAGCGTCGATGGAAACGATCAGGGGGCCAAACTCGTTAACGTGGCAGTGCCACAGAGTTTCCGGCATACCGAGGTCACGCCACTGGGCCTCGACGATCTCCTCCACCTCGGTGGCAGCCACAACGGCGTTACCGGCAGGGAAAACACAGTGGATGGCGCCGAACTCCTTGCAGGCGCGCTCGGTGTTGGGGCCCATGCCGCCCTTGCCCACGATAACGCGGACACCGGACTTCTGCACGAACTCATACTCGAACTTCTCCATACGCATGGAGGTGGTGGGGCCCACAGACACCATCTCGAACTTGTCGTCCTCCAGAGGGCGAATGATGGGGCCGGCGTGGAAAATGGCAGCGTCCTTGACATCCACAGGCAGCGGGCGGCCCTCTTCCACGAGGCGGCGGTGCGCCACGTCACGGCAGGTGGTCAGGTCGCCGTTCAGGTAAACGACATCACCGATATGGATGTCCTTCAGGTCCTCTGCGGAGACCGGAGTAGTAAGGATCTTCTTTCCGTCTTTAATGGTCAGCATTACAAAGTCACCCCCGAATGAGTATCAATGGTGTAGTTCAGATCTTTATCAAAAATGATGTGGCCGCGGCGATGGCTCCAGCAGCCCACGTTGACGGCAACGCCGATGGCAGAAGGATGGCGGGCAGTGTTCTCAATGTGCACGCCCATGACGGAGTACTTGCCGCCCATGCCCTGAGGGCCAAGGCCGATGGAGTTGATGCCGTCCTCCAGCAGCTTCTCCATATAGGCTGCGCGCTCGTTCTCGTTGTGGCTGCCCAGAGGACGCATCAGAGCCTTCTTGGACAGCAGAGCGGCGGTCTCAACAGAGGTGGCAACGCCCACACCCACCAGCAGCGGGGGGCAGGCATTGATGCCGTAGCTGGTCATGACATCCATGACGAACTTGGTCACGCCTTCGTAACCTGCACCGGGCATCAGAACCATGGCCTTGCCCGGCAGGGTGCAGCCGCCGCCTGCCATATAGGCGTAGATCTCGCACTTGTCACTGTTCGGGATGATATCCCACCAGACGGTAGGGGTGCCTTTGCCGACGTTGCGGCCGGTGTTGAACTCATCGAAAGTCTCAACACTGTTGTGGCGCAGAGGTGCTTCGAAGGTGGACTTGACCACAGCCTCCTTCAGCAGACCCTCCACCTCGCCGATGAGGGGGAAGTTCACACCGCACTTTACCCAGAACTGGAGCACACCAGTATCCTGGCAGCTGGGGCGGTTCAGCTCCTTGGCCAGCTTCTGGTTCCGCTTCATGGTCTCATAAATGACCTTGGACAGCGGTGCGTCCTCCTGTGCGCCCAGCTCATCGAGCTTGGCAATGATGTCGTCCGGCAGCACCTTGGCGATATGGCTCACAAAGTTTGCCATATAGGTCGTCATCTGCTGCACCTGTTCCTGTTTGTTCATTCCATTTCCTCCTTGAATGATTTGGCTTTGGTACATTTGTGTGTTTGCTTCACTTATTCAACGCTCTACCCGTATTACTGCGGGAAGAACGGAAATGCGATGGGAAGGATCACCATGCTGACGACGGTTGCGATGAGGATGAGGGGCAGGCCAGCCTTGGCATAATCCTTGAAGGTGTACCCGCCGGCGGAAACCACCATGGTGTTGGCGGGCATACCGATGGGCGTTGCGTAAGCGCAGGAGCCGCCGATGACACAAGCCATCAGGACTGCGCGGGGGTCGGCACCCATGCCCTGTGCGATGCTCAGGCAGATGGGAACCATCAGAGCGGTGGTTGCGGTGTTGGACATGAAGTTGGTCATGACGCAGCAGAGCAGGAAAACCACCAGAGTCAGGACGTAGGGAGAGGGATTCTCGCCCAGAGCACCAATGACGATGTTTGCAATCTCTGCGCCTGCCCCGGTCTTATCCAGTGCAGAGGCCAGAGACAGCGTACCACCGAAGAGGAAGATGGTCTTGAGGTCGATGGACTTCAGGGCATCCTTCTCGGAGATGACACCGGTGAGGATCAGAGCCAGCGCACCGATACAGCCGGTGATGCAGAGTTTGATGCCGATCTGCTTTTCAAAAATCATGCCCAACAGGGTGAGCACGAGGATAACGAGGGAGAGCACCTGTTTCCACTTGGGAACATTGCTGAAGTCCTGCTCGCCGCTGAAGGAGTCATCATCGGAGACGGGGTGGTTGGGCAGCAGCTTCATGCCAAGGGTGGCATAGAAGAGGATGCCGACGGCGAGGATGGGCAGGCCCACGATAGCGTACTCGAAGAAGCCGAAGGACATCCCGATCTCACCCAGAGCGCTCTGGGCGATGAGGTTGCCCGGTGCGCCGATGAGGGAAAGGTTGCCGCCCATGGCCGCTGCAAATACCAGCGGCATCAGCAGCTTGGAGCGGGCATAGCCGGACTTTGCCGCAATGCCGATGACCACGGGGATCAGGACGGCGGCGGTGCCGGTGTTGGAGAGCACACCGCTCATCAGGCCAACGATGACCATGATAGCCACGATGAGGCTGCGCTCGGATCTGGCAAAGTGGGTGACGATGCCGCCGATCTTGTTGGCCATACCTGTTTCAAACAGGGCACCGCCGACGATGAACATGGCGACAAAGAGGATGACGTTGCTGTCGATGAAGCCCGCAAAAGCAGTCTTGATGTCCAGAACGCCGGTGACGACCAGACCGATACAGACGATCATGGACGTTACGCCGAGGGGGATCTTCTCAAACACGAACATGACGACCGCGAAGAGAAGAAAGAGTAGGGTGATGGTTGCTGCTGACATACTGGGGGTCCTCCTTTGATGAAATATAATGTATCCATTTCATCAGAGCAAAACAGCCCTGACTTTCGGAACGCCCCAGCTGCACCTCGTTGTGCAGAGTCTTTGCCGCCGTGCTGTGCCCTCACAGCCCTTTTTCGTTCTGGAAGGATCTGCCCGGAACCTTAGAATTCCGGGAGTCTCGGCAGCGTCTTTTAAAAATTTTTATATCTAATCTGTGATAATGTATCCACTTGACGACACGAGAATACACCCAAAACAAAGAATTGTCAATCCCTTTTTTCGAGTTTTGTCGCATTGCACGGATTATGTACCAATTTTTGTGCACGCCAGACAAACAGTAGGATACAAGAAGACCCTACGCTACCGCTTTCTGCAAAAAAACGTGCGATCTCCAAAGCAGATGGAGAACGCACGTTTTTTCCTTCTTTTATTCCAGCCGCTTTTTGAAATACCCCTCGGCACAGTAAATGGCACCGCAGGGATTATGCGCCAGAACGCGATCCTTGGCCACCAGCGTTGTGACCATGGCGTCCGAATACTTATAAAACATCGAGTCGTGTCCCACACAAAGTCCGACCTCAATGTTGAAATCGGTGTGCTGTTCGTTCAGAAGCTTTGCCTGTGCGATGGGGTTGCACATGGCCTCAAATTCGCCGGGGTGGATCTTGACCTCTTCCGGGATGCCCACTTCTTCTTTGGAGATGCCGCCGGTCTTGCAGATGACCGACACCACCTCAAACCCCTGCGCACGGAGCAGGTCGGCCACGATGCGGGCTTCCTTCCGCAGACCTTTGCAGAATGCAAGGCCCAGCTTGTGGTAGCCCATCCGCTTGCAGAACTCCACCGTCTCCTTCAGGCGGGGCCATTGACAGTAGCCAAGCCCCTCAATGGCCGAACAGTTGACGTAGAAATCGTGATTCTCGGGCAGATCGTAGCCGGCGCGGGCGGCCTCCATCACCGAAGCATTCCGCATGGGGCAGTTTTTGGGCATCTTTTCCGGCGCGTTGTTGGCGCAGGCCAGAACCGTACAGTTCGCACAGGTATACACTATCTTGTCCTCCCTGATCTTATAAATAATAGGTCAGCGCATCGTCCATACTGCGGTAGATGTGCTTTTCCATTTCAGCTCGTGCGGTCAGCGCATCCCGTGCTTCCAGCGCCGCATAGATCTTTTTATGCTCGCTCTGGGAGTTGAGGGCATAGTCCAACTCGCTCATTTCCACACCAATGGACAGGCCGTTCCACAGCTCCGAGAGAAGATTGCGCATTTTTTCATTGCCGGAAGCTTCCCAGATCTCAAAATGGAAGGACTGGTTGTAGTCAGCATAATTTCCGGCCTGCTGATGAGAAAGAGCCTCCTCTGCAGTATCCACGCAGTTTTTGATCTTGGACAGGTCAGCGTTGTTCTGGCAGCAGAGCATACAGGCGGTGCCTTCCAGCGCAGCGCGCAGCTGGTAGTGTTCCCGGATGGTCCTTTCCGTTACGCCCAGCACAATGGCGCACCTGTTCTGCTTGACTTCCAGCAGACCGTCACGGGCAAGGATCTGAAAGGCCTCCCGCACCGGCGTGACCGACACGCCGAGTTCCTGTGCGGTGTTTTCCAGCGTGAGTTCTGCGCCCTCCGGGATGCTTTTTGAGATAATGGCTTTCCGCAAAGCGGAAGCTACCCGCTCGCGGGCAGGCAGCAGCTTAATGGGTTTCAGTCCCAGCATATTGACTCCTTATCGTTAAAATCAGATGCAGCAGTTCTTCTTCATAGGTGTTCCATGCATCCAGCACATCAGGGGAACCCTGACGGTCCAGCATCAGCAGGCGGGACAGCCGGTCGTTCACCGGCGCAGGACGTGCGCTCACGGCAAAGGCAATGTAGGTCTCCTGAATGCTCTCCAGCAGCTTGCGGTGCAGCGGATAGGGCAGGACGGTCCGCAGGGTACGGTGCTGCAGCATCTCGCCGCCTGCCAACATCGCATCCTGCGGCAGCGTACGCATGGCCTGCCGTTCCAACTGAGCCCCCAATGCCAGAATTTGGCGCAGTGTCTCTTCGGTCAAATCTGCCGCTTTTATCCGATTGTTGGGCAGGCGGATGATAAGACCCTGATATTCAAGAATCATCAAGGCCTCCCGCACCGGCATCCGAGAGACACCGAGACTCTCTGCCAGTTCGTTCTGGGTCATTTCAGTGCCCGCCGGGATCTGCCCAGATAAAATGGCCTGCTGCAGGGCTTCCACTACACCGCCGTTTTTCTTCTGGATGCCGATATATTCCATAGAGTCCTCCGCGCAAATGTCTTTTTTATATTGTATCCAATTTTACAATAAAAAGCAAGACTTCCTTTATGACAAACAAAAATACCCGGCAGATTCCTTATGAAAAATCTGCCGGATATAGACCGGATGCCCTTGGGGCGTTCCATTCTGAAAAATTGCAGGGCAAATGCAAGCTGTGTTAACTGTTATGGAACCTTGTCAATCAATCTTCCATTCTTCCATGGTCACAGCCAAGTGACAGGTAGTGCTCAATCTCCCCATCCAGCACAAGCTGTGCATACTCCAGCGGCTTATTGTACAGCAGCCAGTCTAGTTCTGCCCGCTGTGCCGGGGTGTTGCCGTATTCGTCCTCCACGGCGATGCAGTCGATGGCAAGGGTAGTGCCACCCTCGAACCGAGCTTCCACCCGGTTGGTGTCCATGTTGTAGCGGCAGGAAAGCAGTTTGTTCATAAGGAAACCTCTTTCTATATTAAGGTGATGTCTGTTCGATTGTCCAAATCCCTGCCATGAATCGTAGTTGTGAATGTACATTTGATGCTTGGTCTAAACAGGCAAGATTTCAGCTGCTGTTTTGGGCTCGAACCCGACCGGTTTCCCGGCTTTGCATAAAAATCCGATCCCTGTTTTAAGAGGCTGATTTTGGCTCTGCACATTTTTGCACACTTTTTGCACACCTGAACGGCTGGATAACGGATGCAAGAGGGAATAACAGGTGCAAAGGATGCAGCAGATGCAAAACGCAAATTTACGATAAAACGATAAAAAACGACGAATTTGCGCAGTTTTGAAAATTGACGATTGTTGCACGTTGGTTTCTCTTAATCAGTGGGCCCAGGGTTCGAGTCCCTGGAGGTACACCACGTCAACAAAATCCGAACTTTTTTCCGATAGGAGAAGGGTTCGGATTTTTTGTATTCTTCGGAAATGACAATTCCGGCTTGTTCCCGACGGCTGTGTGTTCAAAACCTTATCAACAAAGCGGACTTGATTCTGAACGGCGATCCGGAGGAGTATTTGAAAATTGTGGGTGGAGGCCATGGGTTAGAAGATTAAGAAAAATGCCGTTCCAAAAGCAACTGGAACGGCATTTCTTATTTTTCGCCACTCGGCATCTTCTGTCCCCGCAGCTCCTGTCGGATGGCACGGAACTGCTCCGGCACATCCGCATCGGTCATCGCACCGGGGACATCCACCGTCCCAGCGGCTTTGGCGGTTTCATAGAACCAGCATTTATACTCCACGGTCTCCAGCGTATGCTGTAACTGCTGGATCTGCTGGGTGAGTACCTCCCGCTGATGCCGGAACATTTCCAGCCGGATGTCAATGGTGTCGTCTCCCTGCATGGAAAGCTCAATATACTGCCGGATATCCTTGATGGACATTCCGGCTTTTTTCATGCAGCGGATGACCTGCAGCCACTCGAAGTCGTTTTCCCGGAACATCCGAATGCCGCCGGAGGAACGCTCCACAAAGGGAAGTAACCCTTCTTTGTCGTAGTAGCGCAGGGTGGAGGCAGGTACGCCCAGCTTTTGTGCCATTTCGCCTACGGTATAGATCATCTGAAACCTCCGTTTTTTCAAAAAGCCCTTGACTTAAAGTACGCTTTAAGTTGTATGATAAAATCAAACTTTATCAACATCATAATGCGGATGCACTCTGCTGTCAAGGAGGTCCCTATGAGCAAGAAGGTATTGATTTTGTCTGGCAGTCCCCGGAAGGGCGGCAACTCTGATATTCTATGCGACGAATTTCTGCGTGGAGCGCAGGATGCCGGGAACAAAGTTGAAGGCAGTGATCGACCGTACCGTGGCACGGTGGCTTGAGGTCAAAGACAAGGAATTTTACTACATCACCACCATGGCAGACGAGGAAAAAGCCTCTGCGGACACTACGCTGGCCTGTTTCCGGGGCTATGCAGACTGTGTGGAAGGTGCCGTGGAAAAGGGAGTCCTTGTAGCAGGTGGTGTTTACGAGCCGGGTGCGGTGCGAAACACCTCTGCAATGGCACAGGCTTACGAGATGGGGAGGAACGTATAATGGCAGTGAAACAGACAGCAGGGCGGGATGCTCTGGGCGAATTTGCACCAAAATTTGCAAAACTTAACGATGAGGTACTATTCGGGCAGGTGTGGAACCGAGAGGATAAACTCTCCCTCCGGGACCGTAGCCTTGTGACGGTGGTGGCACTGATGGCGCAGGGACTGACGGACTCCTCATTTCGGTATCACCTGACGGCAGCGAAAAACAACGGTATTACCCGGTGTGAGATTGCAGAGATCCTGACCCATGCGGCGTTTTATGCGGGTTGGCCCAAGGCGTGGGCGGCTTTCCGCATGGCCAAGGAAGTCTGGGCAGAGGACGCTGCAGAGGATGCCAAAGCACAGCACCAGAGTGAAATGGTGTTCCCCATCGGCGCGCCCAACGACGGTTTTGCACAATATTTCAGCGGAAAAAGCTATCTGGCACCCCTGTCCACCGCACAGGTTGGCATTTACAACGTTACCTTTGAGCCGGGCTGCCGGAACAACTGGCACATCCACCATGCTGCAAAGGGCGGCGGGCAGATCCTTGTCTGCGTGGCAGGCCGGGGCTACTATCAGGAATGGGGCAAAGCGCCGCAGGAGCTGCATCCGGGCGATGTGGTGAACATTCCCCCGGAGGTCAAGCACTGGCATGGTGCTGCACCCGATTGCTGGTTCTCTCATCTGGCAGTGGAAGTGCCCGGCGAAGGCACCTCTAACGAGTGGTGCGAACCGGTGGCGGAGAAAAACTATGGGATACTGCGGTAACCTCTACGATATGTACAACAGGGAGTTCCCCGGCGGGAGCTTCCTGTTTTTCATTTCCTGCAAGATGAGCCTGTTCCGCCTGCCATGCGGCTGTCTGTAAGCAGACGTAAAAAAACAGCAAGGCTCCCGCCCGGAGGATCTGCCCCGGGTGGGAGCTTTTATTTCCCGGGATATTCAGGACAGTGGAAAAATTTTCAAAAAAGTTGCAAATCGTGCAGGAAATCTTCCTTGTAGTCCGTTTTATAAGATGGTATCATGACATTGATTTGCGCAGCTGACCCGGAGCAGGAACTCGCAGATGGGATGATTTTTGCGGGTGCGGCGGGAAGGGCGCAGAGCGATGAACGCAGGAGGAATGCATTCTTCTTTATCACAGGTCTACAGGAAAAAATCACAGGAGGTCAGGCTTTTCATGCTAGGTTTCAACAAAAAGACACAGGACGCCTCTCCGCAGGAGAACACCGGCGGGGAAAATAAGGTGCTCCACTTTATCCGGACCCACAAAAAGCGCTGCATCGCGGCGGTCGTGGCCGTGGCGGTGCTGGCGGTGGTGGTCATCCCCCGCAGGAGCCGCAGTGCATCGGCAGACATGGCGTATGTGCAGGAGGCGCTGGGACGCCGCGACATCGTGAACGTCTACGACGGCAGCGGCACCATCAATGCCGCCGATTCCTACACCGTCAAGTCCCTCGTCACCGGCACGGTGCTCACCGCTGACTTCGAACTGGGCGACACCATCCAGAAGGGCGATGTCCTCTACGTCATCGACAGCTCGGATGTGGAGGGAGACCTCGAGAGCGCACAGCTTTCGGTGTCTCAGGCCCAGCGCAGCTACGATGACGCTGCCGACGCCCGGAACGTCCGCACGAAGATCAGCGGCGAGGTCAGCTCCTTTGCCGTGGCCGCTGGCGATGCGGTGCAGGCCGGTCAGACCGTTGCCACCGTCCGCGACACCTCTGTGATGCTGCTGGCCGTGGATTTCCCCGCCGCCGAGGCCCAGAGCTTCGCCGTCGGTCAGGCCGCACAGGTCATGCCGGACACCACCTTTGAGGTGCTGAACGGCACCATCCGCTCGGTATCGGGTGCAGACCCCTCCGGTGACGCCAGCCTCATGACCTGCACCGTCACCATCGCGGTGCCCAACACGGGCAGCCTGACCACCGCGCAGGCCGCAGTGGCGCAGGTGAACGGCGTCAGCTCCCTCAACTCGGCCCATTTTGCCTACCAGCGCGAGGAGACCGTCGTGGCCGCTGCCTCCGGCACCGTGTCCGAGCTTTGCGTCAGGGAGGGCAGCACCGTCCGTCAGGACGACGTGCTCCTCCGCATCACCGGCAAGGATCTGGACAAGCAGGCCCAGAACGCCGCCGACAATCTCCGCTCCGCCGAGCTGCGGATGTCTTCGGCAGAGCGGAACATCAGCCACTACACCATCGATGCGCCCATCAGCGGCACCATCGTGGACAAAAAGGTCAAAGCCGGCGATAAGCTCAGCGCCAACGACGCAGCCATGCAGAACCTCTGCACCATCTACGATATGAGCTATCTGGAACTGAAGCTCAACGTGGACGAGCTGAAAATTCGTTCTCTGAAGGTCGGGCAGGAGGTGGAGATCACCGCCGACGCCGTCCCGGGCGAGACCTATAAGGGCACCATCAGCAGCATCCTCGTGGCCGGCACCACTGCCAACGGCTCCACCAGCTATCCCGTTACCGTCCGCATCGACGAGATGGGCGATCTGCTGCCCGGCATGAATGCCTCGGCCAAGATCACCACCGCCAGCGTCAAAGACGTTCTGGCCCTGCCCAACGCCGCCCTCGTCCGGGGCAGCTATGTGCTAGTGACGAAGGATTCGCCCAGTGCTGCCAACGCCGAGGCCTCCATGACCGCCCCTGACGGCTATGTTTACGTCAAAGTGACCACCGGCATCAGCGACGATGATTACATCGAGGTGAAGAGCGGCCTGCAGGAGGGCGACACCATCGCTTACGACACCTCGACGGTCAGCGCGACCGACTTCTACAGCAACATGATGGTGTCTGCCGAAGGAGGCGACGAATGAGCGCCCTGATCGAGTTTGACGAGGTCTGCAAATACTACCAGATGGGTGACACCCTCGTCAAAGCGGCAGACCACATCTCCATGAAGATAGACCGGGGCGAGTTCGTGGCCATCGTGGGCCAGTCCGGCTCCGGCAAATCCACCTGCATGAACATCATCGGCTGTCTGGATGTGCCCACCCACGGCCGGTATCTGCTGGACGGCAGCGATGTCGGCAAGATGAACCGCCGTGAGCTGGCGGCCATCCGGAACGAGAAGCTGGGCTTCATCTTCCAGCAGTATAATCTGCTGCCCAAGCTGACCCTGCTGGAAAACGTGGAAGTCCCCCTCATCTACGCAGGCGTGGGCGGCAGCGAGCGCCGCCGCCGCGCCATCGCAGCGCTGGAACAGGTGGGTCTGGGCAGCAAGCTCCGGAACAAGCCCAACCAGCTCTCCGGCGGCCAGCAGCAGCGTGTGTCCATCGCCCGCGCCCTTGTCCGCAACCCGCCCATCATTCTGGCCGACGAGCCGACGGGTGCGCTGGACTCCCATACCGGCCGGGAGGTGCTGGGGATGCTTCAGGAGCTGCACAAACAGGGACACACCGTGGTCCTCATCACCCACGACAACTCCATCGCCGTGCAGGCAGAGCGCATCATCCGGTTGGAGGACGGGGTCGTCGTCTACGACGGCGACGCCCACGCCCCCGAGGCGGTCGTGCAGCCGAACTTCATGATGTCGGCCCCGAAAGCCGGAGAGGAGGGAGCGCACGCATGATAAAGGAGACCTTCAAGCAGGCCATCCAGAACGTGTGGAGCAACAAAGTCCGCACCTTCCTCACCATGCTGGGCATCATCATCGGCGTTATGGCCGTCATCGTCATCGTCGGCCTCGGCAACGGCATGACCCACATGATGCAGGACTTCTACTCCGATATGGGCAGCGATATTCTGTCGGTCAACGTCATGACCGCCAGCACCCGCACGGTGGAGGTCAGCGATGTGTATAACATCATCAACCAGAAGCCGGAGTATTACAGGGGTCTTTCGCCCATCGCCAGCGCCGGGACGGATCCGCTGCGGGTGGCAGGGGAGAAGTACCGCCGCACCTACATCAGCGGCGTCAATGAGGATTATCTGACCATCAACAACTATAAGGTGGCCAAGGGCCGGGGCATCCAGTACACCGACCTGATGGACAACAAGAACATCTGCGTCATCGGCGACTATGTGGACCGCAAGATCTTCGGCGGCAACGGCCTCGGCAGCACCCTGAAAGTGGGGGCCAACGAGTACCGCATCGTGGGCGTGCTGGAGGGCCGCTCCAAGCCCGCCGCCCAGTACGAGGGCGGCAACGACGACGTTGTTCTTGTCCCCTACACCACCCTGCTGAGCCTCAGCAGCGGAAGCAGCGTCAGCCAGTATTACGTCGTGCTGCAGGATGCAGACCACTCGGACGAGGCACAGGAGTTTTTGCAGTCGCGGCTCAAGAAGCTGGTCAGTAAGGATGACTACGTCTTCGTCATGAGCCTGAGTGCAGCAATGTCGCAGATGTCCTCTATGATCAATATTATGGTGGGCGTCCTGACGGCCATCGCAGGCATCTCGCTTCTGGTGGGCGGCATCGGCATCATGAACATCATGCTGGTGTCTGTCACCGAGCGCACCCGCGAGATCGGCATCCGGAAGGCGCTGGGCGCACAGGAGAGCACCATCCTGACCCAGTTCGTCGTGGAGGCCGGCGTCACGTCGGCGCTGGGCGGCTGCTTCGGCATCGTGCTGGGCTACATCGTCTCGGCCATCATCAACCAGATCCTTCCGTTCGTCCTGACGGACATCACCCTGAACGTCACCCCCTCGGCGGACGCAGCGGCCATCGCCGTGGGCATCTCCTGCGGCATCGGCGTCCTGTTCGGCTTCCTGCCTGCCCGCCGTGCCGCCCGCCTGAACCCCATCGAGGCGTTGAGGTATGACTAACCTCTCGGGAATGCTTCTGGCTCTCCCTTTGGGAGAGCTGTCACCGAAGGTGACTGAGAGGGCAAGGATGCTCCTCCTTTGTCAGGCGGCTTGCCCTCTCCGTCTCGCATTCGCTCGCCACCTCTCCCAAAGGGAGAGGCGATGGCGTTGATTCTATAAGGAGTTTACCATGAAAAAAAGATTCCTCGCATTCCTGCTGGCCGTCTGCGTGGCGGTTTCCATGCTGGTGCTGCCCGCCTCGGCGGTCGGCTCCAACGCGGCAGTCCAGACGGCGACGGCGCTGGGCGGTCTGACCGCAGAGCAGTCCGCTTCTCTGGGCGCGCCCCTCACCCGTGGGCAGGCGGCCCGTCTCCTGACGGCTTTCTCGGCCTACCGCGACACCGCCGCAGCACAGGGCCGCACCGGCCGTCTGTACAGCGACGTGGACAGTGATTCGCCCTACGCCGTCTACATCCGCACCGCCGTCCAGAACGGCTGGATGACCGGCTACTCCGATGGCAGCTTCCGCCCGGATAATGCCGTTACGCTGGAGGAGGCCTGCACCATGGCCCTCCGCCTGCTGGGCTACGATGTGGCGAGCCTCGGCGGCACCTTCCCCTCGGCCCAGCTCAATAAGGCGAGCGCACTGGGCCTGCGCAATGACATCAGCGCCCGTCAGGGCGAGGCGCTGACCCTCGAGCAGGGCACCGTGCTCTTCTACAATGCCCTCACGGCCATGAACGGCAGCGGTCAGGTCTACGCCTCCACGCTGGGCTTTGCGGTGAGCAACGGTCAGGTGGACATCTCCTCCGTCCTGCTGGACAACGTCAAAGGCCCCTTCGTGGCCGATGCGGCCACGGCCCTGCCCTTTGCCCCGGCGGCCATCTACCGCAACGACGAAGTCACCACCTCTGCGGCCCTCTCGCCCTATGATGTCTACTATTATAACGAGAGCGCCCGCACCCTGTGGATCTACAATAAGCGTGCCGCAGGCCGTGTGACGGCGGTCTCGCCCTCGGCCAGCGCCCCGACCTCTGTGACTGTGGCCGGGGTCAGCTACACCATCGCCTCGCCCTCCGTGGCCTACCAGCTGTCCTCCCTGTCCGGCGGCGGCGTGGGTCAGGTGGTCACGCTGCTGCTGGGCATGAACGACGCCGCAGTCTCCGTCCTCACTGGAGACGAGGCCGACGCCGTCTTTTACGGCGTGGTGCAGTCCTCATCCCGCACCCTCGTGGAGACCAACAGCGCCGAGGTGCAGCAGGCCGTCTCCATCATGTGCACCGACGGCACGGCCCGCACCGTCAACGTAAACAATAAGCTCAATTTCCCGGCGGGCAAGCTGGTGGAGGTCCGCGTGGACGAGGGCGGCGAGAGCGTCCAGTCCATCTCGCCCCGCCCGGTCAGCGGCACCATCCGCGCCGACGGCACCGCGCTAGGCGACACCCCGTTTGCAGACAACGTGCAGATCCTTGATACGACGTCGGAGGGTGTGGCTGGGGCAGTTCGCCCCAGCCGCCTATCGGGGGTAACGCTGAGTGAGAACGACGTCCGCTACTACACCACCAACGCCGCCGGTGAGATCGACCGGGTCATCCTCAACGATGTGACCGGCGACCTGTGGGAGTATGCCGCGCTGGATTCCGTCCGCCGCCTGACGGACGAAGCCGCCAAGAAGATCGACAAGAAGATCAGCGAGAAGGCGCAGGACGCCGCAAAGGAGGCCGCAGGCCTCCCCACGACGACAACGACCACCACTACGGTGAAGAAGACCGACGAGGAGACCTTTCAGGACGTGAAGAACATTCTGGTGCCCAGCACCAGCGATGTGCTCTACGGCCTCATCGACGGCAGCATTGTCAGCTCTACCTGGAACACCCTCACCGGCAAGACGGACCAGCTCTTCAGCTATGTGCTCCGCCGCACCGGCGACAGCGTGGGCGGCACGCTGGGTGATTTCCTCAACTATCTGGGCGAGGGAGCCACCTACGTCTGCTACACCGGCGGCAAGCAGGTGGCCTACAGCACCGCCACCAAGTATCCCATCGTGGCGGGCGGCATCGCCATCGGCCGCTCTGCCGACGGCAAGGCCATCAACCGGATGCTCCAGCTCTCGCCGGTAGTCATCGACAGGCTGGGCGCGGCTTCGGTCATGAGCGGGGACAAGCGGTATGAGACCGCCGACGATATGCAGGTCTATCTGTGGTCGAACGGCCAGTATTTCGCCACCTCGCTGCCCAAGGTCAACACCGAGGACTACAAGCTCATCGGCTGGTACGACAACTTCGGCTGCGCAGGCGGAAAGAAGATCCGCATCCTCGTGGCCGTCAAGACGAACTGAGATCTTCCCTGAAAGAACAAAGCAGCAGCCTCACCGAACGCAGAGTGAGGCTGCTGCTTTTGCGTTTAGCTGTTAGACTGGGGGACAAGATGGATGAGGGCCGCGCCGTCCTGCATATTGACCCGGACGACAGAACAGCTGGAATTGCTGCTGCTCGAGACGTTCAGCTTGGTCTCGGTGCCATCGGAGCCGACGAGATAGAGGTCATAGCCCTTGACCGCGTCGTTGGGGACCCGGACGTCGGCGGTGGTGCCGGTCATCGCGCCGTTCCCGTTGATGCAGGCCACCGTCATGACGCGCTGGCCGTTGTCCAGCGTGCCGGTGTAGACGCGGGTGCCGTAGAAGTTGGAGCTGGCGCTGGTCAGCTCAGTCAGGGCCGCACTGCCGTTGACCTCGCCGCCCTCGGCGCAGATGGTATAGAAGCTGGTGGAGCCGTCTGCATTTTTGAAGCGGGCGAGGATCTCTGCATTCGAGTGGTCATCATCGCCGCAGGTGCTGGTCTGGTGGCCGAGGACAGCAGCACCCGCCGTGACGGGGGCCGCCGCGAAGCTGGAGACCGCGCTGCCGGTGATGACGCAGGCGGACAGGGTGAGCATGGCGAGGGTTTTCATGGAGGTCTTCATAATGTGATCCTTTCTTTCCCATGAGGGAACGATAGATTTTTTGCTGCAAGACAGGGAGCGCCCGGCGGGACGCTTCCGGTTGACGCTTCATAGTATACCGGCCATTTCTTAAAAAATGCCCGAAAGAGTGTTTAAGATGTCCTTAATGGCGGTGGAGGTTTTGTGAGGCGCCGTCCTGCATCCCCGTCGATGTCTATAGTATAGTCTGCGGTACATCGCCGGACAACGAGCAAAAAGACCCCATTGTATAAATTTTTTACAGGGGAGCGAGGATGTCAAAAGTTTTGGCAAAAGGGCAGAGTTGTATGAAATGCGTCCGGGACGCGGCAGAAAAAGGGCCTTCCCATTTGCCACCGGCCCAGTTTCGTGTTACAATAAAAACCAGAGAAATTGCGGAAAAAGGAGGTGCGGCAATGATACGCATCGCTCTGGTGGAGGACGAGGCAGAGGTGCGGGCGCAGCTGCAAGGCTATGTGCAGCGGCACACCCGGCAGTATGGCACCGAGTTTGCTGTGACGGAGTTCGCCGACGGGATGGAGCTGCTGGATGATTACCGCCCGGTGTACGATGTCCTGTTTCTGGACGTGGAGATGAAGCATCTGGACGGGATGGAGACGGCCCGGCGGGTGCGGGAGCTGGACAAGGACGTCATCATCGTCTTCATCACGAATATGGCCCAGTACGCCATCGGCGGGTACGCGGTGGGCGCGCTGGACTATGTGCTCAAACCGGTGCCCTACTTTGCCTTTTCGCAGCAGCTCCGGAAGGTGGAGGAGCAGCTGCGCCGCCGGGTGCGGCACTATCTGGCCCTGCCGGTGGAGGGCGGGCTTCGGCGGCTGGACTCCTCCCTCATCTATTATCTGGAAAGCGAGGGCCACCGCGTCCACTTCTACACCGAGGAGGGGGACTTCGCGGCGGCGGGCACCCTGAAAGCCTTCGAGGAGAAGCTGGCTGAGCGGCCCTTTGCCCGCTGCAACAGCGGCTACCTCGTCAATCTGGCGCAGGTGAAGGGGGTGCAGCAGGGGATGGTGCAGGTAGGGCCTTATGAATTGCAGCTGAGCCGGCCCCGGCGGAAGGCTTTCCTCGCGGCGCTGGCCGACCACATCGGAGGTGGAGGCGCATGACGGCGCTGCCCAATATCCCGCGCCTCTACACGGCGCTGGCCGAGTGTCTGGCCGTGGGCATCTACGCCCTGCCGCTGGGCCTCCGCTTCGGCCCGAAAGCCACCCTCGCCGTCAGCGCGGCGTGGGCGCTGGTCCTCTGCGCTTTTTTGCAGGCCACGGGCAGCGTCCCGCTGGCGTGGTGGATCCCCTGCATGGCGGCGGCGGTGGCGATGCAGTACCTCTACCTCTGGCTCACCCGCACCATCTCGCTGCTGGAGGCCGGGTATGTCTGCGCCCGGGCCTTTGTTCTGGCCGAGCTGGCCGCCAGCGCCGAGTGGCAGCTGCACTGTTTCCTCTGGCCTCAGCGCAGCGGGGCCGATGGCCTGTCGCTGGCGCTGCTGGCGGTGGTCTACAGCGGGGTCTTTGGCTGCATCTGGCTGCTGGAGCACAAGCACGCCAGCCCCAAGGGCCGCATCGTCATCAGCGGAAAAGCGGCCCTCGTGGCCGTCGTGATGGCGGCGATGGTTTTCGCGGTGAGCAACCTGCTGTTCTTGGGCGACCGCGAGGTGGACATGAGCGTCTACTACATCCGCACGCTGGTGGACATCTGCGGCGTCCTCATCCTGACCGTCCAGCACGAGCAGCTGCGGGAGGCGGCCCTCCACAGCGAGCTTGCGGCGATGGACGAGGTGCTCCACCGCCAGTATGAGCAGTACAAGCGGAGCAAAGAGGGCATCCGGCTCATCAACAGCCGCTACCATGAGTTGAAAATTCAGATCGCAGACATCCGTGCCGAGCGCGACCGGGCCAAGCAGGACGCCGCGCTGGCCCGGATGGAAAGCGGCATCCGCCGGTATGAGGCCGAGAACAAGACCGGCAATCCGGTGCTGGACACCCTGCTCACCGCAAAGAGCATGGACTGCCAGCAGCGAGGCATCAACATGACCAGCGTGGCCGATGGCAGCAAGCTGGGGTTCCTGACGACCCGTGAGCTGTGCACCCTCGTGGGCGCGCCGCTGGACAACGCCATCGAGTGTGTCACGGCAGAGCCGGACCCCGAAAAGCGGCTACTGCGGGTGGCCGTCTATGACCAGAGCGGCTGTGTGATGCTCCGCTTCGAGAATTACTGCGCCCAGCCCGTGGAACTGGGCGCAGACGGCCTGCCCCGCCACAACACCCACGGCGGCTACGACCTGCGGGGCGTGCAGGCGGCAGCGCAGGACCACGACGGCACCATGACCCTCCATTGGGCCGACGGCTGGTTCACGCTGCGGATCCTGCTGCCGATCCCGGAATAAAGAAAAACCTCTCCGTCATTGCTTCGCAATGCCGGAGAGGTTTTTCTGTTTTGCACAATAAAGCCGGGCCTGTATTTGTGGATAAGCACAATAAAATTTGAAACAAAAATGAAACTTCTGCAAAATATGCCTCAGAAATGACAGGTTGTGAAAATCTTTGTAAATTTTCATTGAATTCCTTTATAATGGATGCCAACAGTCCGGGAGCTGTGCCCGGGAAATATGAATTCAGAATAAGGAGGAAGAATTATGTTGTCCGTCAATATGGATGATGTAATGCAGGTAGTTTCCAACATCCAGAACTACCTGATCGCCTTCGGCGTCGTGGTCGTGGTCGCACTCGTTGCGATGTTTGCGGCCAAGAAGCTGCCGAAAGCCAAGAAGAAGATGGTCCGTGCGCAGTCTGGTGTCGCCATTCTGCTGGCACTGGTCATCGTTGTCAACCTCATCTGCACCGGCCCCATGTCCACCATGCTGGATCTGGTCTCCGGTGAAGGCTCCATCAGCGAGGAAACCTCCGCAGAGGCGACCGAGCTGGTGAACGAGATCACGCAGGAGGGCATCGTTCTGGCACAGAACGATGACAACATCCTGCCTGTGGCCTCTGGCTCCAAGCTGAACGTCTTTGGCTGGGCCTCCACCAGCCCCTGCTACGGCGGCACCGGCTCCGGCGCACTGAACGACGCCTATCCCGTCACCGACCTGCTCACCGGCCTGCACGATGCGGGCATCGAGACCAACGACGAGCTGAGCAAGTTCTACACCGACTACTGCGCTACCCGTCCCAGCGTCGGCATGGCACAGCAGGACTGGACCCTGCCCGAGCCGAACGTCAGCCTGTACACCGACGAGATGATGGCAAACGCCAAGGAATACTCTGACACCGCCATGGTGGTCATCACCCGCGTCGGCGGCGAGGGCGCAGACCTTCCCACCGATATGGCTGCTGTCGTGGACGGCAGCTGGGTCCGCCGTGTGGCAGACTACCGCGGCTCTCAGCGCGGCGCTGGCTACTACAACGGCTCTTATGACGACAGCCTGAACGAGGGCAACGACTGGGATGCAGGCGACCACTTCCTGCAGCTGTCCAACCGCGAGGAAGAGCTGATCGATCTGGTCACTTCCAACTTCGACAACGTCATCGTCGTCTACAACGGCGCAAACGCATTCGAGATGGGCTGGGTCAAGGATTACCCCCAGATCAAGGGCGTTCTGCTCTGCCCCGGCACCGGCCAGTCCGGCTTTGAGGGCTTTGGCCGCGTGGTCGCCGGTGAGGTCAACCCCTCCGGCCGCACCGCAGATACCTATGTCACCGACCTGACCGCCTCTCCGTGGTGGAACAACTTCGGCGACTTCAAGTACACCAACGCTTCCGAGTTCAACTCCAATGCAAGTATGTTTGACCCCGAGGGCACCACTCCCTCCTTCGTCAACTATGTCGAGGGCATCTACGTCGGCTACAAATTCTATGAGACGGCTGCCGATGAGGGCCTCATCGACTACGACAAGGAAGTGGTCTATCCCTTCGGCTACGGCCTGAGCTACACCACCTTCACCCAGAAGATGAGCGACATCACCAACGATGGCGCAGACCTGAAGTTCTCCGTCACTGTCACCAACACCGGCTCTGTTGCCGGCAAGGATGTTGTCGAGATCTACAGCGATCCTCCGTATACCAACGGCGGCATCGAGAAGGCCTCCGCAAACCTGCTGGACTTCGCCAAGACCGGCGAGCTGGCTCCCGGCGAGAGCGAGACCATCGACTTCACCATCCCGGTGGAGGAGCTGGCTTCCTATGATTACCAGAACAACGGCTGCTATGTGCTGGAGGCGGGCGATTACGTCATCAGCACCAACGCAGACTCCCACACCGCTCTGGATTCCAAGACTTGCACCTTCGCTTCGGACATCGTCTACAACGAGTCCAACAAGCGCGGGAGCGATGAGGTCGTGGCCACCAACCAGTTCGATTTCGCTGAGGGCGGGATCACCTATCTGTCCCGTGCAGACGGCTTCGCAAACTACGATGAAGCCACTGCCGCTCCTGCTACCTACGAGATGAGCGACGAGGTCAAGGCTGGCTTCGAGAACTGCTTCACCTACACCGAGTCCGGCTACGAGAAGGACGAGGACCCCAACGCAGAGGACATTACCACCGGCGCAAAGAACGGCCTCAAGCTGGCTGACCTGCGCGGCGTGGATTACAACGACTCCAAGTGGGATGACCTGCTGGATGAGATGAGCATCGACGACCTGCAGCAGACCATCGGCTTCGGCGGCTATCAGACCGCAGCGGTGGACAGCGTCGGCAAGGTGCGCACCAACGACTGCGATGGCCCCGCCTCCATCAACAACAACTTCACCGGCGTCGGCTCGGTCGGCTTCCCGGCTGCTACCCTCATCGGCATGACCTGGAGCAAGGATCTGGCCCATGACTTCGGCGACAGCATCGGCAAGATGGCCAACGAGATGAACACCTCCGGCTGGTACGGCCCGGCCATGAACATCCACCGCACCGCATTCTCCGGCCGCAACTTCGAGTATTACTCGGAGGACGGCGTTCTGTCCGGCGAAATGGCCGCAAGCGCCATCGCAGGCGCACAGGAGCACGGCGTCTACGCTTACATGAAGCACTTTGCCCTGAACGATCAGGAGGGCAACCGCAACTGCATGGCGGCCACCTGGTCCAACGAGCAGGCCATCCGTGAGATCTACCTCAAGCCCTTCGAAATGTCGGTCAAGGATGCAGACTGCCACGCAGTCATGTCCTCTTTCAACTACATCGGCAATCGCTGGGCCGGCGGCTGCTCCGAGCTGCTGCAGAACGTCCTGCGCGGCGAGTGGGGTTTCCTCGGCTTCGTCGAGACCGACTACTTCGGCGTCTACGGCTACATGACCGCCGATCAGGCTGTCCGCAACGGCGGCGACCTGATGCTCTGCACCACGGGCAACGATTACAACAACGTGACCGTCCTGACCAACAGCAGCAAGCAGGCCATGCGCACCGCTGCCAAGAACATCCTCTACACCGTGGTCAACAGCCGCGCTTACGATGAGGAGAACCTGAACCCCGGTATGGCAAAGTGGAAGATCGTCCTGATCGGTGCAGACGTCGTCGCCGCACTGCTCATCGTCGGTCTGGAGTACACCGCCATCAAGAACTACAAAAAGCGCAAGGAAGAGGAAGAAGTCTAAGACGTAAGCACTCTCCGTGCAGCACCTGAACAAAACCGATGGCAAAGGCCCGCTGCAGCGAACAGCGGGCCTTTGCCCCGCTCAGGGATCAATGAGGAAAATGCGATGAAGCACACTGACATCATCCGGAAACTGAACCTAGAACAGAAATGTGCCCTGCTCTCGGGCGAGACGGTCTTCACCACCCGCGCTCTGCCGGGCAAGGGCATCCCGTCCATTACCCTGTCGGACGGCCCCAACGGCGTCCGCAAGCAGGCGGGGGCGGCCGACCATCTGGGCCTGAACCCCAGCGTCCCGGCCACCTGCTTCCCGACCTCCTCCGCCACGGCGTGCAGCTGGGACGAGGCCCTCGGCGAGGCCGTGGGCGAGGCGATGGGCGAGGAGGCCGCCGCACAGGAGGTGGCTGTCCTCCTCGGCCCCGGCCTGAACATCCAGCGCAGCCCCCTCTGCGGCCGTGACTTCGAGTATTTTTCGGAGGACCCCATCCTTGCGGGCAAAATGGCTGCGGCCTATGTGCGGGGCATCCAGAAAAAAGGCATCGCGGCCTGCCCCAAGCACTTCGCGGTCAACAGTCAGGAGCTGCGCCGGATGGCCTCCGACTCGGTGGTGGACGAGCGCACCCTGCGGGAGCTGTACCTGACCGGCTTCGAGATCGTGGTCAAGGAGGCCCGGCCCAAGACCATCATGACCTCCTACAACCTCATCAACGGCACCTACGCCAACGAGAACGCCCATCTCCTGCAGGACATCCTGCGGAAGGATTGGGGCTTCGACGGGGCGGTCGTCACCGACTGGGGCGGCTCCAACGACCACGCCCTCGGCGTGAAGAACGGCTCCACCCTCGAGATGCCCTGCCCCGGCGGCGACTCCATCCGGGAGCTGATGAAGGCCGTGAAGGACGGCAAAGTCACCGAGGCCGACCTCGACGCCCGCCTCGACGAGCTGCTGGAGCTGGTGCTCTCCACCCACGCGGCAGTGGAGAAAGCCCCCCGCACCTTTGACGCGGCTGCCCACCACGCACTGGCCCGCCGCGCCGCCGCCGAGAGCATCGTCCTGCTCAAGAACGAGGACGGCATCCTGCCCCTGAAGGCGGGCGAAAAGCTGGCCGTCATCGGCGACTTTGCCCAGACGCCCCGCTATCAGGGCGCAGGCTCCAGCGCCGTCAATGCGCTCCAAGTAGATGCTCTGCTGGACTGCATCAAAGCCGACGACAGCGGCATCGCCTTTGTGGGCTACGCCTCCGGCTTCGACCGTCAGGGAGCCGCAGACCCCAAAAAGCAGGAGGAGGCCGTCTCCCTCGCAAAGCAGGCCGACACCGTCCTGCTCTGCCTCGGCCTCGATGAGCTGCGGGAGAGCGAAGGTCTCGACCGCGCCGATATGGCGCTGGCCGAGAACCAGCAGCAGCTTCTGGACGCAGTGGCCGCCGTCAACCCGAATGTCGTCGTCCTGCTGAGCGCCGGTGCGCCGGTGGAGACCCCGTGGGTGGGCCGGTGCAAGGCGCTGGTCTACGGCGCGCTGGGCGGACAGGCGGGTGCCGGTGCGGCAGCGGACATCCTCACCGGAAAGCTCTGCCCCTGCGGCAAGCTGTCCCAGACGTGGGCAAAGGCCTACGACGACACCCCCGCCAAGGCAAACTTCGGCGGCGAGGGCCGGAACGTGGAGTACCGCGAGGGCCTGTATGTGGGCTACCGCTACTATCAGACCGCCGGTGTGAAGCCTGCCTTCCCCTTCGGCTACGGCCTGAGCTACACCACCTTCGAATACAGCGGCCTCAAGGCCGACGAAACGGGTGTGAGCCTTACCGTCACCAACACCGGCAGCGCCGCCGGTGCCGAGATCGTCCAGCTCTACGTCGCAAAGCCGGATGCGAAGGTCTTCCGCCCCGAGCAGGAGCTGAAGGGCTTTGCAAAGGTCTCTCTCGCCCCCGGCGAGAGCAAGACCGTGGCCATCGCGCTGGACGATAAGGCGTTCCGCTACTGGAACGTCAAGACCAACGCATGGGAGGTCGAGGGCGGCAGCTACCAGCTCCGGGTGGGCGCGTCCAGCGTGGACATCCGCCTGACGGCAGACATCACCGTCAAGGGCACCAATGCCCCCGACCCCTACGCGGGCCTGAGCCTGACCCACTACGTCTCCGGTCAGATCACCTATGTGACCGACGCCGAGTTCGAGGCCCTGCTGGGCCATCCCATCCCGGAGGACGTCGTCCGCATCGACCGGAACATGACGCTGGGCGAGATGGATCATGGCCGCAGCCCGCTGGGCTGGCTGGCCCAGAAGGTGCTGCGCAGCCGTCTTGACGCCAGCTTTGCAAAGGGCAAGCCTGACCTGAACACCGTCTTCCAGTACAATATGCCCCTCCGTGCGCTGGCCAAGATGACCAACGGCATGGTCAGCATGGGGATGGTGGACGGCCTCGTCTGGGAACTGAAGGGCTTCTGGCTGGTGGGCATCGTCCGGGTCATCTACGAATTTATCAAGAACGCCATCCTGAACGCTCAGCTGAAAAAGCGGCTGCGTCAGGGCTGAGAAGGAGGAACGACCGTGAATTTCTGGAATATCTTTGCCCAAAAGCATCCGGCTGCGGCCAAATGGGTGCGGGAGGGCGGACTGTTCGTTATCGTGTCCAACCTCATCACCGTGTTCAAGTACCTGCTGCTGCAATTTCTGCCCAAAGCTTTTGCCGGTCTGCCGGTGGTGGACTTCGGCTGGCCGGGCATCGACATCACCCTCTTCGGGGAGACCTTCAAGTGGAACATCCTCGGCTACGATGCGGCCCACGGCGGCCTGCCCTACTTCTGCGCCTACATGGTGGCCATGATCATCGGCGAGTGCATCAATTTCCCCATCCAGCGCAGCCTCGTCTTCCGCAGCAAGGGCAATCTGGCAAAACAGATCGGCTGGTACCTGCTGGCCTTCTGTCTCATCACCTGCATCGTCAACTCCATCAACTGCATCTGGGTGGCGGTGGCCGGTCTGCTGGTGCCCGACTTCATCTACAACATCGGCACCACCGTGCTCAACGGCGGCATCTCGATGGTGATCTTCTTCTTCGTGAACAAGATCATCTTCCCCGAGGGCGAGGCCGCAAAATAAACTGACATTCTCTCTATTTTCATCATTTTCTTCATCCAAACCAACAGGCCGTCCCCTGAAAAGGGGGCGGCCTGTTGGCATATTGAGCGATTTTGGACGCTGGAAAGGACGAATTTTCGGTCATAGGGGAAGAATCTGTCGGAGAGGGTTGTACTTTGCTGCTTTAGTGTGGTAAAATCGTGCCATGCTTTTATAGAGAAAGCAGCAAAGGGGGAAATGTATATGAGTGAGATCTGTATCATCGTCACCATCGTCGTCTATCTTGCGGCCATGCTGCTGGTGGGTTTCGCCTACAGCAAGACCAACAACGACAGCACCGACTTCTACCTCGGCGGGCGGAAGATGGGCCCGCTGGTCACGGCCATGAGCGCCGAGGCCAGCGATATGTCCAGCTGGCTTCTGATGGGTATGCCGGGTCTGGCCTACCTGAGCGGCATCGCCTCGCCGGGCTGGACGGCCATCGGTCTTGCGCTGGGCACATGGCTCAACTGGCTCATCGTAGCCCGGCGTCTGCGCCGCTACTCGGCCAACCTCGACGCCATCACCGTGCCGCAGTTCTTGTCGCTCCGCTTCCATGACCAGCGCAACCTGCTGAACGCTCTGGGCGCGGTCATCATCATCGTCTTTTTCGTGCCCTACACGGCTTCGGGCTTTGCGGCCTGCGGCAAGCTGTTCCACAGCCTTTTCGGGGTGGACTACATGGCCGCCATGCTGGTGTCGGCCCTCGTCATCGTGGGCTATACCATTCTGGGCGGCTTCCGGGCCGTCACCACCACCGACCTCATCCAGTCGGTGGTCATGTCGCTGGCCCTCGTGGCCGTTCTGGGCTATGGCATCGTCGTGGCCGGAGGCTGGGGCGCTGTGGTGGAGAACGCCCAGAGCCTTTCCGGCTACCTGACCATGACCGCCAGCCACGACGCCGTGACAGGCGGAGCGACGTCCTACAGCCTGCTGGACATCGTCTCTACGATGGCGTGGGGCCTCGGCTACTTTGGAATGCCCCATATTCTGCTCCGCTTCATGGCCATCGAGGACGAGAAGAAGCTGGTGCTCAGCCGTCGCATTGCGACCGTCTGGGTGGTCATCGCCATGGCAGCGTCCATCCTCATCGGCATGGTGGGCCTCGGCATGACCAAGGCCGGTGCGCTGGAATTCCTCAGCGGCTCCACCAGTGAGACCCTCATCGTCCGCGTCGCCAGCCTCATCAGCCAGCACGGCGTGCTGGCGGCCATTCTGGCCGGACTCATCCTTGCAGGCATCCTCGCGGCCACCATGTCCACGGCGGACAGCCAGATGCTGGCCGCTGCGTCCAGCGTGTCCCAGAACATCCTGCAGGAGTTCGCCCACCTCAAGCTGAGCGAGAAGCAGAGCCTCTTCGCCGCCCGCCTGACCATCGTCTGCGTCAGCGTGGTGGGTGTGGTGCTGGCCCGCGACCCCAACTCCAGCGTCTTCGGCATCGTCAGCTTCGCGTGGGCCGGCTTCGGCGGCGCCTTCGGCGCGGTCGTCCTCTGCGCTCTGTTCTGGAAGCGCTGCAACTGGCAGGGTGCGCTGGCCGGTATGCTTTCCGGCGGCCTGATGGTCTTCGTCTGGAAGTACCTCGTCAGCCCGCTGGGCGGCGTCTTCGGCATCTATGAGCTGCTGCCCGCCTTCCTCGTCTCGCTGGCTGTCTGCGTGGTGGTCAGCCTTGTGACCCCGGCCCCGGAGGCCGACATCCTCGCCGAGTTCGACGCGGCAAAATAACCGGTAAAAACAAGAGGAGGGCCTGTGCTGAAACCCGGCACAGGCCCTCCTTTTTATGCTTGTGTGACGCTTCCGTGCTCCACCCGGTATACCTTGTCAAACTGCTTCATGAACGCCCCCGAGACGTCGTGGGTGATGGCCACCACCATGCAGGGGAGGGCGAGCAGATTTTCCATGACCTGTCCGCTGGTGTCGGGGTCGAGGCTGGCGGTGATCTCGTCGGCGATGATGAGGTCGTACCGGCGAAGCGCCAGCCGTGCAATGCCGATGCGCTGGCGCTGCCCGCCCGAGAGATTCTTGCCGTTCTCGCTGATGAGGGTGTCGAGGCCGTCGGGCAGGGTGCTCACCCAGTCGGTGAGGCCCGCCGTTTCGATGGCGTGGGAAAGCTGAGCCTCGGGGAAGTCCGCGCCGAGGCAGATGTTGCTGCGGAGGGTGTCATTGAAGAGATAGGTTGTCTGGGCAATGTATCCTACCCGCTGGTAGAGGCTCTGACGGTCAATGTCCCGCAGTTGCTGGCCGTTGAAGAGGATGCTGCCGGTATAGTCTGGGTAGTACTGGAACAGCAGCTTTGCCAGTGTAGACTTGCCGCAGCCGCTTTCGCCCACGAGGACGGCTTTTTCCTGCCCGGAGACCGTCAGCCGGACGCCGCGCAGCACCGGTGCAGCGGCTCCGGGGTAGGCAAAGCCGGTGTCCTTGCACTCGATGTGCTCGAGTTTACCGATGGCCCGGCCCGCAGAGACTTCTTCCGGGCCGGACATGGCTGCTTCCAGCCGCTGACGGATGCCCTTCGAGGACTTGACCTTGGCCCAGCACTGGGCGATCTGGTTGCAAGGGGTGATAACAAAGTTCGCCATGCTGGCGGCGGTGGAGACGGTGCCCATCGTCAGCCGCCCGTCGAAAGCGAGAAAAAGGCCCACCAGCATGACGATGGGGAAGATGAGGTTGCTGATGAGAGAGGTGTTGACCACCATGGCGTTGAGGCTCTGCTGGTAGGCCTGCTCGCTGTCGCGGGCCTGCCGGGCAGCATCCCGGTGGCGGGCGGCATAGGCGTCCTCCCGCAGAAAGCCCCGGATGACCTCGAACCCGCCCAGAAGCTCCTTGAGCTGCTGGGTGTAGCCCGCCATCTGGAGCGAAAAAGCGTCTCGGGAGGCTTTGAGCTGCTCATTCATCTTCCGGGGCAGGACCAGCGGCGGCACGGTCACAAGCAGGATGGCCGCCAGCATCACCGGGCTGATGTAAAGGTACATCCCCAGCGCACAGAGCATGATGCCGCCCCAGAACGCGATGTTGAAGAGGGACATATAATAGTCGTCGTAGAGAGTGCGCAGGTCGGTGGTCAGCAGGGAGAGATAGGCTGCGTCGCCCTCCCGCTGATATTGGGACACCGGGCGGCGCAGCACCCGCTCCATGACCTGCCCCCGTACCTGCTCCACTGCGCCGCAGGCGAGTTTTGTAAAGGAGCGGCGGCTCAGCCGTTCGAAAAACCAGCTGGTGAAGGTGATGAGGAACACCAGCCCCATATAGCCCAGCGCCTCCTGCTTGCTCTTGGAGTCGATGAGCCACTTGAGCTGGAAGTTTTTCAGCGGCGCGAAAAAGGATACCGCCGCCGTAAAGAGCGCGAAGACCATGAGCTTCATCCAGTGATGTCGGAAGTAGTCGTTGACCGTTGCTTTTTTCATATGCAATATCCCCCTCTATGCTTCCTGCCGCAGGGCAGAAGCTGGGTTCAGTATAACAGATTTTTGCAAAAAAAAAAATAGGATCGGTCATTTTTTGGAGAAGAGAGATGCTTGACAAAAAGGGGAGATGCCACTATACTAAAAATAAGGAAAAGGCACTGCCTGCAAAATGGTCAGCTCCTTACCGGCATCTAGTTAAAAAAGATTGACCGATCCGTTGGGGAACAGAGGCGGTCAATCTTTTTTGTTGCTGGAATAATGTTTTGCTCGAGGCCTGTCCCGAAAGACATCCCGTGAAATCATTCACATCGCATTAGAGTACCATAAAACGAGATGAATGACAAGAAAACCCATCCGACTTCCTTTTTGCGGGAAATCGGATGGGTTTTGATTTTATGGCCTTATGTAAGAGGCGCTGTCAGCTTACAGCTGGGGGCCGGCAGAGACCAGAGCCTTGCCGTGCTCGTTGCCCTCGTACTTTGCGAAGTTCTTGATGAAGCGGCCAGCCAGATCCTTGGCCTTCTCTTCCCACTGAGCGGCATCTGCGTAGGTGTCGCGGGGATCGAGGATGGCGGGGTCAACACCGGGCAGAGCGGTGGGGACCTCAAAGTCGAAGTAGGGGATCTTCTTGGTGGGAGCCTCGTTGATGGCACCGCTCAGGATGGCGTCGATGATGCCGCGGGTGTCCTTGATGGAGATGCGCTTGCCGGTGCCGTTCCAGCCGGTGTTGACCAGATAAGCCTTGGCGCCGCTCTTCTGCATCTTCTTGACCAGCTCCTCAGCGTACTTGGTGGGGTGCAGCTCGAGGAAGGCCTGACCGAAGCAGGCAGAGAAGGTGGGGGTAGGCTCGGTGATGCCGCGCTCGGTGCCGGCCAGCTTTGCGGTAAAGCCGGACAGGAAGTAGTACTGGGTCTGCTCCGGGGTCAGGATGGAGACCGGGGGCAGGACGCCAAATGCATCCGCAGACAGGAAGATGACGTTCTTGGCAGCGGGAGCAGAAGAGATGGGGCGCACGATGTTCTGGATGTGGTCGATGGGGTAGGAGACGCGGGTGTTCTCGGTCACGCTCTTATCGGCGAAATCGATGTGGCCCTCGGCGTCCAGAGTGACGTTCTCCAGCAGAGCGTTGCGCTTGATGGCATTGTAGATGTCAGGCTCGGAGTCCTTGTCCAGATTGATGACCTTTGCGTAGCAGCCGCCCTCGAAGTTGAAGACGCCGTTGTCGTCCCAGCCGTGCTCGTCATCGCCGATGAGCAGGCGCTTGGGGTCGGTGGACAGGGTGGTCTTGCCGGTGCCGGACAGACCGAAGAAGATGGCAGTGTTCTTGCCCTCCATATCGGTGTTGGCAGAGCAGTGCATGGAAGCAATGCCCTTCAGCGGCAGGAAGTAGTTCATCATGGAGAACATGCCCTTCTTCATCTCGCCGCCGTACCAGGTGTTGA